>ENA-OYXK01000859-OYXK01000859.1-human-gut-metagenome-genome-assembly--contig:-NODE-859-length-14496-cov-5.705699_pt1 | contig 14496 bp, 10 predicted proteins | sample MGYA00244215_ERZ653417 | MGnify/ENA primary metagenome ERZ653417 (study PRJEB26926, sample SAMN06164905) | human gut metagenome | biome: ENVO:00009003; feature: ENVO:2100002; material: ENVO:00002003... | reverse complement strand
TACGAGATCATGCCTAGTCTCGTGGGCTCGGAGATGTGTATAAGAGACAGGTAACTGTAGCAGGATATAAGGATTTTAATCTGTATGCTGGATGCAAGGATATAAGGGTCTATTTTTCAGATTATCAGACTGCTGATAAATTGGGTATTGTAGCTCACAAAACATACTACATGTCTATTGGATTGGCGAACTATATATTCCCCCTTGAAAGCAACTGGAGACCGGGCATAGCCGAATCTTTAGAGTGTGGTATAATTCTGGGTGATGATCCAAAGAATGATGATTTTGTCAATGCTCCACGAGGTTATGTCGGTAGTTACAACGCTCAAAAATCCCAGTATCTTATGAATACCAGTCTTGTTTATTTTGTGGATGAAGCAAATAATCCCGATAGACCGAAGATTTGGTATCCATGCAGTCCGGATAAACTGAAGTGGAAAGTAAATATATTAAAATTATAAAGACTTATGTGTAGATATTGCTTATTGTTATTATGCTTGGTTATGGCTTTGTTTTCTTGTACCAAATACGATAGTAATGAAGAATACATAGTTACACCCTGTAGAGTGGAGATAAAAGCCGGTTCAACTTTTGAATTGTGCACCAAATTTCTCAAACCGATCGAGAAGCTTACTTTTGAAGAGAACACAGTTTTATCCGGAAGCCGGGTTAATTATCGTTCGCAAAGCAATAAGTATAGCTATCGTGTTGAAGACATAGGCAAATCTTTCACAAAAAGCAAAATGATATTCAATGATTTTGACATGACATTTGTAAATGACAGTATAGACTGGATGGGCAGTTATGCAACCAGAGCGAATTTTTTCTTTGCAAATATAGAATATTACGAAATGAACGATTCTATATGTCATTTCAGATGCTATGGAGACAGTGTTAATTATTTATGGGGAAGTAGCGGTCGTGATTCGAGATTGCGAGTTTGCGCTGAAATAAAAATAACAGTAAAACATTAAACCTAAAAACTTAGCTTATGGGAAGAATTTTAATTATTCCAGACAAAAGAAGTGTTTCTGCAAGTATGAAAGAGAGCAATAGCTCTTTCTTGTGTCCATCAAATTGTGTTATAACAGGCCGTTGGCATAAAGGCGATGAGAACGGACAAACACAATATGAGTATGCAACCTTAAAAGTTGTCGATGAGAATGGCCAGATACAATCAGGAACTATCACAGTCGAAGATGTAAAATGGCACGAATCCATTAAGGAATCCAGTAAAAGTTTCAAAGCACCTTCAAATCGTGTTATTGTTGGGCGTAAGCACAGTGGTGATGAAAACGGTCAAACGCAATATGCAACAGCCATTGTGAAATTTAATGGAGAAGCTACTATTGTGATGGAAGGTTCAAGTACCCTAATAGACAAAGAATCTTCTGGAACTTGGTTTAAAACAGACTCAAAAAGCGTTTTGATAGGAAGATACCACAATCACGATGAAAATGGTTATACTACTTATTATACAGGAACAATAGTTGTTTTGCCTGATGGCGATATTACGGAACGCACTGCCAGAGGATATACAGGTATGGTTAAAGTAGAAACATCTGTTATTGGCAGGTATCCAGAAGGTGATCATTATGTAGCCGGAAGAAAAATAGCAGAAGTATATCAACTTACATACGATATACCGGTTTCTTCTGATCGCTTTTTTGCAACAGATTCTCCTAATTGTGGTTATGTATCCAATCCAGTTCGAGAAACAGGTGCTCTTTGGATTACCAAAAGAAATTATTGGAACGACCCAAAAATTACAGATAAAGTAACTTTAACCACTTATTGTGTTCAGCTTGACAAGGGAACTTGGTATCCATGTAAGCCAGAAGAAGTAGAGTGGAAGTATATAGCAGTTCAATAAGGATAATGTTATAAAAAACGAAACGGGGTTCAATAGAGGAACCCCGTTTTTTTATTTGTTTGAAATAGCATATTCCAAATCCACATGACAATCAAAGACAGCCTTGCTATAAACATCATCTCCTGTAATTTCCAGAGTCCTGCCAATTCGAGGAATACTATTCCATTCTGTATCAGCTTCGGTATCCCTGCTTGTCCGAGTCCAAGAAAATCCTGAAGGGTCTATCTTGTCCGTTATATCTTCTCCTGCCTTGAACACGTATGCCGTAAGTGTCGTTTGTCCGATTCCATTTTTAAATATCTGGCCATTGCTTGATTCGATATACAAAGAATACGCATCGTCCCCGTCATATAACTTATTGATGGTAAAAGAATCCTTGTATTCTTTTTCATTGTACATGGCAGAATACATGATAGTCAATGTATCTCTGTTTTCCCAGCCTTCAAAATCCGGCTTGATGGTAAGCGTATTCTTCTGTACACCGGGAATCCTTATCCAGTCTCCAGAAGAGGAAAGATAAGACCATTCACGCTCCGTATCCTTGCTGGTAAAATTGTATTCATCCGCAATCAACCGTATTTCGTTTGGTGTGCAGACATTTTCCAAACTGTCCGGATAATGGAAAGTGTTTTCTCCCGTTATCTTGACCGACTTGCTGACGATATTGTCCTGCGTTTCCTGATCCATATCGTCCCATTTGATAGTCACACCGGTCAGTTCGATCGTGTCTTCCGTCCATTTGAACCTTCCACCGGCAAAATGTCCGGTTCCGTCCCGATTGATAACGAATGAATTATTGTTTGAAGAAATAGAACCATCATCATTCAACCTTAATAACGGATTCTGTATCGTTCCTCCAATACCGCCTCTATTGAACCATGCACCATAATCTTCCGTTTCGTTCAGGATTTCATCTGTCGCCTGATATAAAGTAGCCCTTTCTCCGAACTCCAGTTGTGCGGATGAGAGATATATTGTCGTAATATCTGAAGTCAGTTCGATATTAAAACTTTCATTTTCCTTGTAAGACGCAATAAAAGGAATGCTATACCTAACCCATTCGTTTGCGACTTCAATATTGATCGAGTACAAAGGACTGGAGTTTTGCGACACAGAAACCTTTCCCGTATTCTCGCATTTCAGCCAACATGAAAAACATAGTTTCTCGCCTTCATGCTTTTTACCCCAACTTTCTTTTTGAGCAATCAATACCGTTTTCCCCGGAGTAAGTGTAAAAATATCCCCCAACCCGGTAGGAGACACTTCACCCATTGCACTGGATACAGGAGTCTGGAAATTGCCATACAATGAGTTTATAAGACAATTCTTGTGTATCTTTCCAACGTAAAAAGTAGAAGCAAATCCTTTTTCGTCTCCTGCCGTAAGCGTACCGGCTATATTGACGTTTTTAGTCGCATACAAGTTCTGAAAATAACCGCCATACCCATCCAACAATCCAAATACGGGGTCTACAATGCCTGTAATCTTTCCGATCCTTGCCTTAGTGCCGTTGGAAAAAGTTGCAATGTCAGACAACAGTACGATGTTAAGATCGGAAATCTCACACCAATCGCCACCAGACAAATGCTCAGTCAAATCAATCAGAAAACTTCTCATATACTGGGGAGGATAATCCACAATGGTGAGTGACAATTTGTATTCCCATGAAGTTGTGATGTTAATAGTCTCGCTTGCGTCAATCTCGCTTCCGTCCGTATATCCGAACGAAGTTTTAACGCCACCCATATTTTTGGAAGCCCTGATTTTGTATGAAATCACGATACACTGCGGATTTCTGACTTGTTTTTCAATCGTTTGTTTGAAACCGACCGTTTTTAACGAAGAGTTGTCTATATTGTTTCGGGTAATGCGGAACACCCGAAATGCACCACTGTCCTTTGTCTTGCTGTATTCTTGTGAGACAAATTCTTTTCCAGAGCAGGCATATTTATATAAACAGGGTATGTCCCCATCTCCGTCTCCGGTAACAGGGAAACAGAGCGAGTTTTCCGTAGCCATTCCGTCTATTACATCCATAAACGGAGACTCGCTATCTGAAGCCGTAAGATACAATGCGCCACTACGATCGGCATCGAACAAGTTGGTTACTCTGACAAAATCAAGAATTTCTCCATTCTTGGGTTCGTTTCCTTCAACCAGCATTCCGATAAAATAAGGGGAGCGTTTTTCTTCATTATCCTGCCCGGTTATGATGTCTGTCCCGGTATCAACAACGATCATCAGAGAATATATGTTGTTTGGATAATCAAAATACTGTCTCCTTACAATATCTCCTTGTCGCAGCCCTTGTGTCTTTTTGGAAGAAGGGTCTATTCTGATTTTAAATTTAGGACATGTATATAATGACATATTATTAAACAATTTTTTCTACAATATCACCGCTACATGAGTCGCTTATCCACAGAGAACCGTTTGTCGAACTGTCTTTTTGCACTTCCAATTCATAGACTCTCATCTTCTTTCGTATCACAAGTTCATCGAAAGTGGCAGTGGCATTTCCGGTTGTCGGATTTTTCATAATAGCCCAATCAGAACCAGCGAATCCGGGAGAAAATCTCTCAGAACTGAGACTGTCTGTAAAGTAAGCGTTTCCATAATGTTTTATACCTCCAGTTACAGCCTGAAGGTAACTCATGTTTGTAAAGAATAGAGTGTTGTCAGTAAGTCGGGTTGCACTTCCGTCTATTCCGATATGTCCTTTTGCTTCCAGCGGTTTATCAAACAGAACAAAATCGGCTTTGGTCGATATATACAGGGAATCTGATTTTTTGTCAAGCGGTTTGTAGTGGCTTGTCGATTCTTTTATCTGAAATATCGTATCATATATGTATCTGGTGTTTGTACCAGTTTCTTCATCAAATCGTTCCGTACCGACACTGAGAATCAATCCATCCTTATCTCCACGAAGACAAGCCCCGATATTATCGCCAAATCTCAGTCTCTTGTGAATAATCATCCCCTCGTCAGAATCACTTTCCCTGTATGTCGAAAGCAAATCTTCACCAAAATTATGCTTTACTCTTAATGAACCTGGGAAATAGGCTTCTCCATATTGGGACAGTAAAAGATTTGTTCCATGAATGTCCGTAATGCCGGTTAATAACCTGACTTTGCTCGTTTGATTGGTTCCAAGCAAAATATCTCCACCGACAGCCCCCAATTGAATGTCTGTTTCATTCGGTCTAATTAGAACCGCAGCATCGTCTATCTTTATACCGTTACCGACTGTAAAAGACATATTTCCTTTGACTACCGCTTCATTGTCTATAACGGTCAATATCGTTTTCCCTCCAGAACCGAGATTTACACCATAATTGGCATAGAGAGTATTCTGTAGGGTTGATATTCCTTTGACATTTAGTGTACCGGCAACCTTGGCGTTACGCATAGTCCAGTCAATACGCTCCATATTTGCGTTTCCTGCATGATACACATCACTGCCATGTATTTGAATTACTGAAGGTGAGATAAACACTCCAGTGGCCTTATTTTGTCCGATAAGCACCTCTCCACTTCCTTTAATAGAAGAACCTCCAAAATCAACGATTGTACTTGAAATAGACGTGGTATCATGATCTGTATCGTAAGCAATAACCTTCTTGTTCCCCAGATAAAAGTTATTGCCACCAACATTCAACCTACCATCTATCTGTATTCCATAGACAGGGACTTCTTCTTCTTTTATTTTATAGGAATACAAGAGTCTGGTGTTTTCTATTCCAGCCTCAAAACCGTAATTGGCTCTGAGAAGCCCGGACATATCACCTCCGCTTTTTTTCAAATAGCCGACTAAAATACCGCCACTACTGCCATCTCCACCACCTGTTATAGATTCGGAAATCGGGCTGGCAAAGTTGTATGCCGTATTTTTCAATCGGATGGAAGTCTCGTCTCCCTCCACTATACCAAACGGATGATCCTCGTCCTTTTTATCCTGTGCGTTAAAGAAACTGTTGTATAGCTGGATGTAAAGCGAGTAACACAAGCTATCCTTGTCAAGTTTTTCGATTTCCGGATTAAGAATGACACTCATTTTGTATATACCGTTTTACTTAAAAATTTCTGAATCTTGGAAGTCAATGAGGTAAAGTTCGGAAAATTCACGGCCGGCATGGTTCCCATGAGCGTTGGGGTGGTTATCTTGCTGCATTCGGTAAGGAACTCCAACATCAGTTGCGCAAGTTCCTGCCCCAACACAACAGGTTCAGTAGCATCTTCGCCTCCGAGGTAAACTTTTCCATCCGTAACCCCGACCGCTGTACTTCCGACCTTGTTTTCTATCTTTTCTGCGGACTGACTCATTTCGGATTTGTCTACTTTATGCAGGATGCCGGTAGGAGTCATGTTAATTTCAGCCTGTTTCCCGTCTTTGTTTTTGGCAACAGTCGAAATCTTGTCCGGCGTATATTTGGTGGAAGTCTCATTTCCCGTTTTAGGCAATTCATCATAGTCCGGGGAATCATTGTCGTTCGGATCAAGTTTCTCTGTCTCAGTTGCTCCAACGATTGTTTCATTATGCGCATTTAACTGCAACACGTCCGCATGGGAGAAATTCAGGACGTACATATACTTTGTTCCTGCATCCGAAACGATTGTGACATCCGAGAATAGGGTAGGGATAATAAGGAATCCTCCAGAATTGTCTTTCAGTCCGGACAACAAAACCCCTTTATGAATAATCGGCTCTGAAGAAGCAGTCTCGTCCGGAAACTCACCTACATCAATCGTTCCTGCATATTCCTTGTATTCTTCATCATTCGGATCATCATGTATCTTTGCGACATAGCCATGAATCATTCTGGCCGTACCAACCCCTCCTGTACCGGCAGGACTCATGTTCGCTCTGTCAAAACTTCTTCCCAGCGCAATCTTCCTGATTGCTTCCTGAATCATTCTTTGACTGTTGCTGTTGTTCGTATTTATATTATTTGCTGTTTCCATAAGTGATCTTTCCTGTTATTTTATATGGTATGGTTATTTTTTGCCTATATCCGTTTACCCCGAATGTAGTTGTCACCTCGTCTACCAGATAGACTCCGTTTTTGCTGGGATTCCTATGGTCAATCAGTTCGACTTGTACAGCAGTCGTCAATCCGAAATCACCAAAAAGAGTCAAATCTCCGGTAATACCATTCAGATTGTATTGCTTGAAATAAGCGATTGTTTCCTCTACAAGCTGATCCGAATTGATATTCATTTTAGTAGACATGTAGGGCACTACGGTATACGTGCTGAGATCGACTTTTGTCTTGGTATCCGCTCCCGTGGCAGTCGTATTTCCGGTAATCTTGTGTGTCTTTTTTGAAATCTGTGTAGCATTGACAACTTGGAACTCCTTGCTTCCCGGTGTATTCGGATCGTATTCGGGATTCAGTCTTACCGTCGCTTCAAAGAATTTTTCGTTTGACCCTAATGCTTTTCCTGTAACGGCAAGAAACTTAGGATCGGTTTTCAATATCTTCAAGCTGCTACCGGCAACGTGATAATCAAATTGAATCTTATAAGGAACAGATGAGTTGCCATCACCGGGAAAAGCCGGGTCGCTTTTAAACGATGAATAAGGCCGCCCAATTGCAATTTTAGGCATGGCTGAAGAATCTTCCTCGTATTTTAAAAAGCAATACACCTTGAATTTCGACCAGTCATTCAAAACATCCGCTACGGTAAAATTGTCTGTTATTTTTACCTTTCCGATTTGAATATCGAACTTCTTTGTTTCAGAATGCAGTTCAAATCCGGTGTCCTTCAAAAGCCCGTACTTTTCTCCACAGACATCATTCACTTTGGTTCCGACAACCGGAGTTTCAAACTTCGGAGCTTGTTTGAGTTTCAGTTTATAAGCCATATTTTCACACTGCAATTCAAAAATACTGTCCGAGTTGTAAGCTGTGATGTAACCGTCAAACATATTCTTCAATACCCCATTGTATCCCAGCTTGATATTGATCCTCTGTCCGATTTTGAACGTGGTCTCGTCAATGACGCTTTGGGTATTCCGCTTTTCAATCAAAACCCCGTCCTGCATGACTTCGGTAGTAATCAAAGAAGCATCTTTCCCTTCAACCGTTCCGTTACCGACAATCGTGCTTTTGAATACCGTTCCTTTTGGGAAAACGATTTTGGCCGTACCAATCAATTTTTTATATGATTCGTGAATCTCTATGTTTTGCACTTCATAAAGTGTTATGGGATTCTTGATTACCATCGGATTCTTTGAATCGGCATCTCCGATGGTAATCTGGCAGCATAGAATATCAAGCGTGCTTATAGCCATAGTTTTGTCACTTTTAGGAGGCTGGCCGGATCAACCACCTCGGTTCCGAATTTTACAATTTTGATCCATTTGTTCGTATGCTTGATAGCCTCGTCTACCACCTCTTCGTCTGCCAGTTTTACTTCGATTGACTCGGAAGGTTCAACCGCCACACAATGCAGTGTATATGGCTGGACATTACGATAGGTAGGGGCTGGAAGAGAGTAGTCAAGTACAATCAACTTGGATATTTTAAACTGGCGAAGTATCGTATTGTCACAGTTTATGGCACATTTGAATTGCATAAGCTTCAAAAACTTTGATACTTCAGCTTCCGGATAAACATCGGGATATTTGCTTGTGATTTTGCCGGTTATACTGATTTCCAAATCTCCACCACTAATAAGTTCCTTTCTGGAGTAATCCCGTCCCTGCACCTGAGTCAGTAGTATATTGTTTTTGCTTGATACCGACACTTCCGGTTGCAAATCGACAAATTTGACCGCTTCCCCTTTCTCAACGGTAGTGACCGTGTGCTTTTTAGAATCATAATAGACGCAGCCGCCATCTACACTCAATTCCAGATAATCCATGACAATATTTTTGCCGACAATACTGTCAGTGTAACTTTTCTGAATCGCAACCGCCTGTTGGTCTTTTATCAGTTGGTAATATTGTCCGGTCTTGTTGGCGATACTGGACTGCGATTTGGTCTGCAAATATTTGTCCCTTTCCACCTTCTCCCAGTATTTCAAGAACCGGGGGTATGAGCGCAAAAGTCCATAGGCCGCCTGGCAAGTGGTTTGTATGACTGCCCGTTTTAGAATCTCCTTATCTTTTGAAAAATACCGAACCTGCCCGTCCGTCATGGAAGAGAGTCCGAGTCCCAATGTCTGTCGTGCCGCATTGGAAATGTATCCTTGTAAGCTGCCATGATTGACAATACCTCCACTCAAAATAGTGGAGGTTGCCAATCCGGCCAATCCTTGTCCTAAATTTTTAGCCATATATTATTGGTTTGTTTGTTATTATCCGTTCCAACTCGCATCGAAGTCATGTACGACATCGATTAGAGCCTGTGCCATCATCTCTTTCAAATCTTGCATTTCCGGAGTTTTGCCTTCCGGGGTTTTCATCAGTTCCACGGTCTGTATGCTGAGCAAATTGGTAATATTCACCACAACCTGTTTTGGGGCCGCCGAAGAAAGTTTTCCGGTTCCGCTGTAATTGCCACCAGCACCGCCATCATCTTCTTTATTTCCCAAATAAGAAATATCTCGCTTATCCCAAGAATATTTGTCATTGGAATCCGGCTCGTTGGAAAACATGTCGGGAGAAAAACCAGCTTTGGTCATAATATTATATGCCATATTTGCTTGTCCTCCCATTGTTGCGGTCAATGCGGTATAGGTAGCTACCAATAATTGATGAGCCAACCTATCTCTTGTCTGTTTGGCAACCCTGTCTTCATCAGTCGGATTTTTAGGTAAGGCTGGAGAGTACCATGTCCCATCGTCCATACTACGTTTCCATCCAATTTTCTCCAATTGTTGCAAAACAGTCTTTCCGTTATTATTGTCAGTCAGTCCCAAGACCAAATCTTGCGCACCGGAAGAAGTTGCTATTGCATCCTTGTATTTTTCAGCAACAGTAATGATGTTGGGCAGGATTTTATTGTTTATATAATCCAAGTATGTCGGTGTGCGTTCAAACACAGAATATGGTTGTTTGGACATATCTTTTGTATACCAAATCTTGCCGTTCTTCTCAACATACAGGGATTTATCAAGTACATTTGGCGATACCCCATAAATTTCATGGGCTGTATCAATAAAAGCTTGGATACCCGTAGCGGTGTTTTGTTTTGCTAAATCAGCCAAAGCGGAATTAATGATTTTTTGCCCCTTTTTGTCTGATTCTGCCAAGATCATCGTTTTGTATGAGTCCTGATAGGCATCTGCAACGCCATAACCGTTATAATTCTTGTTTCCTGCAATAGCTTGTCCCCATTGCGAAACCAATCCTTTCCACCAGTTCCCTGAAAAAGCAACGTCTCCCAGCCCTGTTTTTTCCCCAAGAGTCTTTTCAGCCGTGAGATCTTTTACTGCTTCTCCGGTAGCCAAAGCAGCACTATATGCTTTATTCAAAGATTCTGTCAGCGCATCAATAGACGGATACCTGTATTTTTTATTGCTATTTACTTCTTCCAGAATTGTGTTGCGAGCTTTGTTCACTTGCCATGTTTTGTATGCAACCACCCCCAATATTCCAACTAACGCAGACAATCCGGCTGTTGCCGCTACAGCACCGGTTCCTATGGCTGACAGGGAAGATGCAGCCCCGACAACACCTCCGGAAGAAACCTGAGAGGCAAACATCCCTGTTACTCTGCCCATAGTGCCTCCACCAAGCGTTCCAGCAACAGAGGCCAATATGTTTGTAGCCGCCTTTTGTCTACCGATAATTCCAAGTGCAACTCCCAGATTGGTTAAGGCTCCGGCAAATTTGAATATCTTGGTTGTAACAAAGCCTGTGATTAACAAAGGTTCCAGCCATGTCAGATTTTTTGTTATCCATGTACCGATCTTACCGAGTATAGAAAATACATCCAACAGTGTCTTTCCAATGGTCTCCAGTCCTTTAGCGAACTCTTGTGGTTTGAATCTATCCAACAAATCTCTAAGCGCACCCCTGATTTGCGGCTCCATACTTTCATAGGCTTGCATGAAGCTTTCCGAGAACTGAGATGTCATTTGTGCCCACAAGCCCTTTGTCGTATTTTGCTTGGTAAGAGCGAGTTCCTGAGATATGCCATTACTTGCTTTGTTTTGATTCGTCAACGTTCTTAATTCCTCATAATTATCAATGAACATCATGGCTGCATTACCTCCAATCTTACCAAAAATAGCTTGCATATCTCCAAGAGTAGCACCACTTTTGTTTAGGTCTTCAAAAATGTCAGCGAGAGGTCTCAGTTTTTCAACCTGTTTTCCGTAAATATCCCTGTATTCAGTAAATTTGACTCCCAATCTGTCAAGTGTATCTTGTGCTTCTTTAGTCGGTTTGGCGAATCTTCCGGACATGGCTCTCAATGCTGTACCTGCCATCGTGCCTTTCATACCGGCATTACCCAGAATACCGACAGCCGCAGAAGCCTCGGAGAAATTCACTCCAGAAAGACGGAGATACCCGGCTGCCATTTTAAATGATTCTGCCATTTCCAGAACATTTACATTGGATCGGGCAATCGTGGAAGCCAGAATATCAGCGACAGTATTCATAGAAGAGCTTTCAATATCATATCCAGACATGATGTTGGTAGCCAAATCCGCAATCTGGGCAACATCCGCATCTCCAATTAAGGCCAGGTTTGTGATAGGACGCATGGCTTTGTTGATGGTATCAATATTCATACCTGCCATTGCCAAGAACTTTGTAGCTCCAGCAATTTCAGTGGCGGTAAATTTGGTATCAACGCCGATTTGTCTAACGTTTTTAGACATTTGTTCAAATCTGTCTTCAAACGTAGATAAATTTGAGTCTGCCACACTAAGGATACTTCTTGCGGTCTCCATTATGTTGGCGTATTCCACCGCATCCGCAAGTTCGGATTTAAAGACCGAATATCCGGCATAGGCACTGAACATGCCGGCAAACGGCACACTGCCCCATGAAGGGAGCCGGGAATATTGCAAACGGTTGATAGCTCCTTTTTGCCGGCTGTAATATTCCTTTTCTGCGATTTTTTGCCTGTGGCGAACTTCTTTTTCTTGTTTCGCCTCTCTCTTCAGTTGGCTGGCCATACTGTATTCCTGATATTTTTCGTAACGCTTCTGGCTCTCTTCCATCTCTTTAGAAATCCTACGAAAATTATCCAGCTTCTTCTTTACATTGTCTCGATGCTCCTTTTCTTGGTCTTTTTCGATTTTGTTCCAGAGATTAGCATATTCTCTATCCTGCCTTTTGAACTCTTTCTCGTTTTCTCTGGCAAGTCTTTTCAGTTCTCTCTCGGCTTCTTTTATTGTCTTGTTTTCATTTGCCGAGACTTTTCTTTGAATACTGGAACGTGGGCTGGTTTTATCGGAATCGACAGTATTAGGAATGATAGGGGTTATGGTAGTAGAACCAGAACCGGCAGGAGGACTGACCATATTCATCCCCAATGTCATATTGGTAGCCCCCTTTATCTGACCGAGCAAACCAAGGATCTCTTCCAGTTTCTTTTTAGCAACATCGGTCTTGATCTTGATTTCCCTTCCGGTTTCCAGATTGACGAGAGCCGCATTAACCTTTCCGATAGTCTTATCGATTGCTTTAATAGGTTCTCTCATGGCTTCTACAGCTTGTGAGGCAGTTTTCTTTGATGATTTCTTAGCCTCTTCTTGCGCAGCCAATTCCTGATTTTTCAATACGGCTTTGGCTTGTGCTTTAATAGCCTGGGAATCTAATTTTTGTCCGGCATTGATCACAAGATTGATTTTGGCTGCTTCTGCTTGTATATCTTTGATAAGCCTTAAAACCTTGTCTAACTTTTCTTCAGCCAGATCGGTTTTAACATTGACATTATAGTTTACATCTCTTTTTCTTCCCTTTGGTTTAAATATAGCGTCCATTTTGTTCACCATATTTTTAACCTGTGTAATAGCTGCCTCTGCTCCCTTTTCGCTTATTTTCAGCTTATTGATAGCTTCGGCGAATTTTGTAACATCCTGAATACCATTGGTTTTTACATCAATGGTGTAGTTTACCTGATAGTTTTGTATTTCTGCCATTGTATGATTGTTTTAATGAAGAATAGGAGGGTATAAGCGGAATAGGTTGCTTGTAAGGATCGGAGAAAGATGAAATAAACGTATAATGTCTCTTGATATTATACATTGTTACAAAAAAAATAAATCAATTGTTGTACGAAATATATTTCTTATTAATGGACACAATAAAAATATTTCAGAGTCGTTTTTAAGGCGTAAACTAAAATAAAAATAAAGTTATGAAGAAAATCTTTTTGATTGTGATTGCCTTTTTGTCTATAGGCATTTGTGACATGTATTCACAGGTTATAAAGATGGAACACGGAGCAAATCTTACATGGATGGATGGCGGTGGTTATGCGAAGAAAAGAGGAGCTTATTCTTTTATGTTAGGCTGTGATTATTTAGAAAAAGATTGGTTTATGCTATCCAGTGAGATAGGATATATTCAAAGAGGTGGAAGGAGCCTTTTTAGTTATACGGAAGGATATGATCCTGATCAGGGGCAGTATGAATATAATTACAGAAGAATAGCTAAACTTGACTTCTTTCAAATTAATACCACATTTAGGTTTAAGCATGATTTTAAACGCTTTACATTATTTATGGGTGTTGGGCCGACAATAGATATTTTACTGAAAGACAGAAGTGAATACCAAAAACAGCCTATAAACTCAGATCAAATTACAACAACCGAAACCTCGATTCATCACAACAATGTTCTATATGGATTAAAATATGAATTAGGAATTAATTATCATATCAATAGCAAATGGGATGCGATATTGAATCTTAGTCAGTTAAATAGTTTTAAAGGTAGTACAATTGGGCATTATTACGGAGATTCGTTCCGTAATAAAATAGCGACATTATCATTAGGAATTGGCTATCGTTTATAAAACAAAAGGAGTACACGATAAATGTACTCCTTTTATCATATTGTTTATGAATTAAGTTATTTGTATTTGTACAAATCATAAGCGATTTTGGCTGGCTGTCCTGACATAATCCATGCAAAATTATTATCGATCAAATAACTGTCATTAAAGTCTGTACCAGTTTCCATATCCCTTCGTAAATAATAAGCAAATGTTTCAAATTTGGCTTGATTTCCATTAATTGTAATATTCATGTATGGTTTGTTCATATAAACAACAGTCGATTTTTCAAATCCCTTCACAATACAATCTTTGCCGGGCATGATGGATGTACTGGGCGGAACTCTTTTGCTCCATTCAATCGTGTATCCTTCCGGGATTGTAACGGTAGCACTGATATAATACACTTGGGTGGAATACAACCTTCCTTCTTTAAAAGGACTGGTAGGAGGTACAAATGGAATATTATAAAATCGTGTTTGAGTGGAACCGCTAAATTTGGCTGTTGCATTTGCAAATCTTGTTTCTACAAAACTTCTACTTTGAACATCAGAGCGTTTTTCTACGGAAGGTGGTTGATTTTCCACAGGTGAAATTCCCTCGTCTTTAGAACAAGACGCAAACATCATACTTACAAACATGGCGGCAGCCATAAAGAAAAATTTAAAATACTTTTTCATAACAGTTTTGATTTTAGATTAAACTTCAGAACAAATATAT
>ENA-OYXK01000851-OYXK01000851.1-human-gut-metagenome-genome-assembly--contig:-NODE-851-length-14611-cov-5.330311_pt1 | contig 14611 bp, 10 predicted proteins | sample MGYA00244215_ERZ653417 | MGnify/ENA primary metagenome ERZ653417 (study PRJEB26926, sample SAMN06164905) | human gut metagenome | biome: ENVO:00009003; feature: ENVO:2100002; material: ENVO:00002003... | reverse complement strand
ATCTACACCTATTAAGTCGTCGGCAGCGTCAGATGTGTATAAGAGACAGGGCATGCGCGCTGGATACGATCTACAAATACAATCCGCAGCTGTTTTTGCTGCATCTGACGGATGTGGATGCGAACAGACATCTCTATGGCGTGGAGAGTAAGGAGGCAAAAGAAGCTCTTAAGCGCCACGATAAGCGTCTGGGCGAGATTGTAAGGGCACTGGAGGAAACCGGAGAGATGGAGAGCACGACGGTCGTGCTTCTGGGGGATCATTATCAGAAGGATGTGGACAAGGTTGCCTTCGTCAATCATGCACTGTGGAAAGCCGGCTTGCTGACGGTCCGCAACGGCAGGATCAAAAGCTGGAAGGCCTATGCAAAAAACTGTGACGGAAGCTGCTATATCTATCTGCATCCGTCTGTAGAAAACAATGCAGAAGTGCAAAAGCGTACAAGAAAAGTGCTGGAGACGCTGAAAGGACGGGAGGATTTTGGAATCGAAAGGATTCTGACCCGGGAAGAAGCAGCAAATATGGGCGCAGACGAAAACTGCTTTCTGATGCTGGAAGCAAAGGAAGGATGGTTTTTTCTGGACGAATGGGAACAGTTGACGGCAGCAGAAAAAGACTGCGCACATGGCATGAAGGGGACCCACGGGTATCTGCCGGGTGAGGCAGACTATCAGACCTTTTTTGCAATGTCGGGATGCAGTGTAAGAGCTGGTGCCCGGGTAGAAAAAAATATCGCGCTCTGGGATGAGGGCGCGACATTGGCAGCACTTTTGGAGATAGATCTCGGAAAAACAGATGGCAGTGTGATCCGGGAGATGCTGCAATAACATACTTTAAAACAGGGCGGTTGTTAGATACTGATAAATCTCCCTGTTATTTTTTTGCCAGTTTTCGCAAATGGAAATTGCGAGCTCTTCTGTAGGAACCGTAAGGCGGATGGTCACCAGGTTGACGTCCTTATCCACTGCAGTCAGCTCTGTTTCGAATTCCCCGTTGACAGCCTTATAGTAGTTGCTCTGGATCGAAGATTCGTTGCGCATTTCCAGTTCATTTTTTTTAAGATATTCGCCGATGTCTGTCTTGATCGCGTCACTGATGCGGTTCTCAAAATAGGAAAGGGTATTGCGGCCCTCATCTGTGATCTGCAGATGGGTTCGGTTGACCAGTGTTTTGGCAGTGATCAGCCCGGCCTGCGCCAGCTCATTGATAACCTGCTGCAGTGTCAGGTAATTGGTGTATTCTTTTTCCAGAATGAGATCGCTGACCTGCGCCATTGTAAGTGGAAAGGATACCTTATTGAGCAGATAAAGAACGATCAGTTTATAGAGTGTAAGAGGTTCCTGGTTCATAATTATCCCCTTGTCTGAGATTTCGTTGTTTCATAAGGGCATGCAGCCTGTTTAAGACGTTTCGTTTCGCAAGACTCCACTGGGGCGCGATCAGAAGCTTGCGGGGACCGTCTCCGGTGATCCGGTGGAGGCAGATATTCGGAGAGAGCGCAGTAATACAGCTGATCAGCAGATCGAGATATTCTTCCTGTGTCAGTACAGGAAGCTTTCCGGATTCGTAAAGAAGGGCAAGATCTGTTCCCCTTAAAATATGGAGAAGCTGCAGCTTGACCCCAAAGGGCTGCACCTGATTGACGGCACGGATGCTTTCCAGTAGATCGAGCCGGTTTTCCCCCGGGAGTCCGAGGATCAGATGGACAATAAAGGGAAGCCTTTGGGCATGGAGCTTTGCTGCAGCATCATAAAATACGGAGGTTGGATACCCCCGGCGGATCCTTGCTGCAGTGTGGTCATGAATGGACTGCAGACCAAGCTCGATCCAGATAAACCGGTCAGGATACCGTAACCGGAGGCGGTCAAGTCCCTCCAGAATGATATCGGAAAGACAATCCGGGCGCGTCGCAATGGAAATGCCTGCGACCTCCGGAGAGGAAAGTGCTTCTTCATAACAGGAAAGCAGTCTGTCCGGATCACCATAAGTGTTGGTATATGCCTGAAAATAGGCGATCAGAGACGGCTTGTCGGGTTCCGGTGTCCATTTGGAGGACAGAAGTGCCTTGGCCTGATTTAACTGGTCTGTTACAGAAAGCTGCCGGGAAGCGGCAAAATCGCCGCTTCCGCCTGCAGAACAGAAAATACAGCCTCTTGTATCGAGGGTGCCATCCCGGTTGGGACAGGTACAGCCGATATCCAGCGCAGCCTTGTAAAGCTTCCGTCCGTATGTATTTTTACACCAGGCGTCCAGGGAATAGTAGGGCTTCTGGTGCCAGAGATCAGCGGATGTTTCTCTTGACTGCATCTGCAACAACGTCCGCAACTCTGGGATCGAATGCTTCCGGCATGATATTGTCTTCGTTTAAGTCTTCATCAGAAACGAGGGCTGCGATGGCATTAGCGGCAGCCAGCTTCATTTTATCGGTGATCTGTTTTGCATGTCCTTCCAGAGCACCGCGGAAGATGTACGGGAAACCGATTACATTGTTAATCTGGTTCGGATAGTCGGAACGTCCGGTTGCCATTAATACGTCAGGGCGTGCTGCCATAGCGTCTTCGTAAGAGATTTCCGGTGTCGGGTTTGCCAGTGCGAATACGATCGGCATGGGAGCCATGCTGCGCACCATGTCCTGACTCAGTACGTTACCTTTGGACAAGCCGAGGAATACATCGGCGCCTTTGATCGCTTCTTCCAGTGTGTGGATATCCGTGCGGTCGGTGGCAAAATATCTCTTCTGTTCGTTGAGGTCGGTACGTGTCTTGCTGATAACGCCTTTGCTGTCCAGCATGACGATATTTTCGAGGCGTGCCCCCAGTGATACATATAATTTGGTACAGGATACGGCAGATGCTCCGGCACCGTTTACGACGATTTTCACATCCTCTATTTTCTTTCCGGCCACTTGCAGGGCATTTACCAGTCCGGCGCTGGAGATGATAGCGGTTCCGTGCTGGTCGTCGTGCATCACAGGGATGTCAAGTTCTTCTTTCAGACGGCGTTCGATTTCGAAACATTCGGGAGCTTTGATGTCTTCCAGATTGATACCGCCGAAAGTAGGAGCGATTGCTTTTACGGCAGCGATGAATTTCTCCGGGTCTTTTTCGTCCACTTCGATATCGAACACGTCGATTCCTGCGTAGATTTTGAAAAGCAGACCTTTGCCTTCCATCACCGGTTTGCCGCTCAGTGCGCCTATGTCACCCAGTCCGAGTACGGCTGTACCGTTAGAAATAACAGCTACCAGGTTGCCTTTGGCTGTGTATTTGTAAGCGTCCTGCGGATTCTTCTCTATTTCGAGGCAAGGCTCTGCCACGCCGGGAGAGTATGCAAGTGATAAATCAGTTTGTGTACTGTAAGGTTTGGTAGGAACTACCTCGATCTTACCGGGTTTGCCCTGTGAATGGTAGAGCAAAGCGGCTTCTTTGGTTATTTTAGCCATGGTATTGGTATTTTTATTAATAAGTTATCATTTGGCTGCAAATGTAGGAATAAAAGTTATACATTGTTGTCTTTAGATGATAATTTCTATTAATTTTATAGCAAAATGACTGATTTTGCACAAACTTATGGTTGCTATCCGGGTCTCTGTACTCCTTAATGTATAATGGTTATTTCTTTTTTCTGATTGCTATATAACATATCTGTTTTGATATTCTCTAGGCGACATTCCTTCATGCCGTTTGAAATATCTTCCTAAATACGACTGGTCCGGGAAACCGAGCCGGTCGGCTATATCCTGCATTGTCAGCTCCGTAGACTGGAGCAGTACTTTGATCTCTAGAATGGCGAAATCATCAATGATCTTTTTGGCAGAATCTCCGGTCACACTGCGGCAGATGCCTGTCAGGTATTTGGTCGAAATACAAAGCTCGTTGGCGTAGAAGTTAACTTCCCGTTGTGAAATGCAGTTTTCGTGCACCAATGCGACAAACTTCTTGAAGATTTCGTCCTGCCGGCTTCCCCCTTCTATTTCCTGTTTGTCGAAGTAGCGGTAGCATTTATCGTAAATATCCAGCATGAAGGATTGGAGATGATTCTTGGCTATCTGGTTGCGGAAGCGGTTCTCGCGGTCATTATAAATAGCAGTTGCCGCCTGTATCAATCCGTTGATTGCTCCGGTATCCTTATCGGGAAGCACATAGCACGGTCTTTCCTTCATAAAGCGGAAAAAGGTCGGTTCTAACCGCAGGCAGGCTTCCCGAAACATATCTTTGGGAAATCCGAAAAAGGAGGCTGTGAAGTCACTGCTGCTGCCATTGATACGGATAATGCTTCCCGGCAGCAGTACCACCTGAGTGTTTTTGACGATTTCGTACTCTTTCAGATCGATGGTGACGTGTGCCCATCCACTGCGGCAGAAATAGATGGCACCCCCTTCCATTTTCCAGAGGTGATGCATGATAGGTGACAAATTCTCATCGCTTCCGGCAACAAATGATTCCCGGAGAACGGCAAGGGTAGAGTTTCTCTGTATCATAACTATTCTTATTTAGTGGGCAAAAATAGGACTTTTTCACTAAATATCGCTCATATTGTTCCGAAAATGAACAAAACTCTAAACACTATGACCAGTTTTCTGTGGTGAAAAGAGTCTACCTTTGCCGCGATCAAAAATTTTAATAGGTAACACAATGAGTAAAAAGGTATGTAAAATGAAGCAAGGGCTATTGTTGCTCGGTTGTCTGGTTGCTGCTGTAGGTTGTAAGCAAGCTCCACCCACACAAATGGAAACAGGATATGAAGTAATGACCGTTTCTCCGACCGACCGGATGATTTCGAGTGCCTATTCGGCGACCATCCGCGGACGTCAGGACATCGATATTTATCCACAGGTAGGCGGTACGCTGACAAAAGTCAGTGTCACCGAAGGACAGCGGGTGAAGAGCGGACAGACGCTGTTCATCATCGACCAAGTGCCGTATGAGGCAGCCCTGCAGACGGCAGTGGCGAATGTAGAGTCAGCCAAAGCGTCTCTGGCAACGGCACAGCTGACTTACGACAGCAAAGAGGAACTGTATAAGGAGAATGTAGTTTCCGCTTTCGATCTGAGTACGGCAAAAAATTCTCTTCTGGCTGCCAAAGCCCAACTGGCACAGGCCAAGGCACAAGAAGTGAGCGCCCGTAATAACCTTTCTTATACGGTAGTGAAGAGTCCGGCAGACGGAGTGGTAGGTACATTGCCTTATCGCGTAGGTGCGTTGGTGAGTTCCAGCATTCCCGAACCGCTGACCACCGTTTCCGACAATTCGGATATGTACGTCTACTTCTCGATGACGGAAAACCAGTTGCTGGGACTGATTCGCCAATATGGCTCTAAAGACGAGGCGCTGAAAAGTATGCCCGCCATCGACTTGCAGCTGAACGATAAATCGGCTTATCCCGAACAGGGACAGATCGAGTCTATCAGCGGAGTCATTGACCGTTCGACGGGTACTGTCAGCCTGCGTGCCGTTTTCCCCAATAAGGACGGATTGCTGCACAGCGGCGGTGCGGGTAACGTAGTGATTCCGGTACAGAAAACGGGAGCTTTGGTTATCCCGCAGGGAGCTACTTTCGAGATACAGGATAAGAGATATGTATATAAGGTAGTAGACGGCAAAGCGCAATCTGCCTTGGTGCAGGTGACCCGTGTGAACGGTGGCCGCGAATTTATCGTGGATGAAGGACTGGCTCCGGGCGATGTGATTGTGGCGGAAGGCGTAGGATTGCTTCGTGAAGGTACTCCGATTAAGGCAAAGACTGCCCAGGCATCTACGACAACTACTGAAAATTAAACAAAGGAGGAATCATCCATGAATTTAAGAACCTTTATTGAACGCCCCGTATTATCGGCAGTCATCTCTATTACGATTGTCGTTGTGGGTATCATCGGGCTGTTCAGTCTGCCCGTTGAACAATATCCCGATATTGCTCCGCCGACCATTATGGTGAGTACCACCTATTATGGCGCCAGTGCGGAAACTTTGCAGAAGAGTGTGATTGCTCCTTTGGAAGAAGCGATCAATGGTGTGGAAGATATGACTTACATGACTTCCAGCGCCACCAATGCCGGTACAGTGAGTATCACCGTGTACTTCAAGCAGGGAACAGACCCGGACATGGCAGCGGTCAACGTACAGAACCGCGTGTCGAGAGCGACGGGACAGCTTCCGGCAGAAGTAACGCAGGTCGGTGTGACTACTTCCAAACGTCAGACGAGTATCCTGCAGATGTTCTCGCTCTCCAGTCCGGATGATAGCTACGATGAAAACTTCCTCTCCAACTATATCAGTATCAATATCAAACCGCAGATTCTTCGTATTTCGGGAGTAGGTGACCTGATGATTATGGGAGGTGAATATAGTATGCGTGTATGGATGAAGCCGGACGTGATGGCTCAGTACAAACTGATTCCGTCGGACATCACCGGTGTGCTAGCCGAGCAGAATATCGAATCGGCTACCGGTTCATTCGGTGAAAACTCGAACGAAACCTATCAGTATACAATGAAATATAAAGGACGTCTGATCACTCCGGAAGAATTTGGAGATATTGTCATTCGTTCTACGGACAATGGTGAGGTCCTGAAGTTGAAAGACATCGCCGAGATACAGTTGGGACAGGATAGCTATGCTTATCACGGTGGAATGGACGGTCATCCGGGCGTTTCGTGTATGGTGTTCCAGACAGCAGGCTCCAATGCGACCGAGGTCAATCAGAATATTGATGAACTACTTGAAGAAGTCCGCAAAGACCTTCCGAAAGGAGTGGAACTGACGCAGATCATGAGTTCGAACGACTTCCTGTTCGCTTCTATCCATGAGGTGGTGAAGACGTTGATCGAGGCGATTATCTTGGTTATCCTTGTAGTATATGTGTTCTTGCAGGACTTCCGTTCTACGCTGATTCCTCTGGTGGGAGTCATTGTTTCGCTTATCGGTACGTTTGCTTTCATGGCGATGGCAGGATTCAGTATCAATCTGCTCACGCTGTTTGCGCTCGTGCTCGTCATCGGTACGGTGGTGGACGACGCCATTATTGTCGTCGAGGCGGTGCAGGCACGCTTCGACGTAGGGTACAGGTCGTCCTATATGGCAAGTATCGATGCAATGAAAGGTATCAGTAATGCTGTTATCACCTCTTCGCTGGTGTTTATGGCAGTATTTATTCCGGTATCCTTCATGGGCGGTACTTCCGGTACGTTCTATACCCAGTTTGGTCTGACGATGGCGGTTGCCGTTGGTATTTCCGCTATTAATGCGTTGACGCTGAGTCCGGCATTGTGTGCTTTGCTGCTGAAACCCTATATCAATGAAGACGGCACACAGAAGAATAACTTTGCGGCACGTTTCCGTAAAGCATTCAATTCGGCTTTCGATATTCTGATAGAGAAATACAAGAATGTGGTGCTGATCTTTATCAAACGCAGATGGCTGGCATGGTCGCTGCTCGTTTGCTCCGTAGTGTTGCTTGTATTCCTGATGAACACGACGAAGACCAGTCTGGTGCCGGACGAAGACCAGGGTGTGGTATTCGTCAATGTAAGTACGGCGGCCGGTAGTTCGCTGACTACGACCGACGAAGTGATGGAACGCATCGAAAAGCGTCTGATGGATATTCCGCAGATTAAGCACGTGCAGAAAGTGGCCGGCTACGGATTGCTGGCAGGACAGGGAAGCTCGTTCGGAATGTTGATTCTGAAGCTGAAACCGTGGGACGAACGTCCGAATGACGAAGATAATGTACAGGCAGTCATCGGTCAGGTGTACGGTCGTACGGCCGATATCAAGGATGCCAGTGTCTTCGCTATTTCGCCGGGTATGATTCCGGGTTACGGTATGGGTAATGCGCTGGAACTCCATATGCAGGATAAGATGGGCGGTGATATCAACGAATTCTTTACCACTACCCAGCAATATCTGGGAGCATTGAACCAGCGTCCGGAAATTGCGATGGCATATTCTACGTTCGACGTGCGCTATCCGCAGTGGACGGTAGAGGTGGATGCAGCCAAGTGTAAACGCGCAGGCATTACACCGGATGCGGTATTGAGCACATTGTCCGGTTATTATGGCGGTCAGTACGTGTCCAACTTCAACCGTTTCTCCAAAGTATACAGAGTCATGATTCAGGCAGACCCGCAATTCCGTCTGGACGAAACCTCACTGGACAATGCTTTCGTACGTATGTCGAACGGAGAGATGGCTCCGCTGAGCCAGTTCGTAACGTTGACACGCAGCTATGGTGCAGAGTCGCTGAGCCGTTTCAATATGTACAATTCCATCGCCGTGAATGCGATGCCGGCAGACGGATATAGTACGGGAGACGCTATCAAGGCCGTACAGGAAACAGCCGTACAGGCTCTTCCTAAGGGATATGGCTATGATTACGGAGGCATCACCCGTGAGGAAAATCAGCAAAGCGGTACGACTATGATCATCTTTGGTATCTGCTTCCTGATGATTTATCTGATTCTGAGTGCATTGTACGAGAGTTTTATCATTCCGTTCGCCGTGCTTCTGAGTGTGCCTTGCGGATTGATGGGAAGTTTCCTCTTTGCATGGATGTTCGGACTGGAGAATAACATTTACTTGCAGACAGGTTTGATTATGTTGATCGGTCTGTTGGCAAAGACAGCCATCCTGCTGACCGAATACGCTGCCGAACGCCGTAAGGCAGGCATGGGACTGATCGCTTCTGCGGTAAGTGCAGCCAAAGCCCGTCTGCGTCCGATTCTGATGACAGCGTTGACGATGATCTTCGGTCTGTTCCCATTGATGTTGTCCAGCGGTGTAGGAGCCAATGGTAACCGTTCGCTGGGTACGGGAGTAGTCGGTGGCATGACGATCGGTACGCTGGCATTACTTTTCATCGTGCCTACTTTGTTTATTGCTTTCCAGTGGTTGCAGGAACGCTTACGCCCTGTGCAGAGCAGATCTACGGAAGACTGGCAGATCGAGGAAGAAATCAAGGTGAGTGAAGAAGAAAAATCTAAAGCAGGAAAAAAATAATTGATGATGAAGAAAATATTAATCTTATCCGCAGCAACGCTCGTGTTGAGCAGTTGCGGTATCTACAATAAATACAAACCTGTATCGGAAGTCCCCGAAGGACTTTATGGAAGCGAGACCGTCGTTTCCGCCGATACGGCGAACTTCGGTAATCTCTCGTGGAGAGAGGTCTTTACTGACTCGTATTTGCAGAATTTGATCGATTCGGCTTTGGTACGGAATACGGATATGCAGACAGCGCATCTCCGTGTGGAAGAAGCGGAGGCTTCGTTGCTGACGTCCAAACTTTCTTATCTGCCCTCTTTGTTTCTCGCACCGGAAGGAGCTGTGAGCAGCTTCGACCGTGGCAAAGCGACTCAGACCTACTCATTGCCGGTGACTGCCTCGTGGGAACTGGATATCTTCGGAAAGGTGACCACGGCCAAACGTCGGGCAAAAGCGGCCTATGAGCAGAGCAAGGAGTATGAACAGGCGGTGAAGACACAGTTGGTGTCTGCCGTGGCAAATACTTATTATACCTTGCTGATGCTCGACGCTCAATATGAGATTTCCGTGTCCACCGAAGCGGCATGGAAAGAGAGCGTGCGGACAGCCCGTGCCATGAAAAAGGCCGGTATGATGACCGAAGCCGGACTAGCTCAGACGGAAGCCACCTATTATAATATATGTACGGCAGTGCTCGACCTGAAAGAACAAATCAATCAGACGGAGAACTCAATGGCTTTGTTGCTGGCGGAAACACCTCACAAGATACAACGCGGCAAACTGGAAAACCAGCAGTTGCCGGAAGACTTCTCCGTAGGGATTCCTTTGCAGATGCTTTCCAACCGTCCGGATGTACGTAGCGCGGAGTTCTCTTTAGCGCAGGCATTCTATACGACGAATGCTGCCCGTGCTGCTTTCTATCCTTCCATCACGCTGAGCGGGAGTGCCGGATGGACAAACAGTGCCGGTAGCATGATTATCAATCCGGGCAAATTCGTTGCTTCTGCCGTAGCTTCACTGACGCAACCTTTATTTAACAAGGGAGTGAATATCGCCCAGCTGAAAATAGCGAAGGCACAGCAGGAAGAAGCCCGCCTCAGCTTTGAACAGACATTGCTGAACGCAGGTGTGGAAGTAAACGAGGCACTGGTGCAATATCAGACGGCCCGTGAGAAATCCGCTTTCTACGATAAGCAGATCACCTCTTTGCAGACTGCTGCCAGAAGCACTAGTCTGTTGATGGAACATAGTAATAATACTACTTATCTGGAAGTACTGACCGCACAGCAGACATTGCTGAACGCCAGACTTTCACAGGTAGCCAATCGCTTTACCGAAATCCAGGGCGTGATTACACTGTATCAGGCTTTGGGCGGAGGCCGGATGTAGGAGGATAGTATGAATCCTGAAAAAGTACGGTGTCAGATAATCGAATACACCAAACACGAGATGTATCTGCACGGTGCTGACGGACTGACCATGGATGACATAGCCAAGGGGATGAAGATGTCGAAGCGTACGCTTTACAAGCTGTTCCCCAGTAAGACTTGTCTGTTCCGCATCTGTCTTTCTGATTTCACCAACGGGATCAGAAGTTGTCTGAAACAAAGTCAGATGCGGATGGACAGTTCGTGTATGCAGGTGCTTTTTGCCACAGTGAACGGGTATCTCACGCTATTGCATTCGTTAGGAAAGACTTTATTGCTGGATATCGCCGCGAATGAAGATTACCGTGCTTCCTTCAAACGGGAAGAGGCCTTCTGGTTGCAGCAGTTTATCGATGTACTGACGCATTGCAAAATCTGTGGTTACCTGCTTCCGGGAGTCGATCCGGATCGCTTTGCGGCAGATTTGCAGGAGGTTATTTATCAGAGTTGCCTGCAAGGTACTCCGTATGTTGTTCAGCGGACGCTGAACCATACTCTCTTACGAGGGCTTTTTGAGGTGGACGGCATTCGGTATATTGACGAACACCTGAAACTGGATAAATTCAATGTTTGTGTATGAAAGGAAGGGCGTGTATTGCTTTTTAAGCAGGCACGCCTTTTTATTTGTTTGAAATGAGTTATTCTCTGAAATTCACAATCATGTGATATATTAAGTTGCTTTTTAAATCTTGTCAATTAAATCCGGAGATAAGCAGAAAGGCAGTTAACTGTTGGCAGGTTAGTATAAACGCTTTTATTCTCACCACAATGAGAACATTTTCTCATCGCATTGAGAAATAATTCTCAAAGGCACGAGAACTTTTTCTCACTGTGGTGAGAATTTTTTCTCAAAGGCATGAGAATACTTTGAGAATATAGCAACTTGTATCATGCTATGTATTAATCGGATAGCAGTATAGTGGTATCTGTCTTATGCCTACTATTTTATGGCTGCCTCAAACGCTCAATCTCTAATAATGTAGTTTCCCGCTTGTTTGGTAAAAGCGGCTGGGCTATTCTTTGTCTCCATATGAAAACTTGACAAATGATCAATCTAAAGCCCTTTCACCACATCGACAGACAAACCCGTGCATTCTGCTATCACATCATCCGCTATACCTTTCTGCTTGAAATTACGGGCTATCTCTATGGTTTGGTTGTGCTCTTTGAGTGCGGAGAACACCAGACCGGAAAGATATTCAAGTGTACTGTACAAGCGTTCCCGATTTTCCTTCCGCTGATAATCCACACTAAAAAATGTGGAACGCTTACGGTGTAATATCAGGTAATATGTCCCGGCAGTAAGAAGTCCCGCTATTATATCAATTGGGATACCCGTTCCTTCAAACAAATGCTTGTATTCTTCTATAGCCAATTTGTAATGCTTTTCCCTGCTTCGTGCCATACGTCTTGTGGTCGAATTGTCCGCTTCGAGTTCCCACACTAGCAAGTGCTGCATATCGGTATTGTCATATAAGTAATTTGCCAAAGCCTTTAAGGTGCTTTTCATGATGTCCTCGTTGGCTTTGTCTGTAGGGTGTTCTTCATCGAAAAGATCGTGCAGCCAATAATCAGAAATGTAAGCGTACTTATCCAGCAATCGCTCAATATTCTTATAGTTATTGAGCAGGACGGACATTTGTATGTCGGCTCTTTGCATAATATCTGTAAAGGTAATTTGCGCCAGACCTTTTTCACTTGCTAACTGCCGGATGGCATCAAACACGTCCGCTTCCAGTTCGGCGCGGGTACGGCGTGCACGTTTATTCTTCGATTGTTCCATGTTTATTTCTTTGTTGCATACAAATGTATGAAAAATAAGTATAAGTCACTTATTTTCCTTTATAAAACAGATTTATGAAACGGCTCGGTCACTGAACAAATTTATTTCTATCTTTGTCTTCTTAGTATTTAGAGAATAGAAAAACAAAGAACACTGGGGAAAGCAGAGTGGGTAAGGGAACGGCTTTCTCCATGAACGTATCTTTGAGTATTATTTAAATCAGTAGAAAATGGGGAATTTAATTTCGTTTATGAAGGAAGTAGCCGATGGGCTGCGGGAAAGTGGGAATTATGGGACCGCCCATATTTACAGGAGTAGTATGAGAGCCGTCATTTCATTCCACGGAAGTGGGAATCTTCCTTTTCGGAAAGTGAATCAGGAGTTTCTAAAAAATTTCGAAACGTATTTGCGTGGAAAAGATTGTAGCTGGAATACGGTTTCCACCTATATGCGCACATTGCGTGCAGTGTATAACCGGGCGGTTGACCGACATCTTGCTCCTTATGTGCCTCATCATTTTCGTTATGTCTATACAGGGACGAGGGCTGACAGAAAACGTGCACTGGACAAAGAGGATATGGAACGATTGATGGCAAAGCTGCCGAATCAGCTTTATTCCGGAATCAGAGACTTACAACGTACACGTGCCTTCTTTTTATTAATGTTTATGCTTCGCGGCATTCCATTCGTAGACCTTGCTTACTTGAAGAAGCGTGATATAGAAGGGAATGTCCTGACTTATCGCCGAAGAAAGACCGGCAGAATGCTGACCGTAACTCTTCTGCCCGAAGCAATGAAACTGATCAGGCAATACATGAATACTGATCCTGCCTCTCCTTATCTTTTTTCGCTGATCGCCAGCAAGGAAGGAACAGAAGAAGCGTATCGTGAATATCAGCTGGCCCTTCGTTATTTTAATAGTCAACTGGTGATTCTGAAAGGAGTGTTAGGATTGACTGCTGACTTAAGTTCATACACTGCTAAACACAACCAATTCTCTATCTAACTGAAAATAAAATAGTTATCACTCACTTTGTAGATAATAGGTAACACTTTAGAAACGAGCGAATTACAATATTCTGTTTTATTCTGCATCAACTCAAAGAAGCTTTTTTTCAGGACAAAAATACCAAAGACGCTGACAATTAGCAAATATCTCCGGTAAGATTTGCATGTTTTAACTCCGTTTTTCATCTTCAATTAAAAAGATCGAGGTTTTCCTGCATAGTGTCGTGGCGAAAGAGACCGGCAATATCTTCTGAATGACCGACAGATCCCTATTCTCCAACCCCAACAAGTTTAGTTGTACAATGGAACTAATAGAGAAGGAGGTCAATAACTCCAGAAGAGGATTTCATTCTGCATTTCAAGAACAAATACAGCAATACTTATCCTCTTGCATGGATGCTTGTGGACATGTTGTCAATGGGCATCGTAACTAGCATCCATGAAAATATAAAATCCAATCCATTGAAAAAAGATTACGGTGTGCTATGATCTATCCGTTCCCGTTTTCACTTCGTGGCTGACAGTCATAATCCTTATAAGAAATTCCTGCTGTCATCATACAAGGGTATAAAACAAGCAGTACGCCATCAATCCGATGGTAGTCCGGAGGATGCAATTCCCTTGGATAAACGATATGATATCACTACACAGGACATTTTATGAAATCTGCATCATTTAGTGGTTTATCAACATTATATCGCTGGACAACGATATGAAACAGCATTTCCAAAAGTTACTGGGTTAATATCCGAAATATTGACAGCAAGTCAATGAACATTCCCCTGGATTGGCAGGATGAGCCTTTGCGGAGAATATAAAATCCACCTTTCATCTATATTTCTTTTGTAAAAAGAACAGATGTTGGAAGATGGTTGCTCCTGCTCTATACGGATAAGGCACAAGAAACTTAAAGTCAGACTTCCTTGAACCACAGATGTTGCAACCACCACAGTTATTACAATATTTTTAATTTCATTTATAAAAAGACTTCCTGCTTCTTGGCTTTATTGGAGTCTTAGATTCCTTCATTTATATCTTAAATAATTCAGCTTGCATATCCTCCCACTCCCAATAACGGTGTTGTTCGCAATCCTGCAATTTAATCTTAGATTCAAGAAGTTCTTTTTCTTCTTCATTTATTTTACAGGAGTGTTCCAACTTTCTTGATGACCTTATTGAGTGCTTATAACCATAATAAATACAATTTTAGTAATGTTACAGGATTATACGGTGGTCTCCCTTCTGATTGAAGTTTGACATGTTTAACCCCAAGTTTATCTATAGGCAAGATATCCACAAATAAATCGATAATCCTTGCCCAAGAATCTGGAGCAACCAATTGTTCAAGAGTTATCATTTGAATTTGATTTTCTGTTTCCTCCTACTATGTAGTTTATAGATATATTGTTTAGTTT
>ENA-OYXK01000850-OYXK01000850.1-human-gut-metagenome-genome-assembly--contig:-NODE-850-length-14614-cov-4.595989_pt1 | contig 14614 bp, 10 predicted proteins | sample MGYA00244215_ERZ653417 | MGnify/ENA primary metagenome ERZ653417 (study PRJEB26926, sample SAMN06164905) | human gut metagenome | biome: ENVO:00009003; feature: ENVO:2100002; material: ENVO:00002003... | reverse complement strand
TAGTCTCGTGGGCTCGGAGATGTGTATAAGAGACAGCTATTAATCATTTAAAATAAAAAGTATGAGTACTCCTATTGTCGAAGTCAAGCATTTATCCCATCGTTATAGTGTCGATTGGGCCATTCGCGATATCAATTTTTCTATTGAAAAAACAGGAATATTAGGTCTGTTAGGGTCTAATGGGGCAGGTAAGTCCACCACTATGAATATCATCTGTGGAGTTTTAAATCAAACGGAAGGAGATGTATTTATCAATGGCATCGATCTACGAAAAAATCCGGTTGAAGCAAAAAAACATATTGGTTTCTTACCTCAAAAACCACCTCTCCATCCGGACTTGACTGTCGACGAATATCTCATACACTGTGCCACACTGCGGAGAATGGAGAAATCAAAAATTCGTGAAGCTGTAGAAATAGCTAAAGAACGTTGCGCTATTGCCCATTTTAGCAAACGACTTATAAAGAATCTTTCAGGCGGGTATCAACAAAGAGTAGGAATTGCACAGGCTATTGTACATAATCCTCCATTCGTAGTACTTGATGAACCTACAAACGGGCTTGATCCTAACCAAATTGTCGAAATACGCAATCTGATTAAAGAAATTGCTGAAGATCATTCTGTCCTACTCTCCACTCATATCCTGTCGGAAGTGCAAGCTACCTGCAATGATATTCGTATGATTGAACATGGTAAAGTCGTATTTTCAGGTAGCATGAAAGACTTTGATAACTATGTGGTTCCAAGTAGTTTCACCGTTACATTTGCCCTTCCCCCTTCTATAGAAGAACTAGCAAAGATAGAACATGTGTTGAATATAGAAGAACTCTATCCCGGTACATTCCGGATACGCTTTGATGACGATGAAAACATAACTGAACGAGTAGTAGCCTTAAGCATACAAAACGGATGGCGGCTGAAAGAAATCACGATGGAACGCTGCTCTCTTGACATAATCTTTGCACAACTATCGGGAAAACTTAAAAATAATATCTAACATGACGGATTTAAAGATTATAATGCGTATTGCCCGAACCGATCTGGCCATTTTATTCTATTCGCCGATTGCATGGTTCATATTGATTGTTTTCTCATTCCTGACAACATCAAGTTTTACGTCATTAATGGAGAATATAGTGACCGACTATGATCTGTCAGGAGGCAAAGAAGTTTCTTTGAGCGGTATCTGCTTCTTAGGTAGTTACGGTTTTTTGTCCTCCGTCGTATCAAACATATACATCTATATTCCATTGTTGACAATGGGACTCATCAGTCGCGAAACGGCATCGGGTTCAATCAAACTGGCATATTCATCCCCAGTCACCAGTAGTCAGATCGTATTGGGTAAATATCTTGCAGCCATCGGATTTGGTTGCTGTCTGATGCTTGTCCCGATAGCCAGTGCTATTTATGGCAGTTTGGTAATCCCTTCTTTTGATTGGGCTCCTGTACTAGTCGCCCTTCTAGGACTCTATTTATTAATATGCGCCTATTGCGCTATCGGGCTCTTTATGTCCTCACTCACGACTTATCAAGTAGTAGCAGCAGTTGGGACACTTATTGTATTAGCCATACTGAATTTTGTAGGAAATATCGGCCAGGAATACGATTTTATACGCGAACTGACTTATTGGCTGTCAATAAACGGAAGAACAATCGATATGCTGAATGGAGTAATTCGGAGTGAAGATGTGATTTATTTCGTGGTCGTAGTAACCCTTTTCCTGACATTTACCACTTTCAAACTTACATCCGACCGACGAACTATCAGTCGGTTCCGGCAAGCAATCAGCTATCTGGGATTTTTTGTCGCAGCAATGGCAATTGGCTATTTCACTTCACGTCCGGGAATGATTAAGGTATGGGATACAACACGCACTAAACTAAACTCACTTACCGAAAATAGCCAACACGTATTAGCAAAATTGACAGGACCGGTAACTATTACCAATTATGTTAACCTACTTGATAACAAATCATATCGCTACCTCCCTATCATGAAGAAAGCGAATGAAACAATCTTCGAACCTTATTGTCTCGCTAAACCGGACCTGCAAGTGAAATATGTCTATTATTATGATTTCGCCCCCAACGGCGTTGCAAATAATCCTAAGTTTCAAGGCAAAACAGTAGATGAGATGCGTGATTATATGACCATGATTTATAACTTGAATCCTCATTTATTCAAATCTCCGGCAGAAATCCGCCAAATCATCGACCTGCGTGAAGAACAAAATACATTTGTTCGCATTATGGAAACGCAAGATGGAAAACGTACCTTCATCCGTGATTTTGAAGATATGGATGCAACGCCATCCGAAGCGGAAATTACAGCAGCCATCAAAAAGATGATTTCAACTCCTCCCACTGTTGCCTTTATCAAAGGAGACGGTGAACGTGAGGTGTCCAAATCCGGTGACCGCGATTATAGCAACTTCTCCATTGAGAAATATTCTAGAGCCGCCTTAATCAATCAAGGCTTTGATGTATGCGAGATCGATATTTCTCACGGAGACACCATTCCTTCCCTAATCAATATTGTGGTTCTTGCAGAAATGAGAACTCCGCTTACTGAAAAAGGGAAAAATCAACTGGAAACTTACCTGGCTCGTGGAGGTAATTTGTTTATTCTCACCGATACAGGCAGACAAGAAGTTATGAATCCTTTTTTAAGCAAACTCGGTATCAAGATGGAAGAATACCAACTGGCACAATCTTCCGCTGATTTCTCTCCTAATCTGATTCTAGCCAAGGCAACCCGTGAATCGGGAAAACTTACATTCGGATTCAAAGATGATTTTCCCAAATATGATTTACGTGTCTCTATGCCCGGATGTGTAGCCCTTACATGCTCCGACAACGATTACGGCTTCCAATATACTCCGATTCTTGAAACAAATGCCAAAGGTGTATGGATTGAAAAAGAACAAACAGATTTACAGGAATCACCAGTAGAATGTAATGCTTCGGCAGGAGAGAAAGAACAAACCTATATCACAGCCTATGCCCTTTCACGCCAACTGAAAGATAAAGAGCAGCGTATTATCATCTCTGGTGATGCGGATTGCATAAGCAACACCGAACTGACTCTTTCACGCGAAGGATATAGATCAGGAAACTTTAATCTGATTATCGAAAGCTTCCGCTGGCTTTCCGGAGGAGAATTTCCAATCGACATACGCCGTCCCCATTGTACCGACAACAAACTTTCGATCGGAGTGAAAGATATTGGTACAATGAAAACTATTTTCATAATCATTATACCAGCTATCCTCTTACTTATAGGAGTTGGCATCTGGTTTTTCCGCAGAAGAAATTAATAAGAGAAAAAGATGAACTTAAGACTTATACTTAGAATAGCCCGTACCGAACTAGCGGTACTCTTTTACTCACCGATCGCAAGGTTGCTGCTGGTCGCATTTACATGCCAGGTAGGATTCGACTTTATGAATATCCTGACGGAAATAGTAAAAATAAAAGCATTGGGCAACACGATCACTTTTAGCGTCACAGCCGGTTTTGTCCTTGGTCTCAAAGGAATATATGAAGTAATACAAGAAACCATTTATCTGTATATTCCTTTATTAACCATGAATTTGATGAGTCGTGAATATTCATCAGGCTCTATCAAACTACTTTATTCATCACCGGTAAGCAGTGTTCAAATCATTACCGGCAAGTTTGTTTCAATGGTGGTATTTGCCCTAATCTTTGTCATCATCCTTGCCCTACCGACAATCGTAATGTTTATCTCCGTGCCGCATGTCGATATTACACTTATCTTGGCGGGATTGTTATCCATGTTTCTGTTGATACTGACCTATTGTTCTATCGGTCTCTTTATGACCACACTCACATCTTACCAGGTTGTGGCAGCTGTTGCCACCCTTTCCGCATTAGCATTTCTCAATTATGTGGGAGGAATTGGACAGGAGTCCATATTCTTTAGAGAAATTACTTATTGGCTATCCATTAAAGGACGTGCCAGTGAGATGGTTGGAGGATTGATATGTAGCGATGACGTTATCTATTTCCTTGCCGTAATTTTATTATTCCTCTGGCTATCGGTCATTAAACTGAATAATGAAAAAACACGTCGCTCACTCCTTTCAAAAACAATGCGCTATGCCTTAGCTGTATGTACCATTATAGTTATCGGCTTTGTCAGTTCCCGTCCGGCAATGATGGGCTTTTATGATGCTACCCGCAGCAAACAACGTACACTTTCAGAAGAAAGCCAGAAAGTAATGGAGCAATTGTCCGGACCTATGACGATCACAACTTACGTCAATATTTTCGATAAAGAATTTGATGTCGCTTCTCCAAGAGAGCAAAAAGAGGATATGGCACGCTTCAAAATGTACACACGTTTCAAACCAGAGATAAAAATGGAGTATGTTTACTATTACTCTACACCGAAAGACAGCACCCTTTATCGCCAATATCCGAATAAAAACATTCGTGAGATAGCTTATGAAGTTGCCAAGAAGAAGAACTTCAATCCTAAAAAGCTTAAAAGCGCCGAAGAACTGAAAGAAAAAATAGACTTGGCTAAAGAAAATTATCGATTTGTGCGGGTTGTTGAACGTGGCTCCGGTGAACAAGCCCGCCTTCGTTTGTTCGACGATATGGAATATCACCCTTCTGAAACAGAAATCTCCGCAGCATTGAAGAAAATGCTTGTTACTCCTGTGAAGGTAGGCGCCATCACAGGACATCAGGAACGTTCCACCACTAAAAAGGGAGATCAGGATTACTCACTTTTTGCCACACATGGACGCTTTCGTTATTCCATGATTAATCAAGGCTTTGATTTGGTGGAACTGAATCTAAAGGATATGAATGATATACCAAGTAATATCAATATATTACTTATTGCTGAAATGCGTTCTTCCATGAGTTCCAAAGAACAAGAAATCATAGACCGTTTTCTTGAACGCGGAGGTAATATGATGATTATGGGCGACGTCGGACGTCAGGAAGTAATGAATCCTTTACTCCGGAAAGTCGGTTTAAAACTGTTGCCGGGAATCATTGCACAACCTTCTGATGTTAATCCCGGAGACCTCGTTCTCGCGAAAGCTACCCAGATAGCCGCCGACAGTATAGGAGGCTTCTATAAACGTATGGTTGACAGGCAGAAGCATAGTGCAGTCACCATGCCATCGGCTGTTGCTCTGGAAGTTGTCGATACAACAAAATTCCATCCAATAGTTTTATTACAAAGCAACGCTCAACAAACATGGATTGAGTATCAAACAAAAGATTTTTTGAATGACTCCCTTTCATTAGACTCTCTTCAAGGTGAAAAGTTAGGAGCCTATCCCACGGCAATAGCGTTAACCCGCAAGATTAAAGCCAAAGATAAAAAACAACGGATCATTGTGTTGGGGGATGCAGACTGTTTCAGCAATGCCGAACTACAAAAAAGCTCAAGACCGGGTATCTATTCATTCAACTTCAATATGATTCCCGGTTCATTCCGTTGGCTATGCTATAATAAATTTCCGGTATCTTCTTCCAGAGCCCCTTATCTTGACAAAGATATCAGCCTGACTCCTATGGATCTATCTACTATCAAAATTATCTATTGCTATGGCATCCCATTTATTATTGGTCTGTGTGGTATTTGGATATGCTGGAGGAGAAGAAAACGATAAAAAGAGAGAACAGAGAAACTTCCGGCAAGCAGATTTCATGCCTGTCGGAAGTCTAATTCTTTCATAGACTCCTTCAAAACTATGCCTTCAACCGCATCACAAACCGACTCCCCTTACCCAATTCGCTCTCTACCGTCAGCGTACCGCCATGAGCTTCCACAAAATCCTTGGAAATAGATAACCCCAAGCCACTGCCTTGCACTTTCGTTCCGGGTACACGGAAATAGCGGTCAAAGATACTTTTGTGGTAACGCGGGTCAATACCTTTGCCAAAGTCTTGGACATACAATTCAATCCAGTTTTCATCCTGTTTGGCACCAATAACCACATGCCCGTTTTCTTTTGAATAACGAATAGCGTTACTTAACAGATTCGTCAATACCCAAGCAATCTTCTCGCTGTCGACAAACAGTTTACCGATTTTCTCCTCCGGATACTCCACTTCTATCTGAATATTAAACTTATCCGCTTGCACCTGATTAGCTTTGATCGCATACTCAATCAATTCAATCGGTTTGGTGATCTTCGGCATCAACTGTAATTTACCAGCTTCCACCTGCGTCATGTTAAGCAATTCTCCGGTGATACTTAACAAACGTTCGCTATTCTCCTTGATACTCTTTGAAAGCTGTTCCTGCTCATCATTCAGCGCACCGACACGCTTATCCTCAAGCAGTTGTAGACTCATCATAATAGCAGCAATCGGAGTTTTCAATTCATGAGAGATCGTTGAAATAAATGTAGTCTTGGCAGAATCCAGTTCTTTGAATTCCGTGATATTCTTAAGTAAAATGACATCACCCAGTTTGTGAGGTTCCCCTTTTTCAGCCTCCGTATTAATAATCGGGACATAAGAGACCTTAAAATAACTTTCCTTATTATCCGCATAAATTTTTAAAGCCTCTTTCTGATCGCTTGGCGTCACCAACTCACGAATTAGTCGGCGGAGCAGGTCATTCTTCAAAGAAAGTTCCTCTGCCGATTTACGAATCACATTCTCCCGTTTCATATTCAGAATACTTAAGGCTTCATCATTGATAAACAAAACCTCACGTTCTGTATTCAGACCGATAATCGGGTCGTTAATACTGTTAACAATAGCTTCTATAAACTTTTTAGCAGAAAGAATATCCGACAAAGTACTGGCACGATATTCAGTCAAACGCTCCGCCATCCGGTTGAAACTGTCAGCCACTTCACGGAACTCTTCATTGTCACTCATGTCGAGACGCTTCTCATAGTTATGATTGGCTATTTCAAGAATTCCTTCTTTCAGCTCCTTAATCGGCTTGCTGATAGAACGAGGCAACCAATAAAGCAATATCAGTCCGGTCAAGATACAGATTCCCCCTGTTATGGAGATCCATAGCAATGCACGTTCCAAGGCAGGCATAGCAGCAGGACTATCAGGCTCTGTCGCAGTCAGAGTTTGAAGATTCACTACTGAAAGTGTTACCAACAAAATAATCATTCCTGCCAACATCCCAATGCCAAGAATCAGTTTCGTTTTAATATTCATAACGTTCATACGATTAATATTATGCAAGTATAATCAAATCTACATTAGCTTGCGACAAATTATTTAAAAACTTTCTATATCCCAGTATAGAACAAATAGCGTATGGCAGCCTCAAATTAGGAGTTCCCATACACACTGTCGATATCTGTTTCTCTTTACAAACCTTGACGATGCTCCCCAAAATGTCTTTCGACTGCACCTGGACAACTTCTCCCCCAAGTTCCGCCACCAGTTTAAAATGATTCAACAAATACCGTTGACTGGCCAAATCAATTCGATCCATACTCTCTTTCGGAGTCTGAACATACAAAGCTATAAAAGTTGTATTATACCGGGTTGCCAACTTTGCCGCCTTTCTGATAATTCGCCGGGGTGTTTTCTCGTGACTACTGATACAAGCCATAAACTTCTCATGCCGAAGTCCGACGGCTACTCCCATCACCACCTCATTCTCCACCTTTTTTTCTACCCGCAACGCCACTTCCTTCAGAGCCAACTCACGCAATTGAAGAATATTCTCGGTTCTAAAGAAATTATCCAATGCTGTCTGAATCTTTTCCGGACGATAGATCTTTCCCGCTTTCAAACGGGCAATCAGTTCTTCTGCCGTCAAGTCAATATTCACCACCTCATCCGCTTCCTGAAGCACACTGTCGGGCACTCGTTCTTTCACTTCAATCCCCGTAATCTCCTGCACTTCTTCATTCACGCTTTCGATGTGCTGAATATTGATTGCCGAAATCACATTGATTCCTTCATCCAACAATGTCATTACATCTTGCCAACGTTTCTCATTCAGACTTCCTTCCACATTGGTATGTGCCAATTCATCCACTATCACAATTTCGGGATGAAGGCGAATAATAGAATCTAAATCCATTTCTTCCAATTCCTTTCCCTTATAGAAGATTTTACGTCGCGGAATGACAGGAAGTCCTTGTAGCATCCCTTCCGTCCCGACACGTCCATGAGTCTCGATATAGCCGATTTTCACGTCCACACCATTTTCCAACAGTTCATGTGCCTCCTGAAGCATACGATATGACTTTCCCACACCGGCTATCATACCGATATAGACCTTAAACTTACCTCGCTGAGATCTCTTTATCAGATCCAGAAAATGCTGTACACTTTGTTCTCTATCATCCATTATGTTGCTCTGTTATTTTAAACATCCTAACCCGTAGCAATCATCACGATCACCACAGGTTCACAAAAATTCATGAGTTTATTTTATGGCCTTAAAGTTACGCCAAATACTAGATGGGCATCCTCCAAACGCGGATTCCATATAGCTTGCACAAATATAGGCAATGAAAACTTATCATTAAAATTGATAGCTTTCGTTGCTTTCAAAGCAAGGTTCGTCACTGCAAAACCATTCACATTATACTGCGGAGTTTCATAAGGAACCACTCCACAGGTAGCATTCAAGTCTACCCCTTTTACGCTGAACGGATAATTCAGTTCTACGTAAGAAGAATATGCCTGTTTTTCTTCCCCCTTGTCAGTCATCTTTCTGTCGGCACCGGCAAACATGGTATACCATGCAATAGACAACGGGAATTTTTCAACAGGAAGCGTATAAGCTAATCCTGCTTCAAAATGATGTCCGGTGTCGCCACTCTTAAAATGGAAATAATCATTTGTTAGTTCTCCATTAGCTACATCAGCTTGTCCGTTCCACCAAAGACTGGCTACTGAAAGTGTCGGTCCTGCTTCACCAAACTTATAAGCTGCAGTGAGGTCAATTTCTTTATTACTCTCACTCAAACTGGTTGAGCCCCATGCAGTAAGTGAGAAATTACCTACGCTAACTCCCAAAGTCGGTTGAAAAGAAGCGGCCCCCCCTGATAAATACCACGCCATACATACGAACTTACCAAATCACCTTGTATAGTAAACTCTTGTGCTTGTGCATTGCCAGTTCCCAACATACATACGGCCGCTACAGCCATTGTTCCTAAAATACTCTTTTTACTAAAAAAACTTTTCATACTTCTTATCTAATTCTATTTTATGTTCCTGTAAAAAAGCAGCGCCCCATCCCCCCCCTGTTTATTTGAACCGCTGGTATCACCCAAACGATTCGGACAGGAACGCTGCTCCTGATCTTCATCTACTTATTACTTTCTTCAAGAGCTATATTCAATTTCAGCACATTCACCTTTTCTGTTCCCAACAATCCCAGGAACGGTTTTTCGATGCTTTTATCAACAATCGCTCTTACTTGTTCTTCTGTTAATCCGCGTGCTTGTGCCACTCTCTTCACTTGTACGTATGCACATTGGGGAGTAATATCAGGATCTAGCCCCGAAGCACTGGCTGTAACCATTTCGGCAGGCACATCCGCACGGTCTAAATAAGGATGATGTACAAGGAAAGTATCAATACGCGCTTTCACTTCATCCAGATATTCCTGATTCGTAGGACCTTTATTACTACCTGCAGAACTCGTAGCATCATATCCGTCACCGGCAGAAGACGGGCGTCCCCAGAAATAAATATCTTTTGTAAACATCTGGCCCACATTAGCTGCTCCCACTACTTTCCCATCCAGCGTAGCTACCTCGGCATTTCCCTTATTAGGACCTGCAACCTGCGCAAACAACCACAAGATAAGGATATAGAACACGGAGAAAAAGACACAAAAAGCAAGTGTTATTTTTAATGACTTCAATAAAGTTTTCATTGCTATTGTTTTTTAATTAAAAGAATAAACCTACCAATAAATCTATCAACTTGATTCCCACAAAAGGAACAATCACACCACCCAAACCATAGATCAACAGATTACGGCGAAGTAAAGCACTCGCACCTATCGGTTTGTATTGCACGCCACGCAAAGCCAGCGGAATCAGAATCGGAATAATAATCGCATTAAAAATGACCGCTGAAAGAATGGCGCTTTCAGGACTATGCAGATGCATGATATTCAGAGCTGCCAGTTCAGGAATAGCAATCATAAACAAGGCCGGAACGATCGCAAAATACTTCGCTACGTCATTGGCGATAGAGAAAGTGGTCAGCGTGCCGCGTGTCATCAGCAATTGTTTACCGATTTCCACAATCTCGATCAGTTTCGTCGGATCGTTATCCAGATCGACCATATTACCGGCTTCCTTCGCAGCCTGTGTACCACTATTCATGGCTACACCTACATTGGCTTGTGCCAGAGCAGGAGCATCGTTCGTTCCGTCTCCCATCATTGCAACCAATTTACCAGCCTGCTGTTCCTTCTTGATATATTCCATCTTATCTTCCGGTTTAGCTTCAGCGATAAAATCATCCACACCGGCTTTTTCGGCAATATATTTTGCAGTTAATGGGTTATCTCCTGTCACCATGACCGTCTTCACTCCCATCTTACGCAGACGTTCGAAACGTTCCTGAATACCCGGTTTGATAATATCCTGCAACTCAATGACACCGGTCACTTTCTTGTTTACACATACTACCAACGGCGTACCACCATTACTGGAGATAGAAGAGATGACCTCTTCCACTTCTTTTGGGAATTCATTTCCTGCACCTTCCACCATCTTACGGATAGCGTCGAAAGCACCTTTACGAATTTGAGTTCCATCTGCCAGGTCTACTCCCGAACATTTGGTTTCAGCCGTAAACTTAATCATTCGTGCTCCCGTTGTATTCAGGTTACGCATACGCATTCCCGACTCGCGTCCCAGTTCTACGATAGATTTACCTTCCGGCGTTTCATCGGACAAGGAAGACAACAGACAAGTCTCTACAAAATCGTGCAAATTGACACCCGGAGCCGTATGGAAATGAGTTGCTTTACGGTTACCGATGGTGATAGTACCCGTTTTATCCAGCAACAACGTATCAATATCACCAGCAGTCTCTACTGCTTTACCGGATTTAGTAATCACGTTGGCACGGAGCGCGCGGTCCATACCGGCAATACCGATGGCAGAGAGAAGTCCACCGATAGTTGTCGGAATCAGACACACAAATAAAGAAATAAGCGAAGCAATGGTGATGACCGTATGACTATAGTCGGCAAACGGTTTCAAGGTAACACACACTATGACGAAAACAAGCGTAAAACCTGCCAGCAGAATAGTCAACGCAATCTCATTCGGGGTTTTCTGACGGGAAGCACCTTCCACCAATGCAATCATCTTATCAAGGAAACTTTCTCCCGGTTGAGTAGTCACCAGTACTTTTATATGATCGGACAATACCTTCGTGCCACCCGTTACGGAACTCTTGTCGCCACCTGCCTCACGAATGACCGGAGCAGACTCGCCGGTGATAGCACTTTCATCAATAGAAGCCAAACCTTCAATAATCTCACCGTCGGAAGGAATCACGTCTCCCGCCTCACAAACAAACACATCTCCTTTCTTCAATTGTGAAGAACTGACGGTAACGATTTTATTACCTTCCACTTTCTTTGCCGGTGTCTCTTCACGAGTCTTACGCAAGCTGTCGGCCTGTGCTTTACCACGCGCTTCGGCAATAGCTTCGGCAAAATTGGCAAACAACAAGGTTACAAACAGAATGATAAACACAGCAATATTGTAAGCAAACGAACCTTGTGAAGAATTTACAATGGAGTAGAGCGTTACGAGTAGCATGACCACTGTAGCCACTTCTACTGTAAACATAATCGGGTTCTTTATCATCATCCGCGGGTTCAGTTTCACGAATGACTGTTTCAAACTTTCTATAACTTGCTCCTTTGGAAACAAAGAAGCTGATTTATTATCTTTCATATCTTCTCTAATTCAGTATTACAAACTTAAATGTTCAGCAATTGTACTCAATGCATGTACCGGGAAGAACGACAGCGCAGCAATAATGAAGATAACCACAAATGTCATGACTCCGAAAGTCAATGTATCGGTCTTCAATGTGCCGGCACTTTCCGGAATGAATTTCTTCTGTGCCAGTAATCCGGCAATGGCAACCTGCCCGATGATAGGAATAAAACGGCTCAAAATCAGAACAATACCACACGTATAATTCCAGAAATAAGTATTATCTCCCAAGCCTTCAAAACCGGAACCGTTATTGGCGGCACAAGAAGTGTACTCATAAAGTTGCTCACTTAAACCGTGGAATCCCAAGTTGTTCAACCATCCACCTTCACTTTCCACAAAATCAGGATGGTACACATAAATATAACTTGAGAGTGCTGTAAATACCAAAATGACAAACGGATGAAGCAGAGCTACAATCGTAGCGATTTTCATTTCGCGGGCTTCCACTTTCTTGCCGAGAAATTCCGGCGTACGTCCTACCATCAAACCGCTGATAAACACTGTAATGATAATAAATGTATAGTAATTCATCCATCCTACACCTACACCGCCAAACCAAGTGTTAATCTGCATATTCAGCATCTCCATCATTCCGGACAGCGGCATAGTAGAATCATGCATACCATTCACAGAACCATTAGAGGTTACAGTAGTTACAATACTCCATAATGCTGTTGCTCCGGCTCCCAAACGAACCTCTTTACCTTCCATCGCACCATTATCCTGCGCAATTCCCAATTCATCAATGCGTGGATTACCACCCATTTCCTGACTGACATTAATACATACGCCTACCAGAAAAGCGAAAAGCATTACTCCGAATATACTGTAAGCCAACTTCTTTCTGCGGGTATAAAATCCCAGCGCAAGTACCATTGCCATCGGGATAATCAGGATAGACCAACATTCTACCATATTAGTAAGATATGTCGGATTCTCCAACGGATGAGAAGAGTTTACACCAAAATAACCACCACCATTTGTACCCAATTGTTTGATAGGAACAATCGCAGCCGTAGGACCTTGAGAAACCATTTGTTCCTGGCCTTCCATCGTAGTTACCTTCATCTTACCGTCAAATCCCATCGGAGTTCCCTGGAGAATCAGGATAAAACCTACAATCAGAGAAAGAGGCAATAAAATACGTGTACAGCTTATTACCAGAAATTGCCAGAAGTTACCAATCGTTTTGGTTGTTTTTGCAGCAATACTCTTCATAATACCTGCCATAGCAGCCATACCTGTTGCTGCGGTAATAAACTGGAAAAGCATGATGACGAACAGTTGAGTAAAATAAGTCAGTCCGCTTTCACCGCTATAGTGCTGCAAGTTACAGTTCACCATAAAACTGATACAGGTATTGAATGCCTGATCCGGAGTCTGCGGTCCGTTGCCGTCCGGATTTAAGGGCAACCATCCTTGTGAAACCAAGAGTACCATTCCCCAGAAAAACCAGAAAGCATTCAAAATCAACAATGCTTTCAGGAATTGTTTCCAGTTCATTTCTTCATTGGGGTCGATTCCACAAACTTTATAAATGACTCTTTCGATAGGAGCCATAAAATCAGACCAGGTCTTTTCTCCTCTGTAGACCTTGGCAATGTATTTTCCCAGTGGATAAGCCAGAATCACCATCAAGGCTATCTGAACAACCACGCCTAAAATTTCTGTATTCATATACTTTTTACCTTAAACTGTGTGTGTTACTTTAAAACTTTTCGGGTTTGACGAGCACGTACATCAAATAACCGAAGATCGCAATACCTAATACGAATAATGCTGTGTACATAATCAATTCTCCTTTTTCTTTAAATATTCTCAAACCAGTCTACACATTTCCAAAATAGCCAGAAACAAGCGAAACCGCTTAACAGGCAGAAAATAAATGATAGTGTTATTCCCATGTTTTTACCTTTTAAATGATTACTATTAATTTTCACTTGCCACTCTTTATGCCAAATGCGTGCCACAAAAGCAAGAAAGCACATAACATACTAATATCCAGAAAGTTATAAACATCTCACAGATTATCTATCCTTACAAGAAACCCTTCCATTTTGAAAAAGGCATTCTATTTTGAAAAGGTTAGTACTTTTCGGCAATTTCTGAAAGAGAAAAAACAAAGGATTTTTCAAATTGGAAGGTTATTTCCATTTTGGGAAGGTAGAATATATAAGAAGCTTTTTATAACCTACTGAAAACAAGCGGCTAACCACTCTTATACAATAATTGGTATACGCTTTGCCTATAAACAGATATGAAACTTTATATTATATCAAACAGATTACCTGTCAAAGCAGCCGGTTCAAATGGAACATTCGTCTTTTCACGCAGTGAAGGCGGGCTGGCAACAGGTTTGGATTCTCTCCAAACTTCTTATGAGAAACATTGGATAGGGTGGCCCGGCGTATGTACAGACAACGAAAAAGACCGTCAAGAAATGAATGAGAAGTTACAGGAAATGAATTTTCACCCGGTCTTCTTATCGGAAAAACAGATTCAGAACTATTACGAAGGATATAGCAATAGTACCCTCTGGCCTTTATGCCACTATTTTTACGCCTATACCTTATATAAAAAATGTTTTTGGCACTCCTATCAGCCTGTCTCTTATACACATCTCCGAGCCCACGAGACTAGGCATG
>ENA-OYXK01000841-OYXK01000841.1-human-gut-metagenome-genome-assembly--contig:-NODE-841-length-14721-cov-6.559116_pt1 | contig 14721 bp, 14 predicted proteins | sample MGYA00244215_ERZ653417 | MGnify/ENA primary metagenome ERZ653417 (study PRJEB26926, sample SAMN06164905) | human gut metagenome | biome: ENVO:00009003; feature: ENVO:2100002; material: ENVO:00002003... | reverse complement strand
GAGATCATGCCTAGTCTCGTGGGCTCGGAGATGTGTATAAGAGACAGTACTTACAGTGTTGTCCAACCGATACCCGGCAACGGGAGGAGGTGAAGTCTATATGGAGAATCTTGCTGTTTCTTTTCTTGTCACCTTTATGGCAAGCATAGCTGCCTATTATGTTTGCAAATGGTTAGACGGAGATAAGTAGGGCAACACTAACCTGGCAGTTTCTTGTCTGCCATAAAAAATAAGAAGAAGCCCCCAGTATTCGCACTACTGAGGGCTTCATTCTTTTTGTCTACATGGACTTGCTATTTCTTTTCGCCTACTGGCATTATAGCATATGCAGATCAGGAAATCAATATGCAAGTGATTCTGAAACATTCTGAAACAAATAAAAAGAGTAAACTATTTCCTTGGTTTATGCCTTATTTTTCGTTAATATTCACCAATGTCGAACAGCTCGTCAAAGGTTATCTTCAGATTCGGAAACATAACCAGATGTAAATCTTCTTTATTCTGGGCTGTGACAGTCTTATAAAGATACGGATAACCAGTGCCATCTTCTTTGAAATCGAAGAGATAAATCTCTACAGATTTTTTTCTCCAGTCAACGATCCAATACTCAGAGACACCGACCTTGCAATAAATATTCATTTTTTCATGTCGATCATATTCTTCTGTGGCATTGGACAAAACTTCCATCACAAAGCGGGGAATGCCAGTGAAAGAAATGTTCTTACGGTCTCTCAGGTTACAGATGATTGATACGTCAGGAATGATTACTTTATCATCATTTTCACGCCATTCATACTGAACACCATCACCAAAGACACGACATAAGCTGTCTTTGATTTGGCTGCCGATCTTGATAACAAAGTTATTGATAACCATAGAATGTTCCAGGTAAGTTTTACTTAAATCTTCAATTGGTAGTGCATTACTCATATTGCCGCACCTCCTTGATATGTTGATATAATTATAATATTTTGCAAGATGTTAGTCAAGGATATGAGCTGCTGAAAGAGAGTGCAGATGAGTCTGAGAGTTACTGTTCACACACCACTGTCCCGCAAGGTGTTTTGGCATGAATATGCCAAAATCCCGAGACATACAAGCCAAAATTCCATTGCCGCAGGCAATCTGGAATGAATTTTGGCTACGTTACTGTGAACGGAGTGAACAGTAACGTCTGAGAAATATAAGGCCTGTCACTGTTGTGTAAACGGTTGACAGATGGAATTTCCAATGATAATATAAATTCATTCGACATAAAAAATATTCAGTTGTATTTTTTATATATAGATGTGTGATAAAACAGTATAAAATACGACAACAGGAGGGAAAAAGATGGAGAACGAAACAGTTTCCAAAAATTTTATTGAGAATATCATTGATAAAGATTTAGCAGAGGGTGTTTATGACACCGTGCATACGCGTTTCCCGCCGGAACCGAATGGATATCTTCATATCGGTCATGCGAAATCTATTCTTTTAAACTATGGTCTTGCACAGGAATATAACGGCAAGTTCAACATGCGTTTTGATGATACAAACCCGACCAAAGAAAAGAGTGAGTTTGTAGAATCCATCAAGGCAGATATCAAATGGCTTGGTGCAGACTGGGAAGACAGACTGTTTTTTGCATCTGACTATTTCGGACAGATGTATGAAGCTGCTGTAAAGCTGATTCAGAAAGGCAAAGCCTATGTATGTGACCTGACAGCAGATCAGATCCGTGAATATCGTGGAACTCTTACAGAGCCGGGTAAAGAAAGTCCATACAGAAACAGAAGCGTAGAAGAGAACCTGCAGCTTTTTGAAGAGATGAAAGAAGGCAAATATGCAGACGGAGAGAAAGTGCTTCGTGCCAAGATCGATATGGCATCTCCGAACATGAATATGCGCGACCCGGTTATCTATCGTGTTGCTCATATGACTCACCACAGAACAGGTGATACATGGTGCATCTATCCAATGTATGATTTCGCCCATCCCATCGAGGATGCGATTGAGGGAATCACACATTCCATCTGTACTCTGGAGTTTGAGGATCACAGACCACTGTATGACTGGGTTGTAAAAGAATTGGAATACCCACAGCCGCCGAAGCAGATTGAGTTTGCAAAACTGTATCTGACAAATGTAGTTACAGGTAAACGTTATATCAAGAAATTGGTAGAGGAAGGCATCGTAGACGGATGGGATGATCCGCGTCTGGTTTCCATCGCAGCACTGCGCCGCCGTGGATTTACACCGGAATCCATCAAAATGTTTGTAGAACTCTGCGGTGTATCCAAAGCAAACAGCTCTGTTGACTATGCAATGCTTGAATACTGCATCCGTGAGGATCTGAAACTGAAACGTCCACGTCTGATGGCTGTTCTTGATCCGATCAAGCTTGTGATCGATAATTATCCGGAAGGCGAAGTAGAATATCTGGAAGCTCCGAACAATATGGAGAATGAAAAACTGGGAACCCGTAAAATACCGTTTGGCAGAGAACTCTATATTGAGAGAGAAGACTTCATGGTAGATCCGCCTAAGAAATATAAGAGAATGTTCCCGGGCACAGAGGTTCGTCTTATGAACGCATATTTTGTAACCTGTACAGGATATGAAGCTGATGAAGATGGAACTGTACGTGTTGTACACTGTACTTATGATCCTGCAACAAAGGGTGGCAATGCGCCGGATGGCAGAAAAGTAAAAGGAACCATTCACTGGGTAGAAGCAAGTCAGGCAGGAAAAGCAGAAGTACGTCTCTATGAGAATATCGTAGACGAGGAGAAGGGTGTATACAACAAAGAAGATGGTTCTCTGAATGTAAATCCGAACTCTTTGACAAAAGTTACTGCATATGTAGAACCAGCACTTATGGAAGCAAAAGGCTATGACAGCTTCCAGTTCGTAAGAACAGGATTTTTCTGTGCAGATATCCATGATTCTAAAGAGGGTGCACCGGTATTCAACCGTATCGTGTCTCTGAAGAGCTCATTTAAACTTCCGAAAGCATAATGAGACTGAAATAGTAATATAATCAGAATAAAAAGGGAATGTTGCTTCTACGATTGTATAATCGTGAAGTAACATTCCTTTTTGGTTACGTTACTGTGAACGGTAACGTTTATTCTTCAGATTCAGATGCAGCGTCCATAGTCTCTTCAAAATTCTCGGGTTCATCGGCATCTTCTTCCTCTTCTGCATCTTTAATCTCAACTTCAGCAGCTTTATCGGAAGACTTCTCAGAATCGTCTGTATCAGCAGCTTCTTCGTTTTCGGTGTCATCTGTTGCAGACTGTTCGCCTGTATGTTCCCAGGACTGGAAATCTTCGGCAGGTTCCTGATCTTCCTTAGCAGTTTCCTTTTCATCAGTCAGATCGAAATCATCAAAGTCATCTTCAAAATCAAAATCCTCTTTACAGGATCCTTTTTTGGCAATAAGGGCAGCTACAGCACCGGCAGCAGCTGCTGTAAGGGCACCTATTGCAACATATCCCCAGTATTTATTAATTTTAGCCATGATAATCATAAACTCCTTTCTGATATTTTCCTATTTTTGACAGCGAGTCAGGATAAAAATATCTTTTACTCCTGACACCATTTTATTCAGCTATAGGTTATTGTTATTTTAATACTTTTCAGATAAAAAGAAAAGCGAAATTTTATGGAAAGAGTTAATGAAAGCAGTTGCATACCAAAAAGATACAAGGTATACTATGACAGGAAAGAAGAGGTTATTATGAGAAAAATTATTTTGGCATCTGCTTCACCCAGACGAAAAGAACTGTTGGAACGGGCTGGCGTAGATTTTGAAGTGTTGCCTGCATCAGGTGATGAGAATCGTATCTCAGACAATCCGGGAGAGGCAGTAAAACAGCTGGCTTCGGATAAAGCAGCTTCTGTTATCCGCACTATGAAAGATAGTGCCGACGGAACAATTGTGATCGGATCTGACACAGTGGTAGTGTTTGAGAATGTGATCCTTGGCAAACCTCATGATACAGAGGATGCAGTGAATACATTAAAGAAACTTCAGGCAAGTACTCATCAGGTATATACCGGCGTTTCTGTATGGGAAAAGAAAGAAAAAGTCTGGACAGAACATACTTTTTATGAAAGTACAGATGTGACTTTTTATCCGGTTTCAGATGAGGAGATCAGAGAGTATGTTGCTACAGGAGAGCCTATGGATAAGGCTGGAAGCTATGGCATCCAGGGACTTTTCGGAATTTATGTAAAGGGGATCAACGGAGATTACAATAATGTGGTAGGACTCCCGGTTGCCAGATTATTTTATGAAATGAAGAAATCAGGAATTAACTTAAGAGGATGACAAAAGATGATTAAAGCATGTATATTTGATTTGGATGGAACACTGGCTGATACGCTGGATTCCATGGCTTATGTGACTAATATTATTATGGAAAAATTCGGGTTGAAAACACTTCCGGTGGATAATTTCAGATATTACAGCGGAGAAGGGGCAAATATGCTGATCCGCCGCGCACTTAAGGATGCGGGGGATCCGGAACTTGCGCATTATGATGAGGGACAGAAGCTTTACCGGGAAATGTTTGAAGCAGATCCGATGTATAAAGTAGTTCCCTATAAGGGAATGCCGGAAACCTTAAAGAAATTGAAGGAACATGGAATGAAGCTGGCAGTTTGTTCAAATAAACCTCATCCTGCAGCTGTGAAAGTAATTGCGCAGCTTTTTGATGGGGAATTTGATATGGTAGTTGGTCAGAGTGAAGCAATCCGCAGGAAACCGGCACCTGATGGTCCGCTTATGGTTGCGGAAAAATTTGGTGTAAAACCGGAAGAATGTATGTATGTGGGAGATACAAGTACAGATATGAAGACCGGTAAAGCAGCAGGAATGTATACAGTAGGTGCGCTATGGGGCTTTCGTGACCGAAAAGAACTGAATGAGAATGGAGCAGATCTTGTCGCTGAGAAACCGACAGATCTGGTAAAAATTTGCGAGGAACATGGAAATGATTAAGTTGGTTGCAAGTGATCTGGATGGGACGTTACTTTTACATAAGGCACAGTCTCTGCCTGAAGAAATTTTTTCGCTGATCAGGCAGTTAGAGGAACTGGGGATTATGTTTGTAGCAGCCAGTGGAAGGCAATATCCGAATATGACAAAGCTGTTTGCACCTGTTGCTTCAGAGATTTCCTATATTTCGGAGAATGGTGCGCTGGCAGTGGATCATGGAGAGGTACTGTATCAGGATTCTTTTGACAGAAAGCTGGCAGGGGAGATTATTTCTGCAATCCTGGAAAAGAAGGATGCCGAGTTTACCTGTTCTGCAAAGGATTACCACTACCTGATGCCGAAGACAAAGAGATTTCATGACCATATGTTATATGAAGTAAAAAATGAATGCAGATTTGTAAACAGCATGGAAGAGATGACGGCTCCTATTATGAAGCTGGCTGTGTTTGAACCGGCCGGCCTTACAGAAGAATCTGTGAAATACTGGATGGACAGATTTGGAAAAGAATGTGTTGTTGTCACTTCGGGAAATGAGTGGATTGATTTTATTCCTTTTGGAACAAACAAGGCAAAAGGAATCAGAGAATATCAGAAAAGATATCATATTTCGCCGGAAGAATGTATTGCGTTCGGAGACGAATATAATGATATAGAGATGCTTAAAGCGGTAAAATATGGCTTTGCCATGGAGCATTCCAAGGAGGGGGTACGGGCAGCTACGTCCTATATGACAAAACAGGTTGAACCGGTCCTTGAGAAGCTGATCCGGGCAAAGGGAAAGATTGAGGAGGTTATTTAAATTGTTTACAGAAGAATGTATTAATACGTTTCTTGAAAATCAGGAGCAGCTTTTTCCACAGGCGGTAGCAGAATCATATGAAGCAGCGGAAGCATTCCTTGAGGATTGCATGGCGCAGGTTGTGGATTCTATTGAAGAAGTGAGAGAATATCTGGAAGAGTCAGGCGCTGATGTGGAAGGAATGTCAGATGAAGAACTGGAAGATGCAAGTGAAGTATTTGCTCTGCCGGATGGAAAATATCTGATAGTAGAAGGATAAAAACTGTTCGGTCAAATTATGGATATCACGTGATATATCGGAGAAATAACTGTAAAACACAGTTCGGTCCCTGAATATTGGAGAAAATTGAACTCTGATACTCAGGGGCTGAAGTTGTTTTAAGGGAGAAAATACAGATTACATTTCCGGAAAATGTGATGCTATAATGCTTTTATACAGAGAAAAAACGATGTTGTGGTCTGTGATGGGAATGAAAAGGGCAGACAGACACAGAAGCATCACAGAACTGTAATTATTCAGTACCTTCAGAGTGGCTGCTGAATAATTACAAATCTTATTATAAATGAAAAGGAGGACTACAGATGGAGAGAAAGAGATTTCTTGCAGTTGTAATGACTGTGATGATGGTTATTTCAATGATTCCATCCATGGTTTTTGCGGCAGCTCCGTCAGGAGAATTGGGCGGTAAGCTTAAGATTAAGGGACTTGCAGCTGTAGGCGTAGTGTTGAGTGCAGATTATGCAAAGGTTACACCGGAAGAGGTTACGGATGAAGATTTTACTTTTTCCTGGTCAAGACAGACCGGGGAGAAGGAGTTAACACAGGTAGGTACTGAGAAGACCTATACGATCACTCAGGATGATCTGGGATGCAGACTGGTGCTTGATCTGACCCCTGTAGATGGAAGCGGACTGACAGGTACTCTTACTGCAAAGACGTTAGAGGTAGCTGCAACTGAAGAAGAGGCGAAAGCAGTGGAACAGGAAGCAGAGGATGCACAGCAGACAGAAACGGCAGATGGAACAGAGAATGCACAGCTGGAAGAAACGGCAGATGGAACAGAGGATGCACAGCTGGAAGAAACAGCAGATAATGCAGAAGGCAGTCAGGATTCTGAAAATCAGGATGTAGATAGAACAGAAGATGTACAGCAGAATGCAGGGAATGAACAGGAAGATGAATCTCAGAACACAAAAGGTCAGCCGGAGGAAACAACAGAAGGTACTGATGATTCCCAGATGAAAATTTATACAGAAGATCAGCTGCAGGTGGATGAGAACGGAAATGTGCAGACAGATGGATCAGAGAAAGATGGACAGGCAGCAGGTGAAGATGATAAAGATAAAAAGACTTACGAAGCGACTGTCACTGTAGAGGACAGCGAAGATCAGATCTGTGATTTTGGAACAGTAAAGAGTGATCTTGAGGATGTGGAAGCACAGTATGTGCAGATTACGAACACCGGAAATGAGAGCTTGAATTTTCAGGAGATCAGTCCGGAACATTTTATGGCTCAGGATATTATAGAACCGCTGAGTGCAGGTGAATCTGTAAGCGTATGGATACAGCCGAGGGAAGGGCTGGAACCGGGTGAATATGATGATATGATCACATACCGGACGGAAGAAGGTATTGAGGTTTCTTTTGAAGCGAAGATTGCAGTTGAAGGTGAGGATGATTCATCAGATGACGAAGACCTGAAGCCTTCGGATGAGCCTTCTGCAGAACCGACAGAGACGCCGGATGACAGCGAGGCTCCATCGGCAGGTGACAATGCAGATGCATCTCTTGAGGCACAGTCTCTTGAGGTAAATACAGGAAGTCTTAATTTCAGCGATATCGAAGAAAATTATACACAGGCCAATGAGACACTGTCTGTAACCGTAATAAATACAGGGGACGGAATTATCACTTTAAAGATACCGAAATCAGATTATTTTGAGGTGATGAACGAAGATGGAAGTGAAGCTGTATCAGGAATACAGATTGCAAAAGGTGATTCTCTTATGTTCATGGTACAGCCAAAAACCGGTCTGACGAAGGGGGATTACAGTGATACCCTGATATTTGAAAGTGAAGAGGATTCGGAAGTAGCAGCGCAGGTAACTGCGGAAGTGTCTGTAAAAGAGGCAGAACAGGAACAGATCACAGCAGTTCAGGCAGATCCGGAATCTTTCAGTTATGATGATCTGAAGGAAGGTTATGATACTCCTGAAGCGACGACCATTACACTTACCAATACAGGAAATACAACTGTTTCGCTGATGCAGCCATATGCAGAGTATTTTGATATTGGGGAACTTTCGGCATCAGTGCTGGAGCCGGGAGATTCTGCTGCATTTACAGCAGTACCGGTGACCGGTCTGAAAGTCGGCAATTATCTGGACAGTATTCAGATAGCCCAGACCAGTTCGGAAGGACAGGAGGATGTATTGACAACGATCAAAGCTTCTGCGACTGTTTCGGAAGTGAAAAAGATTTATAAATTATCCGTAACACCGGAAGAACTGAATTTTGGAAAAGCAAAAGAAGGATATAGTGAGGCACCGGAAGCGCAGAAAGTTACAGTGACGAATGAGGGGAATACAAATGTAACTTTAAATGCACCGTCAGGTAAAAACTTTAAAATCGGGAAACTTTCAGCCACAGAGCTTGCACCGGGGGAGAGCTGTACATTTAAAATCCGCCCGAAGGCGGGTTTAAAGGCCGGCTCCTATACAGAGTCAGTTGTGATTGATAATGAACAGCAGATCAGTGCAGAAGTGAAAGTTCAGTTTACGGTTAAAGCTGCCCGCAAGGCGAAAATTGCAGATCCGGCAGATAATAAGATTACAGGAATCAGTTCAGATGGATATACAACACAGTCAAAGATTACATTTACAGCAGTCGGAGCGGGTATGGACAATGAAAGTCCGGGAAAGGGAGATGTCCGCTATGTACCGTATAACTGGAAAGTGATCAATACAAATAGCTGGAGCAGTGCACCTTATACTGCTGCATTTGGAATTACAAAGGCCGGAACCTACACATTGACAGTTACATTTGACCGTCAGAAGTATAATGGAAGTGAATGGGAGAATACAGGGAAGCAGGATACTAAACAGGTGAATTTCAGTATTACACAGGCGCAGACTGTAACCGCAACTCCGACTCCGCAGCCGAATGGAGCAACTGCGAAATCAGCGGTAAAGACAGGAGATACGACTAATATTACACCGTTTGTGATTATTCTGGCGATTGCAGCGGGATGTATTGTGGGAGTTGTGGTATACAAAAGACGAAAGAAATAAGAGTTATCTGAAGAAAAAAATACAGGGGAATATGTAAAATATAAAATTATTAGCACTCATTTTTGGTGAGTGCTAATTTTTTCTTGACTTTTGGAATAAATGGTATTACTATATCTTTCAGAGAAGCAACTTACAGGAGTCAAAAGCTATTTCAAAGGATAAACAGGAGAGGATAGTTTTGGCTCCGGAGGCAGAGCAGATAAGAATGCAGTATATTGACAGATAAAGTTGCGGCAAATGATTAAAAACAAAAAGGAGTGTGGACAGCATGGCTGTAAAACATGGAAATTTATCAATTAACAGTGAAAATATTTTCCCAATCATCAAGAAATGGTTATATTCCGATCATGATATTTTTGTAAGAGAGCTGGTCTCCAACGGATGCGATGCGATCACTAAACTGAAAAAACTGGAAGTAATGGGAGAATATACTTTTCCGGAAGGATATAAACCGGAGATTCAGGTAATTGTTAATCCTGATGAGAAAACTTTGAAATTCATCGATAATGGTATTGGCATGACTGCTGATGAAGTAGAGAAATACATTACCCAGATTGCTTTTTCAGGTGCAACTCAGTTTCTTGAGAAATATAAAGACAAAACTACAGATGATCAGATGATCGGTCATTTTGGACTTGGATTTTATTCTGCATTTATGGTGGCGGATGAAGTGCATATTGATACACTTTCCTATACAGAAGGTGCACAGCCTGTACACTGGTCCTGCGATGGCGGAACAGAATATGATATCCAGGAAGGCAACAAGAATACGATTGGTACAGAAATCACCCTGTTCCTGAATGAAGACTGCCTGGAATTTGCAAATGAGTACCGTATGCGTGAGATTCTTGAGAAATACTGTTCCTTCATGCCGGTTCATATTTACCTTTCCAAAGAAAATGCACCTCAGGAATATGAGACAATTGATGAATCTGAGTTAAGAGACGATGATGTAGTTGTTGAACATATTCATGAGGAAGCAAAGACAGAAGAAAAAGAAAATGATAAAGGTGAAAAGGAAGTTGTTGAAATTTCTCCTGCAAAGGATAAAGTAAAGATCAATAAACGTCCGGTTTCCATCAGTGATATTAATCCTCTCTGGATGAAGCATCCAAATGAATGTACAGATGATGAATACAAGGAATTTTACCGCAAAGTATTTATGGATTATAAGGAACCGTTATTCTGGATACATCTGAATATGGATTATCCGTTTAATTTAAAAGGTATCCTGTACTTCCCGAAGATCAATACAGAGTATGATTCCATTGAAGGAACGATCAAACTTTATAACAATCAGGTATTTATCGCAGATAATATCAAGGAAGTAATTCCTGAATTCCTGCTTCTTCTGAAAGGTGTGATCGATTGTCCGGATCTTCCATTGAACGTGTCACGAAGTGCATTGCAGAATGACGGATTTGTACAGAAGATTTCTGAATACATTTCCAAAAAAGTGGCAGATAAGCTTACCGGAATGTGCAAGACTGACAGAGAATCTTATGAGAAATACTGGGATGATATCAGCCCGTTTATTAAATATGGCTGTATTAAAGATGCTAAATTTGCAGAGAAAATGGGAGATTATGTACTCTTTAAGAATCTTGATGGCAAATATCTCACATTAAAGGACTGCGTTGAAGAGAATAAAAAAGAAACAGAAGAAACTGAGGCTCAGACAGAAGAAAAGAAAGAAGATGCAGCAGAGTCTGAAAACAAAGACAATGCGGAAGCGAAAGAACCTGAGAAGACAGTAATTTTCTATGTAACTGATGAAGTTCAGCAGAGTCAGTATATCAATATGTTTAAGGAAGCAGGAAAAGATGCCGTTATCCTGAAGCATAATATTGACAGTGCATTTATTTCCAGTCTTGAGCAGAAACATCAGGAAGTACAGTTTAAGCGTATTGATGCGGATCTGACCGAAGAAATGAAGGGTGAGGGTACTGCCGATGAAGAAACTGTCAAAGCACTGACAGAACTTTTCCGCAAGAGCCTTAATAAAGATAAACTGGAAGTACATGTTGAGAATCTGAAAAATGAAAATGTATCAGCAATGATGACTCTTTCCGAAGAGAGCCGCCGTATGCAGGATATGATGAAGATGTATAATATGTATGGAATGGATCCGAATATGTTTGGCGGACAGGAAACACTGGTTCTGAATGCGAATCATCCATTGGTTAAATATCTGGCAGAGAATCAGGAATCTGACAAGGCTCCGCTTATCTGTGAACAGTTGTATGACCTTGCGATGATGAGCCATAAACAGCTTTCACCGGACGAAATGACCAGATTTGTTCAGAGAAGCAATGAAATTTTGCTGATGATTGCAAAATAAGATAGAAAGCAGGCAATTTGCCGGCAGATCAATGAGAGGACAGATACGCCTGTCAGAATAGCAGAATATCAAATAAGGAGCAGAGAATAATTTTTGCTCCTTATTTTTGTGGAAAACAATTACATTGGTATTGACAAATGTCTTATGAATTCCTATTATTAAGTTGCCGATATTTTAATGAATATGCCGAATCCGCAGAAGATATAACGGGTTACAGAGAATAGTGACTGCAATGGTGCTTCCGGGCAGCCAATATCGTGACTTTCATTTACTTATAGAGAAATGTGTGTAAATAAATGAGATATCCAAATCTGTAAAAACACAGATTATGGAAGTTACAGGAGGAACGATGTATGAGTGCAGTTTATGGAGTTATTAGAAAATTGGGTGCAACATCAAAGTATAAAGGATATTATTATGTTGTGGATGCAGTAGAAATGGCACAGAAAATTTATGAGCGACCGGTAAAAGTCACCAAAGATATTTATCCGGTCATTGCAAGAAAATATAAATCAACGCCGTCTAATGTAGAACACAACATAAGAACACTGGTAAACTTATGTTGGATGAATCATAAGGATACACTGGAAGAAATGGCAGGGTGTACAATGGCAGATAAACCGACGAACAGTGAGTTTATAGATATTCTGGTCTATTATCTGCGTTATTCGGATAAAGACTGATAACAGAATCTACTCATAATTTCTCACAGGGAATGTGATGACTGGAGAGAAAAACAGTCATGGAATCATCCCAGAGATGTTCCAGACGTTTATCCGGACTGAATGAAGTATAAGAAACACCTGTTGTACATAAAAGGGACTGGTTCTTGTACCGGATATTCAGATAAAAGCTTTGCACAGGAATATCTGCAATATGCTGTTCATTTTTTAACAACGACTGTGTCTGATCATGAGAAAGTTCAAATACAATCCTGAAATTCAAAGGTGTGCGTCTGCCGCGTATGATAGAAAAACAATAAGGTTTTACATCATGCCACAGGGAATATTCTGTGGAATTCTCCTCAAAAGCAGCCTTTGTGTCAGTATCAAAGAAATCGTAATGAAGTTTTCCGTTTATGGTAAAAGTGTTGAAGGTTGTCACAGATGCCTCGACAAGAGAAAAACGGTCAAATACCTCACCGATCAGGAGTTTATTCATAAAATCTTTTACATCAGTAATTTTTAAAGCAAGCATACAACACCTCTCTGATAACATGATTTACAGCTGTTCAGAATTAAAAAAAGACTTCTGGATTGCTGCATATTTCTGAACATATTTTGTGGATCAGGCAGCGCTTCCTGCACTTTGCGGGAAGCGTCTTTTTATTATAAAGCACTTTTGAAAAAAAGAACAGTGTTTTTATTAAAAAGTCTTTTCAAACGTAAAGCGGTGTGATAAGATATATCTGGTATTGAATACTACATATAATGGAAAAGAGGACGATATAATTGAGATATAAGATTATCATAGATAGTTGTGGAGAACTTTTGGACGAATGGAAGAAAGATGAATGTTTTGAATCCATTCCACTGACGCTGATGGTAGGAGCTGAACAGATCATAGATGATGAAACATTTGATCAGGCAGAGTTTATTAATAAAGTGGCAGCCTGCCCGGAATGTCCGAAATCAGCCTGCCCGTCACCTGAGAGATATATGAGAGCATATGACTGCGAGGCTGAGCATATTTATGCAGTGACTTTGTCTTCTGAGCTGAGTGGTTCCTATAACAGTGCGTTACTTGGCAGAGATCTTATTATGGAAGACCATCCGGATAAAAAAATACATGTGTTTAATTCACGTTCCGCATCCATCGGGGAAAGCCTGATCGGAATGAAGATACAGGAATGCGAAGAAGCAGGGATGAGTTTTGAAGAAGTTGTTTCAACTGTGGAACATTATATTGAAGGACAGCATACATTTTTTATACTTGAGAATCTTGATACTTTGAGAAAGAACGGCCGTCTGAGCAAAGTGAAAGCGTTAGTGGCCAGTGCATTGAAAATCAAACCGGTCATGGGTTCTACGGATGATGGAAATATCTGCCAGCTGGATCAGGCAAGAGGCATGAATCGTGCTCTGATCAAGCTTGTAGAGCAGGTAATCGAGAAAACTCCGGACAGTGCAGAGAAGGTTCTTGCCATCAGTCACTGCAATTGTCCGGCAAGAGCACAGGTGCTCAAAGAGGCTTTTGAAGAGAGAATGAAACTTGCAAAGATCGTAGTCCTTGATACAGCGGGTGTAAGTTCTATGTATGCAAATGACGGCGGAGTGATCGTTGCAGTATAAACTAATTGTTTTCTTTTGCAGTAAAGTGTGCTATAATCAGAAAATACGAAATATTGATGCAAAGGAGATCTATCATGAGCCAGAAGAAAGTCGATGCTTATAAGGCCAGAAAAGGACTGCATAACAAAACAGACAGAAAAGAAAAAGTACTTTTTGGACTGGAAATGTTTGCCTGGGCATTCATTTGTGTTGTGATTGTTGCATGGATTGGTTATTCTGCATATGTAAAAGTGACAGGAGCCAAAGAGAATGTGGTTCAGAATACAGTAATGGATACTACTGCACTTGACAATTACATTTCGAATCTGTCAACAGATGCATCCGATGGTACAGACAGCACTGATGCAGATACAGCGGAGGAAGAAGATACAACAGCTTCCACTGATACAGACAGTGAAGATGCTGATGCAGCAGACACAACCGCAGATGATTCTGAAACGGAAACCGCAGATAAATCTGAAGAAGCAGATGATACAAATGTAGCAGACGATAAAGCTGCAGAAACAGCAGATTCAACAACGGATGCAGACAGCGCAGATGCTAAATAGAAATTGAATCTCTGATGGATTCACAGAAGAAAAGCAATAAAAAATCCCCGGATAATCCGGGGATTTTTTTGAGGTTTAATCCGTATAGAAAAGTGCGGAATTCAATCCTCTCGCGTTAACAAAAATTATAAATTATAATTTTGTAACGTTTGCAGCCTGCATACCACGAGCACCTTCTGTTAAGTCGTATGTTACAGCCTGTCCTTCTTCAAGGGATTTGAATCCTTCACCATTGATAGCGGAGAAATGTACAAATACGTCTGCACCGTCTTCACCAGTGATAAATCCGTAACCTTTTTCTGCGTTGAACCATTTTACAGTTCCCTTGTTCATGTTGTTACCTCCATAAAAAATAAAAAAATTATATAGTTTCTGGCAAATAAAAAAATCACCAGATTTTACAGATTATATACTGTTATATAACTGTCTCTTATACACATCTGACGCTGCCGACGACTTAATAG
>ENA-OYXK01000832-OYXK01000832.1-human-gut-metagenome-genome-assembly--contig:-NODE-832-length-14799-cov-7.059143_pt1 | contig 14799 bp, 10 predicted proteins | sample MGYA00244215_ERZ653417 | MGnify/ENA primary metagenome ERZ653417 (study PRJEB26926, sample SAMN06164905) | human gut metagenome | biome: ENVO:00009003; feature: ENVO:2100002; material: ENVO:00002003... | reverse complement strand
ATTCCTACTACGTCTCTTGTACTACTTGTTGATATGTAATGCTTTCAAAGAACTTTTTCGCTTTCTCTTAGCGAACGTGGGTGCAAAGATAATAACTTTTATTTTTAACTTCCAAATTTTATCGGAACTTTTTCCAAAAGTTTTTTGTTTCATCATTTAAACACCTGCGTTCTCTCTCGAATGCGGATGCAAAAGTAGTGCTTTACAACATATCCACCAAACATTTCTGCAACTATTTTTTCATCCGGTTGTAATCTTTTTACGCTAACTTCTGATCCTCTGAACGTTACTACTGCTACTTTTTTTATCTCTCACTTTACAATGTTTTCTGAATATACGGACTGATTTTATAGATCTTTATAATGTACATGAAATTAACATAACCATAAGCCTAAGCCTAAAAAACAAGGAAAGCCCCTATCCTGACGGATAAGGGGCTTTTTAAATCCTTTTGTCTTCCTCCGGAGGAGGTTAACCTAAATACGATTTGAGGAGCTTGCTACGCGTACCTTGTCTTAGTCTTCTAATTGCTTTTTCCTTGATCTGGCGGACACGCTCTCTTGTGAGGCCAAATTTGTCGCCAATCTCTTCCAATGTCATTTCCTGACAGCCTATACCGAAAAACATTTTGATTATCTCACATTCTCTTTCGGTTAATGTAGCAAGGGCTCGATCAATTTCTTTTGCCAATGACTCGTTCATTAACGATCGGTCAGCGATAGGAGCATCATCATTAACAAGCACATCCAAAAGACTGTTGTCTTCGCCTTCCACAAACGGAGCATCTACCGAGATATGTCTTCCTGACACTTTTAACGTATCCGAAATCTTATCCACCGGAATATCCAGTTCGTCTGCAAGTTCTTCAGGAGAAGGTCTGCGTTCGTTTTCCTGTTCGAATTTAGAGAAGGCTTTGCTGATTTTATTCAACGAACCCACTTGATTCAACGGAAGACGTACAATTCTTGACTGTTCTGCCAAAGCTTGCAAAATAGACTGACGAATCCACCACACAGCATAGGAAATAAACTTAAAACCTCTGGTCTCGTCAAATTTTTCAGCCGCCTTAATCAACCCCAGGTTACCTTCATTTATAAGGTCCGGTAAACTTAACCCCTGATTTTGATATTGCTTAGCTACAGATACAACAAAACGCAGATTCGCTCTGGTCAATTTTTCCAATGCTCTCCGGTCACCTCTTTTGATAGCCTGTGCCAATTCTACTTCTTCTTCTACTGTGATCAGATCTTCACGGCCTATTTCCTGAAGATACTTGTCTAGAGAAGCGCTTTCGCGATTGGTAATGGACTTTGTGATCTTTAACTGTCTCATCCAATGTTTTTATATTGAGAATATCAGGGTGCAAAGATAATATTATTTTTATTGACAGAATTGGCTGGATGCACCCTACACCCAGCCAATTATAAACCTTTAACAATCTTCCCGCCAAATAAGACAAATATAACGTTATTTTATTATTCAGCCAGGTCTATAGCATATACTTTCGTACGTCCATTCGGGTAGAAACCTTTTACTACGATATAACGATCGTCCTCATTTCCTTTCAAAACCTTGTCAACTATTTTCTCAAGTTGTTCAGGAGATGAAATCTTCTGATCGTTTACAACCATGATAATGAAGCCTTTTTTGATACCGGCATCTTTCAGTTTACCATTCAACAAACCAGTCACTTCAATACCATAACTTACACCTAATTCACGTTTCTGTTCGTTTGTCAACGCGCTAAAAGCGGCTCCTAAAACTTCAGCACTGTCGGCGGCTCCTTTCACTACAGCCGTACTACCCTGTGCGTTACGAAGTTCCACATTAAATGTCTTGGTGCTACCATTACGGTCTACAGTAACCTGTACCTTGTCACCCGGACGATATTTACTAATCTGTTCCTGCAAAGCATTCGCAGATTTCACTTTTGCACCATTTACAGCAACAATCACGTCACCTTTTTCAATTCCGGCTTCCTTGGCAGTACTGCGATCTGCGAAATCAGCCACACACGCACCTTCGGAAACTTTTATCTTGGATTTCAAGGCGCTCAGCTCTTCTTTCTGTTTAGCCGGCAAGTTCGGATAGCCCAGCATGTCGGCGATGTCACCCACACTCATAATTTGGACACCCAGGATTGCACGCTGCACCGTACCATACTGCTTCAAGTCGTTTGCCACTTTCCCTGCAATACTGATAGGCACTGCAAACGAATAACCTGCAAAGTTTCCTGTTTCGGAATAAATAGCAGTATTAATACCAACCAACTCACCTTTCGTATTCACCAGCGCTCCCCCACTATTACCGGGGTTCACGGCTGCATCGGTCTGGATAAAGGACTCGATCTTGCTCTTGTCTCCACCTCCCATCGAGATACCACGCCCTTTTGCGCTCACAATGCCAGCAGTAACCGTAGAAGTCAAATTAAACGGGTTACCGACAGCCAACACCCATTCCCCGACTTTCAGTTTTTCAGAATCACCGAACGGAATGGTTGGAAGATCTTTCGCATCGATCTTAAGCAAAGCGATATCTGTCGTCGGATCGGTTCCAACCAATTTGGCTGCAAACTTACGATTGTCATTCAATGTCACTTCCAGCTCATCCGCTCCATCGATCACATGATTGTTCGTTATAATATATCCATCGGTCGAAATGATCACCCCGGAACCGGCCCCGACCCGTGGTTGCGGTTGCGGGCGTTGGAACCCTCCACGTCCTCCGAATCCGAAGAAATACTCGAATGGATCGACATACTGCGGCTGATTGCCTCCGTCGGCATATTGTTTGGCATTTGTCGTGGCCTTAATATGCACAACGCCATGAACCGTACTTTCTGCAGCCGTAGTAAAATCCGTATTCTCTGCAGCAACCGTGTTATAACCGGCTAGCCGGATCGGCTGGTTGAAGGTATTTGCTGAGCCGGAAGTGCCAAATACCGGTTGATTCTTATTAATCAGGTAAGCACTCGTCCCAACAGCCGCCCCCGCACTGATTGCAGCCACGAGAACTATACCAAGCACATTTTTCCACATCTTTTTCATACTCTCATTATTTTATCAAACATTTAAATTTAACATTTTTCTTTCGACAAAGAAAAGTCAAAAATCGTGCGATTATTCCATTTGCAACTATTTTTTTATCACTTTTAACGGCACTCTGCAAGGGCTTAACTGCGATTAACAGTACTGTGTAATGCAAAGTACCTTTTTAACAATCAACCGTCTGCCAAATGGTCATACATTCAATAATATAACAGCAGGAAAGGCAGAATGTTTCCCATGAACCTGCCATCAGATATCTATGTAATTTATTTTCAACAATGTCGAACATATACATGGCATTATCGAAAACAAATTAGACTGGAAGAAAAGTAAAAGAGAACCATATCGAACCATTTTGATGTGGTTATCCCTATTTTCAATTTTCAATTGTCGATTAAAAGAATTACCTTTGTCGCATTGCAGTCTGCTGGTCTGTCGCTCGTCCTTCAGGACGGGAGGAACGTCCGGGCAACAAAGAGCACCATACTTCTTAACGGGAAGCTGTCCGTAAGGGTAGAGTAGCGTAACAGAAAACGACCGCCGGCCTGTCCGGTAAGGGTGAAAAGGTGAGGTAAGAGCTCACCGGGTCTTATAGCAATATAGGATGCCGTACGCCTTATGGGTTGTAAGGTCATGTATACCGGCGCATGTAGGATTGCTCGTCCGATGCCGGGGGGTAGACCGCTAAAGCTTACTGGTGACAGTAAGACGAGATAAATGACAGACGCTCCCGTGCAAACGGGAGTACAGAACCCGGCTTATAGGCAGGCTGCTTTTTTATAATGTGCCAGTATACCAATTCAACAATATGCCAATTAAATGGTTTTCTATCGGTATATTGGCACATTTAATTTATTGGCACATCATATATATGAAAACAACCGGTAAAAAGACGCTCGGAGAACGGATCAACGCCCTACTGACAAGAATGATCCGTTTCGTCACTTACGACATTTGGCGGATCACCGAAAATGAAGTAAGCGGACTGAAAGAGCTTTATATCAACATCATCAAGACAATAATTCTTGCAGTCAGGGGGTTTCAGAGCGAGAATCTTCAAACGAAAGCCTCCGCCCTCACCTACAGCACCTTGCTATCCATCGTGCCTCTCCTGGCGGTTCTGTTGGGGATAGCCAAAGGGTTCGGCTTCCAAAACACCGTACGCCAGGAATTGTTCGACTATTTCCCCGGACATGAAGTGGAATTGACCAAGGCTTTCGAATTCGTAGAAAGCTATCTGGAGCAAGCACAAGGCGGCGTAATCATCGGGGTCGGCCTGATCCTGCTGTTTTATACAGTTGTCAACCTGATCTCATCCATAGAAGACACGTTCAACGACATCTGGCAGATACAGAAATCACGTCCGTGGTATCGGAAGTTATCCGATTATCTGGCCTTGTTCCTGATTTTACCGGTACTGATGACGGCTTCCAGCGGTTTATCCATCTTCCTGTCCACTTTGCAGAACTCATTTATCAGCCAGTACTTTTTCTTTACTCCACTGGTCGAACTGATACTGAACATAACTCCCTACCTCATTACGATCCTGGCATTCACAGGGCTTTATATTTCATTACCCAATACGAAAGTACGGTTTGTAAACGGCCTCGTGGCTGGAATCCTGTCAGGCATCGCATTCCAATTCTTCCAGTTTATCTACATCAGCGGGCAGATCTGGGTGAGCAAATACAACGCGATCTACGGTAGTTTTGCCGCCTTGCCCCTGTTGTTGCTGTGGTTACAATTGTCATGGCTGATCTGCCTGTTCGGGGCGGAAATCTCGTATGCTTCCCAAAACGTGAAGAAATTCAGTTTCGAGCGTGACAGCAAGAACATCAGCCGGCGATATAAGGATTTCCTCACGCTGCTGATAGCTTCCCTGATCGTAAAACGGTTCGTAAAAGGAGAAAAGCCTTATACGGCAGATGAATTGTCAGACGCTTACCGCATACCGATCCGTATCACGACACAGATACTCTATCAACTGACCGAACTGCACATCATTATCGAAGTCAATTACGGAGATGACGAACGCGTCGTTCACTACCAGCCGGCCATCGACGTAAACAAGATCACTGTCAGTTATCTACTGACACGCATGGACGAATACGGCTCGGAGAACTTCAAGATTGACACGTCCAAATTGTTCAGCAAGGAATGGAAAGCCTTGCTGAAAACCCGCGAGGACATGATTAAGGCGAATGACAACATTTTGTTGAAAGACCTTTGAACAATTGACAATGGATTATTGACAATTATTAAGGGATGGATAAAAGAAAAGGGAATACAGATCTGACAGAAGGGAAAGTATGGAAAGTGATCGTTCGCTTTGCAGTGCCGTTGCTGGTCGGAAATCTGCTGCAACAGTTCTATAACATAACGGACAGCATTATTGTCGGACAGTTTCTGGGAAAGGAGGCACTGGCAGCGGTATCGGCTTCCTTTTTCATCTATTACTTCATCATTTCGCTCGTGATCGGTGTAGGAAGCGGTACTACGGTAGTCATTTCACAACTTTTCGGAGCCAAACAGTATCAAAAGGTACAACTTGCGTTTTCCTCCTTCTTCATATTCATGTTAGTCGGAGGAATAATACTATCCATTGCAGGGATTATTTTCGCCGAGCCGGTTTTCCGCCTGACCAATACGCCGGAAGAGGTTATTCCACAAGCGGTAGCCTATTTTCGCATTTACATAGGAGGAACATTCCTGTTCGTAACCTTCAATAGCATCATTTCGATTTTGCGAGGCGTGGGCGAGTCTGTTCGCCCAATGCTGTTCATTCTGATTACGACAGTCCTGAACATTGCGTTCGACTTGCTCTTCATACTCGTATTCAAATGGGGTATAGAGGGAGCTGCTCGTGCGACTGTCGTTTCGCAGGGAATCGGCATGTGTATAGCCCTGGCGTATGTAAACAATACGCACCCCTTGCTATCCATCAAAAAGCAAGATATGCTGTTCGACTGGAAACTGTTCAAAGAGAGCTTAAAAATCGGACTGCCGACAAGCGTACAGCAATGTGCGATCGCCCTCGGACTGATCGCATTGCTGGGAATCGTGAATAGTTTCGGAACCAATACACTGACAGCTTACGGGGCCGCCGGAAAGATAGACACGATCATCACTCAGGCTGTCCTCACCCTATCAGGAGCGTTAGCAGCTTTCTGCGGACAAAATATCGGAGCCGGGAGACTGGACCGGGTGAAAAAAGGAGTACAGTTTACGATGTACACGAATATAGCCCTGGGACTATTAACTTTTGCCGCCGTCTATCTATTCGGCAACGAGATGATGAGAATTTTCACGAAAGACATAGATGTCGTGGCGATTGGAAAAGAATATCTGCTAATTATCGGTGGTTTCTTCATTGTACATGGGGCACTGAACGTGTACAACGGAGCACTCAGGGGAGCTGGAGATACCTTGTTCCCAATGATAACCAGCCTGGTCTGCCTCTGGCTGATCCGTATTCCCCTCGCCTATTACCTCAGTTCATGGTTGGGACGCAACGGAATCTGGTGGGCGATCGGTATCAGTATCACAATCGGACTAATCGTGACCTTCGTTTATTATAAGATAGGGTTCTGGAAGAGAAGAAGGAGGATTTATGAATTATGATTTCATGTTACACTGCATAAATCATAATCCATAAATCTCAGTACCGATTATAGCTAATCACTTCTTTCAGATCTTTACGTTTCTTAGGTCTGTCCGGTTGGGTAGAATAGCCGATGACGATGTCCAGCAAAACACGTTTACCGGAAGGGATATCCAATAGTTTACGAACTTTCGTTTCATCAAACCAGCCGACAATACAACTCCCCAACCCTTCATCTTCGGCAGCCAGCACAAGATGAGCGGCCGTTATGCCGATATCCAGATGGGAGAAATTCTTGTCCTTGATCCACGAGCCGATACCTGCTGTCAGATTCGGCCTCTCCTCCACGACCAAGATATGTACGGGCGCCTGTTTGGTGAAATGGTTCATTCCCAAAACACGGTTCGAAGTTGCGTCTGCCACCCGATTCTTCAGTTCGGGATCATCCACCACAATAAAATGCCAAGGTTGGGAATTACAAGCAGACGGCGCGATACACGCCGCCTCCAGAATACGCTGTAATTTTTCCTTTTCCACCGGACGCTGCGTATCAAAAGCCCGGTCACTTTGGCGCCGGCTTGCTAAAGAGAGGAAATCTTTCATTTAAACTGCATCATCTTACTGATATACTTACCGACAATGTCGAACTCAAGATTGACGACCGTACCTTTTTCGATCTGGTAGAAGTTGGTGTTGTCATGCGTATACGGAATGATCGCTACCTGAAAACTATTCTGCTTCGAATTACAGACAGTCAGGCTCACACCATTGACACAGACGGAACCTTTCTCGACAGTTATATATCCCTGCTGCGCCATCTCTTGGTCGAACGGATATTCGAACGTATAATACCAGCTTCCATTTGCATCTTCCACACTTGTACAAACGGCAGTCTGGTCGACATGCCCCTGCACGATATGTCCGTCCAGACGTCCGTTCATCATCATACTGCGTTCCAAATTCACGAGCGAACCAGGTTTCAGCAGCCCCAAGTTGGAACGTTCCAGAGTTTCTCGCATGGCTGTAGTTGTGAATGTATCCCTATCTTTGCGAACCACAGTCAGGCAAACGCCATTGTGGGCCACACTCTGATCTATTTTCAATTCATCGACAAAAGAACACTTCATAGTGATATGAATGTTGTCCTTATCATGCTCAATCGCCACGACCTGAGCTGTTTCTTCTACAATTCCTGAAAACATAAGATTGTTGTTTTAATGATTATCGAAGTCCAAAGATACGGAAAAACCTTATATTTGCCACATATAACAATAATACTTAATATTATATGGAAGCAGATAAAGTAGACAAATTTCTTCTTGCCAATGAAAGCAAATTTCCTGATTATGAAATTCCTATCCATCGACTGCTCGACCTTCCTCCTGAAAAAGAGGCGATTTTAGCAAAAAACCATTTCAAAAGCCCGATCTGTATGTTGTCCGTTTCTTGTTTCTTAGGATACTTCGGTTTGGATCGTTTCCTGATCGGGGACTGGGGTAAAGGGATCATTAAACTGCTCACAGGCGGTGGTCTAGGAATCTGGTACATCATCGACTGGTTCCTGATCGTGAGAGCGACAAAGAGGAAGAATATGGAAAGATTAGAAGAGATCATAAATCACCCCTAACTATCATTTTAGCTGTTTTACCAGACATAGAAGTACGCTAAAAGCATTAAAAGTGGAACGTTTTCAGAAAAGAATAAGCCTTTTCTGTCGAAACACGTTACTTTTTTATCTAAAGACGCCTGATGTTTTTCTCAAAATGCCCGTCAGAGCGCTTTTTACACCCCCATCTGAAAGCTATCGAAACCCTGGTCTGCAGATAACTGAGATCCGGATCTCGACAGACAAAAGCAACTACATATCTGATAATAAACCATATAGTACGCGTAAAAAAGCGATCACACCCATGATAGTACAATTATAGAAAAACAACTGTCATGCCAACTATCATTTTATGTGGGGCTTGACATTCATAGTTTCAACAGCAAAGCATGATAGTATGACAATAAAATAGAGGTAAAGCTAAGTGCCTTACCTCTATCATTATTGATTGATTATATATCGTCAGATATATTATTGAGCTTGTTCCAACTGCAATGTCTTAGTCGGTTCGTCGCAAACTTCAGTCGGACCAAAATACTGGATAGGACCAGGATAAACATAGCTTGTCGTCATAGCCCATTCATCGCGGTTAGCAGCAAATTTCTTGAAAGGAGCGCCGTCGAGCTTAACCAAAGCTTTCTGGATAACAGGTTTCATTTCGCCGTGGCGTTTTTCCATGTTCATCATCATAGTTACGGGGATACCACCCGCGATCCACTTGTCAGCCGGAGCTGTCGTGTTGCGTACGGAAGACATATAACCAGTCTTGCCGGCGGCGATCAGGCAAGAAGCCGTATAACCCAAAGAATAGCAGTAGTCCGCATCATAGTTGGATGGAGCAGCGCAACGGCCTTCGTAACCGAAGAAGTGGTGCTGTGCAGCAAACTTGCCGACATATTTGCCTTCGGCCTTCCATTCTGACAACTTCTTGCCAACCATTTCTGACAGCAATTTTTCTGTTTCGATCAGAGAAACCTGTACGTTTCCATGCGGGTCGCGATCGAGTGACAACTGACGTGCCACACCTTCCGGCAGGGAAGCATACAAGTCGGAATTTTCTTTTGTCAACTTGCTAATGATGTAAGCACGTTGTTCGCTCTTCTTGATCATCTTGAATTCGGCATCGTGTTTAGCAAGGAAGTCGTTCAGCTCAGCGATCAGGCGTTTCATAGCCGGAACGAATTCGATCAGACCTTCGGGAATCAGCACCGTACCGAAGTTGTGGCCTTCGGCAGCACGTTTTGCTACAATTCCGGCGATGTAAGTCACGATATCGTCCAAAGACATGTTCTTTTCCTCAACTTCTTCGGAGATGATACAAATATTCGGCTGAGTCTGCAAAGCGCATTCCAAAGCGATGTGAGAAGCAGAACGTCCCATCAGCTTGATGAAGTGCCAGTACTTCTGTGCCGAGTTGCAGTCACGCTGGATATTACCGATAACTTCGGAATAAACCTTACATGCCGTGTCGAAACCGAAAGAAGTTTCGATCTGCTCGTTCTTCAGGTCACCGTCGATCGTCTTCGGACAGCCGATTACCTGAACACCGGCCCCCGTAGCCTTGTAGTATTCGGCCAGTACGCAAGCATTTGTGTTGGAGTCGTCGCCACCAATGATAACCAGTGCCTTGATGTCCAGTTCTTTCAGAATTTCCAGCCCCTTGTCGAACTGTTCTTTTGTTTCCAGTTTGGTACGGCCTGAACCAATCATATCAAAACCACCCGTGTTGCGGTACTCGTCAATAATGTCAGCAGTCAGTTCCATATATTTATGATCGATCAGACCACCAGGTCCGAGGATAAAGCCATACAGACGAGAAGCTGCGTTGTTAGCCTTGATACCGTCGAACAGACCTGCAATCACGTTATGACCACCAGGAGCCTGACCACCGGAAAGGATCACACCGACATTCATTGCCGGCAGTTCTTTCTTTTCGTTGCTCTTTTCAAAAGTAACGACAGGCATTCCGTACGTGTTCGGGAATAACTTTTTGATTTCGTCCTGATCGGCAACTGATTGTGTATACTCACCATCTACGGCTTTTACAGCTCCTTTCAATGCAGCGGGAACCTTTGGCTGGTAAGCTGCTCTTGCAATTTGTAATGCACTCTTTGTCATTTCTTAATCTGATTTATTTAGAAAGTATCTGATTCCTAATTAAAGGCGGTGCAAATATAGAAATTATTTCTGATAAAACATCGTTTTGCCCGGTAAAGACAACGAAGCGGGACGAGCTTCGGCGGAAACAGCACGTTTGTAGTTCGGTTTGCCGCTCATCACAAAGTGCAGGGTAATTCCTGCTTGTACATCCTCATAGGTCAGATATGATTTATCATATTTCTTTCCGTTGACATATAGCTCCTTGATATAGACGTTCTCTTCCGACCAGTTTTCCGTGGTCATCTTTATTTCCTTTCCGTTGCTCATCCGGATCGAAAGAGCTTCGACGCACGGAGAACCGATGTTATAGACATTGCTGGACGGGGCCACCGGATAAAAGCCCACGCAGTTGAACATATACCAGGCCGACATCTGCCCGCAGTCGTCATTCCCACTCAGCGATCCCGGTTCATTTCCATAAAAACGGGCAACGATCTCCCTGATCCACTTCTGGCATTTCCAGGGTTTGCCTAAATAGTTGTACAGATAAGCGATGTGGTGGCAAGGTTCGTTGCCATGCCAGTAGCCACCGATACGCCCCTGGATGTCATGCGCTCCCGGAATATCGTCCGGCAATTTGACCGTAAAGAGATCGTCTAGTCGCTTCTCGAAAAGTTTCTTCCCTGCCAGATTGATATATCCCTGCACATCATGCGGAACTGTCCATGTATATTGCATTGTAAAACCTTCGGTAATATCTCCCCAACCGTTCACCGATCCCGGTCCTTGATAAGCTACCGGGGTAAACGGAGTACGCCAATTACCCTGGCTGTCACGACCACGCATATACTTCGTTTCCGGGTCGATCAGAGTCTGATAAGAAAGAGAACGGTTCAGAAAATACCGATAATCGTCCATCTTGCCCAAAGCTTTGGCAGCCTGTGCGATACAATAGTCATCATAGGCATATTCCAATGTTTTGGAAACCGACTCCGCCTCTTTGTCAAACGGGACGTAGCCATTCCGCATATAGTCGGGCAAACAGTCATAATGTTCGTTCAAGGCAGTCGTTTTCATCGCCTCATACGCCCGTTCATAGTCGAAACCTTTCACACCTTTGACGATCATATCCGCCAGGACGGAGACCGCATGATAGCCGATCATGCACCAAGTCTCGTTTCCGTAAAAAGACCAGATCGGGAGCATTTTCTCCACGCTCTTGTCAAAGTGGGCCAGCATCGAATTGGCGATGTCGGCATTTATGTCCTGATGCACTAAATTGAACCAGGGATGCAAAGCCCGGTAGGTGTCCCACAAAGAAAAAGTCGTATAGTTGGTAAAGCCTTTCGCTTGCTCGATATTCTTGTCCAACCCCCTGAAACGGCCATCCACATCCTGGAAAACAAACGGATGGAGGGCGGCATGGTAGGCAGAAGTATAAAACGTTTCCTTTGTCTTCCGGTCGGTAGTTATCCGGTATTTTTGCAATTCTTTCTCCCAAAGTTCCTCCCCTTTCTCTTTGAGGCTGTCAAATGTCAGTCCGTCCAGTTCCTGCATATTCATCTTCGCCCCGGAGGTACTGACGGAAGAGATGGCCGTTTTCACGATCACTTCCTCCCCTTCCCCAGTTGCGAAAGAAAGGCAAGCCATCAGGTTCTTCCCCCAAGCCTCACGGTCGCTCCTGAACCGGGATGTATTATAGATCACCGGCTTCTTGTCCTGCATGAAGCGCAGACCCGTCAATTTTCTGGAAAAGACAGCCGCAAAATAGACATGGCGTTCAGGTCCCCATCCTTTCACCAGCTTATAGCCAGTGATGGTCGAATCGTTTTCCATGCGCAGGTTGGCCCATTCGCACGACTGCCAAAGCGTATGGTTCATATCAATCATGATAAATGATTTTTCCGATTCGGGATAAGTAAAACGGAACATGCCACTCCGTACCCCTGCCGTCATCTCCACCTTCACGCCGTAGTCTTGCAAGCGGACGGCATAATAGTTCGGAGTAGCCTGTTCCTCGTCGTGCGTGTATCGGGAACGATAGCCCTCATCGGGATTCTCACGGCTTCCGGGTTCCAGTTTCATCTCTCCGGTTCCGGGGATAAACAGAAAATCTCCCAAGTCAGGAATACCGGTCCCGCTAAGATGCGTCAGGCTAAAGCCCAGGATAGAAGTGTGGTTATATTTATAACCGGCAGCCGCATCATAATATTTAGCATCCGTATCCGGGCTGATCTGGATCCCTCCGAACGGGATCTGCGCTCCCGGATACACATTGCCATAACCATCCGTTCCTACCAGCGGATTGACGTATTCCGTCAACTTTTCATTCTGTGCCGTGCCAGATAAGGCGGCACACGACACAGCGATCAAAGTACAAATTCGTAATTTCATATTCAAACTATTGTCGTTATAAATAAAAAGGACTATCTGAAACAAGGTCCAAATAGCCCTTTTGATTATAGTTAGACTGAAAGTCCTATTATAATTAAGTGCTTATGTTAATATTAATGCTTCCAGCCATCTATATGCAATCTTATTTATTTTCCCAATTCATTGGAGAATGAGTAAGGAGCGTCACTGTCCTGCGTACCCCGGCTCTTGTTCGGTGTGGCCGACATATTATAAAGAATGTTCATGCCACGCATCAGGTCGCCATGTGTCAGATAATTCTTCGTATAGTTCTTGCCATTCACTTTCATGGACGAGATGTAACGGTTCGCCTCGCCATTATTGTTGGCCTTGATCACGACCTTCTTGCCGTTTTCCAGATTCAGCGTCACGCTTTTGAACAGCGGAGACCCCAAGATATACTGGTCCGTACCCGGACAAACCGGATAGAAGCCGAGAGCCGAGAATACATACCATGCCGAAGTCTGCCCGTTGTCCTCATCCCCGCAATAGCCGTCGGGAGTCGCGAAATAGAGCTTGTCCATCACTTCACGCACCCAATACTGTGCTTTCCAAGGTTCGCCGGAATAGTTGTATAGGTAGATCATGTGCTGGATCGGCTGGTTACCATGCGCATAATTACCCATATTCATAATCTGCATTTCGCGGATTTCATGGATCACACCACCGTAATAACTGTCATCGAACAAAGGCGGGACATTGAATACGGAATCCATCATGGCGTTGAAACCTGTCTTTCCTCCCATCAAGTCGATCAGTCCCTGCGGATCATGGAAGACCGACCAGGTATAATGCCAACTGTTACCTTCCGTAAAAGCGTCTCCCCATTTCAGCGGATTGAAAGGAGACTGGAACGAACCGTCCTCGTTACGGCCACGCATCAACTTGGTTTCAGGATCGAATAGGTTCTTATAATTCATAGCATGTTTCGCGAAAACGGCAATTTCGGATTCAGGTTTGCCCAAAGCCTTACCTAGTTTATAGATGGCCCAGTCGTCATAAGCATATTCCAACGTACGAGCGGCACTTTCGTTGATTTTCACGTTATAAGGCACATAGCCCAATTTATTGTAATATTCATATCCCAGACGTCCGGTCGATTTTACCCTCGGATGTACACTGTTAGCCCCATGCACGACAGCCTCCCAAAGTGTTTCGATATCATATCCGCGAAGCCCTTTCAGATAAGCATCCGCCACAACAGAAGCCGAGTTATTGCCGACCATGCAGCCACGATGCCCCGGGCTTGCCCATTCCGGCAGGAAGCCGCTCTCCTTATAGGTATTGGCAAGCCCCTCCTGCATCTTCGTATTCATATCCGGATACATCAGGTTCAAGAAGGGGAACAGGCAACGGAACGTATCCCAAAAACCGGTATCGGTAAACATATACCCCGGCAGCACTTCTCCGTTATACGGACTGTAATGTACAACTTTTCCGTTTGCATCAAGTTCGTAGAAGCTGCGCGGGAAAAGCAGCGAACGGTACAGGCAGGAATAGAATGTGCGTAGTTTGTCCACATCGTCGTCTTCCACGGCGATACGTCCTAAAGTTTCATTCCACACTTGGCGACCAGCCTCGGCTATTTCGTCAAACGAACGATCGCCCAATTCTTTCAGGTTCAGTTCAGCCTGTTCAGGGCTGATAAAAGAAGAAGCTACGCGAGCATGGACAATCTCGCCCTTGCGGGTGGAAAAACCGACAATGGCACCGGTATGGTTCTCTTTCGCTTCAGTCTCGCCTTTGCGGATCTCATCATCACCGACAGTCGCCTTATAAGTAAAAGGCTTGTCAAACACGACGACGAAATAGTTGCGGAAGTTCTGAGGCACCCCTCCGCTGTTACGAGTCGTATAGCCAATGATCTTGTTTTCTTCGGGTATGATCTTGACATAAGAACCACGGTCGAAAGCATCGACAATCACATATGAGTTGTCCGATTCGGGGAAAGTGAAACGGAACATGGCGGCCCGTTCGGTCGGCGTGATTTCCGTCACCACGTCATGGCTGTCTCTTATACACATCTGATGCTG
>ENA-OYXK01000818-OYXK01000818.1-human-gut-metagenome-genome-assembly--contig:-NODE-818-length-14955-cov-4.645772_pt1 | contig 14955 bp, 10 predicted proteins | sample MGYA00244215_ERZ653417 | MGnify/ENA primary metagenome ERZ653417 (study PRJEB26926, sample SAMN06164905) | human gut metagenome | biome: ENVO:00009003; feature: ENVO:2100002; material: ENVO:00002003... | reverse complement strand
TCTGTATCCCAAGCTTCCCAAGTTTCTCAATATAAGCCTGCTGACTTTTTGATGAATTATTTGTAAAGAAGTAATATTCCCTTCCAGTGTCCTCAACTTTCTTTAAAAAATCTTTGGTAAATGGGAATAGTTCATTTCCAAGATAGATTGTTCCATCCATATCAAGGATAAAACATTTGATTTTTTCAAACATATGATTCCCCTGCAAATCCCTTCATTCATTATTTCTCTCCTCGATCATGTCGAGCTTTTAGAGCCAGTGCACATGCAGCACTGATCAGCGCTACAACTGTAGAATAGATACCTACATAAATCGTATCACCTTTTCCATAGTTGATCAGTAACGTACAGATTGTTGGTACCATCCCAGCTACCAAGAAACTTGGCACATGATATACAAAAGAAATTCCTGAATAACGTACTTCTGTTTCAAAGTAAGAAGACCATAAAGAACTGATAACAGCCCAGATTAGGTTATACGCAATACTCCAGCCAAGAACGATTCCAATAATTGTGATCGCTAGATTTCCTTTGCTTAATTCAATAACTTTCAGTGTAGGAATACTCAAGGCAACGATTAAGAATTTACTGGCGAATCGTGCTTTGCTTCGTCAGGTTTATAATAGTATCGAAGAGGAAGAACAGAATTTTCTGGTTAATTGTACTAATACTTTGGACTGGAAATTTATAGCTTCGGTCAAGGAATGTATAGAGAAGAACATGGGGGATCCGGATTTTAATGTAGAAATGCTTAGCAGTCGCCATCACATGAGTCGTACGAGTTTCTTTAATAAATTAAAGGTCTTGACAGGTTATGCACCAGCCGATTATATCCGGATGATACGTTTGCAACATGCTGCACAATTGCTAAAGCAGGGCGAATATACAATAGCGGAAATTACCGATATGGTCGGGTTCTCGGATGCGAAATATTTCCGTGAGGTATTTAAAAAATATTATGGTGTAAGTCCGAGCAAGTATGGAGAGTCGGAAAAGACAGGATCTTATCCGGCAATCAATTTAAAAAATGAGAAATAGTAGGTGGCGTATATAAACATTGTTCTATGTCCGGTTGTTATGTTTGGCAAACAAATATATATTCTGCCGGATGAAAGCAATATTGATATTTTTAGCTGGTCTGCTTTTCCCTATAACTTTTTTATTCGGGCAAAGTGCAATTCAGAAATATGCGGGAACGGCTATGCCGTATCCTTTTATAAAGAATCTATCTGTTTTGAACCATGATGGTATGGTTCCTTTTTATATCAATCATTTAGGAAGGCACGGAGCACGGTTCCCGACTTCGGGAAAAGCATTAGAGAAGGTTAGAAATGTACTTATATTGGCGGAGCAGGAAAAAAGATTGACTGTAAAAGGTCAGGAACTGCTTGCTACGGTATTACGGCTATCCGAAGCTTTCGAAGGACAATGGGGAGAATTGTCGGCAGTAGGAGAACAGGAACAAAAGGGAATAGCAGAGCGTATGCTATTGCATTATCCAGAAATATTTGTAGATTCGGCGCGAATTGAAGCGATAGCTTCCTATATTCCTCGTTGTATTAGTAGTATGGATGCTTTTCTTTCTGGTATGGAAAAACAGGATTCCTCATTGGTAATAAAGAAAAGTGCAGGAAAGCAATATAACCCACTTCTTCGTTTTTTTGATTTGAACAAGCCTTATGTTTATTATAAAGAGAAAGGTGACTGGATTTCTTTGTATGAATCATTTGTGCAAGATAAGATAGTTTTTACACCTGTCATGAAAAAGATTTTTCTCACCTCAGGACAAGAAACAGAACAGGAAAAACGGGAGTTTGTCATGGCTTTGTTCTCAATAGCAGCTATACTTCCTGATACAGGCTTATCTTTTAATATGAAAGGTATTCTTAAGGATAAAGAATGGTATGGTTATTGGCAAACACAAAACTTGCGGCAATATCTGACTAAAAGTGCAGCACCAGTTGGAAATATGTTGCCGGTTGCAATTGCATGGCCGTTACTTTCAGAGTTTATTCAAACGACAGAGCAGGCAATTAACGGGCAATCGGACAATCGGGTGGATCTTCGTTTTGCGCATGCAGAAACTGTCATTCCTTTTGTAGCATTGATGGGTATAGGAAAAACGGATATACAGATAGCATCACCTGATTCCGTATCCATTTATTGGAAAGATTATGAAATTGCTCCGATGGCAGCTAATGTGCAATGGGTGTTTTATCGTGATAAGAACTGTCAAGTCTGGGTCAAAATACTTTTGAATGAGCAAGAAGTAACCATTCCGGTGGTCACATCCTTTTTCCCATATTATCGGTGGGAAGAAGTCTGCCACTATCTGAAACAACGGATAGCAATATCAAAAGAGATTCTTTCCAGGTTTTCGAGTAAGACTGATTAGCAAAAAGCCCTGTAAGAATGATTGCTTCTCACAGGGCTTATTTGTATGGAAAGAGTATTTTTTATAATAATTTGTTGGAGCCAAGTATAATCAACATGGTATATCCCAATATCAGTCCGATGATTCCCATGATTATTCCGACTTTTTCCATATCCTTTTGCTGAATCATGCCTGTGGCATGTGCCAATGCGTTGGGAGGAGTACTGATAGGCAATATCATTGCTAATGATGAACCGATTGCCACTCCAATCAATAAAGTCTCTACTCCACCTAAGGAAGATAGGTTCTCACGCATGCTGCTTCCTGCAATGGCTAGGATGGGGACGAGCAATGCTGCCGTAGCTGTATGTGAGATGAAATTGGCCATAGCATAACAAATAAGTCCGGAGCCGACAATCATTAATACAGGAGGCCATGTGTTGAATGGGATAGCTTCAATCATATGTTTCGCCAGTCCGGTTTCTTGTAAAGCAACGCCCAGGGCGAAGCCGCCGGCTACCATCCAGAGTACGCTCCAACTGATTTCTTCCAGATCGCGTTTGGTGATGACTCCCGTTATACAGAAAACGGCTACCGGAATCATAGCTACTACATTAGAATTTACTCCCGTCACCTTGTCAAACATCCAAAGTATGACTGTGATAGCAAAAGTGATATAAACCACAATGGAACGCCAGTCTTTTTTGGCTTCACCTTCAATTTGTAATTCAATATTTTTTTGTTTAAAGGGAAACAATCGTAAAAGTATGAACCAAGCGATAAACAATACAATAATAGTATAGGGTAACATAAAACTCATCCATTCTCCGAAACCGATATTCAGGTTCAGTCCCTCCGGATCATTCAGGTATTTTAAGGCAATTGCGTTGGGCGGTGTGCCGATAGGAGTTCCCATGCCACCTACATTAGCAGCTACAGGAATAGCCATAGCCAGACCAATTTTTCCTTTACCGTCTGCCGGAAGTACTTTTAATACAGGAGTTAGGAAAGTGAGCATCATGGCAGCTGTAGCCGTATTGCTGAGGAACATTGAGAATACAGCTGTAACAAGAATGAATCCTAATAGTACATAGCGTGATTGGGTTCCGAAAGGTCTTAGCATGACGCGTGCCAATAATACGTCCAATCCGCTTTTAGTTGCTGCGATGGCAAGTATGAACCCACCAATAAATAACATAATGATTGGATCGGCAAAGCAATGCTTAATGGATTTATATTTGACTGTCTGTCCCAATTCTTCTGTTGAGATTCCTTGAGTAAGGAACCATAAGCTGCTGTCGGAAACGGTGAGTAACAATAAAACGACAATCAATACGGAAGTGGTCCATGCAGGGACAGCCTCGAATACCCACATCAGTGTGGCAAAAATAAAGATAGAAATAAGTCTTTGTTCTATAACGGTTAACCCTTCTATACCAAATGTGTCAATTGGGAGGAGCCATAAAATAAGGGAAAGGGTAATAGCTACGGTTAGCTTTATACATCTGGACACTGTCTGATTTTTTGCCAACCGTTTGGCTTTCTTTAAGTCCTGATAAGCTTCCACTAGATGGAAGCCGTGAAAAATCTTGTACATAATACTAGTTTAAGATAAAATTAAAAAACGGTGCAAAAATAACTTTTTATTCTATATCTCGTAAATCAACGAGAGAAGTTTTTTATAATTCTTTTGGATTGTGATGTCCTTGAAGATATTAATATGGATATTAGGTAGTCTGCTGCAATTTCTCTAAATTTGTGCCATTAACTCGACTAATACATTCATGGAGCACACTGAAACTTTAATAGTAGAGCAGTTGAAGATAGGCAACGAAGACGCCTATCAATACATCTATGACCGTCACTATGCTCTGCTGTGTCATGTCGCAAGTGGCTATGTAAAAGATCAATTCCTCGCGGAAACCATTGTCGGGGATACTATTTTTCATTTATGGGAGATTCGTGAAACGTTAGAGATTTCCGTTTCTATCCGTAGCTATTTGGTGAGAGCCGTCCGTAATCGTTGTATCAACTATCTGAATTCTGAATGGGAAAAGCGTGAGATCGCGTTTTCATCTCTAATGCCTGATGAGATAACAGACGATAAAATGACGATATCCGATTCGCATCCGTTGGGGGCATTGTTGGAGCGTGAACTGGAAGAGGAAATATATAAAGCCATTGATAAATTGCCGAATGAATGTCGTCGCGTATTCGATAAAAGTCGTTTTGAAGGAAAATCATACGAAGAAATTTCTCAAGAGTTAGGCATCTCTGTCAATACGGTTAAATATCATATAAAGAATGCATTAGCATCTTTACAAATGAATCTAAGTAAATATCTGATTACTCTACTTTTATTTTTTTTCGGGTAAAAACGAAAAAAAGTCATTTTTAGACTACCCTCAATTAAAAAACTACTGTCTCCTTTATAGAACGCAGAAAAATGGAAGAAGAAAAGAAACATATTGATGAATTGATTGCAACCTATCTGACGGAAGGTTTGGACAAAAATGCTTTAGCCGAACTGAAAGCATGGATAGCTGCATCACCTGAAAATAAGAATTACTTTATTCAGCAGCGGGAAGTCTGGTTTTCTGCTGTCAGTCGTGAAGCTGCGTCGAAATACAATAAAGATAAAGCGTTCGATACATTTAAGAAACGTATCGGAAATCGGAAGGAAATAGAAAAAACTTCTCATCATGGATTCCGGTTGTCAATGTTGTGGCGTTATGCAGCGATTATTGCAGTCATACTTGCAGTCGGCTGCTTCTCTTATTGGCAGGGAGGAGTGAACGTAAAAGACACATTCGCGGATATATCCGTAGAAGCTCCTTTAGGATCGAGGACAAAGCTTTATTTGCCGGACGGTACATTGGTTTGGCTGAATGCCGGTTCACGAATGACTTACTCACAAGGTTTCGGAGTCGATAATCGTATGATCGAACTGGAAGGTGAGGGATATTTTGAAGTCCGGCGGAATGAGAAACTCCCTTTCTTTGTAAAGACTAAGGATTTACAATTGCAAGTACTGGGAACAAAATTTAATTTTCGCGATTACCCGGAGGATCATGAAGTCGTAGTATCTTTATTGGAAGGGAAAGTAGAACTGAATAATTTACTGAAAAAAGAGAAAGAAGCAATTCTTGCGCCTGATGAGAGAGCAATATTGAATAAAACGAATGGACGGATGACAGTAGAAACAGTTACAGCCTCTAATGCTTCGCAATGGACGGACGGTTATCTGTTTTTTGATGAAGAGCTTCTGCCGGACATCGTGAAAGAATTGGAACGTAGCTACAATGTAACTATTCGCATTGCCAATGATTCTTTAAATACCTTCCGGTTCTACGGTAATTTTGTCCGTCGGGAGCAAAGTATTCAGGAAGTATTGGATGCGTTGGCATCTACGGAGAAAATACAATATAAGATTGAAGAACGCAATATAACTATCTATTAACCGGTTACCAGAGATTTATAATACTATGATTGTTTAACCTTAGAAATTGAAGAATATGAAGGAAGAAAATAATACTGAATAGTCTTTAGTGAATGAATAAGGAGAGAAAAATAAAAACCGGAAGATCTCGAACATCTTCCGGCTCCTGAATCTCTTCTTCAACAACTTTCAAACGTGAGCATGTTTTCAAAAGAGATAATGCAAAGTTAGCAAAATACATCTCTTTTAAAACGAGTTATTCAAGTTTTAATTAAATAATTTGTTTATTTTATGAATTACAGGAAGAAGGCCATATTAATGGTCGTGGCTCTCTTTTGCCTTAACATAGCAATGCTAGCCCAGGCCGTTTCATTGAAAATGAATAATGTTTCAGTGAAAGAAGCAATGACGCAACTGAAGAATAAAAGCGGATATTCTTTCGTATATAAAGTGGGAGATCTGGATACAAAGAAAATTGTGAGTGTAAAGGCAAAGCAGTTGAATGAGGCTATCGATCAGATATTGTACGGGCAAGATGTTGTTTATGAGGTAAAAGGTAAAAACATTGTTGTCCAAAAAGGGCAACGGCAGAATACCTCTAAAGACACTAAAAAACGTAAAATCACAGGTGTGGTGAATGATGCCAATGGTGAACCGATCATCGGTGCTACCATCAAGGAAAAAGGAACGGCTAACGGAACCGCATCTGATTTGAATGCGAAGTTCTCGTTGGAAGTATCACCGGGAGCCGTATTAGAGATTTCCTATATTGGTTATCAGACACAGGAAGTAAAAGTGGGAGACCGGACCTCTTTATCCGTGACCTTGGCTGAAAATCAGCAAATTTTAGATGAGGTGGTAGTGGTGGGATATGGTACGACTTCCCGCAAAAATCTGACTACTTCTATTGCTACGGTAAAAACAGAAAAAATATCGAAAGCAGCTACCAGTAATATTTCCGGAATGTTGTTGGGGCGTGCTGCCGGTTTGCAGGCAACCGTATCCAGTCCCCAGCCGGGGGGAGGCATCAATATCTCCATTCGTGGAGGTGGTACACCGATTTATGTGGTAGATGGAGTGGTTATGCCTAGCGGCTCTTTTGAAGTCGGTACGGGGAGCACATCACTTCCTTCCTCCGTCAACCGTGCAGGATTGGCAGGATTAAATCCCAACGATATTGAATCTATTGAAATCCTGAAAGATGCTTCTGCCGCCATTTATGGTATCGGAGCTGCCGATGGTGTTATTTTGGTGACTACCAAAAAGGGAAAAGAAGGAAAACCGACCATAGTGTATGAAGGAAGTTATTCCATACAGAAACATTATCCTTATCTGGAGGTATTGAGTGGTCCCGAATTGATGAACATGGTCAATGTTTTTAGTAAGGAGAATTATTTATATGACAAAGGTCAGTATCCTTATGGAAATACCGCTTATGATGATAAGTGGACACCTATCTTTACACCGACACAAATAGCCAATGCTCCGACTACGGACTGGTTGGACAAAGTGCTGAAAACAGGTGCGGTGACCAATCATAATCTGACGATTAGCGGTGGTTCTGAAAAGTTTAAATATTATCTGGGTGTTAACTACTATAAAGAAGATGCTACCGTTCATAATTCGGATATGGAGCGCTACTCTTTGCGTACAAATATCACCTCCCAACTGACTAACTTTTTGAAACTGACAACAATCGTCAATTTGAATCAGAATAATTACACGAACTCTACTGTTGGCGGGGATGTTGGGAACTTAGGAGATCAGGGAGCCGGAGCACTTTTCGGAGCAATTTTCTATCCTTCCTATCTTCCTATATACGATGCCGAAGGGAAATATAATGTATTTAGCCGGACGCCTAACCCTGTTTCCATGCATGATATTAATGATAAGTCCGAGCAAAGTGGTTATTACATGAATTTCTCATTGGATGTTGATATCATAAAGAATATGCTTTCGGCAAAAGTGTTGTATGGATTGAACAAGGAAAATACCTCTCGTGATTCATACATACCTTCTGATGTTTACTACGCATTGCAACGTAAATCCAGAGGAAACTTAGGATATGGAAAAAGGCAACAAAGCACTCTCGAAGGTACATTGACATTTCAACATAAGTTTGGCGAGCTGTTGGATATGAATCTGATGGCTGGTATGGGACGTTATCTCGATAGTGGCGATGGTTCGGATATATCATACGAAAATGCGAATGATCATATACAGGGAAGCAGTGTAGGCATGGCAGACGGTCCTTTCTATCCGACTTCTTATAAATATAAAAATGAAAAGAGGTCACAGTTTGTCAGAGGAAATTTCGACTTATTGGGTCGCTATGTAGTATCTGCTTCATTGCGCCGTGACGGTACGGATAAATTCTTTCCCAGTAAGAAATATGCTCTCTTTCCATCTGTTTCTCTAGCATGGAAAATGAACGAAGAATCATTTATAAAGAATATCTCCTGGATTAATATGTTGAAACTAAGAGCCAGTTATGGTGAAACTGGTAGTGACAATTTAGGTACAACACTATATGGTATTGTAACAACTACCCGTGAAGATGTTCAGTTTAATAATAATTCAGTAACCTATATTCCTTACATATTGTCCGGTGCCAACTATGAAGATGTAACCTGGCAAAAGACGGTTATGAAAAATATCGGATTGGATTTTTCCGTTCTTAGAGATAGAATCTGGGGTAGTGTAGATGTATTCCGTAATGACGTAACCCATTTGTTGGGGACAGCACCGACTGAATTATTGGGAATGCACGGAACACGTCCTATCAATGGAGGACATTATAAACGTACCGGAGTAGATGTGAGTTTGAATTCGCTGAATCTTCAAACACATGATTTCAAATGGACCTCTCAAATTACACTGTCCCATTATAACGCGGTATGGATAGAACGTATGCCCAACTATGATTATCAAAAATATCAGAAAAGGAAAAATGAACCGATGAATGCATTCTATTATTATAAAACGACCGGTATCATCAATGTGGATAAGAGTAATATGCCCGAATCGCAACGTTCGTTAGGTCCTGCTGCTTGTATGCCGGGATATCCTATTGTTAAAGATAAAAATGGTGATGGAATCATTGATGTGAATGACTCTTATATGGATAATACGTTACCTAAATTATATTTTGGTTTCGGGAATACATTTACATGGAAGAACTTTGATTTGGATATATTCATGTATGGTCAATTGGGAGTAAAGAAATGGAATGATGCATATGGCAATAGTATAGATGTCGGAGGTCTCTCCAGAGGAGTGGATGCGCACAATGTTGGTATCTATTCTTATAATATTTGGAATACCCAGACAAACACGAACGGACGCTTCCCGGGTATCGCAATCAGTAAATCAGTGGCTTTACCCGAAAATCTGGGCTTTGATTATACAAGAGAAAATGCCTCTTATATACGTGTAAGAAACATCACACTAGGATATAATCTGGGTCCCAAAGAGTTATCTGTATTTAAAGGATATATTAGAGGAATACGTGTGTTTGTCGATTTTCAGAATCCTTTGACCTTTACCAAATACAAAGGATATGACCCTGAAATCAACACTTCCTCTTCTAATTTGACCGGAGGGCAATATCCTCAAATGAGAGTTTATTCAATAGGTGCAAAATTAACCTTCTAAACTTCAAGCTATGAAATCTAACAAATTATGTCGTATGAAAAAGAAGATTTTTTTACCGATGCTTGTTTCCTTGCAACTATTATTCGGTAGTTGTGAGAATAATTTTGATCCTTATATTTATGGAGCTTTGTTGCAGGGAGAATATCCTTCTACAGAGCAGGAGTATGTTTCCTATATGATGATTTGCTACTTGCCATACACTACGGTTTGGACGTATGATATGGGTTCAGGCGGTTTGCAGCACGGTATTCATATACAGTCGGGAGGAACGGTACGTATGTTTGATTCCACTTCTGATATATGTGCATCTGCTACCACAGTAGGTGCAGACTGGGAACGCTTTACTAAAGGAGATTACAGTAATTGCTTTTATTACTGGCGTGGAAATGTAGATGATGGCAGTAACCTCAACCATTTCCCGAAAACAGCTCAAATAACCCGTATGACTGAAATCATTGGAACTTTGGAGAAAGCTCCTCTGACTGCTCTTACAGAAGAAAAAAAGAATAATCTGCTTGGAGAAGCGCGTCTGTGCCGTGGATTGATGATGTATTTTCTGTTACATGTTTACGGTCCTGTACCGGTCATCCTGGACCCTGAAAAAGTAATTGATCCGGAAGCGTTATCGAATACCGTGCGTCCTTCTTTGGATGAAATGGCCCAGTGGATTACGGACGACTTGGAATTTGCTGCAAAGAATGCGCCCGAAACAGCTCCCGATTTGGGACGCTATACGCGTGACTATGCCCGTTTCTGCCTGATGAAACACTGTCTGAACGAGGGAGAACACATGGAAGGCTATTATCAGAGAGCGATGGATATGTATAATGAACTCAATACAGGTAAATATGATTTGTTTAGAACTGGAAGTACCCCATACGTTGACCTGTTCAAGAATGCCAATAAATTCAATAAAGAAATCATTATGGCTGTCAGTTGTAGCCCGGCTGCCGATGGTAACCCGAAACATGGAAATGCGAATCCTTTCCTGATGTGGGCTTTACCTTCCGATGTGGCAAAAGGGGATCCTTTCCCAATGGGAGGCGGATGGTTTCAGGCTTTCAGTATGGATAAGAAATACTATGATGCTTTCGAAAGTAACGACGGTCGTTTGAAAACAATTGTGACTAGTTATAAAGACAAGAATGGTGTTATCATTAATAAAGACAATCTGGGGGTGAGATGGAATGGATATATTATGAATAAATTTCCGCAGGAAACCATGACAACTTTCCAGGGGACCGATATTCCTTTGGCAAGATGGGCCGATGTATTATTGATGTATGCAGAGGCAGAAGTACGCAAAACAGGAACCGTTCCTTCTGTGGCTGCTATAAATGCAGTAAATCAAGTAAGGAACAGAGCCGGATTGGCAAATTTGCCGGCTGTGGCAACCAATACCAAAGATGCTTTTCTGGATGCTATCTTGATCGAACGGGGACATGAACTCTTTTATGAAGGTAATCGTAAAATTGACTTGATCCGTTTTAATAAATATGCGCAGGAAATGTATAAAGCGAAGGGAGTAATGCCGACGCATCAGTACATGCCGATTCCTAATTATGCAGTCGAACAGGCGGTTTCTTATGGAAAAAAGCTGAAGCAGACTTGGGAACGTCCGGGTTGGGCGGAAGATAAGAGCAAAGCGCAGCAAAATATAAATTAAACCTATTAACTGAATATAAAGATATGAAACGTACGAGTTACTATATAATTGGTCTATTATTGTCTTTAATGAGTTGGGCATGCTCGGATGATGTAGAAACAGGCAGAGAAGAAATTCCGGTGGAAACGGATGGCGGATATTTATTTGCCCACATGACGAATGCTAATTATGGAAAGCTGTATTATGCAGCTTCCCGGGATGGTGTAAATTGGGAGACGCTGAATAAAGGTCGGATAATCAATAGTGCTTACATTGGGCATCCTGATATTTGTCAGGGACATGATGGGGCTTTTTATATGATAGCAGTCAATCCGTTGGCTTTGTGGCGGTCGGAAGATTTGGTGACATGGACGTCTACCCCGTTGGATGAAATGATTTTTAATCGTAGTAATGCGCAGGGATTTTATACTACTTATTATTGGGGAGCACCCAAGATGTTTTATGACAAGGACAGCGGACAATATATTATAAGCTGGCATGCCTGCAACGATCCGGATAAGGATGACTGGGACAGTATGCGTACTCTCTATGTGTTGACAAAAGATTTTGAGACGTATACAGAACCGCAGAAACTGTTCAACTTCACTGGTGCAGATGAGAACATGGCTATTATTGATGCCATTATCCGGAAGGTAAACGGTGTTTATTATGCAATCTTGAAAGATGAACGCGATCCGGCTGTTGCTCCGGAAACCGGGAAAACAGTCCGTATTGCCACCTCTTCCAATCTGACCGGTCCTTACACCAATCCGGGAGCACCCGTCACTCCGAATGATATGATGCGCGAAGCACCTATTTTTATCGAACGGCCCAATCATAGCGGTTGGTTCATTTATGCGGAGTCTTATGCCGCCAAACCTTATGGCTATCATTTGTTTCAGTCGACCTCTATGGACGGACCGTGGAAAGAGCGTACCTTCTCCGGGCCTAATGTAAAGGATGGCACGGACAGACCGGGTGCACGACACGGCTGCATTGTGAAGGTGAACGAAACGGTTTATCAGGCTTTGTTGAAAGCATATAAAAAATAAATGTATAATCTTAATATGACTGTATTATGAAATATTATATATATACGATTTTTCTGCTTCTGTTGGCGGCATCCTGTAGCGATGACGTACAGAAATGGGATAATTGGCCGGAATGGAAACTTGCCTCTCCTCTTTCCGTAGGGGGGAATGTGTTGGATGAAGAAATTTACTCCAATTTTCAGGGGAAGAAGCTTCATTTGGAAAAGGGACAGGAAATCGAATTTTCGGGAACCGACGGTATAGAATCAATCCTCTCACCGGATTACTTTGAATACTTGTCCGGAAATAAAGCTCGTTTTAAAGGAGAGACAGGCGATTATAGTGTGCTTTATGATCCCGTTAATGAACTTCTGTATGTAGAAAAAGCCGGTGCAACTTATCCGGAAGGATTATGGTTCTGTGGTGCTAACTGGGGGCATCCTCAAGCGGGAGTGGTTACTACAAGTGGCTGGAGTATGGACGGAGCCAACAATGTGCTTTATTGTTATAAAAGTGCTGACAACGTTTTTCAGCTCACTGTATATCTGGCTAATAACTTCTCATTCAAGTTCTTCAAACATAGAGGTTGGGGAGAAGGTGATAATGAGATTACCACTTTACTGGAAGACAATATAACACTTACCACCCCATTCCTGGTTGCAGGAAAGAGTGGGGGAGATTTTATCCCTGGACCGCTGTTTCAACCCGGAGTATATCTTATTACGCTTGATTTGAACAATAATACTTGTGCTTTCGAAGCAAAAGATGAAAATATTCAGGAGCAAACCTTCCTTGTTAACGGGCATGAAATGGGCATATTAGAAGAGGCTTCGTCTTACCTGGGTATTGCTTTGGAACTTCATGAAGGCGATGAAGTGACTTTCGGCAATTTCGGTGATGTGAGAAAGATGCTTCAACCGGATTTCTTTGAAGATATAACAAAGGATAAAGCCATATTTATAGGGGCGGACGGAAACTATAAACTGTTTTATGATCCGGTAAACAAACTGATGTATTTAGAAAATCGTTCAGTAAACTATCCGGATGGTTTATGGGTTTGCGGTTCTAATTTCGGGCATCCTCAAGCCGGACGGGTGACTGTTGCCACATGGACCTTCAATTTGCCGAGTGATGCATTCCAATGCGTGAAGATATCGGATAATGTTTTTGAAACAACTCTTTATCTGGTTAAAGATTTCCAGTTTAAATTCTATAAGCAACGTCCGTGGGGAGGTGAACTGGCTAGCACCACTGTTAATCCTTATCCTATAAATCTATTAGGTAAAGGCTGGTTTTATAGTGATCCGGCAACGGGTGGTACTGGTGGCGGACATTTTACCGGTGATTTTGTAGCCGGACCGGATTTCACGCCGGGAGTATACCGTGTCCGGATAGATCTGAATAAGAATATATGTATGTTTATTGATAAGGTAGACGAAGGGCAGCTTGGAGAAGAATTTTATAAAATAAACGGTACAGAGCTGACTCAATCTAATGATCCCAATTATATCGGTGTAGAGTTAAATCTCACGAAAGGGCAGACTGTCGATTTTGAAGGTTTTAGTTATCTGGATTATATGCTTCAACCGGAATACTTTACGAATGAAAACGGCCAATACAAGTTTAATGCTCCGGATGGCAAGTATAAGATCTCCTATAATAAGAATAGGGAACTTATATATGTAGAGAAAACGACTGGTGCGGAATTCCCCGAAACTGTATGGATCACTGGGGCTACCTTCGGGCATCCTAGAATCAGCGGACTTCTTGCTGATGACATTGGAAATTGGGGATGGGAAAATCCGAAAGATTTTATCTGTTGTGTGAAGACCGGGGATCGTATTTTTGAAACCAATCTATTTTTAAACAATGATTTTATGTTCAGATTCTATAAGAAAAAAGGTTGGAATAATGAAATTACTTCGTTTGACGTGACTATTGTGTCTGAAGGTGATTTAATAGCCCGGGGCGGTTATTGGAACGGAGATCAATGGCAGGAAACAGAAAACTTCGGACCGGGAGCTAATTTCAGAGCCGGTATATATCATGTCAAGCTGGATATGAATACAAATACCTGCACGTTTACAAAGAAATACTAGTTTTGAGTATTATATTAGTATAGCATAACATAAAGAGGCCGGTTTTATACAAAACACGACCTCTTTATATAAATGGCTATGTGGTTTTCTCTTTTAGAAATGTCTTATTATATAGATTCTAAAAATAATATCCATGAAGAAATCTTTATTGGTTTTAGCTTTATTGTTTTCATTGGCATCCTTTTCCCAGTCTCCGGTCGATAAGTCTTTTCCTCCGGAAGAGTTGTTTGCTTTGGGTTCTTATTATTACCCCGAGCAATGGGATTCCTCCCAATGGGAACGTGATCTGAAGAAAATGTCGGAGATGGGGATCAAGTTCACCCATTTTGCGGAGTTCGCTTGGGCCATGATGGAGCCGGAAGAAGGAAAGTATGATTTTGAGTGGCTGGATCGTGCCGTCTCTTTAGCAGAGAAATATGGTCTGAAGGTAATTATGTGTACTCCTACTCCCACACCTCCCGTCTGGCTGTCAAAAAAGTACCCCGACATACTGATTCAGCGGGATAATGGAGTTTCTATTCAACACGGACGGCGTCAGCATGCTTCCTGGAGTAGCGACCGTTACCGTCGTTATGTAGAAAACATTGTTTCCCGTCTGGCAATGCGTTATGGCAATCATCCTGCTGTTATCGGCTGGCAGATTGACAATGAGCCGGGACACTACGGAGTCTGTCTCTTATACACATCTGACGCTGCCGACGACTTAATAGGTG
>ENA-OYXK01000793-OYXK01000793.1-human-gut-metagenome-genome-assembly--contig:-NODE-793-length-15180-cov-6.675901_pt1 | contig 15180 bp, 9 predicted proteins | sample MGYA00244215_ERZ653417 | MGnify/ENA primary metagenome ERZ653417 (study PRJEB26926, sample SAMN06164905) | human gut metagenome | biome: ENVO:00009003; feature: ENVO:2100002; material: ENVO:00002003... | reverse complement strand
TACACCTATTAAGTCGTCGGCAGCGTCAGATGTGTATAAGAGACAGCACTTATAGTAACCGGACTTATTATCCTCGTTGTAATAATAATGGGTATAACTGCTCTTATCAATAAATACACCCCTACGAAAAAGACAGAGGATCTTAAAGAGTATTTCAATATCTCTTCTGATGATGAGGCTGCTCTCATTGTAGATAATGAGCTATCCGATTACAAGGCTAAAATAATAGATAAAAAAATATACGTTGATTACAAATTTGTTCACGACTCATTAAATTCCAGATTTTACTGGGATGCAAATGAGAATGTGCTTCTTTACACAACCGCATCTGATATCATCTCAGCTGCGGCTGACAGCAATAGCTACAGTGTCACCAAGCAGACCAATGACTTTGGCTATCCGATCGTGAAAGCCACCTCTGACTCTGCGCTTATCGCTTTAGACTATGTAAAACAGTACTCCAATATCACCTTTAAGTCATATGATGACCCGGCACGCATCGTCATCACAAGCAAATGGGATGAAATAGACAGTGCCACTGTAAACAAGTCTACCCAGGTCCGCGTAAAGGGCGGCATAAAGAGCCCTATTCTAAAAGAGGTGAAAAAGGATGACAAGATTACTATTCTTGATTCCGGTGACAAATGGGATAAGGTTGCCACTGAGGATGGTGTTATTGGATATATAAAGCGCAAGGCTCTGTCCGAGAGCAAAAAAACTAAGCTTACGAATCCTGACTATGAGGAAGAGACCTTTACGCATATCAAGAAGGATAAGGATATATGTCTTGCCTGGAATCAGGTAACAAGCCAGTCAGCAAACAGTAAAGTGCCCCAGGTAATTTCATCAACCAAGGGCATAAATGTAATGTCACCAACTTGGTTTTATTTAAATGACAACAACGGTAATCTGGCAGATATAGCAAGCAAGGATTATGTCAGCTACTGCCATTCCCAGGGCATCGAGGTATGGGGACTGTTCAGCAACTTAGAAAATACTGATGTAGATGCAGCATATGTGCTCACACATACATCTACGAGAACTACCCTTATCAATCAGATTATGTCGGCTGCATTTAACTATGAGCTTGATGGTGTAAATATTGACTTTGAAAATATCACAGAAGCAGCATATGGAGACTCTTACATCGAGTTTATCAGAGAGCTCGCCATAAAGTGTCACAATAACGGTATATCACTTTCAGTTGATGTCACAGTACCTGCCAGCTTCAACAAGTTCTTCAATCGCTCTGATATGGCAAAGTTTGCCGATTATATTGTGATTATGGGATACGATGAACACTATAAGGGCTCTGATGCCGGCTCAGTTTCTTCCATTCCGTGGGTAACTGAGGGTGTTGAATCCACTCTGAAGGAGGTTCCCGCTGACCAGATTATTCTCGGCATGCCTTTTTATACCAGAATATGGGAGCTCACTCCAAAGGAGGACGATGATGCCGTAACCGATACCGAGGATCAGTCAAAGTACACTGTTGCCTCACAGGTATATAGTATGGACGCAGCTGCAGCACAGCTTGCCACAAACAATGCCACTGCTGCTCTTGATGAGGAATCCGGTCAGAACTACGCTGAGTGGTCTGCATCCAACAAGCTGTACAAGGTATGGCTCGAGGACAGTACATCTTTAGAGAAAAGGCTCAAGCTCGTCGACGACAATAAGCTCGCCGGTGCAGCATTCTGGAAGCTTGGCTTTGAGAATTCATCTGTCTGGGATACTGTTATCAAATATCTGGACTGATTGCTTAAGGCTTACTGAAAGAGGCCGTACCTTTACAGCTACAGTCTAACTCTGTACCTTTTATAGGTTATAAATGATATCAGCCAATCATATAATATACAAACACACCCGATGCCTTCTATGTGCATCGGGTTTTTTATAGGTATCTTATATGAAAAAATATATGTACATTATTAAGAAAAACAAATACTGTCTTATTTTAGCTCTCTTTATTCTGTCCTTCTACCTCGGAAGAGGTGTCTGTGCTCTTGCAAAAAATACCGGCAAAAACACTAATTCCACCGTTATTGTAATTGACCCGGGGCATGGAGGTTGTAGATAACGCAAGTGATGAAAACAACGAAAATATAAGAAAAAGAAGAAATTTAAGAGAGAACAGACAAGCAATGTGAAAGCACGCGTTGCCGTATAATTTCTTAATAATCAGACAAAGGCGACTCAGGTATCGCAGTATGAGCTTGTTCTACATAGGGGTAGCAGCTGGAGGATTCTAATATAAAAAGAGAGCAAGCATAACGTTTACTCTCTTCTGTATTTAAGTTATTTTACATATCCGCTAAATGAGTATCCATTTCCTTCAAAAACAATATAAAACTCAGTATCGCTTTTAATATTAGAAAACTCAAAAGAACCAGTTTTACCAGCACTAATTTTTGTAGAGCCATAAGTCTTAGTAAGCCTTTTAGCTGTCACAGTAATTGGATTATCTCCGGTGTTCTCTACATAAACCTTATAACTCGTTTTTCCTGTAAACTTATAATTAGTATACAAGTTTTGATAATGAGAGGAACCAGCAAAATCGTATTGCCCTTTACTCTTGATGTTCCATACCTTACTAGGTCTTGATGTACCTCTTGTTTCAATAGTTTCTTCTGGAGAAACATAAGAAACTCCAACATTTGGTGTAACGGTTACCTCATTACTTCCATCTTTAACTGACTGAGCATGAACAACAGTTGTCGACATCATTGTGAAAATCATAGACACTGCCAATAAAGAAGCGAAAATATTTTTTTTGGATATCTTACACATGAAATTTCTCCTTTCACCTTGTTTTTTTGATTAATTTGTAATATCATATTTTTAAAATAAAATCAAGGAGTATTGTTAATGAATATATTTCAGTTAAAAATAATAGCTATGATTGCTATGTTTTTAGACCATATAGCTTATTTCTTTCCTGATTTGCCAATGTCTTTGCCGTTACATTGGATAGGACGAATCGCTGCACCTATTTTTATTTTTGGTGTTGTTAATGGCGTAAAGTATACTAGTTCTAAGCGGATGTATATATTGAGGCTATATTTAGCAAGTATTGTGATGGCTGTTATTCAAATGAGTACACAAATTGAATTAAATTTCTTTAGAACATTATTTATCGTTGCATGCATATGTGAAATCTTAGAAATAAGAAAAAACCAAAAGGCTGTTTCCTGGATAAAAGTACTAAGTTTATATATTGCTTATCAAGTTATTGTATGTATAGTATGTGGTTATCTGAGTTCAATTAGTAATATGTATACGGAAACAATATGCTTCTATTTGATACCAGCTCTTTTGGGAAGTGTGTTTACAACGGAAGGGGGACTTATTTTTGTTGTTTTAGGAATTATAATGTATTTAGCTTATGACAACAAGAAAAGACTTATTCTGTCGTATATGATATTTGTTGTTGTGTATATGTTTTTTATGTCCACTAATATTGTTCCCATTATTTTATGGAAAATCAAGGAATTAATTCCGATAATAGGAACAGGGCTTTCCCATGGTATGGAATATCTATTGTCTATAATAGGTGGAATTTCTCCTATGGATGTAGGAGGGAATATATTTACAATTCAGTATCAGTGGATTATGGTTCTTGCTCTTCCGCTAATACTATCATACAATCATCAACGAGGAAAAAAGTGTAAATATCTCTTTTATATTTTCTATCCCATACATATAATATTGCTTTGGCTGTTATCGAATTTTGTTTTTGTTTAAAACAGTGGAACAAGGAACATATTTATTACATTGAAACATCCAAACCAAAAATGGAGTGATGAATGTGCCTTTAAGCTTTAAGTACAATTCGATATATTCAAATCTGATTTAACAGCATACTATCTACAATTAAATACACTATCCCAGTAGCTCGCACAAAATTCATGTTTTGTGCGGGCTTTTTTGTATCCGAAAATTTTTTCAAATCTTTTCAAATTCCTGCAACAAATCACACCTTTCCGTACCGATATGGTGCAGTTCTGCCCACAAGAATGGGAATAGTTGAGATACTAACAAAGCTTTCCAATACCATCTGTTTGCTTCTGTAACATTGTGAAAAATACGCATATTGGATAAGCCTATGTGCGTATGTTGAGAATAGATAGTTGATTAAGGGAGCTGATACATTGACTAAAAAAAAACCTGCACAATATATTGTAGAACGAGAATTTTTATGTAAATTTTCTGTAGAAGAATTACTTATCCGTATCGTGAAATCTCATATTAAAAACGCATATCAAGAGGGGAAAACCTTTGAAAATCATGGAAAGAAGCCGTACTTTATTGTATGATATTATTATAGGTACGGCAGTTGAATAGGTGGAAAAATGATTTATCAAAAAGGTTCAAGCTTATTTAACGTAGCTATTTATATCAGATTATCACGAGAGGACGGAGATAAGGAAGAAAGCGATAGTGTAGGAAATCAGAGAAAACTTTTAACAGAATATGTGAACAAGCATGATGACTTTATCTTATATGATGTTTATATTGATGACGGTTTTACGGGAACGAATTTTAATAGACCAGACTTTCATAGAATGATTGCTGACATTGAGGATAACAAGGTAAATTGTGTTGTTGTAAAAGACCTTTCCCGTTTCGGACGAGATTACATTGATACGGGGCGATATTTGGAAAGAATATTTCCAGAGCTTAATGTTCGTTTTATTTCTGTAACAGATAATATTGATAGTATGAAGCAGGCATACGATATGTTACTTCCTATTAAAAATATATTTAACGAACAGTATGCCAGAGATATTTCTAATAAAGTTCAAGCGACTGTAAAATCAAAGCAGAAAGCAGGAGAATTTATCGGAGCATTTACAAGCTATGGCTATAAGAAATCTCCTGCAAATAAGAATAAACTTGTGATTGATGAATATGCGTCCGAAGTTGTAAAAAGAGTATTTACCATGTATGCACAAGGAATAGGAAAACAAAGCATTGCAAAAATACTAAATGCAGAGGGTATCCTTTGTCCGTCGGAATATAAAAAGCTTAACGGCGAAAACTACAAAAATTGCAACCGTTTAGAGAAAACTTCTTATTGGACGTATTCCACAATTAAAGTGATGTTGCAAAATGAGATTTATATTGGAAACATGGTACAAGGAAAGAAACATCAACGTATGAGAAGCAAACAGCGTCCAGTTGAGAAAGAAAACTGGATAAGGGTTGAAAATACACATGAACCGATTATAGACCGTCAACTGTGGGATAAGGTACAAAAACTGCTGACGAAAAAACATAGGGATATTGATTTAGAAACAAATAAAAATATCTTTGCAGGTTTTATCAAGTGTGGCGATTGTGGTCGGGCAATGATGAAAAATTTCTGGCGACGTGCTGACGGAAGTAAGTCCTATTCATTCTATTGTGGAACTTACAAAAGAAGTGGAAAAGATTATTGCACTCCGCACACGCTCCCGTTTCAAGTATTGAATGATATTGTGCTGGGAGATTTAAAGCAGATTATCCGCAATGTAGAGAACTTGCAGGAACTTGTAAAATCACAATCTTTCACAGCAACAAAAATCAGAAAATCAACTGACATAGAACTGACAAAGTTAAAAGCAGAGCTTGAAAGAGTGAAGAAGTTGAAAAAGTCAATTTATGAAGATTACAAAGACGAACTGATTTCTAAAGAAGAATTTCTTTCTTATCGAGAGGACTATCAACAAAAAGAAACGCTTTACTCCAAACAGATTGAAACGCTGGAAGAAAAGAAAAAGGAAAGTGTAACAGAAGATGTTTTTGAAACACCGTGGTTAAGGCGGTTGTTGGAACTGAAAGACATTGAAGAATTAGACAGAGATATTATTGTGGAAATGATAGACCAGATAACAGTTTATGAAAACCGCAAACTTAAAATCTCATACAACTTCGGAAATGAACTGGAACATTTATTTTCAAGCGTTTACTGTGAGGACTTGGAGAAAAAGGCTATCTAATCTCAATACATTTCTAACTCCCCATATATACTGGGGAATACATATCACAATTTGCGTAAACTACAACCAGCACATGGTGGAAGTGATCCCGGTAAGATTTCCACCTCCGGCGTCATGGAAAAGGATGTCAACCTCAGTATTGCAATGGCTCTTAAACAGCTGTTTGAAAACAGAGGCTTTACTGTTGTCATGACCAGAACCACCGACTGCGACCTCGCCCCGGATAATTCCAAGCATCCAAAGACAGATGATCTCACAAAGAGAACTGCCCTGATGTCTAAAAGCAATGTGGCAGTCAGCATCAGTATCCATCAAAACAGCTTTGAGGACAATTCAAGCTGCGGTCCACAGGTATTCTATTATGAAGCCTCTGATGCAGGAAAAGAGCTCGCATCCTCTGTCCTTGGAGCTTTAAACACTTCTCTTTGTGTCGCAAAGCCACGAAGCATTAAGCCCAATAAAGAATACTTTATACTTAAAAAATCCACATCCCCGACCGTAATCGTAGAATGTGGATTCTTGAGTAATCCTGCTGAGACACTTCTTCTTACTGACAAAAACTATCAGGATGACCTGGCACATGCAATATATATCGGTGTTACAGACTATCTTGCGCAATCACCCTCTGGACATTTACAATAAACTGCTCTGCGATGTGATATAGTCTGGTTGTCTGGACACTTTCGCTGCCATCAAGCTGCTTTTTAGTCTCATTATCTGACTCAGTATTTGATTTCATATCTGACATCTTAGACTCTTTTGCAGATATATCATGCTCCAGTGCCACATCTATGCGCACACGCTGTTCACCATCACTTATTCCTGCCTCAAACATAGTGATATTGTCTTCAAACAGCCTTTTAGTCTGCTCATCGTCTGTGACTATCATAGCAGATACTGAGTTTTCCTTTGCCTCAAAATATGCAGCTACCCTGCCGCATTTTTTATCCTCAAGGAATATGTCAACCAGTCCCTTTTTATCTTCACCTCTTACTATGCGAAGCTTCATACCTGTGACCCCGTCTGCAGTCTCTATTGGTACAATATAGTTTTCCTGTCTCGACATATTTGAAGCTATCCTTAGCTGGCTGCATAATAGCTTCATCTGTCTGATGTCTATTGAACCGGTGTGCCTATCCTCTATAATCATCGAATCCATAACATGCTCTGCTGTATCAGCCAGCGTTTCCTGCGCCTGCGCAAGCTCCTTTGGATTTTTGACCGACTCAGAAAACCGTCTGAGAGTCTCATCCAAAAGAGCCCTTGCCGTAGCACTGTCTCCACGCTCCCAGAGATTTCTTACTGCCTCTGACGGATTTTTCATTAGCCGTGACGCAGCCATGAGGTTTACCGCGGTTGTTTTTACATCATATTTCTCTAGAAAAGCATATACGTTCTCAGGCACCGAAACTGCCTGATTGAACTGTCTTAGCTGTTCTGTGGCATATTGCTCTGACAGTGCGTTATCCTCGTCTGCCTCATATACAGCCTGCCTAAACTGCTCCGGAGTCATATCAAGCCAGCTGTCATACTGCATAAACTCCATTTTCTCAGGTGAAAGTGTATCAAGCACATCCCTTAGGCAGTTTGTATGATATGCGCTTTCTATCTGTGAGTCAATTTTAATGCCACTGCTTACACTGTCCACTCCGGCAAAGGTATCGTCCACCTTATAGTCCATGGCACTCTTTCCTCGTACCCGGACCGCTGTAAGCAGATTTTTCATTGTAATATCTGCTCCCTGATTAACAAGTGAGCCTATCACAGCACCATCTGACTGCTCCACCTGTGAAATAAGCCTGTATATGCCTATATATGAGTCTCTTTCCTCCTCTGAGATTTCATTTTTCTTTTCAAGCTTCCAGAGAAACTCGCTGAATTTCTCATCCTTTTCGTCAGGATTTTCTGATTTTATCCGTCTGGCAGTGTCACTTATGTCACTCATGCTCATATCAAGCGGTGATATGCCTCTTTTTATCATCTCAATCGTCACCGCCGGTGTCATATCGCTGAATGCTCTCTGCACCTGCTCATCTACAGACTTTATCTGCTTTATATTGTCCTCTGTGATGTCGGTACTATTGTACGCAAGTATCCGCACAGCCCTGCGATTGCTTTCAGATGTATCTATCTGAAGCTCTTTAAGTATATCATCCACATTCTGAAATGCTTTTGATATACTGTCTCCCATATCTGCCCGCGGTGATGTCATAAGAGTCTCATATCCTGAGGCTGCTGCTTCTAATGACTGCTTCATTGCTTTGCCTGCTGTATACAGCTCATACACAGTGTCATCAGCGGATTCCAGGGTCAGTACATACGCCGGCTGCTGCTTCATCTGATTGAAAATATCACAGACATTATTGTACATACGTACCCTATCATCAGATGCCTCTACACTGCTCTCACCAAACAGCGCTCCGTAGTATTTATTTTCCTGCTGCTTAAGCAGCTCCACTACACGTTCAATAGGCTCTGTGTCTATTGAAACTCCTTTTTTTATGAGTGAAAGGTTGGCTTCTGCTGTCATGGAAAGTCTCGCTTCCTCAAGCTTTCTTTGAGCTGTCACAAGCCTTGCTTCCCGGCTGTCTGTAATCTGATTATCCGTAGCTTTATCCGATAAGGCCTTCGATGCTGCACTATCCTTGCCTCTTGCAGCTATAAGCTTTGACAGATTCTCTATCGTGACAGGTATGTTATCTGACTCTAATGTGACAATGTCATCTGCGGTCGCCTCACCTAATACATCACAGGCTTTCTTTGCCATGTCAAATGTCAGACCATCTTGTGACATAGTGGCATCTGTAGCCTTTTTTCCCATTGCCAGTGCTTCTGTCACTGCCCTTGCATAAAAATCACTGCTCACATTTTCTTCTGCTGCGTTGATGCAGTCTACCTGATTCGCAAGCAGCACATTATCAGGTGTAACGGCTATATCTTCATCTATCAGCCATCTGCACTGATTCAGATTCTCATCACTACTGTCTATATGAGCTTCCTCTAATATCTGTTTAAGCTGTGGCTTAAGCTCCTCAAACAGCTCATCTGATATCTCCGTCATTTTGGTTTTCTGCCTGTAATCTTGTACCTGACTGCTGCTGTACGTAGCCTTGTATACATTGGAAACCGTCGGATTCATGTTATTTCTGACCAGATATGCCTTTGTCTCATTGGATATATTTGTAAGGCTCTTTGCCCGGTCTATGGCATCTGTACCTGCCTTTATATTATCATCTGTAGCAGGAATATCATATGCTTTCATCTGATTGACAAGCATGGCCGCTTCAGTCTGGCTTCCCGTGATGTCTGTAAGCTGCTCCATGCTCAGATCATCTCCATATATGGATATATCTACACCTGCCTTTGCCAGCACTGCTTTTATCTTATCGGTCTCAGTGACAATGACATCGTAGCCGTCATCCTTTGCAGCTTTGTAATCATCACTCGTGGTGGTGCTTGCAGTGACAATCATATCATTTCGCCTGTTTTCTGAGGTCTGATTCATGTCATTTAGCAGATTTTCTGCCATATCTGTGTCATCGCTGTTCCCGGCTTCATTTTTAGCCTGTGGTCTTGCATATATAGTATCCGACATATCAACAGAGTTTGACGAACCGACAACAGCCGCCTTTTTTGACATATTGTCACTACTGTCTGTCTTTATGTAGTCTGACACACGCATACCCGTTGTCATGTCATTTATGGTTTTTGTGTCCGTATTTTTCGTATCTGTGCTTTTATTAATCAAATTCTCTATCTGCATATTTCCTGCTCCGTGCCCTGCATATATACCATCTCTGCTGCTTTTATTTATGGATATTCATACTTCGTACTTTTTATCCAACTGTTCAGAACCACCTTGAGAACAAGAAAATCTGCTGCTTACATGCAAGCATGACGCATCAGTTTTTTTGTTCTCAGTGGTTCTGAATAGTTATCTTTTTATTATATATCGACATATAATACGCAAAAATAAAGACCGCGCCTTAAATTGGCGCGGTCCTTTAGCCTGCTGTTTACCGGTATATTAGTATTTAAATACAGCAACTCCGTAAGGCGCAAGTGGATAAGCAAATGAAAATGGTCTGCCGTCACACTCTGATTTGACTGCCTTATAGTCCAGCTTCTTATATGACTGTTTTGCTGCCTTGCCTCTGCCCTTTGCAGCCTTCTTTACAGGCGCTTGTACCGTTTTGCCGGTAAACTTAGGATCCTCACTATCTAAAACGAGCTGATATGTCTTGTGCTTTGGCACTCCGACTCTGTAATCAGGTCTCTCTACCGGTGTGAAATTGATGACAAAGAGCATATTATTCTTGCCATCCTTACTCTTTCTGATAAAGCTGAAGATGCTTCTGTCTGCATCGTTTGCATTTATCCATTCAAAGCCTTCCCAGCTTGAATCCAGCTCATACAGACAGCGGTTTCTCCTATAGAGGTGAAGCAGCTCCTTTACCCAGTTCTGGATCTTTTTATGCTCCGGATTCTCAAGCAGATACCAGTCGAGTTCTCTTTCCTCACTCCACTCCTGCTTCTGTGCAAACTCCTGTCCCATGAAAAGAAGCTTCTTTCCACAGTGTCCCATCATAAATGCATATCCTGCCATGAGGTTCTTGAATTTATCCCCTTCTAAGCCCGGCATTTTGTTGAGCATAGAACACTTCAGATGTACCACCTCATCATGTGACAGTACCAGAATATATTTCTCACTCTCATTATAGCTCATCGCAAATGTCATCTTGTTGTGGTTATTTTTACGGAAATATGGATCCAGCTTCATATAATCAAGGAAGTCATGCATCCATCCCATGTTCCATTTGTAGCTGAAGTTCAGTCCGTCTTCCTCTACCTTGCCTGTTACCTTTGGCCATGCGGTAGACTCTTCGGCTATCATTACAGTTCCGTGATTTCTTCCAAGTATGAGTGTATTGATATGCTTGAAAAACTCTACTGCCTCGAGGTTCTTATTTCCTCCAAACTTGTTTGGCACCCACTGTCCGTCGTTCTTTCCATAGTCAAGATAAAGCATTGACGCAACTGCATCCACACGGAGTCCGTCTACGTGGTAATTTTCTATCCACATCAATGCACTTCCGATAAGGAAGTTCTTTACTTCATTCTTACCGTAGTCAAATATCTTTGTGCCCCAGTCGGGATGCTCTCCCTTTCTTGGGTCTGCATACTCATATGTGGCTGTTCCATCGAAATTGGCAAGTCCATGCGCATCCTTTGGGAAATGTGCAGGTACCCAGTCGAGGATTACTCCGATATTATTTTTATGGCACTGATCAACAAAGTATGCAAAATCCTCAGGCTCTCCATACCTCGATGTAGGTGCATAGTAGCCTGTCACCTGATATCCCCATGAGCCATCAAACGGATACTCTGAAATACCCATAAGCTCAATATGTGTATATCCCATAGTTTTCACATAGGATATGAGTGATTTTGCAAGCTCCCTGTATGTATAAAAGCCCTCATCATCCCTGCCCGGATGTCTCATCCATGAGCCCGGATGACACTCATATATAGCCATAGGTGAAGAATATACATCAGCATCTGACTTTGCTGCTCTCTTATCCATCCACTCTTTGTCAGTCCATGTGAAGTGCTCGATATCTGTGATGATTGACGCTGTTCCCGGACGAAGCTCTGCGTAGTTTGCGTATGGATCCGCCTTGTACAGCTTATCACCCTGTTCAGTGACTATAATAAACTTATACATCTGACCCTTTTGCGCTCCCGGTACAAAAAGCTCATACACTCCCATGGTTTCCGGCTCTACACGCTTCATCTCATGACTGGTCTCATTCCAGTCGTTAAACTCACCAAACACGTATACTTCCCTCGCATGTGGCGCCCAGACGTCAAAGCACACTCCTTTTTTTCCTTTACGCTCAGCTAAGTGAGCACCCATCTTCTTGTAGATATCATAGTGTGTTGCCTGACCAAACAGGTAACAATCCATTGCTGTAAAATTACACATATATATACCCCCCATAAGTATTTATTTTTCCCTGAAATGATCCTCTTTGAGTACAATTCGGTCATCATCTGTATATCGCCTGGCTGTCAGAATACTTATAGCCTTCTTAAGTCCGCTGTGAGCCTCCCTGTCTATGGCCTCGTCAATTATATCCTTGACCTCTGTCAGAGTGGTAGCCTGGTCTATCCTCTCAATATTGCTGATTCTGTTATGCAATGCCAGAATAGCCATCTCATCTATCTTGTACCCAAGCTCTGCAGAGTACGATTTGGCAAACAATACGAGTTCATCATTTGTAAAAATAGGAACCGATATCTTTTCCGTGAACTTGGATGCAAAGCCCTCATCCATTGAGAGAGCCTTCTTTATACCCTTTGATGTATCCTCAAGTATATAGAGTGTTCCTGTAATATCATGCTCCATCAAAAATGATAGCTGGGCAGCTATGCTGCGGTCGATGTCACCGGCTCTTTCTATGATGAGACAGCCTCCTGTTATCTTTCTGACTACCTGCTGCACATCCTTTTTATTGAGTGCGGCAGCATCAATCTTGCCCATCTTTCCTGTAAGCTGTTCACCATCTTTTTGTAATACCTTTATAAAGCTTGTAGCAAGCATTGTCTTTCCGCATCCCTGCTCTCCCTGTATAATAAGGTTGCCTGTGGATGCGTTTTCTTTCCTGTTGAAATGATCAAGCACTGCATTATATGCCTTGCAGATCTGATCCTCCATACCCTTTACCGGTATGAAATATGAAAATATAGCTTTCTGTTCGCTTGTAAGCTCTTTTATATGTTTTGTTTCTTTCAATTTCGAGTCATCTTCTTCGCTGTCTAAATCCTCCGGCAATGAAATATCCGGCATTTTTCTTGTCTTAGCCATATCCAGCTTCTTCTCCAGTCCCGGATTTTTTGCTGTCATCTTGGCTATTTCCTGCTCGATAAATGATGTCACATGATCAAAATCTCTCTTCTCAGAAACGTTTTCTTTCTCCTGTGAAGTCTCATCATCTGATGTATCATCATCGACATTTAACATATCATCTGTTATTTCAGGCATCATGGTAGTCGGCTGCGTGAATATCTCGTCTTTCTCAGACTCCTCTGCCACAATTATATCCTCCGGCTCTCCAACCGGTTCCTTGGCTTCATCTGCAGCCTCTTCCGATGCTTCCTGTGACTCCTGTACTTCGTCTATAGCTTCTTCCGGTGCTTCCTGCGGCTCCTGTGCTTCGTCTATAGTATCTTCCGGTGTTTCCTGCGGCTCCTGTGCTTCTTCTATAGCCTCTTTGGGTGCTTCCTGCGGCTCCTGTGCTTCGTCTATAGTATCTTCCGGTGCTTCCTGCGGCTCCTGTACTTCGTCTATAGTATCTTCCGGTGCTTCCTGCGGCTCCTGTACTTCATCCACAGTCTCATCTGCATAAAGCTCCTGCATATCCGGTTTCTGCTCTTCTTCAGGCTCCTTCACGGCAGCTTTCTGCTCTATAATATCAACCGGCACCTTCAAATACTCCTCCTCAAGAAGTTCCTTCGGAGTGACACCTGCATCCAGCTTTGGAATGACATCATTTAGTCTCTCCATGATGTCTCCTGCCTCCTGAAGTGCTCTTGCCTTAGCTGACTCAAGTTTCTGCTGCTCAGCCTCTTTAAGGGCAATTTCAGCCGCATGTCTGGTCTTTTCCCATTCTTCAAGCACATCCTGTATAGACATCTGTCCTGTAATCTGATGCTCAAGCTGAGTCTTTTCACTCATGACCATAGACATCTGTCCGTCAGCGTCTTCACCCAAAAGCTCCTTGAAATTCAACTTAAGTGAACCATCTATCTCTTCATCTGTAGCGATATGCTCTGTCTCTTCCGGCTGCTGTACATACTCTTCCTGCTCCTTTTCGAGCTTGAGATAAGGAATATCCTCAACTATCTTTTTGATGGTATCCATCGTATCAGCAACTTCATTCTTGCCCTTGGCCTCAATGATCTGCTGCATACCCTTGGCAATCTCCTGCTGTAAATTTACAGTATTGAACTTCTCCTGATTTACAGTAATCTGCGGAATAGTTACGTCATCATGCACTATCTCTCCGCCCTTTACCATCTCCATGGCACCTATCTCAGTGACCTCAGCCTCATCCTTTATCTTAGCCGGCTTTTCCTTCTCTGCCTTGAATCGTCTGTACTTTTCCTCCTGAGCCTTGGTAAGTGGCTGATAAAGCATCTTGAGCTCCAGCGCACGCTCCACATATGGTCCGTCTCCGAACCACAGAATGAGCTCATCGCAGGCATCTATACACTTATCGGCTTTTCCGGCCTTGTGGTATAGATATGCAAGCTCATATGCCCACTCCTCAGTGTATTCTTCATCCTTGTACTCTTCAAGAATAGTGATAAGCTCATCAAATGAAGCTCCCTGCCCTTTTTTAATGGCATATCTTAATACATACTTCATATCATCATGAGGCGCTATCTCAACAAACTCATCATAATACTCTGTAGCAGCATCATAATCACCCATCTTGATGGCGACCTCAGCCAGTCTGTATATAATCATCCTGCCGATTGGTGAACGGTCATAGGCCATTAAAAGTATGTCCCTTGCATCCTGGTATCTTTCGGCCTTCTCGTAGATTTCGCCGATTTTAACGAGTGTATTTACATTTTTAATTTTGTTCCAATTTATGCTATCTGCAATCTCTGCTGCGCTCATATAGCCCTCCTCGGCGCTTAGGGCTTTTATCTGATCCAGCTTGAGATTGTATTCGTATTTATCCACTTATTTCACCTACTCGTATTTAAGCTTATTATTTTTTGTATCTACGCCTGTTGTCTTTGTATAATCCCTTGTCTCCTCAGGAAGCTTCTTTTTCCTGAGAGCATAATTAACAACTCTTTTCACAATATAGTATATCACAGCAAAGGTCGGAACACCAAGTAACATTCCAAGAAAACCAAACATTCCTCCGCCGATTAGTATGGCAAACATAACCCAGAAGGTCGAAAGACCGGTAGATGAGCCAAGTATCTTAGGCCCTATTATATTGCCATCCACCTGCTGCAGCACGACAATAAATATCAGAAGATAAAGCGCATGCCACGGACTCTGAATTACTACTATGAGTAACGATGGAATTGCACCGATAAACGGTCCGAATACCGGAATCACATTTGCTGTCTCTTATACACATCTGACGCTGCCGACGACTTAATAGGTGTAGAT
>ENA-OYXK01000771-OYXK01000771.1-human-gut-metagenome-genome-assembly--contig:-NODE-771-length-15572-cov-5.853967_pt1 | contig 15572 bp, 9 predicted proteins | sample MGYA00244215_ERZ653417 | MGnify/ENA primary metagenome ERZ653417 (study PRJEB26926, sample SAMN06164905) | human gut metagenome | biome: ENVO:00009003; feature: ENVO:2100002; material: ENVO:00002003... | reverse complement strand
CTACACCTATTAAGTCGTCGGCAGCGTCAGATGTGTATAAGAGACAGGGCCATGAAATTTTATTATTTGCAACACTTGCCATTTCCTGTATCGGAATGTTTGAATTATATCGCGTGTTCAAGATGGAAAAGACCGTTCTGGCAGGCGTTGGATATCTGGCGGCAATCGTTTATTACTGTAATTTACAGTGGAAGTTTCTGCCGGATCTTATGATTTTATTTATGGCATTTTTGATTCTGTTAATGTTTGTATTTGTATTTGCATATCCGAAATTTCATGCAGATCAGGTGATGGCAGCATTTTTTGGATTCTTCTATGTAGCGGTCATGCTTTCTTATGTATATCAGATCCGTACGCTGGAGAGAGGGTTATATCTTGCCTTTCTTGTATTTTTATGTTCGTGGGGATGCGATACCTGTGCATATTGCGTCGGAATGCTGATCGGAAAGCACAAGATGTCGCCGAAACTCAGTCCGAAAAAATCGGTAGAGGGTGCAGTGGGAGGTGTGGCAGGTGCTGCGCTTCTGACCGCTTTATATTGTTTTATTTTCCGTAGCCCGATGCATCTGGAACGTGGAGAAATTGTAATTCTTGCTGTGATTGCGGCAATTGCCGGACTGATTTCCATGGTAGGGGATCTGACAGCTTCTGCCATCAAAAGAAATTATGATATCAAGGATTACGGAAAGCTGATTCCCGGTCATGGAGGAATTCTCGACCGGTTTGACAGCATGATTATTACTGCACCAATCATTTATTTCCTGGCGCTTCATATGCTGTAAGAGGTGAACGATGAAAAAGATAGCAATTTTGGGATCGACAGGGTCCATTGGAACACAGACACTTTCTGTGATTGAAGAACATGCAGATGATTTCGAAGTGACCGCACTTGCCTGTGGAAACAATATCCGTCTGCTGGAAGAACAAATGCGGAAATTTCGCCCAAAGCTTGTTGCTGTGTGGAGCAAAGAGGCAGCAGCTTCCCTTCGGGTCCGCACGGCGGATCTGGGCATTCCTGTGGAAACCGGAATGGATGGATTACTTGCGGTTGCAACTTATGAAGAGTCGGAAATTCTGGTGACGGCGATTGTCGGGATGCTCGGAATCCGGCCGACCATTGCAGCCATAAAGGCAAAGAAAACGATTGCCCTGGCAAACAAAGAAACGTTAGTTACGGCAGGACATCTGATTATTCCGCTTGCAGCGGAGTATGGAGTGTCCATTCTTCCGGTAGACAGTGAACATAGTGCCATTTTCCAGTCTTTGCAGGGAAACGAAGAAAATCCGATCAGTAAAATCCTTCTTACCGCATCCGGAGGACCGTTCCGGGGCAGAAAGAAGCAGGATCTGCTCCATATACAGGTGGAAGATGCATTAAAGCATCCGAACTGGTCCATGGGACACAAGGTGACCATTGATTCTTCGACACTTGTGAACAAAGGGCTTGAGGTTATGGAAGCAAAATGGCTGTTTGGCGTACAACTCGAACAGATTGAAGTTGTCGTGCATCCGCAGAGTGTCATTCATTCTGCTGTGGAATATGAGGATGGTGCAGTGATTGCGCAGCTTGGAACGCCGGATATGCGTCTGCCGATTCAGTATGCACTGTATTACCCCAAGCGGAAACATTTATCCGGGAAGCGTCTGGATCTTTTTGCTCTTCGTGACCTTACGTTTGAGCGCCCGGATACGGATACCTTCCGTGGGCTTTCCCTGGCATATGATGCTGCCAGACGGGGAGGAAATATCCCAACGGTTTTTAATGCCGCAAATGAAAAGGCAGTGGCAATGTTTCTGGACAGAAAAATCGCTTATCCGGAAATTACGGAAATGATTGAAGCTGCAATGGAAGAAGTCAGCTATATCGCACATCCGGATTTAGAGCAGATCTTAGAGACAGAGCAGGCAACATATGAATATATAGGGGGCAGGTGGTAAAAAAAATGAAAATTGTATCATTTCTTATCGCATTTGTAATATTTAGTATTGTAATTTTATTTCATGAACTGGGGCATTTTTTGCTTGCAAAGGCAAACGGAATCCGGGTAAATGAATTTTGTTTCGGCCTTGGACCGACTATCTGTGGGATACAAAAAGGCGAAACCAAATACTGCATTAAGGCATTTCCGTTTGGAGGAGCCTGCATGATGGAAGGGGAAGACGAAGATTCGACGGACAATCGTGCATTTGGTAAAAAGCCGGTATGGGGACGTATGAGCGTCGTATTTGCAGGACCTTTTTTTAACTTTATTCTTGCATTTATTTTCGCGTTTATCCTGATGAGCTGTGTGGGATATGATAAGCCGGTTCTTTCCGGGGTAATGGAAGGATATGCCGCAGAAAAGGCAGGTCTTCAGGAAGGGGATGAGATTATCCGGATGAATCATTTTTCGGTTCATTTCAGCAGAGAAATCACTGCATACGGAACATTTCATTCCGGGGAAACCATTAAAGTCACTTATGCAAGGGATGGGCAGAAACATACGACAACACTGGTTCCGAAACTGGATAAAGAGACCGGAAGATATCTGTACGGATTTCAGACCATGGGAAATGTCCGGGTAAAGGGAAACGTGCTCACAAACTTAAAAAACAGTTTTTATGAGGTGCGATACTGGATTTATACCACTATCCAGAGTCTGAAAATGCTTGTGACACGTCAGGTATCTCCAAACGAACTGAGCGGACCGGTCGGTATCGTAAAATCAATCGGAGACACCTATCAGCAGTCTGTAAAAAATGACGGGTATTACTATGCACTTTTGAATATGCTCAACTGGACGATTCTTTTATCTGCGAATCTGGGCGTTATGAATCTGCTGCCGCTTCCGGCACTGGACGGAGGCCGGCTGTTATTTCTGATTATTGAGGCGATCCGCAGAAAGCGGATTGATCCAGACAAAGAAGGCATGGTAAATCTGGTTGGTATTGTATTGTTGTTTGGACTGATGTTTATTGTTATGTTCAATGACATTCGAAAACTATTTATCTAAGAGGCTAGAGGCGTTATGATGGAGAGACATATCACAAAGGAAGTACAGATTGGAAACAGATGGATTGGCGGAAATCATCCGATTGCGATTCAGTCTATGACAAATACAAAGACAGAGGATGTTGCGGCAACGGTGGCACAGATTAAGCAGCTGACAAAAGTCGGTTGTGAAATTATCCGCTGCGCGGTTCCCACCCAGGAGGCAGCTGCGGCGCTGACGGAAATCAAAAAACAGATTACCATCCCGCTGGTTGCGGATATCCATTTTGATTACCGGCTTGCGATTGCAGCCATGGAGCACGGTGCGGATAAAATTCGTATCAATCCCGGAAACATTGGAAGTCGTGAGCGTGTAAAAGCGGTTGTGGATGTGGCAAAAGAGCGCCGGATTCCTATCCGTGTGGGCGTCAACAGCGGATCTTTAGAGAAGGGCCTTGTGGAAAAATATCATGGTGTGACCGCAGAGGGAATTGTGGAGAGCGCAATGGATAAAGTGAAACTGATCGAAGATATGGGCTATGATAATCTTGTGATCAGTATCAAATCCTCGGATGTCATGATGTGTGTCAAAGCACATGAGCTGATCGCAAAACAGACGGATCATCCGCTGCATGTGGGAATCACAGAGGCGGGAACACTGATCAGCGGGAATATCAAATCCGCAATCGGTCTGGGACTGATTTTAAACCAGGGAATCGGGGATACCATCCGTGTTTCTCTGACCGGGGACCCGTTGGAAGAGATTAAATCCGCAAAACTGATTCTTCGTACCCTCGGACTTCGCAAAGGGGGCGTGGAAGTGGTTTCCTGTCCGACCTGCGGAAGAACCCGCATTGATCTGATCGGGCTTGCCAATCAAGTAGAAACGATGGTTTCGGAATTTCCGCTTGATATCAAAGTGGCGGTAATGGGATGTGTGGTAAACGGACCGGGAGAGGCAAAGGAAGCCGATATCGGGATTGCCGGAGGTGTCGGCGAGGGTCTGATTATCAAACATGGAGAAATTTACAAAAAGGTACCGGAAGCAGAACTTCTGCCGGCACTGCGTTATGAATTGGAACATTGGAGTGAAGACTGATGTCAAAAGCATTTCGTGAAGCCTTTCCGACACTGAAACTGGAGGAAGAACTCGAAGGGCTGTTAGATACAACTGAAGTGACAAAAATAAGTGCGAATCATGAACATACTCATATTCGCATTTATTTGCGTGCAAAAAGACTTATTTTCAAAAAAAACATATGGAAACTTGAAAAAGCGATTACCGAACAGATTTTTCAGAACCGGGCCATACAGGTAAAGATCATAGAGTCTTATGAGCTTTCCGAACAGTATACCCCGAAGTCTCTGATAGAGGTGTATAAGGACAGTATTTTAGATGAACTGAATGCCTACAGTGTGCTCGAATACAATCTGTTGCGGACGGCGGACATGGAATTTCTGGAAGAGGACCGTCTGATTCTGACGATGGATGAGACTATTATTGCCAAAACCCGTACGGATGAGATTATCGAATTTTTAGAGAAAGTGATCTGTGAGCGCTGTGGAATGAATCTGAAAATATTTCCACAATACCGGAAACCGCAGGAGAGCAAATACCGGAAAAATTCCGAAGAACAGATCCGGCAGGAAGTGGCAGGAATTGTTGCGCGGACGAAGCTGGTTATGGAAGGAAAATCCCAGGAAACGGAAGAAAAAGAGAAAACTGTCGAAACAGAAGAAAAAACAAAGACAATTGCAAAAACGGCAGGAAATCGTGCAGACACTTCAAAAAATGGTACAAATTATGCAAAACCAAAGCAGAAGTTTGAAAAGCGGGGAGAGTTCCGCCGGAAATTCGAGTCGGATAACGGCAAAAAATCCATGAATCCGGATGTAATATACGGAAGAGACTTCGAAGAAGAGAGCATGGAGATTGAGAAGATTGACGGACCGATCGGAGAGGTTGTGATCCGCGGAAAGATTCTGTCGGTAGATACCCGTGAGATCCGCAATGAAAAGACTATCATTATTTTTTCCGTGACTGATTTTACCGATACGATTGTTCTTAAAATTTTTGCGAGAAATGATGATGTACCGGAGCTGTTAAAAGAAATCAGCGGGGGAAAGTTTGTGCGTGTCAAAGGTGTTGCAACCATTGATAAGTTCGACAGTGAACTTACCATCGGTTCTATCGTCGGAATCAAGAAATGCGCCGATTTTACAACGGTCCGTATGGATACCAGCGTAGAAAAACGCATAGAGCTGCACTGCCATACCAAAATGAGTGATATGGATGGTGTTTCAGATGTCAAGGATATTGTAAAGCGTGCCATGAAATGGGGGCATAAGGCGATTGCCATTACCGATCACGGGGATGTGCAGGCGTTCCCGGATGCCAATCATACCGTACCGTCCGATTCGGATTTTAAAGTCATTTACGGCGTGGAGGCATATCTGGTCGATGATTTAAAGGGGATGGTGACGGACAGCCAGAACCAGGATCTGGATGCAGATTATGTGGTATTCGATTTGGAGACAACCGGATTTAGTCCGGAGACCAACCGCATTATAGAGATCGGGGCGGTGAAGGGGCAGAACGGAAAGATCGTGGACAAATTCTCAACGTTTGTCAATCCACAAGTGCCGATTCCGTTTCGGATTGAGCAGCTGACGTCGATCAATGATTCCATGGTGATTGATGCACCTGTCATTGCAGATATTCTCCCGGAATTTATGAAATTCTGCGAGGGATGTGTTATGGTTGCCCATAATGCCGATTTCGATATGAGTTTTATCAAGAAAAACTGCCAAAGGCTGGATATTCCATGCAAGCCGACGATTGTGGATACGGTTGCCCTGGCGCGTGTCCTGCTTCCGAATCTGAACCGTTTTAAGCTGGATACGGTTGCAAAAGCGCTGGGCGTATCCCTGGAAAATCACCATCGTGCAGTGGATGATGCCGGATGTACGGCAGAGATTTTTGTGAAGTTTATTGAGATGCTCCGGGAGCGCGGTATGTCTACCCTGGACGAAGTGAATGCAATGGGAACCTCATCGGTGCAGAATGTACAAAAGATGCCGACTTATCATGCGATCATTCTTGCCACCTGCGATCAGGGGCGGACAAACCTGTATAAGCTGATTTCGCTGGCGCATATCAAATATTATCACCGGCGTCCGAGGATTCCGAAGAGTGAATTTATCAGGTACCGGGATGGACTTCTGATCGGGTCTGCCTGCGAAGCGGGAGAGTTGTACCGGGCAATTTTAAATGGTCGTCCGGAGGAAGAAATTTCTAGACTGGTAAACTTTTATGATTATCTGGAAATCCAGCCGCTCGGAAACAATGCATTCCTTGTAAGAGATGAAGATTCTCCGGTTGCGTCCAATGACGATCTGATTGAGATCAATAAAAAGATTGTCCGGCTCGGGGAACAGTTCCATAAGCCGGTGGTGGCAACCTGTGATGTGCATTTTTTAGATCCGGAGGATGAAATTTACCGGAGAATTATCATGGCAGGGCAGGGATTTAAAGATGCGGATGAGCAGGCTCCCCTTTTTCTGCGGACGACGGAAGAGATGCTGAAAGAATTTGCCTATCTTGGAAGTGAAAAAGCAGAAGAGGTTGTTATTACAAACACAAACCGGATTGCGGATATGTGCGAAAAAATTTCTCCCGTTCGTCCGGATAAGTGTCCGCCGGTCATTGAAAATTCGGACCAGATGCTGCGTGACATCTGTTACAACAAAGCACATAAAATGTATGGAGATCCACTGCCGGAAATTGTGCAGGAACGTTTAGACAGGGAATTAAATTCCATTATCAGCAATGGGTATGCTGTGATGTATATCATTGCGCAGAAGCTGGTTTGGAAATCCAACGAAGACGGCTACCTGGTCGGATCGCGTGGATCGGTCGGAAGTTCTTTCGTTGCGACAATGTCCGGTATTACGGAGGTGAACCCGCTGCATGCGCATTATCTGTGCAAACATTGTCAGTACAGCGATTTTGATTCGGATCTGGTAAAATCTTTTTCCGGCCGAAGCGGATGTGATATGCCGGATAAGCTCTGTCCGCGCTGCGGAAAACCGCTTTCCAAAGAAGGGTTTGATATTCCGTTTGAGACGTTCCTGGGATTTAAGGGAAATAAAGAGCCGGATATCGACCTGAACTTTTCCGGAGAGTACCAGAGTAAGGCACATAAATACACCGAAGTTATCTTCGGGGAGGGACAGACCTTTAAGGCAGGAACGATCGGTACGCTGGCGGATAAGACGGCATTCGGTTATGTCAAAAATTATTATGAAGAGCGCGGCGTACATAAGAGAAACTGTGAAATTGACCGGATCGTACTTGGATGTGTCGGGGTGCGTCGTACTACGGGACAGCATCCGGGTGGTATCGTTGTTCTTCCGATGGGGGAACAGATTTATACATTTACCCCGGTTCAGCACCCGGCAAATGATATGACGGTCGATATTACGACCACACATTTTGATTATCACTCGATTGACCATAATCTTTTAAAACTTGACATTCTCGGGCACGATGATCCTACCATGATCCGTATGCTGCAGGATCTGACGGGCGTAGATCCGACGCAGATTCCACTGGATGATAAGGCTGTCATGTCGCTGTTTCAGGATACTTCCGCACTTGGCATCACGCCGGATGATCTGGTGAACTGCCAGCTGGGGGCATTGGGTATCCCGGAGTTTGGTACAGACTTTGCCATGGGCATGTTAATTGATACACAGCCAAAAGAATTTTCGGATCTGGTGCGTATTGCAGGGCTGTCCCATGGTACGGACGTATGGCTTGGCAATGCACAGACACTGATTCAGGAAAAGAAGGCAACGATTTCTACCGCCATCTGTACAAGGGATGATATCATGATCTATCTGATTGGCATGGGACTGGATTCCGAGGAATCGTTTAAGATTATGGAGAATGTCCGGAAGGGAATTGTGGCAAAAGGAAAATGCGACAAATGGCCGGAATGGAAGCAGGATATGATCGATCACAATGTACCGGACTGGTATATCTGGTCCTGTGAGAAGATTAAGTACATGTTCCCGAAAGCCCATGCAGCCGCGTATGTTATGATGGCATGGCGCATTGCCTACTGTAAAGTGTTTTATCCGCTGGCTTACTATGCAGCATATTTTTCTATCCGTGCGACCGCTTTCAGTTATGAGCTGATGTGTCAGGGAAAAGAAAAACTGGAAGGATATATGCATGAGTACGAAAAGCGCAAGGACGAGCTCTCCAAAAAAGAGCAGGATACCTACAAAGATATGCGTCTGGTACAGGAAATGTATGCCAGAGGATTTGAATTTCTTCCGCTGGATATCTATAAGTCAGAACCGCATCATTTTCAGATTGTGGATGGAAAACTGCTGCCGGCGCTCAATACGATTGACGGACTTGGCGATAATGCGGCAGTTGCGATTGCAGAAGCGGCAAAAGACGGAATTTTTCTTTCCAAGGATGATTTTAGGGAACGGACAAAAGTATCAAAGACAACAATAGAACTGATGAGTGATCTGGGATTGTTTGGCGATATGCCGGAATCCAATCAACTTTCCCTGTTTGATTTTGGCGCGTAATGTTATGGAAGTTTTGAAAAACAAAAGAGGAGGAACCGCATTTTTGGGTTCCTCCTCTTTTACAGTCTTATAAATTTATTTTTTGATAACGCCGGGATGGAAAGCGGTGAGTGTTCCCGGATGATCGGTCGGTGTACAGAACATTTCTTTTGTCTTAAAATCGGTAAAATAGATGTAACTGGAAGTGACGTTGATATTGGAGTAATTGCCCTGTGCCAGTTCCTGATATCCACTGCCGTCATTTTTGATCATACAAAGGGCCGGATTGTCTTCGGAATAGCGCTGATAAAAAATACTGCTTCCGTATACATTGTAGAGATCCAGACTGTCCTTGGTAAGTGTAACCGGATGACCGGATTTCATATTGGTATGTACCAGGGCGTTGTTCTGATCCACATCCATATAATAAACATTGTCGTCACTGGTTACGATCGGTTTAAAAGAATTACATTCGTAGACTTTGCTTAAGCTGTCACTGGCGGTATCCAGCTGATAGATGGCGCCATCACTTTCCGTTCCGCTGGTATAAATATACTGACCCAGCGTGCTGCATGTAAAAATGTAAGGCGAATATACTTTTTTGCGTCCTTCGCCATCGATTCCGATCTTGTAAAGCGTTGTAGCATCCTTGTCATCATAGTGCAGATAATAAATGTAGTTTCCGACAAGCGAGGCATACAGGCAGGGATCTTTGTCTAAAATTTTAGTGTTTTCTCCATTCTGGTCAATTCTGCACAGACTGTTTCTTGCGTAGGAGAAGAAATCAAATCCGGTTCCATTATTTTCATTATTGCGTACATAGTATACATAATGGTCATCGGCGTTGATATACATGACACGGTCATAACTGAGTTTTTTCAGATGATTGCCGTTTGTATCCATGGAATACAGCCGGTAATCGTCATCCGGATTGGCAAAATAAACGGTTCCGTTTTTCTCACAAAACAAGCCGGCATTGTAAAGGTTTCCGGCAGTATTTCCGTTGACATAGCTTGTGTTGTATTTGATCTTACTTTTCTGATGGCTGTAAAAGCCCAGTCCTGCAAATACTACGACCAGAACAGCAATTATAATTATGGGCAAACGTTTTTTCATAATATCGAGTCCTCCTTGGTAAGTTGTATCTTGCCTTTTATACCTTTGTGTTATAAAATTTTATCATAAATCATGAAGGAGCGCTATATGAAAGATTTACTAGATATCCGAAAAGATATTGATAAAATTGACGAACAGATCGTAAAACTCTATGAGGAACGGATGAAACTGACCTCGGATGTGGCTGAATACAAAATAAACACCGGCAAGCAGGTTTTTGACAAAGAGAGGGAGGAATCCAAGCTGGCAACGCTGCAGAAAAAAGCGGAAAGTGATTTTACCAGACACGGAATCCGTGAACTTTTTGAGCAGATCATGGCGATGAGCCGTAAGAAACAGTATAAACTGCTGACGGAGCATGGAATTATGCCTCCGCAGGAGTTTGAGCCGATTCACACGCTGGATTATTCCAATGCAAGGATTGTTTTTCAGGGACTCGAAGGTGCCTACAGCCAGCTTGCCATGGAACAGTTTTTTGGAGAAAACTGCAATAATTTCCATGTGGAGAGCTGGAAAGATGCCATGGAGGCCATTAAGAACGGGGAAGCGGATTATGCGGTACTCCCGATCGAGAATTCTTCGGCAGGAATTGTCTCGGAAAATTATGATCTTCTGGTGGAATATGATAATTATATTGTCGGGGAGCAGATCATCCGTATTGATCATGCACTTTTAGGACTGGAAGATGCAGATGAGAGAGATATCCGTACCGTGTATTCGCACAAACAGTCACTGATGCAGTGCAGTGAATTTCTGGACAGTCATGCGGACTGGGAAAAATTCAGTGTCAGCAATAATGCCGTTGCAGCCAAGAAGGTCAAAGAGGATGGGGAGATTTCCCAGGCGGCGATTGCCAGTGCAAAAAATGCCCAGATTTATGGGTTGAAAGTATTACGCAATTCCATTCAGAATAATAAAAATAATTCGACCCGGTTTATTGTTGTGACAGGGAAAAAAGTATATACCGATCAGGCAGACCGGATCAGCATCTGTTTTGAGATCAATCACGAAAGCGGTGCTTTATATCATGCACTGTCGCATTTTATTTATAATGGACTGAATATGACAAATATCCAGTCACGTCCGTTACAGAATAAAAACTGGGAATATCGTTTCTTTGTTGATTTTGAGGGAAGATTTGAGGATCATGCAGTGCAGAATGCGCTGCGCGGACTTCGGGAGGAAACAATTGCATTCCGGATTCTTGGTACGTATTAGTCAGAATTGGTGAAAGAAGGTGGGCGTATGGCAATTCACACATTTGCAGCAATTTATATTGGCACATACGATGTGAGCCTGAAGGTATTTGAGTTTACAAACAGAAAAAAGTTTCATGAGGTGGATCACATCCGGTCCCGGCAGGAACTGGGGAAAGGTGCTTACGGCACCGGGACAATCGGATATGAGCAGGTGGAAGAACTCTGTGAAACACTGGCGCAGTTTAAAGAGATTATGGAAAGCTACAAGGTAGACAGTTATGAAGTCTGTGCCGCAGCCGCACTCCGGGATACCACGAATGAGATATTTGTTCTCGACCAGATTTATCTTAGAACCGGATTCCGGGTAAAGGTGCTCAGCAATTCGGAACACCGTTTTATCAGTTATAAAGCGGTGGCGGGAAGTCCGGTGTTTGAGGAGATGATAAAGACGAGTGCAGCAGTCGTGGATGTCGGCGGAGCGAGCGTACAGATTACGTTATTCCGCAACGGAAAGATGATCACGACACAGCACATGGAAGCGGGCATCATGCGCCTGCGGAATCTGCTTGGAGACCGCGGATATTCCCTGAAAATGTATGAAAACCAGATTGAGGAATATGTCAATAAAAAACTCGAGGGATTCCGTGCCATGTATATGAATACGCCGGTGGATTATCTGATCCTGATCAGTGACTATGCCGACGGCCTGGTCAAAAAGATTGAGGAAAAAGGCGGTAAAAGCCGGCAGGTAAAGCTGGATAAATTCTCTAAATTTATCGATAAACTGCTCAAAAAAACGCTGGAGGAGATCACAGCGGAATTAAATCTTTCAGATGAGAGGGAACCGCTGATCATTCCGGCACTTGTGCTGTATAAGATGATGGCACAGAATGTGAATCCAAAAGAGGTATGGGTGCCGGGAGCAAACATTCAGGATGGTATGGCATTTGATTATGCACAGCACAATAAACTGCTGGCATCGACACATGATTTTGATGCGGATGTCATTTCGGCGGCCACATTTTTATCGGAGCATTACCACAGTTTTTCTCCACACATTCAGACACTTTCCAAGCTATCCATTAAGATTTTTGATGCGATGAAACAGGAACACGGACTTGGAAAGCGAGCGCGTCTGCTGCTTCAGGTGGCTACAATCCTGCATGACTGTGGAAAGTATGTCAGCTTTGCGGAAGCGTCGGAGAGTACGTATCATATTATCATGTCCTCAGAGATTATCGGTCTGACCCATCAGGAGCGCGAGATTGTTGCACAGATCGTGCGCTACAATACTCTTCCGCTGGATCCGTATGAGGAAGTCGCTGATGTATTGAGCCAGGAAGAGTATCTTTGTGTGGCAAAACTTTCGGCAATTCTTCGTGTGGCAAATGCGCTGGATCAGAGCCATAAACAGAAGTTTAAAAATATCCGGATCGCGGTAAGGGAGAGAAAACTCGTGATTACGGTCGAGGCATTTGAGGATATTGCGCTGGAACAGGCATTGTTTGACGCAAAGACCTCTTATTTTGAAAATGTATACAGCATGAAACCTGTTTTAAAAGAGAAGCGTATTTATAACTATTAGATCGGAGGGCTTTTATGGACACAAAAATAGATTTTAAAGATCCGGCATATTATGAAAACCGTGAGCTCAGCTGGATTAAGTTTGACCAGCGTGTATTAAGTGAAGCAAGAGATAAATCCATTCCGCTTTTGGAGCGGTTGAAATTTGTCAGTATTACTTCTTCCAATCTGGATGAATTTTTTATGGTAAGGGTGGCATCCTTAAAGGATATGGTACACGCAAAATATAAAAAGCGTGATATCGCCGGAATGACCGCCACGGAGCAGCTTTCCGCCATCAATAAACAGGCGCGGGAACTGGTCAATATCCAGTACAGTACTTTCAGCCGTTCCCTGATGCCGCTTCTGCGTAAAGAAGGAATTTATCTTCTGGATGCACATGAGGATCTGAACGAGGAACAGGCGCGTTTTGTGGATCGCTATTTTATGGAAAATGTATATCCGGTACTCACCCCGATGGCAGTGGATGCGTCGCGTCCGTTTCCGCTGATTCGCAATAAGACACTGAATATTGCAGCACTTCTGACCGGAAAGAAAACGGAGGATGAGACCGTGTTTGCGACCGTGCAGGTGCCAAGTGTTCTGCCGCGTCTGGTACAGATTCCAAGCGAAGGGGAGACAAAATCGTTTATTCTCCTCGAGCAGATCATAGAACGCAACATCGGCATATTGTTTTCCAATTACAAGGTATTGTGTGCATATCCGTACCGGATCATGCGAAACGCAGATCTGACAATTGATGAGGATGAGGCATCAGATTTGCTGAAAGAGATTGAAAACAAATTAAAGATGCGTCAGTGGGGAGAAGTTATCCGTCTGGAAATTGAAGAGAAGGTAGACAAAAAGCTTCTGAAATTTTTAAAGATCGAGCTGAAAGTATCGGATGAGGATATTTTTCAGATTGCAGGACCGATTGATCTGACTTTTTTAATGAAAATGTATGGGATTGACGGATATGACCATCTCCGCTATAAACCGTATACGCCGCAGCAGGTGCCGGAAATTACACCTGGAAGTGACATTTTTGCCGCAATCCGCAAAGGGGATATTTTTCTGCATCATCCATACGAAACCTTTGATCCGGTTGTGGATTTCATCCGGCAGGCATCCAAAGATCCGGATGTCCTGGCGATTAAACAGACACTGTATCGTGTCAGCGGAAATTCCCCGATTATCAGCAGTCTGGCACAGGCAGCGGAAAACGGCAAGCAGGTGTCGGTTCTGGTTGAGCTGAAAGCCCGTTTCGATGAGGAGCACAACATTGTATGGGCAAAAAAACTGGAACAGGCAGGCTGTCATGTGATCTATGGTCTCGTTGGCCTTAAAACACACAGCAAGATCGCACTGGTGGTCCGCCGGGAGGAGGACGGAATCCGCCGCTATGTTCATCTGGGAACCGGAAATTATAACGATTCGACGGCAAAGTTATATACGGACTGCGGAATCTTTACCTGCAAAGAGTCGATCGGGGAGGATGCCACAGCGGTGTTTAATATGTTATCCGGATATTCCGAGCCGCTGGCATGGAATGAGCTGGTGCTGGCACCATACTGGCTGAGGGATAAGTTTTTGCGGCTGATTGGAAGGGAAACAAAAAACGCGCAGCAGGGAAGGGAAGCCCGTATCGTGGCAAAGATGAATTCCCTCTGTGATCCTGGCATTATTGCGGCACTGTATGAGGCATCTGCAAGCGGTGTAAAGATTGATCTGATCGTGCGCGGAATCTGCTGTCTGCGCGTTGGAATTCCGGGAGTGAGTGAAAATATTTCCGTGCGTTCCATTGTGGGAAATTTTCTGGAGCACAGCCGTATTTTCTATTTTTATAATGACGGCAATCCGGAAGTATTTATGGGAAGTGCGGACTGGATGCCGCGAAATCTTGACCGGCGTGTAGAGATTGTTTTCCCGGTGATTGAGGAGGAACTCAAAGAAAAAGCACTGCATATTCTGCATGTGGAACTGGAAGATAATGTGAAAGCGCGTGTGATGCAGCCGGATGGTACTTATGAAAAACTTGACAAGCGGGGCAAGGTTCTGATAAACTCACAGGAGCAGTTTTGTGCGGAGGCAAAAGCAGCAGTGCCGGATCAGAATCCGGGAAACAACCAGCGGCTGTTTATTCCGGCAGAACCGGCGGAATAAATTTACAGAAAACAGTTGACAATACCGTAATCAGGTGGTATAGTCAAATGGTTGTTAAGAAACAAGTAGAGTATCCACTCTCACCTAAGCGCAATCGGGCGACTTAGTGTTCATACTTTTAGCATGTTATATGAATGTTAGATGTAATAGTGGATAGTCTGCCTATCCACTATTTTTTATTGGAGGTACAAAACCATTAGCGAATTAATGATTAACGAACAGATCAGAGACAGAGAGGTTCGTCTGATCGGACCGGATGGCGAGCAGATTGGTGTTGTCTCATCCAGAGAGGCACAGAAAATTGCAGATGAAGCCGGTCTTGACCTTGTCAAGATTGCTCCGAATGCAAAGCCGCCTGTATGCAAGGTAATTGATTACGGTAAGTATCGTTATGATCTTGCACGTAAGGAAAAGGATGCAAAGAAGAAGCAGAAGACAGTGGAATTAAAAGAAATCCGCCTGTCACCAAACATTGACACCAATGATTTGAACACCAAGATGAACGCTGCAAAGAAGTTCCTCGCAAAAGGCAATAAAGTCAAGATCACACTTCGTTTCCGTGGTCGCGAGATGGCACATATGAACAGCAGTAAGCACATCTTAGATGATCTTGCTGAGCAGCTTTCCGATATTGCAGTAGTGGAAAAAGCACCGAAGATCGAGGGAAGAAGCATCGGTATGGTGTTGGCAGAGAAAAGATAACATTTATTAAGGAGGAATACACAATGCCAAAAATTAAGACAAACAGAGCAGCAGCAAAGCGTTTCAAAGCAACCGGAACCGGAAAGTTAAAGAGAAACAAGGCTTACAGAAGACATATCTTAACAAAGAAAACAACAAAGAATAAGAGAAATCTCAGAAAAGCAGCAATGATGGATCAGACAAACATCAAGAACATGAAGAAGATTTTACCATACATCTAAGATTTGTTAAGGAGGATATAGCTGTCTCTTATACACATCTCCGAGCCC
>ENA-OYXK01000760-OYXK01000760.1-human-gut-metagenome-genome-assembly--contig:-NODE-760-length-15653-cov-5.251186_pt1 | contig 15653 bp, 8 predicted proteins | sample MGYA00244215_ERZ653417 | MGnify/ENA primary metagenome ERZ653417 (study PRJEB26926, sample SAMN06164905) | human gut metagenome | biome: ENVO:00009003; feature: ENVO:2100002; material: ENVO:00002003... | reverse complement strand
TAATTTTATAATTATAGAAGTCCATTTTTATTTTATGCTGAAAAATTGTACAATATTACCACCAATCTTTTTCAATACAGACACAATACCGTGTCCAAACCCCTCTACTTCACCGGCAGTTTTCTCTGTCATATCATCTTGCTTTACGTTTACATATATTGTCTGATACTTTTCAGGTCTTTGCATACCCAATCTTGTTGTTGCCTCTTTTTCAATTTCTGTAAGGTCAACACTCTGTTCAAGGTCAAAAACCATCTGACTTGTCGCTGATTCAAGCGTTGTAAGCTGACTTTTAAGTGACGCAACCTGCTGGTTCATTTCATTCACAGCAACGAATTTTGAAATCATAAATCCTGCTGATACAGCCAAAAGCACTGTCACGCATATTCCACGAAAAATTGTTCTCTTATACTGCATTTGTTCATGATTCCTCTTGTTACTGACTGCTGTGGTATTAACTGTTTTCTCTTTTCTCTTTTGTGGTTTTCTCTTTTTTATCGGTTCATCATACTGTTCCGGCAATTTATATGCCAAATTTCCGTATTCCACAATAATTCTCTCCCTTAATTATCCTTTAGCCTATCCTATAATTTTTCGGCAATTCTCAATTTTGCACTTTTTGAACGTGAATTATGTTCAAGTTCTTCTTCCGACGGTAAAATCGGTTTCCTTGAAATAATTTTAATTTCCGGTTTCTTGCCGCATACGCATACCGGAAATTCTTTCGGACAAGTGCAGCCCCTTGCCAAATCCTGAAATGTTTTTTTGACAATTCTGTCCTCAAGTGAATGGAACGTTATAATCGCCAATCTGCCGCCCGATTTTATGCTTGACACAAAGTCTTTAATAGCATTTTCCAATATTCCGAGTTCGTTATTGACTTCAATTCTTATCGCCTGGAACACTCTCTTTGCAGGATGTCCGCCTTCCATACGGGCTTTTTTCGGTATTGCCGCCTTTATGATTTCAACAAGTTCAAATGTTGTTTCAACAGGCTTTGTTTTACGTTTTTCACAAATAAATTCCGCAATACGCTTTGACCACTTTTCTTCGCCGTAGTCATAAAAAATACGCATCAATTCCTCACATGAATATGAATTTACAACGTCATATGCCGATTTCGGCGAAGACGTATTCATTCTCATGTCAAGAGCGGCATCGTGCATATAGCTGAAACCTCTTTCGGCATTATCGAGCTGATATGAACTCACGCCCAAATCAAGTACCGCACCGTCAATTTCATCAATATCAAGTTCTGATAAAATATCCTTAATCTCGCTGAAATTGCGATTTACGAATGTCACTCTGCCGTCAAATTCTTTAAGACGTTCCTTTGCCGCCGCAATAGCCTCTTTGTCTTGGTCTATACCGATAAGTCGGCACGAATCGTTTGTTGACAAAATACCGTGCGAATGTCCGCCGCCGCCGAGTGTGCCGTCTGCATATATACCGTTCGGTTTGATATTCAGCGCATCAATGCTTTCCCCAAACAATACTGAAATATGTTTAAATTCCATTTTGATTCCCTTTCAATTAATTTTTTGAACCGTCAACACTTTATCGACAACCTCAAATCAAATATTAAGTCCGTAATTTAATATTCCGTCCATCATAATATCGTCTGAAAGTTCATCTTGGTATCTATCCCATTCTTCACTGTCCCATATTTCAAGACGTGTGTTTGCACCTACAAGCACAACATCTTTTTTCAGGTTAGCATATTCCATCAGACGCTTTGCGATTGGCACTCTGCCTTGCTTGTCTATAACGGCTGAAGTAGCCTTACCGAAAAACAAACGTACAAAAGCCGCAGCATTTCTGTCTGTGGCAGTTGGGAGTTGATTAATCTTTTCAGAAATCTTATCCCATTCCTCTTGTGTGTATAATTGAAGGCATTTATCTGACATTGAACGTGTAACGTACACTGTTTCGGACATATTTTCTCTAACTTTGGCAGGCAAGATAATTCTTCCGCGCTCGTCAAGCTGACGCGGATATTCGTCAACAAAATTTACCATATTCAATGTCACCTGCCTTTTTATTGATTTATGGGTTACTCTCTCCAATTTGACCGTTTGTCACCCCAAACGCTCCAATCCGCTCCCATTAACTCCATTTTACCCTAAATCAATCAAAAGTGCAATAGGTTTTTTGTATTTTTTTCAGCTCATACATCTCATTTTAACTCATTTTACTGTTTTGCTTGTAAAATTAAGCTAAATGGGATATAATTAGCTTAACTGCATTTTTAATCACATATATATTTGGTGTTGAGTTTACATAATTGCACACTATATATTGTGGTTGTTACTATTATATCACAAATATTTCAGTTTGTGAATAGAATTTTTAAAATTCATTTGCAGAATTGTTACAGAATAATTTCAAAGCAAAACATTATTTTTTGGAGGATATACATAATGGAAAAATCAGAAGAAAAAATCATAAATCAGCTTACGTCTGAATTTAACTTACGTTCCGAACAGGTTACAAACACCGTAAAACTGATTGATGACGGAAACACAATTCCTTTCATTGCCCGTTACAGAAAAGAGGCAACAGGCTCTCTAAGTGATGAAATATTACGAGATTTTTACGACAGACTTTCATATTTACGTAACCTTGAAGATAAAAAAGAAGAAATATTGCGTTTGATTGACGAGCAAGAAAATTTGACCGTTGAAATCGCAAAATCAATCGAAAATGCCGTAACATTATCGGAACTTGAGGATATATACCGTCCGTTCAGACCAAAACGCCGCACAAGAGCGACTATCGCAAAAGAGAAAGGACTGGCACCGCTTGCCGAAATTATCCTTGCACAAAATCCGAATGATAATATAGAAAGTATTTCGCTTGATTTTATCGACGCCGAAAAAGATGTTGAAAGCAGTGAGGACGCAATGGCCGGTGCTATGGACATAATCGCCGAAGAAATCAGTGATAACCCCGAATACAGAAAAGATATTCGTCAAAAAACAATCGACTTTGGTCTTTTGGTTTCAAAAGCGTCAACAGAAGACGACAGTGTATACCGTCTTTACTATGATTTTGCCGAACCAATAAAAAAACTTGCAAACCACAGATTGCTTGCGATAAATCGTGGCGAAAAAGAAGGATTTTTATCGGTAAAAATTGATATTGACGAAGAAAAAATCACAAACTATCTTTTCAGACGACTTACTCCAAAACACGAATCACCGTCTACAAAGTACGTCAAACTTGCCGCTGAGGACAGTTATAAACGACTCATCGCGCCGTCCATATCAACAGAAATACGCAATATGCTTACAGAAAATGCCGAGGAGGCATCAATAAAGGTATTCAATCAAAATCTTTCGGGACTTTTATTGCAACCGCCTATTAAGGATAAAATCGTTATGGGCTTTGACCCCGGTTACAGAACCGGGTGCAAAGTCGCGGTTGTGGACGAAACAGGCAAAGTCCTTGACACCAACGTTATTTACTGCACATTACCTAACCACGACAAAGACAAGGCTAAGAAAATTCTTACGGATATGATTTTAAGAAACAACGTAAACTTAATTTCAATCGGTAACGGAACAGCCTCAAAGGAAAGCGAAATATTTATTTCCGACCTTTTAAAAGAAATTGACCGAGAAGTATTTTACATTATGACAAACGAGGCAGGTGCGTCGGTTTACAGTGCGTCAAAGCTTGCAACCGAAGAATTTCCGCAGTATGACGTTGCACTCAGAAGTGCCGTTTCAATAGCAAGACGCGTGCAAGACCCGCTTGCAGAGCTTGTAAAAATTGACCCTAAGTCAATCGGCGTCGGACAGTATCAGCACGATATGAACCAAAAGCGACTTGGTGAGGCACTCGGAGGAGTGGTTGAAAATTGTGTAAACAGTGTCGGTGTCGACCTTAACACCGCCTCTCCTTCACTGCTTTCATATGTTGCCGGAATTAACAAAACCGTTTCAAAAAACATAATCACATATCGCGAAGAAAACGGTAAATTCAATACAAGAAAAGAACTTTTGAAAGTGCCAAAACTCGGTGCAAAAGCATTTGAGCAGTGCGCAGGTTTCTTGCGTATAACAGACGGTGACAACGTCCTTGACAACACCTCCGTCCACCCTGAAAGCTACAAAGCCGCCGCGCAGCTGCTTAAACATATGGGATATACCGAACAAGACGTTCAAGACGGCACAGTTGCGGATTTAAAGCAACGTCTGTCGAAAGAAAATACACATAAATTAGCCGAAGAACTCGGAATAGGTGAAATCACTTTAAAAGACATTGCCGACAGTATTATAAAGAAAGGTCGCGACCCGCGTGAAGAATTGCCGCAGCCCGTTTTAAGAAGCGACATTCTCTCAATGGAGGACTTAAAACCGGATATGGTACTGACGGGAACGGTGAGAAACGTTATAGATTTCGGTGCATTTGTCGATATAGGTGTTCATCAAGACGGACTTGTACACATATCGCAAATATGCGACCGCTACATCAAGCACCCAACCGACGTACTTTCAGTCGGTGACGTTGTGAAAGTTCGTGTACTTGAAGTTGACGTACCAAAAAAACGTATTTCACTTACTATGAAGGAGGTATGATTATGAACAACATTGCTTTTCCTAAACTCGGTATTTCTCTAAACATTTCACCTGTCGCATTTTCAATAGGTTCAAAGCCTATTTATTGGTATGCGCTTATCATTCTTTCGGGTTTTCTTTTGGGATTATTTTTCGTTTATAAAACCTGCGAAAAGCGTGGTGTGAAAAAAGATAATGTATGGGATATCGCCTTGTTCGGACTTATTTTCGGAATAATCGGCGCAAGAATATATTATGTGCTTTTCGCACTCGATGAATTTGACTCGATAGCCGATATGTTTAAAGTCTGGAACGGCGGACTTGCTATTTACGGCGGTATTATCGGTGCGATAATCTCAACCGTTATATACTGCAAAGTTAAAAAGCTGAATATCGCCAAAGTCTTTGACGTATGTGCACCAGGTCTTTTTATCGGTCAAGCAATCGGACGTTTCGGAAACTTTGTAAACGTCGAAGTGTACGGCGGTGAAACAAACAGCCTTTTCGGTATGTCCATAAACGGTGCAGCACCTGTTCACCCATTATTTTTATATGAATCGATATGGAATGTTATCGGACTTGTGATACTTCTTCTGATTCGTGACAAGAAAAAGAATGACGGGCAGGTATTTTGTTTCTATATTTTCTGGTATTCATTCGGCAGACTGTTTCTTGAAGGTATGAGAAATCCGAATTATATATTATATGTAATTCCAAATGTTCTCGGCATTTCTCAGCTTGTTGCAATACTGTTTATGATTGCCGCTGTGTCAGCTTTTGTCGTTTTACAGGTTAAAGCGAAGAAAGAGAGCGAAATGTAAACGATTGTGTCATTTTCTGCAACACGAAAGTTGCTCCTTTTATACCACAATATATTGACAAGTTTTATCATATATTGTAAAATAAATACAACAAGCAGTGGTTTACATATAACCGTGTAATCGAAAGGAGCATACATAAATGAACAACATTAAACAACTGAAAACAGATTTTGATAATCTTATAATTGAAAAAAATTATTGTCTTTCCGACCCCGAAGTCGTATCAAAAGCAATAGAACTCGAAAACATACTGAATAACACATTAAAAAAATCGCAGACCTTATAGTCTGCGATTTTTGTTTTTAAATTTGTTATTGAGCATTTTCGCAAAGTGCTGTCATACTGCCAAGCGAATTCCACATAAATACTTTCAAATTATTTTCTTTGATACTGTTTTCAAAAACAATTTCACTGTTCAAATATTTGCCTTTTTCAACATTGGCAACAGGAACTGTCTTGATTTCAACAAGTTTACCGTCCTTGTCATACAATGCACCTATCAATGAAATGTCATCAACATCTTCATCAACAACCGCATATGTTACCGTAGCAGTCTTATCGTCTTTTCCACTCACTTTCATTTCTGAAAATTCAAGCGGTTCTTCACCTTGAACAAATTGTGACACTTTAATTCTGTCGATACCGTTCGGAACAGCCCAGTTAGGTGCCGCACCGGCACGAGTAAATCCGAATTTAACAGCATTTGCCGCATTTTCTGTAGTATAATCGCCTACTTTCGTTCCGTCAAACCAAAGTGATGCTACACCTGTAGCAGTATTAACCGTCACTTTAACATTCTTAGTGTATGTTTGATTTGCACCGTTGAATATGCTGTCATTTGTGCCGTCACTGTCACTGTCAAGCCATGTTGCACCTCCGTCACTGCTTAGGAACACCTTATATCCGTTTGTCCAACCAAGACGGATATTACCGATTTGAAGATATTCAAAGTTACCATCTCTGCCTACTGCACTTCCGAAATACCAATCAACATCATAAGTTACAATAGCATTATCTTTCACGGCAAAAGTCTTTTCTGCACTGTATTCAGCACCCGGCTTTTCAGGATTGTATAAAATACGGTTATTGTCACTGTCTAAAGTAAGTGTCGCCGTATCTGTGCCTTTCTGTGTCCAATCTGTTATATCACTGTCAGTAAACTTACTATCTCCGCCTTTGTTATAAAGTTCTTCTGTCGCACCGGAAACAGTTGTTGATTTACTGTATGAAAGATTTTCGATTTTCGGCGAAGCCGTCAAGGTAGCTGAATCATAATCTTCCATTTTTTGAGTATACAAACTTAATGTCTTGAATTTAGCACCCTTTAGCGCAAATGTTCTTTGCATTACGCCGTCATCATTTGCCCATGTTCCGTCTGTACCGGTAACCTTTACAGTACAATTATCATTATCATAATCCAATGTAACTTTTACTTTCCAACGCTTTGAACTACCTTGAATATTACCCGCAACGTTACCGCTGTTTGACCAACCCGAACCTGATGCAGTTACAGCAGCTGCCGCAGAATCGACAGAAGTTTGTGCCATCAAATTTTGAGCCTTTGTAGTATACGGCTGATATACATTCACAATGTTGTTGCCCTCACTGTCAAGAAGTTTCATTCCCATTGTATATTCATGTCCTGTCCAGTTCCAATTTGAACCGTCAACCTTTACACCGCCTGTTGTAAGTCTGTATTCAAGCTCAACCTTACCGCTGTCATAAACTTCAAAATCTTTATGTGCCTCCGCACCGTTAGACGCACCCGTTTGAGAAATCACCGCACTGTTGGCACTTCCTGTAAAGGCAGTGTTTGCATCAGTATTTTCCGATACAAACTCATTGTTACCCGTTGCGTCAAATACATCTATCGGTTTAACTCTTACCACACACTTTGCGGTATATCCGCCGTCTGTTGTAGTCGCGGTTACAACCGTTCTACCGTAGCTTTTACCTGTGATTGTACCGTTGTCCGAAACTGTTGCGATTTCAGGATTTTCCGATGTCCATTCTACAGACTTATCCGTAGCGTCATCAGGCATTACCGTTGCGGTAATTTGTTTTTTGTAACCCATTCCCAAATCAATTAGTTTTTCCGAAATTCTTATGCCCGTAACTGCATTTTGCATAACAGTCACTTCACAAGTATCTGTAAAGTTGCCGTCTTTGGTTGTTGCCGTTATAGTTGCAGTTCCGGCTGAAATACCTTTCACAACACCGTTTGTAACAGTTGCCACGTTTGTATCGGACGAAGTCCAAGTTATACCTTTTCTTGTCGCATTTTCGGGTGTGATAATCGCATTGATTGTTTCTGTCTTGCCTTTTTCAACTTCTATTGACTTTTTCTCCAAAGTCATTCCCGTAACCGCTACTTGCTCCGGTGCCGAATATGTCACCTTTGTATAAGGTACTGCCGGTGCAAGATAGTTAAGTGTATTGCCGCTTTCGTCTGTTGCAAGTGCCACAGAACCTATATAATAGCTTGCGTGTGTCGGTTGGTTATATCCGACATTCTGCCACGCAACCGACAATCTGTATTGGCAGTCGTGCATTAATGTTGTAATTCTGTAATCTGTAGGCATTGTAGATGTATATATTCTCAAATATGCCTGATCCGTTGCCGAGCCTTTGTTTACCGGCATTATAATTTCTTCACGCCAGTCGCCCCAAATATCGGCAACAAGTGAAGGATTTCTCTTTGAGTAGTTGTTTGTAGAACCGCCTGTAAGTGTGTATCCGTCTGACGGACCGTAAAATCTCTTTGTTGTACCTGTTGCGGCATAATATTTTTGGATAATGTTTGCGTCAAGCAACTCACGGCTCAAATCGCCGTCCCAATATACAAGGAAATTATCAAAGGTACCGCTTCCCGCACCAGCCGGTTTTGCGGCAACATCATCACCGTTTAAGTCGTGAGCATTCGCAATTCCGCTGCTCCAACCTATCGCCAATGCATTTGAATGTTCCTTTGCGTAGCTATCATCAATGTTATCCATAACACCTCTGCCATTATCATCTGATGTAACAAGTTTTCCGGAACTCCAAAAATGCTTTCCTGTGCTTGCGACTCTTAAATCTTCGGCATACTTTTTAAATTGCTCCTCTTTTACCGAAAATACTTCTTGAGTGCCGTCATTATTAAAGTCGCTCATATGCATTGCGTCACCGTGTCCAAGACCTGTATTTCCGAGAACTGTTTTACCGTCATCATCAAGTGCGGCACTTCCGTAAACAATTTCGTCCTTGCCGTCATTGTCAATATCGCCTACAGAAAGATTATGATTTCCTTGTCCGTACAGTGTCGTTGAGCTTTCACTCTTCTTACCTTTATGCTCCCACTGCATTGTAAGTTCAGTACCGTCCCATGTATATGCACGAATTACAGAGTCGTGATAATAACCTCTGCACATAACGATACTCGGATGAACACCGTCAAGATAAGCCACTGCCGCAAGGTATCTTTCACTTCTGTTATACTTTGCCCTGCCGTCGCCCCAATATTGATCTTCTGCCGCATCATACGGAATATAGTCCGTTGTATAAAGTGCGGCACCTGTTTCGCCGTCAAATATGGTTAAATACTGCGTAAACGGATTTTTACCCTTTAATCTTCCGCTTGTGCCTATATATGATTTTGTATTGTCGGTATTTCTGATTTCGTCAGTATCACCGACTTCCGTAACGTAATGACCTGTGCCGTCAACCGTACCGGGTGCTGTTTTCATTGCCACTTCTGACTTTCCGTCACCGTCAAAGTCATACACCAAAAATTGCGTATAGTGTGCACCTGATGTAACATTTTTACCCAAATCAATACGCCACATATAACCGTCATTGTTCGGATCAATCTTATATGCGTCAATATATGCATTACCTGTAAAATCCGCACCGGCACTGTCTTTTGAGTCTGTCGGGTCCCACTTTAATACAATTTCATAATTGCCGTCACCGTCAAGATCGCCGACAGACGCGTCATTCGCACCGCCTTCGTGGCTTTTGTCAACAGTGTAATAATTTGAAATCTTGCCGTCACCCATTCTTTCTACCGGATCAGGACGTGAAATAGGAATATCTACATATGTAAATGAATTTTTCTCACTGTTTCCATTTCCGACTTCATTTGACTTTGCACAGTTGTTGTTTGAAGTAGGTGTAACTTCAGTTTCCTTAGACGCGTCCTCACCCGCTTTTACAACCTTGTATTTATCCGATGCAGTACCCGATGTATCAATCCAGTTTGTAGCGTCATGTACACCTGTTGTATGTATTTTTGTACCGTTTTTATAAATATCGAATGCTTGATTTTCAAGACTTTCGTCACCAAGCAATCTCCAACTCAAATATACACCGTTAACTGCCTGACCTCGTGTATCTGCCGTTGTCTTAACAGCAATCAATCCACGATTAAGCTTTTCCATTTGACGTGCGTTTGTTTGATATTGCGGAGTTTTAACTTCCGCGGCGTTTGCCGGTAAGGCAAAACTGCTCATTGTGGCGGTCATTGCAACTGCAACCGCCGCACTTATCACTTTTCTGTTCATTATTAAATCTCTCCCTCAAAAATAATTATAATAATATTTTATAACTTTTTTCGAAATTTCTCAATATAAAAAACAGTCATATTATTTTTAAAGTCACAAATTTTTGCATTGCTTTTTGTGCAATTTTACCTGTTTTCTATTTCAACACCTGTATAATAAGTTTTTAAAATTTCCTCATATGTCTTTCCCTGCCTTGCAAGGTAATCTGCACCATACTGGCTCATACCGACGCCGTGACCGAACCCTTTTACGCTCATTTTTATATTGCCGTTTTCTTGCGATATTTCAACATTTGCGGAACGCAGTGAAAATATATTTCTAAATTCTGTTCCTTTTATATTCACTCCGCCTACATCAAGTGTTACAATACCGCCTGCATTTGAGCGGTTAATGTTCGATACAAGTCCATTATTCCAATCCACACCGTCAATTTTTTCTTCCGCAATATTTTTAAATTCCTGTTCACTCAATGTCAATTCACTGTGATACTTCGGTGATTCTTCATCTCCCGTACTTGCAACACTTTGCAAATACGGCACGTCCGCCCCCCAAACGTCAACTGCCGATTCCGTCATACCCGACGAAGTTGAATGAAATACCGCCGATATTATTTCATCGTTGTATGTCATTATCTGTCCTGTAGTTTCGTCTACCGCTGTGCTTATTTTGTTCCAATTTTCATCGGCACCGGCACCCCAGCTTTCTCTCCGCTTATCCTCCGAAATATACGCCTGACAGTGCGTTGAATCGGTGCATATCACCGCACCGTTGTGACTTTCGGCAATGTTGCCTTTGTCTTTTTCGGCAATATGTGAGTACAGATAAGTTCTTGCCGCAACGGCTTGTGCCTTTAATGCCTCTTCCTCAAAATCGGCAGGCATTTCCGCCGCCACCACGCATTTTAAATATTCATTAATATCCATATCTTTAACACAATCTTCTTCCGACACATACACACTTACCGTTCCGCTCTCAATCGGACTTTGTCCTTCTCCACTGCCACCGATTAACCAAACTATCGCAAGCGGCAAAAGCAACGTAATAAAAATGATTATAACAACTACTAAAAGTATTTTTTTCACACCCAAATCCCCTTTTTAGTTTATGTATATGGAAGCAGGCACAAAAAAAGAACTTCCCGAATGGGAAGTTCTTTGTAGTTAATTAGTCTTGATTTGCGTTTGCTAAATCAGCACTAATAATTTCATATAGAGATTTTACGATACCTTTCGCATCTGCACCGTCACCGTAGCCCTTAATCATAAGTTCAGCGGCGATTGTACCGTTTGAATAGTGGTTATGGTCACTAAAACACTTAATAATCGCTTGTGCGGCAGCGTCCTTTGAGGCATAACCGTTTGTCTCATAATCATTTACATATGCATTAAATGCAGCGTCTGCCATCTTACCGATGTCAACAAATCCAACAATATTTGCATCGTACTTATCGCCTTCTGCCGTTGTTCTTTCAGCATAAATTTTACGAACAATATTATCATAGTCGTCTTGACGATATGAAGTAAATGTGTTAGTTGATGAGTCGTATACTTTTGCATACTCTTGTACTGCACCATGAGGTGAGTATGAGTTAAGAATTATCTTAGCACCCATTGCTTCACAGGCATCTATATAGTAGTTAAAGCTTGCTTCAAAAGCTGAACCCATACCATTAGTACCCATATCACCAATCATTACATAGTCACCAGGTCTAATATTAACCAAAACTCTGTCAATTAATTCTCCACCTGTGTAGTATGTTGATAGATTCTTACTTCCTCTACCATTGTTAGAGAATGTTGCAATGTCAGGAAGCTGCGAATATGTAGCATAATCTCTTGCCATTACATACGCCCATGAACCGTTGTTTGCGATTGTTGAGTCACCTACTGTATAGATATGTGGTTTTACGCCTGCTGTCTTATCAGTAGTCTTTTCAATTACGATTGATGCAACCTGTGCTGATTGTGTAAATGATAAATCAAGTACATCATCAATTACAGGAACTGCATATGTCGCACTTGTTAACTTATCGTTTGTACGTTCTACACCTGTTAGGTCAGCATTTACTTTTTCCGAAGCAAGCTTACCCTTGTAAGTAATAGTTACATTATAAACTTTCTTAGGAGTAACCTTTGTCTTAAATATAAAGTCACCTGCAAGATAATCGCTGTCAGCACTTTCTAGACTTGCTTCACCGCCTATTGTCGGTGTACCGCCCTCAATACCGTATCCTGTTGTATCAGAATATGATGTTGTAGGTGTTACGGCTGTATAGCCTTCCATAAGTGCGTCTTCACCGTCACCGCCGAAGTCGAATGCAAGACCGTGAATTGTTACTTTTACAGCCTTTGTGATTGTTTCATCACTTCTGTTTGTACTTGTTGCACGAATGTAAAGTGTTGTTGCAGAAGCAGCTGATGAAACTGAAAGTTCACCCTTAGCAGCGTCAAATGTCACACCTGTCGGCATTGTTGTAAGTGGGGTTGTGTTATTCTTGTCATATACGGCATATGTAACTGTTTTACCAGGAATGTCCATAGGTGTCTTATCTGTTGAAGATGTAGGACCTACAACCTTAGCCGCATATGTATACTTATCTGTTACACCCTCTGTTAGAGGAATTGAAATACTTGATGTTGACTGTGTAAATTGAACACTGTCTTGTGAACTTGTCAAGTTTACATTTACAGTCTTTGTAACTCCGCCGATTGTAACCTTAATCGGAAGTGTACCTGCCGGTGCATCGGCTTTTACTGTAAGAATTGCCTTATGTGAATCTGTTGTATCAGGTGTAATTGCAACGCTTGATGTATCTGTAACGCTTTCATCAAATGCCCATGTTGCTTCACCAATCATATCATAACCTTCAGTTGAAAGTGCTTTTGCAGTAAGAGTTGTTGTTACATCACTTTCACCTGCTTCCGGAATTGAAATAGTTTCGTCTGCAACAGTTGTTGTAAACTTAGTTCCGTCAATTTCCGGTGTATACATCTTTACGTTGTTAAAGTCTAATTCGCCTTGTGAATTATCAGGTGTTCTGTAGCATAGATATACAGGAGCTGTTGCACCTGCGTTTACAAATGCAGTTACATCTGATTCACCAAGTAATGTACCCTCAGCATCATAAACCTTTGCAAAGCATAGCTTTGAAGTTACGTCTGCCGAAAGAACTATCTTATACCATGTACCCGGAACAGCGTCACAAATCTTTTCGCCGCCGTTTAGGTTAAATTCAGTACCTGTGAAATTAAAGCTGATTGCTGTTGCATTAGCTGACCAAGTTACAGGATTATCTTGCTTAAACAAGATTGATGAGTTATTATTATAGAACTTAACATCTTGAGTAATAATAACCTGACCTGTAGGAGCATTGTCAAGCTTATTTACTGCAAAGCTTGAACTGTTTGTACCTGTTGATTTTAGCTTCAAGAACTTCTTATTTGTTGTCGAATCCTTAGCAAGATACAGACCTCTACCTGTATTACCGCCGTAAGCAGCCCAGTCACCTGTAACTACTTCTGTTGCACTCTTATTATCTGCTGATGTTACAGCTTTGTATCCTACCATATCATCCGAATACCAATCAAAGTTTGTAACATATCCTGGTTTCGGAAGAAGAACACCTGATTCGGCAGTTTTTGTAGGTACGATTGCCATAGGCTTTGAAATTGTTATTGTTTTACCGTTATATGTAACAGTTGCTTTTACTTGTCCGTAGAAGTTGAATGCCTGACTCTTTAATGCAAAGTTTACACTTGTTGGATTTTCTGCATCTTTAATAACCTCAGCATATGAATCACAATATCCATTTCCAGTTGGATCATCTGAAGTTACAGCACTCTGTCCATCTGCAGCCTTAGAGGCAATATGTCTGAAACCGTCAAATTCCCAATCTACTTTAAGGTCTGTAACTCTTGAATCAGGATTTGCCACAAGGTCTGTTCCTATTTCACCGATAAGTTTTACAGAAATCACATTGTTTGCAGCTGTATTTTCATCAGCACCTGCTGTAGGAATACCGTTTTCAGGGAATGAAGAAAATTCTACTGATTGAAGAGGTTCGATATACGCAGGGTCCTTATGATAAACTGCAGTATATGTAGTATCAGCTGTTACCTTAGCTGCAAGAACTTGTTCTGTTGTAAATAGATTTTCTGTATCTCCGTCTTTGCTCCAACCGTCAAACAAGTAACCTGTCTTTGCAACATCAGGAACTTTTGTTACACTTTCATCTTTCTTTACTGATGTTATAGTATTCTTACCGTCAACAGTGAATGTAACATTGTAATAAGTATCTGTAATATCATCAGATAAAACTTTACGAACTATTACATTATCCATACCAATCGCACCTTGTGATGCACTTGGAGCACCAAGGAATAGTTGTGAAAGTTTTGTAGCAGTAGTTCCTTCACTCATAGGCACTTGAGCTGTTTCAAAGAATGTTGTACTTCCGTCAAGTGAGGTTATTGTAAGAATAACTGCTTTTGATTCAAAATTCATTACTGCTTTTACATGTGCCCATTGATCATTTTTAAAATCATGAGTTTTTGCAGTTGCATTAGCAAGAGAATCTCCTGAATCATTTATGATAAAGTCGCCACCATCGGTAGATGCTTGGTTAAACTTCAAAATAGGTGCTGTACCTGCCGGCTTTTTGCTCGGATCATAAATATCATTACCTATCGGTGTATTTGAATCACCTATCAAAACAAGTTGATTTGTTCCTGAGCCTGCATGGAACTTGAAGTCAAACTCAACAACGGCTTGATTGTCAACCATAGTACCGGCTTCCTCAGGAAGAATACAGTATGCTGTTCTTTGACCTTTTCTTGCAGTCATAGTGTTATTATATAATATGTACTTATTAATTTCTGAATTCGAATCATTTGCTACTGATAATCCTGCAAAATAATACTGAGATGCCCATTTTTCGATTTCTTTTGTTGTACCTTCTGCTGTATTTATATATGTTTTTGAGCTGTCTTCAAAATCAAGCTTATAATATATTGCAGACGGATCTATTGTCGGCTTAACTGTCGGTGTTGCAGTAGGCTCAGCCGTCGGTGTTGTTTCCGGCTGGCTTGTAGGTGCAGTCGGCTTTACAGTAGGTGCCGGATCAACAGTACCTTCAACACTTGTTGTTGCAAATAAAGGTGTCATTGTCTTTATATCATCCCAAACCATAATTTTAGCCGCTTTACCTTGTAAATCGTAAGCAACTTCACCGCTACCGTTTTCAAGTGTAACATTTTCCTTTAGTTCTACGCCTGCTAAAGTTTTGTTATCGTAATACTTTGAAATTACGATTGTTACTTTGTCAGCTTTAGCATTTGTAATTTTGATTTTTTGGTCTTCGTAAACAACGCCTGTTGCCTCCGGAGTTGCAGCTGTAGCGGGTTTGTCTGTAGACTCAACTTCAGTTGTCGCTGTTGCAACAGGTTCACCTGTTGTCGTAACTCCAGCCGTTGTACTCGGTGAAACAGTCGCAGTAACTTCTTCACCGGAATTTTGTTCGCCCTCTGCACTTGCTGATAAAGGCAATGCAGTGAACGCACTTGCAATCATTGATACAGAAAGTATCGCAGACAGCAATTTTTTTCTTTTCTCCATTTTCTTTTCTCCTCTCTCTCTTAGCTTGATGATCGCTAATCATTAATAACATAATTATACTATAACAATTAAATTTTGTACAGTCCTTTTTTCTGTCTCTTATACACATCTGACGC
>ENA-OYXK01000743-OYXK01000743.1-human-gut-metagenome-genome-assembly--contig:-NODE-743-length-15940-cov-9.979666_pt1 | contig 15940 bp, 15 predicted proteins | sample MGYA00244215_ERZ653417 | MGnify/ENA primary metagenome ERZ653417 (study PRJEB26926, sample SAMN06164905) | human gut metagenome | biome: ENVO:00009003; feature: ENVO:2100002; material: ENVO:00002003... | reverse complement strand
GCAGCTCGCCGCCGTGATATTCGGCTCTCAGGCATATGCTTCCTTTCTCGGTAAATTTGAGCGCATTGGCTGTCAGATTGCTTACGATCTGTTGCAGCTGTCCTCTGTCTCCGCAGACAATAATGTCCATATTAAGGAACTCGCTTGAGAACCGGAGATCCTTCTTCCTGGCCTGCAGAAGAAAATTGTCAGCGACTTCCTTGAACAGGGATTCCAGATTATAAACGGAGATTTGTGGACGGCTCTGCTCCGTATCCAGCAGGTAAAAATTCATGAGTGTTTCTACAAGTGTAAGCATATAGTCGGATGCGTGTGATATGCTCTCCATATATTCATGACGGCGTTCCGGTACGGACTCCTCCGGCAAGAGTTCCGCAGCACCCTTTATCGTACTCAGTGGAGAGCGCAGGTCATGTGCAATGGATAGCATCATGTCTTTTCTTGACTGCAACAGTTCCCTGTTCCTTCTATCCGATGCTTCAAGTTCCTTCTCGTACCGGTATTTCCTGTTTAACTCTCTATGGATTATGAAATACAACAGAATGGCAAGCAGGGAGACGGATATGGCAAGAAAGGAAATAAGAAGATATGACTGTTCCCTCTCCGATACGAACCGCCTGTATCTGTCGGAAATTCTTCGGTTACTTTCAAATTCAAGTGTTCGGATAAGGCTGTTCAGCTTTTGGTTAAGAATTGTATTTTTAGTGTACAGACTGTCCATCTGGTTGGTCAACATAATCTGTTGTGCCTGTCTCTCTTTTGAAACTTCACGGTTCAAGGAATAAAGCATTCCGGTAGTAACGGAAGAGGAATTTTTTTCTTGAGGGTTTTCTGCATTTTCCTTATGTTGAAGATATGCGGATTTTTTCTCTTTTCTGCGAAATATGGAAAAAATGTTTTTTCTCCGCTTGGGTTCCTCTTGAATGGCTTTTTCCTTTGTAATATCTGGAAGTTTCTCTACTTTTGAGATGATGGTTGGAATCCTCTCATTGACTATATCTGTTTGGTTTTGAAGCCTTTTAAACGTATTCATAACCGTTCCAAGCAACAGTTCTTTATCCTTTAGCAGAAAACAAAGAGAATCTATTCTGTTCTGGAGTCCGAGAGTATGGGCATTATTCTTCAGAATCTGTAACGTGTCGCATATGTCCGTTCTTTTCTTTCTGTAAGAAATATAATCCTCCTGCTTCCAGACGCTTACCATTTCACCCTCCGTGGCAAGTTCAAGTAAATCTGCATAGATCTGTTCTGTAAGTTGCCAAGTGTTAACCAGTTCCCTTTCGTTGCGAAGAAGGGTGTTTCTCTTTATCTGTTCACTGCGGAACAAATAAATGGTTACAGCAAGCAGAACTATTAGAATGCTATAACCAAAGATTATTTTGAACTTTAATCCCATATTTGTTACACTGATACTCTATTTTATCCATTTACTTTATTTGACTTCATAAACACATTCTACTCTAATAACATGATGATAAATATTTTTACAATGAATCCCCTATAAAACAAACATTTGTGTTTCACAGGCAGTGATTATACTGCCTGTGAGCATACTATTTTATAGTCTATAATATAATTAATAAAACTTAGAAATAGAATACCTTATACTCTAAGACCATATCTTTTTCCCAGAAATATACTCTGTCATCATGTAAAAGATATATGGCAATAAGAATCTGATCATTGGGATAATCAATTCTACTTAATATATCCTGTACACTAACTTTCTGTTCTTTAGACAGAATTACATCTATTTCCGATAAAATCAATTTTAAGAATTCTGTTTTCATAAGCTACCCAGTGAATTTAAGAATTTGGATTTGGCTACATGGTATTCTGTCTTGGCTGAGATGGCTTCAAAATACGACTTCTGCCATCCAGCCTGTGCTTCAAGATAGTCTGTCAGTGTCGCCATACCGGTTTCAAAACTTTTCCTGCTTTCCTTCAGACTCTCTTCCGCAGACTCTAACGCATTTTCTGTCAGCTCAACCTCCAGCTGTGCTTCATCCATCAGGTTGGAGTTTCTCGCCACTTCAAGCTGCATTTTCTCAACCATTTCACACCGTGTAACCTCCGCCTTTTGCATCTCAATCTTGGCAGACTTCACCTTGCGGTGTCCTTCACCCCAATGAAATAGAGGAACTTTGACAGCCAGCATAACGGAAAACACATCATTTTTAAGAAACTTGTGATTGTTCATCCTGATACCGTCTATGTAATTATATCCGGCAACAAGACCAATCTTCGGGAGGAAATCACTCCTTACCGACTTTATCTGTTCTTTTTTAAGATTTATGTTTTCTGTAAGCAGTTTATATTCGGGACGGTTCTGTACCGTAAATTCATAGTCCTTTGCGGACAACGGAATAAATTCAATACTGCCGGACACCTCTATATCAGAAGTAAGAGACATACCTATGACATGGCACAGAGCCATCTTTGACAGCCTGACCGCATTTTCGCTCCTTCTCATCAACAGTTCTGCCTCATTCAATTTTACCTTTACTTTCAAAAGCTCGTTCTTGGGAGTCATACCGGTACTATTCATTTTCTCAACGCTAGAGTACAGTTCAGACACAAGTTCCTTGTATCTGGTAGCAACCAGATTAAGTTCTTCGGACTTGATTACATTCCAATAAGCCTCTTCAGTCTCTATACGAATATCTGAATCCGTTTTCCGTTTATTTATATTGGCTATTGATTCACCGATATTTGCCATCCTGCGTGCCGACAGAATCTTTCCACCCATATAGATAGGCTGCTCCAGTTGTATTCCAGCAAAATATGTGTTGTTCATATTGAGAGAAGCCGCCAATGAAGGGGCAAGCTCCATCGAAAAATCCTTGTTGGCATAAAGGTATCCACCTGAAGCCGAAAACTTGGGGAGGAAGTCTGCCTCTACATTCTTTGCCTGTATCTCTGCCTGTCTGACAGAGTATTCTGACAGTTTTCTCTGTTTATTGTTTTCAACGGCAATTCTGCAACAGTCGTCAAGCGTCAGTATCTGCTGCGCATGACAATATGAAGAAAACAGAACAGCCAATATTCCTGATAATAGTCTTTTCATTTTAATCACATTTTATTTTAAAGAATAAAGCATAGAATACTGGGATAATCATCAGTGTGATAACCGTTCCAACGAGAAGCCCTCCCATAATAGCCACAACCATAGGACCGAACATAGCATCGGAGATAAGCGGAATCATACCAAGAATAGTGGTTCCGGAAGCCATCATGACAGGTCGCAAACGTGAGGAAGAAGCAGACAGCAGAGCCTCCATCGGTATTACTCCGGCATTTATCTGCGCTGTAACCTCATCAAGAAGCACCACCCCGTTTTTTATCATCATGCCAATTAGACCGAGAGCACCGACAACAGCCACAAAACTGAAAGGCTTTCCACTCACGAGGACACCCAATACAATACCTATATAAGCCAGAGGAAGGCAAAGGAATATAATCAGGGGTTTCCTGAAATCCTTGAACAGATAGACCAGTACGGCAAACATGAATATCACGGCAATCGGAAAGCTCCTAAACAAATATTTATTTGAGTCCGTGCTGGCTTTATATTCGCCCAGCCATTTCATTGTGTAACCCTTGGGGAAGTTCACTTTTTCGTTTATCTGTTTCTCCAGTGCCAGACGGGTATCCTCCGCAGTAAAGCCGTAGGCATTGTTGCATTGCACAATGATGGCACGTTGACCGTTATACCGGTATGCAACAGGGTCTTTCCAGACAAAACTGATACTGTCAGCTATTTCCTTTACGGTTCTTCCGGCTGTAAGCCCGCCTATCAGCGACTCGCTGTCACCAGACATTATAACATCACGAATATTTTCTTTGTCTGTCAATACAGAGGCATTGGGGTGCATGGTATTCACACTTATATTTTCAAGGTTATCATATCCTGTATTCTTCAGGTATATATTCTTGGATACATTGCCATCATACAGATTGCCCACCGGAATACCGTCTGTTGCAGAAAGCAGGGACATCGCCAGATCATTCCTGTACAACCCTGCATATCTGGCACTCTGCTGATTGAAATTCACACCGATGTTGATTACCGGATCATCCCAGTTGTCCGTTACCAGCATGGCAGAAGGCTCTTTTCTCATAATACCCTGTATGCTGTCTCTTAGTCTTTTCAGGACAGCCGGGTCAGGACCGGAGACAAGAATCTCAATAGGAAACTCCATATACATAGTATTGTATTTCTTCAGACGGATAAACGCATCTGGATAGCTACGGTTCATATACTCCTGTAAGTCTTGCATACAATTGTCTATATCCTTATGGCTTTTAAAGTCTATGATAAGCTCTCCGTAACGGAGGCTTGGGTCAGCTACGGAACGCACAAGGTTATAGCGTGCGGGTGTTCCGCCAAGCGAGGTAGTCACATGGGTAACTGACGGATTGGATTTCAGATATGTCTCAATCTCCTTCAGGTCTTCCTCCACCTTTTCAATGCGGGTACCCTCGGGCATCTTATATTCCATATAAATCTGATTGTAAGTCAAATCAGGGAAGAATGTCTGCGGCAGAAAACGGAAACACCAGAAACTCAGCACAAGAAGGGCGGCAATACATGATACCGTACAGATCTTGTGATGAAGTAGTATAGTCAGTATCTTGCGAAAACTTTTATACAGCGGAGAATCAAACACTTTACTGTCTTCAGCGAAAGGTTTAATCTTCAGATAGTTTGCGCAGTGTATAGGTACATGAACCAAAGCCAGTACCCAGCTCAGCAAGAGTGATACAGCCAGTACGATAAAGAGGTCACGGGCATATTCTCCCGCCATATCTGGAGAAAGCGAAACGGGCATGAAAGCAATGATGGCAATGAGGGTTGCCCCTAAAAGAGGACGTGCCGTAATATTTGCTGTATGTACAAGAGATTCCGGTTTTTTCATACCCCTTGCACTGTCTATGAGTATTCCGTCCACCACCACTATTGCATTATCCACCAGCATACCCATCGCTATTATGAATGCACCGAGTGAAACCCTCTGTAAAGTACCGTCAAAGAAGTACAGTACTACAAATGAACCCAACACCGTAATTACCAGTCCTGTACCTATCACAACACCACTTCGGAATCCCATAGTAAGCATCAGGATAAGAATCACGATAATCACAGACTCTATGAGGTTTATGATGAAGGTGTTTATTGCATCGCTAACAGGTTCAGGCTGATAGAAAACTTTATTGAACCTGAAACCAGCGGGAAGCTGTCCTTCCAGTTCCGCAAGTTTGGCGGTAACAACCTTGCCTATCTTCAATATATCATAGCCGGACTCCATGGCTATTGCTATGCCATAGGCTTTCTGTCCGTCATATTTCATCATATTCCTCTGCGGGGTTTCATAACCTTCTTCCACATTTGCAATCATACCCAGCCTGAACAATTCTCCGTTATGTCCTTTCAGTACAAGATTTCTTATGTCTTCCATATTCTGAAAAGTACCCGGAACCATTACTTTCATGCGTTCATTGCTACTGTTGAAGTAGCCTCCATATACCGTTTTATTTTGGTCTTGCAGCGTCAGAAGGATTTCTACCGGAGATATACCCAGACGCGCCATCTCTTTCTTGTCAATATTTATATTTATGCATGGAGATGCAGTACCGTAAAGCTGCACATTTCTTACCCCTTCTATATTGATAAGTTCACGTTGGATAAACTGGGTATAACGTATCATGTCACTGTCGGAGAATCCATCCGCCGTTACCGTATAGAACATACCGTACACGGAACTGAAATCGTCCAACACAAGAGGCACTGAAGAACCTTTCGGCAACAAAGTATGAGCATCTACTATCTTTTTTCTCAATATATCCCATTTTTGGTCCATTTCATCGTTTGGAACAGTCGTCTTCAGAACTACCTTTATAAGAGAAAGGTCATTCATAGATTTTGACTCTATATAATCAATATCACCCATCTGACGGATAGCTTTCTCAAGTTTGTCAGACACCTCGAATTCTACTTGGTGTGCATCAGCTCCGGGATATACTGTCATGACCAGAGCCTGCTTGACGGTTATTTCAGGGTCTTCCATCTTGCTCATAGAATAAAAAGACCACAGTCCTCCTATCACAAGAAAAGCTATAAACAGTTTAATCAAAGCCTTGTTTGTCAGGGCATACTCTGCAATACTCCTCATAACATTCCTCCTATATTGGTTTCAGATGTATCTTCCATTTCCTCAACAGATGTCCCTTCACTGAGGCTGTGCGTTCCGGTCACTGCAATCCTGTCACCCAGCTGTAATCCTCCGCTTACAAGCACCCTTTCTTTCTCTATACCGCCAATTTTCAACGGAATGCAGTGAACCTTATCATCATTGATCTTCCACACACATGGGAAACCGTCTTTATAGAAAAGAGCGGTTGCTGGAATAGATACCGAAGTTTCCTCCTTTGAAAAATCAAGTGCCACACTTACATTCATACCCGCCATCAGCAGAGAAGAAAACTTCTTCGGAACATTGAAAGAAACACGATACAACTGTCCTGAAGTTGTATTCCGGCTTTGTGTCCTGAGTTTCAGTTCGACAGAAGAACCACCTATATCAAGTCTTGCAGAGCGTAAAAACTCCAAACGTTTGAAGTCCTTTATCGCCATGTTTATCTCGACATAATACTCATTGTCACTTTTCAGATAAAGGACCGGCAGTCCTGCTGAGACCACCTCACCCTCATTCTTGAATACGCCAGATATAAATCCGTCAAAAGGAGCCTTAATTTCTGTATATTCAAGAGCATCCTTTGCCGTATTATATTTGGCTTTAGCTACCGTATTTGCCGCCATGACCTTTTCATAGTCATTGGGAGAAACTGTTTTGGCTTCATACAAAGTACGGATACGTTCTGCCTCTTTATTGGACTGCTCGTAAACCGCCTTTGCAGCGTTATACTGCACTTCAAAATCGTGTCTGTCCAATGAAGCCAATACACTGCCTTTACTTACCCTTACCCCTTCACGGAAAGGCAGGTTTTCAAGTTGACCACTTACCTTGAATGATATTGAGGCTTCCTGTTCTGAACCTATTATACCCATATACTCAACCCTGTCGATGCTGTTAAGGCTGCCCACAGCCACAGTCTTTATCAACGGCAAGGTCATTTTCTGTTCTCCTGTTTCATGTTTACAGGAAACGGAAGCAAGCACCATGATTCCTGTACCCAAATACATAAAAAATCTTTTCATAATTTTGAACTTTTGTTTTGCTGCAAAGTTCAATAAAGGCAACGAAAATCATGTTTTCATTTACACCTGCAAAATGTCCCATTATCCGTTTTTTTATCTATTCCAATAAATTTATATGGCAAAAATGTGTCATATTTCCATTATATCCACAAATATGTTCCATTAGTAAGATTTATTTTGATTATTGTGATACTAAATCTATTTTTGTGATAAAAAAGCTATGAACCAGTATAAGAAACTCGACATGCAGATTGTAAAGGAGCTTATAGGTGACATTGATTATATAGATAATGACTTCATCGTTCTTGATGATCTGAGTAAATTCAAAATAGGTAACAATTCTCCTGTAAGAATTGGAGCATTTACCATCAGCCTATGTCTGAGCGGGCATATATCGGCAGACATCAATATGCTAAGGTATGATATTCAACCGGGGGATATGGTAATCACTCTTCCAAAGGATATAATAGAACACAAAGAGGTATCGGATGATATAAGAGGGATTTTTTTTATCGTGTCACAGAGTTTTATAGAAGAAGCATTTCCGAAGATTAGTGAAATTCTGCCTATTTTCCTTTATATCCAGAAAAATCCCAAAATAAAACTTTCAGCCAAGCAATGTTTCAACATCCAGCAATTCTATGATTTTTTCAACCAAAGACTGAAAGATCATTTTGCCTTCAGGGATAAAATGATAGGCTCTATATTACAAGCCTTAATATATTATATAACAGGTTTACTGATTAATACCGAAGAACATTCGCGGAAAGAAAGGAAAGAAGAACTGTTGGGCAGGTTTATACAACTGATAATTCGTTATTATAAGGAAAACAGAACACTGGAGTTCTATGCAGAAAAACTTTTCATATCCACAAAATACCTGTCGGATATAATCAAGAGAACAAGCGGAAGAACTGCACATGATTGGATAGATAAATACATTATATTGGAAGCAAAAATTCTTCTCCGCTCGACAAACAAGACGATTCAAGAAATATCTAATGAACTGAACTTTCCGAATAATTCCTTCTTTGCAAAATACTTCAAAAAGCATGTAGGTATGACTCCAAAAGAGTATAGGCAATCATAATAGATGCAACTCCGGAGCTTTATGGGGAACGGTTTGGCGGCTGGTTGCCGTTAAACCGTTCGGTTTTCGTTTAACGAAAAAACAAGACTACAAAACAGAAGAAGAAAGCATAACGGTGTAACTGATTCATTTACAGAAACGAAAGTCTTTTGTAGTCCTTTCCTGTCCGACATTGGTTTGGCAGAATAAAGCGGATAAAGGCAAACGTTCCGTTTCTTATCCGTTACCCGTTTCAGGGAGCGAAAAGCGGTGCAGAACGTTGTCCGAAAATGACCGGGAAAGTCCTTATTTGTCTGTGTTTCACATTGTTCTAAAACTCACGAAAGCAGTAATTTTACAAACTTAAAAATGAGTGATTATGAACAACGAACTGAAAGTGTCCTTTTACATCAAAAGGGAAAAGAGCGCAACCAACGCCTGCGGCATTTATCCGGTGATTGGCAAAATCATTGTCGGCAGTACGTTAGCCCAGTTCAGCAGCAAGCTGAAAGTCGATGAACGCCTGTGGGATGTCAAGTCAGGACGTGCGACCGGAAAGAGCAGGCAAGCCGTTGAGCTGAACCGGGCGATAAACAGGATAAACCTTGCCATTCATGCCAGCTACAAGGACATCCTGAAGCGGACGGGCAAAGTCACAGCCGTGGAGGTAAAGAACGCCTTTCAGGGTGTCGCAACCGCACAGACGACCGTCATTGCCCTGTTTGAGGAAATGATGCGGGATTTCAAGGCGAGGACGGGCATAGACCGGGCGGAATCTACCTACAAGCAGTACGAGGTGCTGCACGACCAACTGAAAGACTTCCTGAAAATACAGTACCACGCAAGCGACATACCGTTTACAGAACTGGACTTGCCTTTCATCGAATCCTTGGACTTCTATTTCAGGGTAAGGCGCAAAATGAAAGCAAGAACCGTCAAATCAAGGCTCGTGCTGTTTAACAAAGTCGTCCTGCTGGCATTGCACCGCAACATCATCAGCCGACACCCGTTTGCAGGCTTTGAGACGGAGAAGATAACGGCACAAGACAAGTCGCTGACCCCCGAAGAACTGGAAAGGCTGCTTTCCACTCCCCTGAAATCGGCTACCCAGCGTTTCATCCGGGACATGTTCGTGTTCTCCGTTTTCACCGGAATATCCTACGCAGACCTTAAAAAACTGGCATGGAAAGACATTATCCGGGAGAATGACGGCAGCCTGTGGATTTCAGCAGACCGCCAAAAGACGAAAACCGCTTTCAACGTCAAGCTGCTGGATATTCCGGTTCAGATAATGGATTACTACGAGGGGCTGGCGGAGGGTGACAGCGTGTTCCCTGCAATGAGTTTGGGACAGGTAAACGTAGGGTTGAAGCGTATCGCCCGGCATTGCAAAATCAACCGGGCACTGACCTACCACATGGGGCGTTATACCTTTGCGTCCCAAATCTGCCTGTCGCAAGGCGTACCGATAGAGAGCGTGAGCCGGATGCTTGGGCATACCAACATCCAAACCACCCAGCGTTACGCACGCCTGAACAACGGGAAGATAATAAGCGACATGAAAATGTTTGCCGAAAGAGTAGCCAACGAATTTAATTTTATCCCATGAAAAAAGAAAAGGGCATACAGAACAGCCGGAGCACCTTTGCCGTGCTGTTCTACCTTAATACCAGTAAGGTGAAGAAATCGGGCAAGTGTCCGGTAATGGGACGCATCACGGTGGACGGCAAGAGCACGGCTTTCAGTACCGGGCTGGAACTCCGCCCGGAAGAATGGAACGCCAAAGAGGGCGCAGCCACGGGAAACATGACGGAAGCCAAAGAGGTGAACGGGCGTATCGCCCGATGCCGCAGCGACCTGATGAAGCATTACGACATGCTGCTTGAAAACAAAAGCTACGTCACGGCTGAAACCCTGAAAAACGCCCTGCAAGGCTTCACGCTCAAACAAAACACGCTGATGCAGGAAATGGCGGCACTCGTGGAGGAAAAGCGCCTGTCGCTGGGCATTGCCATTACCGCATCCACTTACCGGAAATACATAACGATACACAAGCACCTGAAAGGTTTCCTGTATCATAAATACGAAGTATCGGACATCCTTTTCGGTCAGGTGGATTTCGCTTTCCTCGAAGCGTTCAACTATTACCTGAAAGTATGCTTGCAGTTGTCAGCCTGCACGGTGAACAACTACATGAAAATATTCCACAGCCTGATAATGCGAGCCATGAACAAGGGGCTTGTCTTTCAAGACCCGTTTTTCGAGTATGAATACGAACAGGTGACGGTACGCCGCAAATGGCTGTCTGTGGACGAGATAAAAGCAATGATGAAATCGGAGTTGAAGAACCCGACCGAAATATTCGTCCGGGACATGTTTATTTTCTCAACATTCACGGGCATATCCTACGCAGACCTTGAAAATCTGACCTATGACAATATCGGGCGGCAGGAGGACGGGACTTTGTGCGTCACCCTGAACAGGCAGAAAACAGGGTCGCTTGCGTTTATCCCGCTAACCGATATTCCCCTGCGCATAATGAAGAAGTACAAAGACACGCCCTTTGCCGGGACGGGCGGGAAAGTGTTCAAGATGTGTACCCTCACCAATGCGGACATATTACTGAAAAAGATAGCCAAGAAAGCCGAGATAGACAAACGGCTGACCTACCACATGAGCCGCCACAGCTTTGCGACCCTTTGCCTTTCAATGGGCGTACCCATTGAGACGGTCAGCAAGATGCTGGGACACCAAAGCATAGACACCACCCGCATTTATGCGAAGATAACCCGTACCAAACTGAACGAGGACATGACGAGCCTTGCCGGGCGTATCAAAGGCAGGTACAGGCTTGCACGGCAGTAAGCCCATAAAAAAGCCGGCAACACAGTTTTCAAGAAAACGTGATTGCTGGCTTTCAATCAAACAATATAGAAAACAAGACAGCTATATTTCAATACTTCAATATTTCAATCTTTCAAGAAAGCAAGACATCAATAAAACAAGATTTCATGTTTTCAAGATTTCATTTCTGATAGAACCTTTCCAACAAATCCATGATGTCACTTTCCCGGTAGATGATTTTTCCCGGAAGCTGCACGTACCCCAGCAGCCCCGTGTCCCTGTAATCCTGCAACGTCCGTTTGCTGATACAAAGCCGCCTGCACACCTCATCGCCCGTCAGGTAGTGTTCACCGTTCAATACCGGGCGATAGTTCATTACCACGTACTCCACGTTTTCCAGCACCCTGTCGAGGGAGGAAAACAGTACCAGCGTGGTTTCGGAATCTTTCGTTATCAAATCCATACGCCTACTTTTTAGAATTGTCCCTTACTTGGTCGAGCAGAAAGACTTCCACGTCCGAAGCCTTGTAGTAAATCTTATTGTTAATCTGCGAATAAGGCAGTTTTCCCGTATCACGGTAAGTCTGCATCGTCCGGGCTGAAACATTCAGCAAACGGCAAGTCTCGCAGTTATCCAGCCACTTGTCACGCTTCCTGCGTAAAGGCACGCAGAGCGCATCCACACGACCCACAAAATTTTCAAACCTCTGTTTCCATAGTTCAAAGGTTTTCTTTTCAATCGTCACTATTTCCATAACCGATATATTTATTCTTGTCAATACTCCGTTTTTCTTCACTGGTGCAAATATATAAGGCTGAATGACTGGTTGTTTATCTCTGTCCGCAAATGACCTTGCGTGTCCGAAAATGGCTACCGCCAACCCAAGAACGGCATGAAAGAAACGAACCGATAACAAGAACTCCGGTTTTTCCCCACTCCCTAAATAAGTAAGGTAATGAACACAAAACCGTTTTCTATTTGCCGACATTAATTTGGTGCAGAGCGAAGCAAAGCGATTCCAAACGGCTGACGCTTTGTTTTTTACCGATTTTTCTTATTTTATTTGTGGTGCTAATTCAAAAAACAAGCACCTATGAACAATCCTTTCGAAGAAATTTTCAAGCGGCTGGAGAACATCGAAAAGATGATTGCCCCGGTCATGGGCACACAGCCCGAAGAACGGCAGGACGGAAAAGAGCCTGTGTTAGTCAAAATATCCGTTGCCAGCGGCATAACCGGGTATTCGGTCAATTACCTGTATCATTTAGCCAGCAAGGGGATGATACCGTGTGTCAAGCGTGGGCGTACCCTGCGTTTCGACATGGAGGAACTCAAAAAGTGGATGCAGCAGCAGTATGTCCCGGCTTCTAACAGACTTCCCGATGAAAAAGAAAAGAAGTGACGATGCACGGCATATCGAGGGCTGGCAGTCAAAGAACGAGCGCATCGAAAGCCTGTTGAACGTCCTGTACGATTTCCGGTTCAACACCGTAAAGAGCCGGACGGAATACCGGGCTGCGGGTTCTTCGGACTTGTACCAGCCCGTTACAAAATTCGCCCTGAACACTTTCAGGCGCAGGCTGGACGCAACGGCTGACATAGCCACCTCGACCGACAACATACGCATGATACTGGAAAGCGACTTCGCAAGAAAGGTACATCCCATACAGGAGTATTTCAACGCCCTGCCCTTACTGAATCCTGCCGAACACGGGCATATCGGCAGGCTTCTGAACACGGTACAGGTAGCCAACCCCGGCAAATGGGAGGAATATTTCACGAAATGGCTTGTCGGTGTGGTAGCCAACGCCATGAACGACACGGGATGTCAGAACCATACCTGTCTGGTACTGACCGGGGACAGGCAGGGGCAGTTCAAATCGTGGTGGCTGGACAACCTTTGCCCGACACCGCTTAAGAACTACCTGTTCACCGGGAAGATAGACCCGCAGGGCAAAGACATCCTGACACTGATAGCCGAATACCTGTTCATCAACATTGACGACCAGCTAAAGGAACTCAACAAGCAGAACGAGAACGCATTGAAGAACCTTATCACCACTCCGGCGGTGAAGTACCGCAGACCGTATGATATTTACATCGAGGAATACCCGCACCTCGCCAGCTTCATGGCTTCGGTGAACGGCAACGAGTTCCTGACCGACCCGACAGGCAGCAGGCGTTTTTTGCCGTTCGAGGTGCTGCGCATAGACAAGCCCACGGCAGAAAGCATCCGCATGGATAACGTCTATTCCGAAATCATGTACCTGTACCGTCAGGGCGTGCGCTACTGGTTCAATGATGCGGAGATTGAAGAACTGCACCTGACAAATGCGGAATTTGAGGTACAGACAATCGAGTTTGAGATGCTGACACAATACTTTGAGAAGCCAACAGAGGAGGAAGAAGCCCTGTTCTTCATGACAACGGCACAGGTACTCGCATACCTGCGTAATATATCCCCCGTCCAGCTATCCGAAAAAAGGCTGGGCGAATCATTGCGGAAAATCGGTTTCAAGCGGGTACAGAAGCGCATCAACAACAACCATTATCCGGTATATGGGTACAGGATAAAGCCCGTTCCGGCTTCCCGTACAGGGGATGATTACGGGTAGAACCGGAATGTAGTAGCTTCTACATATTGTTTGATATACACATAACAATTTAATAAACAGTAGTTTACCAATTATGTAGTATGAAGTAAGATAGAATCCCAAACTTTTGGAAAATCCGGGAAAAAGAAAAAACGGCATATAATATATAGAATATATTTATTCCTTTTTAAAGGATAAATAATTACTATGTTACTACATGTACTACAATCCGTTGAAAAAGAAAAAGATAGATGTAGTAGTGTCCCGTGCTTCTTCTTACTCGCTTCTTGCTTCATTATTACTATCGTTAAATAAAAAATAAAGATTATGACCTACAAGGAAGCCAACAATATCAGTATCAAGGATTACCTGAACTCTTTGGGAATCCAGCCCGTCACGGAAAAAGGAAGTTACGGGATGTACCGCAGCCCCTTACGGGAGGACAACACGCCGAGTTTCAAGGTGGATTATAACGCCAATCTATGGTGTGACTACGGAACTGGCGAGGGCGGGACGCTCATCGACCTTGTGATGAAGCAGAACGGGTGCAACGCCTACGGTGCTATCTGCCGACTGGAGCAGGGCGACACTACCTCTTTTTCCTTTCACGGGAAAGACCTGCCCGAAAGGGACACGAAAAGGCAGGCAGCCAGCCCGATAGAGATACGCAGAATACAGCCGTTACAGAATCCGGCACTCATGCGATACTTGCAGGAAAGGGGGATTTCCCCCGGAACGGCAGCCCCATACGTACAGGAAATGTATTACCGCATCGGTGGGAAGCCTTATTTTGCGCTGGCGTTCAAAAATGATTCAGGAGGTTACGAGCTTCGCAATCCCCGTTTCAAGGGCAGCACATCGAAAGACATCACCCACATAAGGCAAAAGGGAGAACCGAGAGATACCTGTTTCGTGTTCGAGGGCTTTATGGACTATCTTTCATTCCTCACTATCCGGCAGCGGGAAAGCCCGGGTATGCCCTGTACCGACTGGCAGGACTACGTTATCCTGAACTCCACCGCCAACGTAGATAAAGCCTTATATCCGCTGGCTGGTTACGGGCATATACACTGTATGCTTGACAATGACGAGGCAGGCAGGAAAGCGGTTGAAGCCATAAGGCAGGAATACAAATGGCGTGTACGTGACGCATCACACCTGTACAGCGGTCACAATGACCTGAACGACTATCTGCGTGGGATAAAGGCAAGCCAGCCGGAAAAGCGGGGCTTTGAAAGCAGGATGAAGCAGCCCGGCAACATATCCCAGCCGGAGCAGGGCAACAGACAAAATCCGGGTGAAAAAAGAAAGAGAGGGCTAAGGATGTGACCTGCAAGGCTGGCGGCATGAACCGACGGCAGGCTGTGTGATTGGGGAGAGCAAGGTTATGTTTCGGTAGACCGAAACACCTTGCTTTGCTTGGCAGCAAAGAAAATTTCTCCCGTTGGTCGCAATTTTTAAGATACCACCTAAAAGCAAAAACGTATGACAGGGACAAGGAACAAACCGGGAGGTCGCCCGGCAAAAAGCCGGATAGACAAGCAGAACCGGGTAGTCAGCACGAAGCTGACTGAGTTACAGTTCTACGCAATCAGGAAGCGAGCCACCGAAGCCGGGCTGCACGTCAGCGAGTACGTCCGGCAGGCTGTCGTTTCGGCAGAGGTAACGCCCCGGCTAAACAGGCAGGATGCGGACACTATCCGCAGGCTGGCGGGCGAAGCCAACAACATCAACCAACTGGCGCACCGGGCGAATGCCGGAGGGTTCGCACTGGTAGCGGTGGAACTGGTGAAACTCAAGAACAGGATTGTCGAAATCATAAACCAGTTGTCGGATGATTGGAAAAATAAGAAAGGGAAGCGGATTTAAAGGCTGCATGAACTATGTACTCGGCAAGGAACAGGCAGCCTTGCTTCATGCGGAGGGGGTGTTAGCCGAAAGCAACCGGGACATCATACGCAGTTTCATACTGCAAGCCGGGATGAACCCCGACCTGAAAAAGCCTGTCGGACATATTGCGCTAAGCTATTCCCCGGTGGACGCACCCAAGCTGACAGACGGGAAAATGGTACAGCTTGCGCAGGAGTACATGCGTGAAATGAAAATCACCGATACGCAGTACATCATCGTGCGCCACCAAGACCGGGAACACCCGCACGTGCATATCGTGTTCAACCGTATAGACAACAACGGCAAGACCATTTCGGACAGGA
>ENA-OYXK01000741-OYXK01000741.1-human-gut-metagenome-genome-assembly--contig:-NODE-741-length-15980-cov-6.018587_pt1 | contig 15980 bp, 13 predicted proteins | sample MGYA00244215_ERZ653417 | MGnify/ENA primary metagenome ERZ653417 (study PRJEB26926, sample SAMN06164905) | human gut metagenome | biome: ENVO:00009003; feature: ENVO:2100002; material: ENVO:00002003... | reverse complement strand
TATTAGCGGAATAAACAAAATAAGAAAGTGACAAACTCTGCAAAAGGGTCTTATAAATTAACCTTTTCACAAAGTCTGTCACTATTAGAAACCTTTGTTATTTTGCTGCTTCAAGGCAAGCAATCAGAAATTTATTCGCATAGATGAAGTTATCCTTTTGTATCGGCAATGATGCGATGGCTTTTTCTCCATGAAATAGATTGTTACGGTATCTGTAAATAATCATGATGATGGCTTTAATAATATCACATGAATTATTGGTTTGCCCTAATAAAACACGCTGAACAGAGGTCGTATCATCATTATTTCTCAATCGCAATCTCTTGAATCGCTCGTTTGTAGAACCGTTCGTTATATATCTCCTTTGTAAGTATTGTAGTGTTTGATTAACAATATCGGACGCTAAATGTATGTTTTGGATATTGCACTTATTTCTTCCGAAATTACATTTGAACCATTTCGCTTCAAATATATTCCATAATATTAAGAAATTCCGAACTTCCACGTATTCCTCGGTATTGATAGAAATGTGTAAATAATTGTCAATCCATTGTGATATTTCAGACGTATTTTTACTTTTATTTTCCATAATGCCGAAATGCTTTTATTCATCTAATCCCGTAATGCTTGCAAAGTTTTTCCATCCTGTTGCGGCTTTATAAGCATTGGCACAACCCGAAGGCACTTTCAGTACCGAATAAGGATTTATGCCGACAAAAGCATTGTTTTCACAAGTTGGTGGCGTTTCCGTGCTGACTTTGAATAATCGCAGTTCGGGATCATTGTAAAAGGCACATTCTTCGATTATCTCAACCTGTGTACAAGCAGACATATCGACGGTCATTAGATTCTTCAATTCACTGAAAGCACCATAAATATAACGATACCCAACATTAGTATCAAATCCTCCCCCGATAATTTTCAACTGAGAACCTTTTTCAAAGGTTACGGTTGTCAATTTGGAACAACGCTTGAATGCTGTCGCTTCAATCGTTTCTACACTTGCAGGAATCTCAATGGAGGTCAAGGAAGAACAATCCGAGAAAGCACCATAATAATCCGAGTAAGTGCCAAAATGAGAAGAAGAAGAATAACCTCCCCCGATAGTTTTCAACTGAGAACCTTTCTCAAAGGTTACGGTTGCCAATTTGGAACAACGCTTGAATGCTGTCGCTTCAATAGTTTCTACACTTGCAGGAATCTCGATAGAAGTCAATGCCGTACAATCCGAGAAAGCGCCATCATAAGAATCACCAGCGATAGTTTTCAGTTGAGAACCTTTCTCAAAGGTTACTGTCGCTAATGACGAACAATGCATGAATGCCTTCTTTTCAATAGTTTCTACACTTGCAGGAATCTCAATAGAGGTCAAGGATGTGCATCTATAATAAGCATTATTGCCGATGGTTTTAAGTCGAGACCCTTTCTCAAAAGTTACGGTTGCTAAAGATGAACAATCTGAGAATGCCGTATTTCCAATCGTTTCCACACTTGCTGGAATCTCAATAGAGGTCAATGCAGTACAATCCGAGAAAGCACCATAATAATAATCGCCACCGATAGTTTTCAGTTGAGACTCTTTTTCAAAGGTTACAGTTGTTAGAGAGGAACATCTCTTGAATGCAGAATATCCAACTGTTGTTACATTTGTAGGGATTACAACACTTCTGAGGTCGCTTTGATAAAACATTTCTTCCCCAATCGTTATTAATGTATTTGGGAGAATCAGATGCTCGACATTTTTTGAATTATAAAATGCCTGTGTCGGCAATGCCGTAATATTTACCTCTGCAATATCGAGGTTTTTCAGATTGGGCATCATGCGATAGATAAACAAGAAATCGACATCATTCAGCACACCCGTGATTTTCAACGATTCGATATTGGCATAATCATAATCCGCCAATTCATTTTCCAGTTCACCTTTCGTTTCGACATGTATTTCGGTACACATTCCCAATTGTCGAAAGATAATCGTTTGCAGGATATTCCCTTGTTCATCCTTTAAGGCAACCGTTGCATAGCGTTGAATCCCTTCGTTAGCAGTTACCTCAAAAACAATCGTATCTTCCCGCATGGCTCGTGTTTCGGGAGCCAACGACAACCATGATTTTGCATTGTCGGGAATCTCAACGGTATAATCCAAATTCGTTGTCAATTTGATTTCCTGTGTACCCCCAGCAGGAGTAGCATCAATAGAGTTATCTGCTATATTGATTTGCCCCTGCATACAATTCAAAGATACCATAACAGTACGATAGGAACCGTCATTAGCAAACACAAGGATTTCGCTCTCAACAATCGGATTAGGAGCGGTAATCGTAATCGTCCCCTTATCCGTGGAGGTAGCATTTACTTTGACTTTCCAACCATCCTGTGCAATGGCTTTGACAACCGTATTTTCGGTTGCATCCGTAATCGTGTAGGAGATTGTTTTGCTCTCTCCTCCATTAAGAATGGCTATATCCGTTGTATCGAATGCAATTGCAAACTTTGAATTATCGCTTTTAGGAATCGTGATAACAGAATCGTCCTCCAATGTGAAATAGACATTATCATCATCTTCTCTTACACTTTTGAAGATGCCATTCGTTCCGTCCTTGCCATCGACACCATCTTCTCCATCCGTCCCGTCTTCTCCATCTTCTCCGTCTTTTCCATCGGCTCCCGTTGCTTGCCCTATATCCGTCCAAGTTTTACCATTATCCATTGAAAGCATCCAGCGACCATTTTCTATTTTCAGTTGCGGTGTAATTCCATCCTTTCCGTCTTTTCCATTCGTTCCATCTACACCATCTTCTCCGTCCACACCGTCATTTCCATCCTCGCCATCAACTCCGTCCTTGCCGTCTGTTCCTTGTGCCTTTACCTTATTTCCCTTTTCATCGGTCAGCCATTCACCATCAAGTGTCCAATAATAGATGCCGTCCGTGTCTTTCTTCACACCAATAATAGGAGCGTCCTCGCTATTTTTCCCGTTTTTAATTGTAGCAGTAGAACCATCTGAAAAGTGGATAATGTAACCATCGGATATTTGTTCAACTTTGGAAATAGACAAATTATCCTGCAATGCTTCTACAATCTTCTGCAACGATGAAATATTCGTGTTCATCTGTTTGCAGAGTTCCTCCAATTTCGTTACACGATTTTCGAGGTCATTCAAATCATTGCGCAATGCGCTGTCGTCGTACTTATCGCTACACCCAAATAGCAACAAGCCGCAAAACACAAGAGATAGTAGTTTTTTCATGGTTTGTAAAGTTTAGAGTTATTCCCCATTACTTGTAAAAAGATAACTCCATTCATAACCAACTAAAAAGGCGGCATATCTCCATGTAAGAATAGCTTTCCGATTCTATATAATGCAAATAATTCTATGCTGTTATATGGTTTCGGGCATAAATAGGGAGCGGTCTGTTTTATGTGGAATCCTATTAAATGGTAAGTAAAAAATTCGATTTTCCATCCGAAAAGGGGGAGGGGTGAAAAATAGGGATTGTCCGCTCGGTCGGGGTATCTCGGTTTGTTTGTCTGCAAGTGACAACCTTTTCAGAAAAGGATATTTTATAGACCCTTTCACAAAGTTTGTCACCTTTTTGTTGCGGGACAATTTCGGCATAAATCGCACGATATGTGGAATGGATGATAAATAGGTTTACCCAAAACTACCCTATAACAGAAAGAATCGCTATCTTTGCCGAAAAGCAAGTGTACCATGTCTTATAAACCGCCTTACACCATTACGCCGAAGATCACGAATTTGGTTGCACAAATCAGCGAAGCAATCGGCGGCTATTATGCGCACGAAAATCTGCGTCTGCATCGTGTCAATCGAATCAAAACGATTCACGGGACGCTGGCTATTGAGGGCAACACGCTTTCGACGGAGCAAGTTACGGCGGTATTGGAGGGAAAACCCGTCGTTGCTCCTATTAACGAGGTGCAGGAAGTGCGCAACGCCCTTAAAGCGTATGAGTTGCTCGATATGCTTGACCCCTGTAAAGTCGATGATCTGTTAAAGGCTCACGCCACGATGGAGGCGGGATTGATCGACGAAATCGGTTGTTTCCGCAAAGGCGGTGCGGGTGTGGTGTCGGGGAAAACGGTTATCCATTATGCGCCCGATGCCGAACGTGTGCCGTTTCTCGTAAACGATCTGTTCGAGTGGTTGCGCATCACGGATGAACACCCGTTGATCGCAAGTTGTGTCTTTCATTATGAATTCGAGTTTATCCATCCGTTTGCGGACGGTAACGGTCGTACGGGGCGATTGTGGCAGACCTTGATTTTGAGCAGGTGGCGGCCTATCTTCAAAAACCTGCCGATCGAAAACATTGTATATAAGTATCAAAAGGAGTATTATAAGGCGATTGCCGTAAGTGGAGGTAAAGCAGGTTGCACGCCTTTCGTCGAGTTTGTTTTGGGGGTAATCGCTGAAACGCTTACTACCCAAGAAACTACCCGAAAGACTACCCAAGAAATTATTTTGGAAGCCATCGCCCGCAACCCCAGCATTACACGGGCGGAGCTGGCCGAGGTTGTCGGAATCTCACCCGACGGTGTGAAATATCATTTGCAGAAACTCACCAAGTTGGGCAGGCTCAAACGGGTGGGGTCTACACGCCGCGGGGAGTGGGTGATCGAGTGACAGGAATTCCCAAAAAGGTACTTTTATAGACCCTTTTCAAAAGTTTGTCACCGACCTGTTTTCACCCGTTGCGGGCTATATGATCCGCTTTCCCAATTCGATGAACCGTTGTTTGTTGGTGCGCACCTCCCTGTACTCGAAATATATTCCGATCATCTTTGCCGTCACTTTTTTGCGGTAGGGGATGCCGAGCCGCATAATCAGGTCGTTCATAAAACGATTGACGACGCACACGGGTAGCTTGTCGCCCGTTTTCAGTCGGTCGTACACCTCCCCGCAAACTTTTTCCGAGGTCAGCAGTTGTTGGCTTTCGTTTTCCTGTATCTGTTTGCCGATTTCGTTCATGTTGTAGTTGTGCCGTTCGATCTCTGCCGCTCCGAGAGCATAGTAGGCATCCACCATCATCGGCACTTGGTTCTGAATCTCCTCGCGCAGAAAGTAGTATTCATTCCACGTTCGGTTTTGTTCCAGTATCTCCAACTGCCGCACGATTTCGCGGAACAGGTCTTTCATTTTCAATCGGGGATTTATGCGTTGCAGTCGGTCGCAGTCCGACAACGGATAGATATGTTCGGCGCAATTTGTGTGAAATGCTTTCGCGTACTCCTCCCGCACCAGTTCGGCGTCGGTGTAGTACCGCTTGATCCGCTCGTCGTCATAGGCGTTGTCCCACATGAACCAGTTGCGCGTTCCGTCGGCGTTCATGAACCGTTTGTAGTCCATTCCCTCCAATGCCTGCGCACGGGTATCGCAACCCGCCCCCGACGCTTCGATTTGCAGGACTTGTTTGTAGACCGCTTCGCACTCCTCCAACCTCGTGGCGATCTCCTCCCGCGATTTGCAGGGCATCTCCTTGTTGGTGCTGAAAATATGCGCGGCATCCTCCACGCCGTTGCGGAAGCGTCCGACGATCTGCACGGCTTCGGTCGTGGGGTCGATGACGGTGTGCGCCGCAAACGAAAGGTCGGTTACGATCAGCACGCAGGCTGTTGTCGGCAGTTCGATGTCCACCGCCGAAAAGAAACGGCTCGTGAAAAAGTTGATTTCATCCAGTTCTTCGAGCGAGGAGTAAGCCCGCGAAAAATCCCGCTTGCGGAGTTTCTTCACACTCTCGTAACTGCAAAAGACCTTGCACCGTTTTTCGATCTTATAGGTGCAGATCATGCAGTGGATCGTATCGGTCGAGTTCAGAAAGATGCAGAGCGGATGCCCTTTGCCTTTTACCTGTCCCATAAGGGTACGCACCCAGCCGACGGTGTTGTTCGTATGTATGAGCAACATTTTCGGCTTGTGGTCATAGGTCGGGCGGAGTATCTTCATCGTAAAGCCCTGCTGCTCGAAACGGGGATCGGACGGAATGATCGGCGTCGCAGAAACCATCGCCTTTTGCTTGCATCGGAAAAAATCATCCATCGGGAGCGTGATAGAGCCGCGGTAGCCTGCATCCTGTATCGTGCGTTCGCACTCGTCGAACAGCATGAACCATTCACCGTGCATATCCGTATGCGTCTGCACCATCGCCGAGCGGACTTTGGGGAAACTTTCGGGCGTGGTCATGATTTTCAGATAGCCGTCGTTGTAGTTCGTGTTCAGAAAGTCGATGATGTCCTCGGTCGTTACGCCCTCGAACACGCCGAGTATCTGTGGGTGCTTTTTCATCTTGCCCTCGATAACGGGAACATTCGGCTCGATGATGACGGAGTGTCGGGGCGCATTGATTTCGGCATAGGTCGCACCGCATCCCGTGACGGTCTTGTTGATGATCGAATTGGTAGGTATTTCGGGCATCACGGCATCGAACCGCTGGCCTGCATTTATTGTGATATATTCAATCTTCATCTAATTGTTTGATTTGTAATTAAAAAAACTTGGGGAGCGAGCGGTGAAACCCGCTCCCCTCGTTCAGCAGTTTAGTTCAGCAGGTCGGTGATGTCCTCCATTGCCTCGGCAGGCATTACGACTTTGCCGTTGGAAAAGTGGTACTTTTTGGCAAGGTAGCCGATGCCCTCCTCGCTCTCGTTGTACTCCTCGGAGGTGATCGGGGTCAGTTTCTCCACCTCGGCGGCCACCTCTGCCAGCCACTCGGACTGACAGCAGATTTCACGGTCGGGTTCAAACTCCGTTACTTCGGGCAATTCCTTACCCATCAGGAACGCCAGCAGGTAGTTCCAGATTTGGGCGTTCAGCAGGAGTTTGCCATCCAGTTCGGTGTACCCCTTACGGATTCCGAACCAAACATATCCGCATCCAGCCACGTCTACACGGGTGGTCACGATCAGGGTGGTAGCCCCTGCCGCAATCGCTTTCGCCAGCGTGCGGAACATTTTGGCGTTCCCTACGGGTTTGATTTTAATTACTCGGAGGTTCGTTTTCTCCTCCCGTTCTTCTGCGCGGTTCCCAGCTACCTGCTGCGATGCCGCTGTTACATTGATATTTTTCATATTATTAAAATTTGAGTTTGCATTGCCATTGATGTTTGCAAGCGTTTCCATAATCGTTATCTTTTTTATTAAGGTTTGTTGCCGCCTCTTTCGGGCTGTCGGCTACTCCCTGCAACTTTGGTCGGCCGTACGCTCCGACCTCGTTCACGACTGCAAAGAAACGGAGTATTTCGGGCTTCTCCGAATCATTTTAGATAGAGATTACAGGCATTATTTAGACCTATTATTTATCTCTGGTTTTCAACTGTTTACAGTTTGCACTTCATCGGTCGTATTTTTTCATTTTACCGCCTCTTTTGCAGGCTGTCGGCTACTCCCCGAATCTCTCGAATAACCGTACGCTTTATTCGCGGATTCTGGCTTCTGAACCTGCATAAATCCAACCTTTGCAGACTTTGAAAAAATAGAGAATAGCCCTTAAAAATAGACCTATTCATTACCTTTGCTATTGAAAATGTTATAAAATATATTGAAAAAGCATTGTAAATCTGTCGGTTATGACAAAACGGCAGATGTCATGACACTGGCAGATTTTTGGCAGAAAAAAGAAAGGGAACCGCGATAAACGGCTCCCTTAAATGGTATGGTTATATAGTCCGATCAGTCCAATAGCGGAAAATCAAAATCTTGCATGATAACCTGCCTCTGCAATGATATCGGTCTGAATCGTGGTGTTATGGCCGAGGGTTTCAGATAGGCGGCAAGATCGGCACGGATTCGATCGGGATTATAGGCCCCATCCCACCCTTTATTATCGGAATAGCAACCCATCTGCCGTGCAAAGTCGTGAATAAATGCGCATAATTCGTTCGGCATATCGGGCTGGCTGGGTATTGCGTTTTCTTCATGGAGCATTCGGTAAATGCCGTATGCAACTGCCGAATAGATGGCATTATCCTTTTTTCGTCCCGCAGACGGTTTGCGCCATTGAATATCTTGCCGTGCTTTCTCGGCTGTCTGTACTTCGGGAAAATAGCCTGCAAGTTCCTTTTTAATCAGACGGAATAACCAGTTATCGCTGTTCGGAATAGAAATCTTTTCCTTGATCCCGTTGTTGGTGCGAATTGTGATAGCGGTCTGTTCGTTGCCTTGAAATGCCCGTGCCTCCATTTGCTCCATAAAAAGCAATAGGTGCGCCCATTCGCTTTGGTATATGTCCCAAGTATGAAACTGAATAAGGTCATTGTATTCGTTTTCGTCGATCTGCCGTTCACGGATGCAGTAGGCCACCAGTAATAGGGCTTCCTCTATTATCGGGGTAATTGTCCCGTAAGAGTTGATAAGCGACAACAAATCATGGCATTCGAGGTGTCGAAACGGCAAAACCAGATTGCAATCCTCTTTAATGCTGTACTTTACGATATTATCCTCTCGGTGAGGTATCAGACATTTGGCATTTGAAAGTTCTTTGTTGAAATAGCCTGCCGTGATGCCGAAATATTTTTCCAGTAAGGGCAGGCAAGCGGTGAAATATTCGGTCGTTACGGGGTAAAAGGTTTGTTCTTCTTGCATAGGAGTATCTTTATAAAGACGAATTTACAAAATTCCGCTTTCAACCGCAACTGACGACCGCAGAAAAAAGAAAAGGGACTACCCGATGCAATCGGATAATCCCTTAAAAGGTAGTGACAAACTTGGTTTCGGGGGCTATAAGATAGACCTTTTTTCAAACCTTGTCACCACCTCACAATAAGTTTTGCATGGCCGCATCTATCTGCGAGTTCTCGAATGAATCGAGGTAGATTTGCGTAATCTTTTCCGAACTGTGCCCCAGCGATTCCGAAATGATGGATGTCGAAACTCCCGACCTTTTCAGAACAGTTGCGAACGAGTGCCGCGCAACGTATGTCGTGAGCGTGATAGGCAGGTGCAGATGCTCGCCGATTAGTTTCAGATAGCGGTTTATCCGCTTGTTCGTCCGTTGCACCCGTCCGTACTGCTGTTGCGCCGTAACGTGAACAGAACGCCTTAAAACAGGGAAAATGTAATCCTGCGGATGTGCGTTCGGTTGGCGGTACTTGTCGAGGATGTCGAGGGCGGCAGGTTGGAGTTGGAACGACAGGAGTTTACCTGTTTTCTGACGATTGATAACCAACCGTTCGTCCACGATGTCTGCATAGCGGATGTGCAAAATGTCTGTCAGATTGATGCCGCACGACAGGTAGCTGAACAGGAACAAGTCCTTTGCCAGTTGCAGGAACGGTTTGGGGTACTTGGTCAGCGTGCGTACCTCGCAATCCATAATCCGCCTTATATCCTCTTTCGTTAGCGACCGTTTGGCCGTGGCTTCCTTGAATCGGCTCACTTTGAACGTGTCGAAAGGGTAGTCTGCCTTTTTGATTAGACCGTCGGTGATTGCGCTGTTGTACAGCACCCGCAACGAACGGAAACGGATGCCAATGGAGTTGTCGGAATAATGCCGTTCCACCCGCAGCCATTGTTCGTATCGTTTCAGCCACTCGGCGTCGATGTCTATAAAATAAAAGTCCAGCGAACGGCAGAATTTCGTCAGCGAGGTGCGGAGTTCCTGAAAGGTTTTGGCGTTGCCTACACGTTTCTCGGCCAGCAGGCGGTCGATGTAGCCGTTCAGATATTCGCTGACGGTTTGGCGCACGACCTTGCGGGATGCCTTTTCGAGAAGCGTGTTTAGTGTATATTCCTTGTCGCTGGTTTTAAAGTCCAAAATCTGCTCCTGCAACTCTTTCGTCTTGGTTTCAATAAGGGTGTTTATGCGCTCTTTATCGGGGCAATTCCGCTTGGGACGGCTTTTGTCAAAGTCCCAAAATTTGGCATCGAGGGAAATGTGCAGGCTGATGTACTTGATTCGGCGGTTTTTCGTGAGCCGTAACATGAGGGGGTGAGTGCCGTCAGATAGGGTTTTAGAGGTGTACAGGACGGTTGTGAGGGTGGTGTTCATAACCAATTTCGGTTTAAACATTGGTTTAAACAAATCCCCGATTTCGCCGTAAAAACCGCTCGAAACAAGACACGAAAAAACCACCTACATCGCTGTAAGTGGTTGGTTTTGAGAGTGACACCGACAGGACTCAAACCTGTAACCTTCTGATCCGTAGTCAGATGCTCTATTCAATTAAGCTACGGCGCCGAATTGCGAATGCAAATGTAGTGTGAAAATTGCTCTTATGCAAATAATTTGTCGTAAAATTTACCAGTCTTTTTATTTTATATCTTGGTAAGAGGGGTAATTTTGAATATAATACATTGATAATGTTTGATTTGAGGTAATCTGTGCTTTGTTCGGATTCTTTTCCGGGAGTTTGTCGGTGGAAATATCGTTGCCGGGAAAAGAGGGCATTTGTCGTGTCCGACTGGCTATGGGGACCGGAGATTTGTCATACAAAAATTACCCCTGCGGGCTGAAATCCGCAGGGGTAATTCGATGATTTTGCCGGATGCGCTTATTTGACCAGTTCGGCGAGCTTCTCCTTGATTCCTTCGCCTCGCAGGTCTTTGGCGACGATCTTGCCTTCGGGCGAGATCAGGAAGTTGGTCGGGATGCTGCGGATTCCGTACTCTTCGACGATCGGGGCGCTCTTGCCGTCGGTGACGGCGATTACGTTGGGCCACGTCATCTCCTCTTTTACAAGGAATTCTTTCCAACTCTCGGCATCGTTGTCGAGCGATACGCCGTAAATGTTGAATCCTTTGGGGCCGAACTCCTTGAACGCCTCCTTCAGATAGGGCAATTCGCCGCGGCAGGGACTGCACCAGGTTGCCCAGAAGTCGATCAGCACCCATTTGCCGGGGCCGATGAGGGGTGTCACCGAAACGGTTTCGCCCAGGGAGTCGGGCAGCGCGATTTCCAGATAGGGCTTGCCGATTTCGGTATTTTCCTGGGCGGCGATCGATTTGGCGATGGCGGTCAGGATCTGGGTTTTCTGCATCTGTTCGGGGAATTTATTCAGGATTTCGCGGGCTTCTTGCGGTTCCATTTCGTTATAGAGGTTTCCGAAGAAGTAAACGCCGACCAGGTTGTCGGAGTTGTTGTCCAAAGCGCGGCGCATGATGCCGTTGGCTACCTGGTTCAGCGAATCGAATTTCTCCATGTCGTTTTCTTGCATGGCCACCAGGAATTGTCCCTGAAGCATGCCCAAAGAGTCGTTTATCGGCTGGAAAATCTCGTTCGAGCGGGTGCCGCCGACTTGGAATTGGCCCAGATCCGCAGTTTTAACGTCGATTTTTCCCGGTTCGAGGAAGATGAATCCGATGCCCTGGCGGTGCCGGTTGGTAAGGATGGCCAGGTCCGGCTGGTCGATCGTGCCTTTGATTTTGAACGTACCGTCCGCAGCGACGGCTGCCGATGCGATGGTCGGATTTTCGGGATTGCCTTGCATCAGGAATACGGAGTCCGTGATTCCCGGGTCCAGTTTGCCGGTGATGGTGTAGGTATTGCCTCCGCATCCCACGAGGGTGCCTGCGGCAAGAAGACCTATTAACGCTTTTTTCATAGTGCTGAGAAAGGATTAAAATGATTATTTGGTCGGTTTGTGATTCGTCTTTTGGGGTGTTCGCGGCGTTTGCCGGATTTCGCGCTGGGGATTATCCTTCAAAAACCGTTCCCAGCTCGAACTGCCCTTTGCCGAGGCAGCCTTGCGGCCTCCGCCGAGTCCTTTGAACCGATCTTCGCCGAGGGCGCCGTTCAATGGGTTCGAACTCATGAAATGGTGGCACAGGGCGACGGCCATACCGTCCGTAGCGTCCAGTCGCCGGGGCGGACGTTCGATCGTGAGCATGCTGCTGACGAGAGCCGCGACCTGCTCCTTGGGGGCCGAGCCTCGGCCCGTGATACACTGTTTGATGCGTGTGGGGGCGTATTCGAATACCTGCAGTCCGCGGCTCAACGCCGCAGCCATCGCCACGCCTTGCGCCCGGCCCAGCTTGAGCATCGACTGCACGTTCTCGCCGAAGAAGGGCGATTCGAGGGCCACCTCGCGGGGGCGGTATTCGTCCACGAGGGCACCGACCCGCTCGAAAATGTAGCGCAGCTTTTCGTAAGGATCGTTCATCCTGTGCAGGTCGATGTCGCCCAGCACGACCGATCGGACCTCCCGTCCGCAAACCTCCAGCACCCCGTACCCCATGTAGTTGGTGCCGGGGTCGATGCCCATGATGCGGTATGTCGTCGGGTCGGACACGGTGCAGGGACGTTACTTCTCCTTGAGGGCCGCGATCTCCTTTTCCGCCTGACTCACGCGGCGTGCCAGGTCGGGCAGGTTCTTGAAGATGGCCGATGCGCGGTGATATTGCATGCCGGGCAGCGCCGGATAGCCGAAACGTACTTCTCCGTCAGGTACGTCTTTGTCGAGACCGCTTTTGGAGCCGATGCAGACCCTGTCGCCGATGGTCACGTGGTCCGCGATGCCGACCTGTCCCGCGAGGAAACAGTTGTGCCCCACCTTCGAAGTGCCTGCGATGCCTGTCTGGGCCGAGGAAACGGTATTCTCGCCGATTTGCACGTTGTGGCCGATCTGGATCAGGTTGTCGAGTTTCACGCCCCGGCGGATGATCGTCGAGTCGGTCTTGGCCCGGTCGATGCAGGTGTTGGCGCCGATTTCCACGTCGTCTTCGACGACGACGTTGCCCAGTTGCGGAATCTTGTCGAAGCCGCCTGCGGCATTGGGAATGAAGCCGAAGCCGTCGGCGCCGATCACCGCACCCGCATGCAGGATGCAGCGGCTGCCGATCACGCACCCCTCGTAAATCTTGACACCCGGGTAGAGGATCGTTCCGTCGCCGACGGTCACGCCGTCACCGATATAGACCTGGGGATAGATTTGGCAGTCGGCGCCGATGCGGGCTCCCGCCTCGATAACGGCGAAATCGCCCACGTAACAATCTTCGCCCAGTGTCGCCCGCTCCGAGATCGAAGCCCGCTCGCTGATGCCCTGTTTGCGGGGTTTTGCGGCCTGATACATTTGCAGCAGTTTGAGCACTGCGGCGCCGGTGTCTTCGACTTTAATCAAGGTGGCGGTCACGGGTTCCGAAGGGGTGAAATCCTTGTTCACCAATACGATCGACGCACGGGTTTTGTAAAGGTGTTTTTCGTATTTGGGGTTGGTCAGGTAGGTCAGGGCGCCGGGTTCGCCCTCTTCGATCGAGGAGACGGTGTGCACCTTGGCCTCTTTGTCGCCTGCGACTTGGCCGCCGAGAAAACCGGCGATCATTTCTGCGGTAAATTCCATCATAGCAATATAGTAATCAGAGGTATTTTTTTATGTCTATTCCTTCGGGCATGAATTCATCGACCGTGCGGCCGAAAGCCAGTACTTCGCGTACGGTGCTCGAGGCGATGTCGGCTACGGGAGCCGGGGTGAAGAGCATCACGGTGATGATGTCGGGATGCAGGCGGTGGTTGGTCGCCTCCATCGTCCGTTCGTATTCGAAATCGGTGGTGTTGCGCACGCCGCGGATGATGGCCGAGGCATGCTGGTCGCGGGCGAAGTCGCCCGTCAGACCGGTATAGATTCTCACTTCGACCCGGGGGTTGTCCGCATAGAGGTCTTCGATGAGTTGTTTGCGGGCTTCGATGCGCAGCAGTCCTGCCTTGGAAACATTGTTGCCGATGCCGATGACGACCTTGTCGAAGATTCGCAGGGCATCGTCCACGAGTGCCTGATGGCCCCGGGTAAAGGGATCGAACGATCCCGGAAAAATGGCGATGGTGTGTGACATTGGGAGCAAAGGTAATGAAAATGAATACAGAATCCAACAAACGGATCCGGGGGTGTTGCCGAATGTATCCGACTTTCTGCAAAAGTAATGAAAATGAGTGCAGAATGAAACGAGCGAACTGTTTTTTATGCCGAGTGTATTCCGATCTTTTGTGAAGGTATTGTAAATAGGGTGGGACAAAGGAAACCTGTCCGGTTTGTATCGGGCAGGATGTGTTAGTATAATTTGTTCAGGACGCGGGCGATACGTTCGGTGATGATTGCGGCGTAGAGTTGCCCTTCGCAGGCCGATAGCGAGGTGAGGCCCCGGTGATCGACATAGAAAATTTCGTCGAAACGGGCAAGTTGCTCCCGGCCGATCTCCAGCTCCAGCAGAGGCAGGCGGGCGGCTTCGACGGCCCGGCATGCCAATTCCCGTTCGACACTCGGCGGGGCGGGCGGAGTATAGACTTTTTTCCCTTTCACGGCGAACAGGGGCGCTTCGTCGCATACGTGCACGAATCCCTCGCCGTCGCAGCGGATCACCGCTTGTACGCCTGTCCGGACTGCCGCCCGTTCAATGTCCGCTTCCGCCGCCCGGTTGTCCGCCGTCACCGCTGCCTGCAAAGCCAGCATGCAGGCTGCTTCGCGTGCCGAGGTGGGGTATTCGGGGTAGGGAACGCCGTAGTTCACGACAGCCGCAGCGGGCCGCAGCGACCGCAGGGCATACCCGTCGTAGAAGGATACCGCTCCGGGGATCAGCAGCAGGTCGCCCGCCGGTGTGAAGGCCATGCGTACGAACGAAGAGCCTGCGACGGGGTGACGGTTGGCGTCGAGCAGGGCGGCGATCTCTGCCTCCAGCCGGCGAAGGTCGGGGGCCCAGCGCAACCCGAAAAGCTCTTGTATGTTGCGAGCCAGCAGTTCCGTGTGGCGGTCGAGCCAGAGGGGGCGGCGTCCCCGGACATGAAGCGTCTGATAGAGGTATGTGCCTTCGATGCGGGGCATCGGCTCCGGGATACCGTTGCGCAGCAGGATGCGTTCCATTATTGGAGGAAGATTTTGAGAAGCAGCTCGCGGAGCAGCTCCCCGTCCGGGGCGCCGCCCGCGTTCATGCCCTTCGATTTGGCGTCGTATTCGCGCAGCAGCCCCAGGATGCGGAACACTCGGCGGTTGTCCCACCGTGCCGAGGTCTGCTTCAGTTCGCCCAGAGCGTAGGCGTTGTTCATTCGCAGGATGCCCATGAGTTCCGTGTCCGAGGGAAACGGAACTCCCTTGTGGCGGCTGAGCCACCGCAGGTAGTTGATGCGGAAAATTTCGCGGAACTGATTGAAAAGGGCCAGAATCGTTACCAGCAGGGGGTTGTCTTTGGGGTTGCGGGCGAAATGGTCGGCGATGCGCAGGGCCTGTTCGAGGTTCTGTCCCGTGACGGCCTTGCAGAGTTCGAAGTTATTGAAATCTTTCGAGATGCCGATGTTCTGTTCGACGTGTGCGTCGGTGATTTTCTTCGTCCCTTCCGGCAGCGAGAGCAGCAGCTTGCCCAGTTCGTTGGAGATTTTGGCGAGGTCGGTACCCAGGTGGTCGGTCAGCATCGCCTGGGCTTTCGCGTCGATCGTGCAGCCTTTCGAGGCGACGAACTGCGCGAGCCATGGGCCGATCTCGTAGTCGCGCGGCCGGACCGATTCGAGCACCGCACCGTGCTGGGCGATGCTTTTGTAGAGCTGCGAACGCTTGTCCACGTTCTTCTCCTTGTGGCAGACGATCAGGATCGTCGTGGGCGAGGGTTTCGAAGTGTATAGCGAGAGTTTGTCGAGGCCGCGCAGTTGCTGCGCCTCCTTGAGAATCACCACCTGGTACGAACCCATCATCGGCATCTGCCGGCAGAGGTTCACCACCTGTCCCGCGTCGGAGTCCCGCCCATAGACGGTCAGCTGGTTGAAAGCCCGTTCGGACTCCTGGAGGATCGTCGAGGCCAGCAGGTCGCAGAGAGCGTCGATGAAGAAGGCCTCCTCGCCCATGAGCAGATAGACGGGCGCGAACTTCCGCGCCGTGATTTCGCCTCGGAGACGGTCGTAGGCCGCCACCGTATCTTTGAATTTAACGCCGCTTTTCGCCATGGCTTAAATGATCTCTTTGGTGATGCGCAGCACGTTCTCGGTCTCGTCCGTGACTGTCTCTTATACACATCTCCGAGCCCACGAGACTAGGCATGAGCTCGTATGC
>ENA-OYXK01000694-OYXK01000694.1-human-gut-metagenome-genome-assembly--contig:-NODE-694-length-16395-cov-6.078274_pt1 | contig 16395 bp, 10 predicted proteins | sample MGYA00244215_ERZ653417 | MGnify/ENA primary metagenome ERZ653417 (study PRJEB26926, sample SAMN06164905) | human gut metagenome | biome: ENVO:00009003; feature: ENVO:2100002; material: ENVO:00002003... | reverse complement strand
CTACACCTATTAAGTCGTCGGCAGCGTCAGATGTGTATAAGAGACAGGTACAAATTATGTACTTTTACGTACGGAATAACAAAGGTATGATACGCGAAAAAATAGAAGAATTACGTCGCACACTCGACTACCACAACCATAAATACTACGTCGAAAACAGTCCGGAAATATCCGATCGGGAATTCGACGTCCTGATGCGCGAACTGCAGGAGCTGGAGGCGGCACATCCGGAATACGCCGACCCGAACTCCCCGACGGCCCGCGTCGGAAGCGATCTCACGACCGAATTCCAAAGCGTCGAGCACCGCTTTCCGATGCTTTCGCTGGGTAACACCTATTCGCTCGACGAGCTGCACGAATTCATCGGACGCATCGAGAAAGAGCTCGGACAGACGGAGTTCGTCTGCGAGCTCAAATTCGACGGCACGGCCATCTCGCTCACCTACGAACACGGAGCCCTGCTCCGTGCCGTGACGCGGGGCGACGGCACGCGAGGCGACGATGTGACGGCCAATATCCGCACGATCCGCACCATTCCGCTGCATCTGCAAGGGGGCGACTACCCCGATTTTTTCGAAATACGGGGCGAAGTGCTGATGCCCTATGCCTCGTTCGACCGCCTCAACCGCGAACGCGAGGAGAACGGCGAACCGCTACTGGCCAATCCGCGCAATGCCGCAGCGGGCACGCTCAAGCAGCAATCCTCGGCCGTAGTCGCCCAGCGGGGGCTGGACTGCACGCTCTACCAACTGGCTGGCGACGACCTGCCCTGTACGACCCATTGGGAATGTATGCGGAAAGCCCGCGAATGGGGATTCAACGTATCGGACAAGATGCGGATCTGCCGCAGCCAAGCGGAGATCGACGACTACATCGCCTTCTGGGACGAAGAGCGCAGGAAACTGCCGTTCGCTACGGACGGCGTAGTCATCAAAGTCAATAGTTACGCCCTGCGGCGCGAGCTAGGCTTCACGGCCAAGGCGCCCCGATGGGCCGTGGCTTTCAAGTTCAAGGCCGAACAAGCGCTCACGCGACTCGAAAGCGTCGATTTCCAGGTGGGACGCACCGGAGCCATCACCCCCGTCGCCAACCTCGATCCGGTGCAGTTGGCCGGAACGACCGTCAAGCGGGCCACGCTGCACAACGCCGAACAGATCGCTCTGCTGGACATTCGCGTAGGCGATATGGTATATGTCGAAAAGGGCGGCGAGATCATCCCCAAGATCACGGGCGTCGATCTTGCGGCCCGTCCGGCGGACAGCCGTCCCTTCCAATACATCACCCGCTGTCCGGAATGCGGCACTCCACTGGTGAAATACGAGGGCGAAAGCAAGCACTACTGTCCCAATCAGAGCCACTGCCGGCCTCAGATACTGGGCCGCATCATCCACTTCATCCGCCGCAAGGCGATGGACATCGAGGGATTGGGCGAAGAGACCGTCGAACTGCTCTTCGAAAACGGACTGCTGCACGACATCGCCGACCTGTACGACCTGCGGGCCGAACAGCTCGCCTGTCTGCCCCGGTTGGGCGAAAAATCGGCCGAGAACATCATCCGGAGCATCCGGGGCTCGGTCGAGGTTCCTTTTCAGCGGGTATTGTTCGCCCTGGGCATCCGATTCGTCGGGGAAACCACGGCCAAATACCTGGCGGCACACTTCCGCACGTTGGATGCCGTGATGCACGCCACGCGCGAAGAGTTGATCGAAGCCGACGAGGTGGGCGGCAAGATCGCCGATGCCATCATCGACTACTTCGCCGACGCGGAGAACCTGCGGATCATCGAGCGGCTGCGCAAAGCGGGGCTGCAAACCGAAGCCGCGCACAAAGCCCTCGAATCGGAAAGTCTGGCGGGCAAAAATTTCGTCATCACGGGCAGATTCTCCGGTCACAGCCGCGACGAACTGAAGGAACTGATCGAAGCGCACGGCGGTAAAAACCTCGCGGCGGTATCGGCCAACGTCGATTTTTTGGTCGCAGGAGAAAAGATCGGACCGGCGAAACTCCAAAAGGCGACCAAACTGGGCGTACGTCTCATCTCCGAAGAGGAACTGCTGGCGATGATCGCTTCCGGCGGAACGCTGCCCGTGACAGAGAACGCTTCGGACGGGAACACGTCTGCGGCACCCCCGTCGGCTCAGGAAACGACCGACAAAACCGACGGCGGCAACACGGAACAGGGGTCGCTGTTTTAGGCGGGAAACGGCACTCCCCGGGCCGAGAAAACGCACAATATTATTTCGGGCGCATGCCCTGACACCGAAAATAATGATGTAAAAAATCAGAATAATACGAACGAACTCCTTTCTCGCTCCTACGCTCGCCAGGCTCCGGCCGGGCAGTTTCCGACTCCTTCCGAAAAGGAAATTCAAAGGAAACGGGATGCAAATACGCAGACAGCGGCCACGAACGGCCGCGAACGGATTCGAAAAACAGGACGAAGCCTCGGAAGCGTTCAAGGATATAATTATCAAATATAACATTATCAACGATATGACACGACACAAACTCAGCGGCGCCGGCGCAGCCATCCCCACCCCTTTCACACCCGACGGACGGGTGGATTATCCGGCTTTGGCCCGCACGATCGACTACATCATCGACGGCGGTGTGGATTTCATCGTCGCACTCGGCACGACGGCAGAAACCCCGACCCTCTACCTGCACGAACGGGCCGTGGTCGCCATGTTCATCAAAAACCACATCGCAGGGCGCGTGCCGCTGGTGATCGGCGTAGGCGGCAACTCGACCTCGGAAGTGCTCGACCAGTTGCGCGAATTCGACCTGCGGGGGGCGGATGCGATCCTGAGCGTCACACCCTACTACAACAAACCGTCGCAGGAGGGGTTGTACCAGCACTTCAAAACCGTATCGGAACATTCGCCCCTGCCGATCATTCTCTACAACGTTCCCGGCCGTACGGGGGTCAATATGACCGCAGCGACCACGATCCGCATTGCGGGCGACTTCCCGAATGTCATCGGCATCAAGGAGGCTTCGGGCAAGATCGACCAGATTCAGGAGATACTCGACTGGCGGAGCAGGGATTTTCTGGTGCTCTCGGGAGATGACGCCCTGACGCTCGACCTGATGAGCCGGGGCGCCGACGGCGTGATCTCGGTAGCGGTCAATGCCTTCCCGCGCAAGATGATGACTTGCATCGACCTGGCAAAGAAGGGCGACTTCGAAGGAGCACACAAGGCTTACGAATGTCTGGAGGAGGCCGTGACCGCCCTCTTCGCCGAAGGCAACCCGACGGGCGTGAAATGCGCCATGTCGGTACTGGGACTCATCGGCAACACGCTGCGGCTGCCCCTCGTTCCCGGAACCCCGCAGCTCGAAGCCCGCTTCAAAGAACTGATCGCCAAATACGATTTGAATTGATCGCACGTTTATATAACAATGCGGCACGAAACGGGTTCCGCACCGTATTCGCACACTGAACCGCCGCACACAAAAGGCTATGAGAAAATTGCTTGTCCTGCTGCTGTTTCTGCCTCTGATGGCAACGGCCAAAATACCTGTCGAAGAGGATATTATCCGGCAGACGCTGGATTCCGAATCCCCCTACTACTACCCGAACCTGATGCTGCGGTATCAGTCGGGCGACGACTCGATGACCGAGGAGGACTACCACTACCTCTACTACGGATATGCCTATCAGGACGCCTACAAGCCTTTGAATGCCAATTCGGACATGGACAAAGCCATACTGATCGCCCAAACGGTCGATTTCGAGAATCCGACGCACGAAAGCCTCGAGAAACTGATCGCAGCGGTGAACGATGCCTTGGTGCAGGATCCGTTCAGCCCCAAACTGCTGAACCTGCTGGCATTCGCTTACGGAGCGCTCGGCGACTCGAAGAACGAACAGATCAACTACAACCGGATGAACTCCATCCTGGCGACGATCGAGGATTCCGGCAACGGCCTCAAGGAAGGGAGCGCCTGGCATATCCTGATGTTCGGACATGCTCTCGATCTGCTGGCCGCACACGACCGTCACTACGGCAAAGCACGCGTCGTCAGCCGCTCGGTGGAATACGTCCCCCTGCTCGAGCCGGTACGGACCGAAGAGGGGCGGATCAAGGGATATTACTTCGATTACAGCCGCATCTACCGGAACAAACCCGACGACTACGTATTCAAACGGCCCCGAACCTGGCAATTCAACAACCTGCGTCCGAGAGAATACAAATAACGAAAACCGCTCTTGAAGCCCCGGCATAATTCAACGGCCTAATTTATTATAAAAGTATAAGATGAAAACAACTCTTTTCTCCGAATCATCCTGCAAAGGCACCCTCCTCTCTACGCGGGGGGGGGAGTATTTCTAACCTTCACAAAACGGGCACGAAACACCCCGAACGAGATCCAAATGAAAAAATTACATCATATAGTGCTTGTCCTTGCACTCGCAGCGACCCTTTTCACGGGCTGCAACAAGGACGAAGGGGTCACTCCCCGCCCGCCGGTCCCCGAAACGGCGGACCAGACCATTATGTTCTATCTGACAGGAACCAACCTGGGGTCTTACTTCAGGAAAAATGTCGATGACGCGATGAACGCCATCGACCGGAACATACTCCACAACAGTCGCGTACTGGTTTTCATCCAGCCTCAAAGAGGCCTTTCGATGGTATTGGAACTCTACTATACGCCCCGCAACGACGATTACGTACCCGGAGCACAGTTCTCGTACGAACACTGCAAGGTCGATACCCTGCGCCGCTGGGCGGACGCCGACTTCAACTCGATGGACAGAGGTACGATCACCGAAGTTATCTCCTACATGGCCGAACAGGCTCCGGCACGTCGATACGGTCTGATCCTCGGCGGACACGGGCTGGGTTGGGTCCCGGACGGTACGTCGGTCAATGCCATCCGGTTCTCCGCATTCCAGGATTTCTGGAGCCCGATGCCGAATGCCCTGCCGACCCGCTGGATGGGCGATTCCGGCAAGCGGGCTGAAATTCCGCAACTGGCAGCGGCCTTCGGCAACACGGGGCTGCATTTCGACTACCTTCTCTTCGACGCCTGCTTCATGTCTTCGATCGAGGCATTGTACGATCTTCGCGGTTGTGCCGATCGCATCATCGCTTCACCGTGTGAAGTGATGGCCGCCGGTTTCAACTACACCGATATTCTGCCGCACCTGCTCGCCGATGCAGGCACAAGTTACGACCTGCCGGGTGTCTGCAGCGAATACTATGACTATTACATGAACCGCGCGACCACGAAATCAGGCTGCATCGCCCTGACGGTCACCGGCGAACTGGAGCCGCTGGCGGCTATCGTCAAGGAGATCGAAACGAAGTATCCGGGGAAAACGTACGACCGGGCATCGCTGCAAACCTACGAAGGGCTCGACGAGCATGTATTCTACGACTTGCAGGGATACATCGAGGCGATCTGCGACGAAAAGGATCCGCTGCTCGATAAGTTCAGAGCACAAATGGGAAAGGCCTTCCCGACGGAAAGCCGGCTGCATACGCCTTCGTTCTACTCGGTATATGGATTGGGCGACGCTCCGAACGGGATGCATACGATCGAAGACGGAAAATATTCCGGCGTAACGACCAGCGCCCCGTGCGAACGATTCGCCCCGGAATGGGCACAGACCTCCTGGTACCGGGCGACCCACTGATCCGACGGATCAGAACGGAAATCCTCGATGGAACATCCGACAAGAAAGCCGAAATCTTTGGATTTCGGCTTTCTTTATACATCGCTTGGGCGTCACTCCTATTCATACTGCCCCGACTTGAGGCGCTGCACCTCCTCGCGGGTCAGGAAGCGCCACTGTCCCCGCTTGAGATTTTTCTTCGAAAGCCCGGCGTAGTAAACACGGTCAAGTTTCTTGACCGCATAACCCAGATGCTCGAAAATACGGCGCACGATGCGGTTGCGGCCCGAATGGATCTCGATCCCCACCTCCGTCTTGTCCTCCTTGACATAGGCGATCTCATCGGCATAGATCTCGCCGTCCTCCAGCGTAATGCCTTGAGCGATCTGCTCCATATCCGCTTTGGTGAGGGGCTTGTCCAACGACACCTGGTAAATCTTCTTCTTCTGGAACGAAGGGTGCGTGAGTTGGCGGGTCAGATCGCCGTCGTTGGTGAAAAGTAACAGCCCGACACTATTCTTATCGAGGCGTCCCACAGGATAGATACGCTCCGTACAGGCGTCCTTCACCAACTCCATGACCGTCTTGTCGGCGTGGGGATCGTCGAGCGAAGTCACGTAACCCTTGGGCTTGTTGAGCACCAGATAGACCTTCTTCTCGCCCTCGACACGGCTGTCGTTGAATTTCACCTCGTCCGTAGGCTGGACTTTCGTTCCCAGCGTCGTCACGACCACCCCGTTGACGGTCACCAGCCCCGCCTGGATGAAATCGTCCGCTTCGCGGCGCGAACAGATCCCCGACTGGGCGATGAAACGGTTCAGGCGTATCTCTCCCGTCTGGTTATTGGGATTGTATCTGGGATAACTTCGGGGCTTATCGTCCCGGCGGCCGAACGAGCGGTCGCCGCCCCGGAACCCACCGGATTTCCGATCGTCGGAACGGCGTTCACCGTAAGGCTTATCGAATGTCTTGTAACCGTCCTGTTTGCGGTCGTCGTACCGACGTTCGCCGTAAGGTTTGTCCGAACGGCTATAACCGCCGGATTTCCGATCGCCGAATGACCGGTCGCGCCCCTCCTTCTGCTCACCGTAAGGTTTGCCGAACTTCTTGAAACCGCCCGGTTTGTTATCCTCGTACCGGCGGGAAGCGTACCCGTCTTTCCGCTCCGAAAAACGAGGCTTGAACTCCCGATCCGCGGCATCGTCCCTGCGTCGGTCGTCCGAACCGAACGACCGGTTCCCGGAACGACGGGAATCGTCACGGTGCGCACGGTCTTCCCGCACAGGACGGTTGTCGCTCGTAAAATTAGGGTTGTAGGATGCGCGCGGACGGCTGTCCGAAGAGTGCTCCGAATCGGCGGCATCACGCTGCAAACGCGGGCGACGCTCGATACGCTCCGCAGAGGAAATACGCGCCCGCTTATCGCGCCCGAAGCGGGCCAACGTCGTATCCGAGTCGTTTTTGAAATCTTTCATAATCGATTCTGTGAGTTTTGCGAATTTAATAAGTCGTATTCCCGGAAATCGCAATCGTCGATGGAACCCGCAAAACTCACGCTACGGCGTTTTACGACGCCAGGTCCCAAATCGGCGATTTCACTCGATTTCCCCTGCATAACAGGGAAAACCCCGGCATTCGCACCGGCCGAAAACACCGGTGCAGGCAGCAAAGGTAATCGAATTTTCGGGATAACGGCACCGACAACCGCTATTTTCCGGAAAAAGAGGATTATCCCTGCGGGAATCAGATCGAAATACCGTGCCAAAATATTTCCCCTTATCCGCAAAAGCCGTATATTTGCACATCAAAAACCAGGACATGAACCGAGAAATCCTCCGATTAGCCGTTCCGAACATCATCTCCAACATCACGGTCCCCCTTATGGGCATCGTGAGTTCCGCCGTCGCGGGACACCTGGATAACTCCGCAGCGACGATCGGGGCACTCGCCATCGGCGTATCCATCTTCAACTTCATCTACTGGAACTGCAGCTTCGTACGCATGGGTACCAGCGGACTCACGGCGCAGGCTTTCGGTGCAGGAAACTTCCACGAATGCACCAACATGCTCGTCCGGGGCATCCTGGTCGCAGCGATCCTCGGCCTGCTGGTTATTTGCTTCCAAAACCCTCTGGGGCGACTGGCACTATGGGCCATGAACGGCAACGAAATCGTACACGACTATTTCTACGCCCGCATCTGGGCGGTACCCGCCGGTATCATGCTCTTCGGATTCAACGGCTGGTACACAGGCATGCAGAATGCCGTGATCCCGATGTGTATCGCCGTCACGGTGAATATCGTACACGTTTCCACAAGCCTGTGGCTCGTATTCGGACACGGCATGGGCATCACGGGCATCGCCTACGGCTCGGTCGTGGCCCAAAATACGGGGGTCCTGCTGGCAGTCCTGCTGCTTATCCTGCGATACCGCAAAATTCTCACACGGTTTACGTGGCGTGAAGTGGTGGACTGGGAACCGGTGCGGAAATTTTTCCTCATCAACCGCGACATCATCGTCCGTACGCTCTGTATCGTAGCCGTATATACCTTCTTCACGGCGGCATCGGCTCGTATGGAAGACCCGATCCTGCTGACGGTCAATACGCTTCTGCTCCAGATATTCACCCTTTTCTCCTACATGAACGACGGCTTCGCCTATGCAGCCGAAGCCCTCACGGGACGCTTCATCGGAGCCCGGGACGAACAATCGCTGCGTCGCTGCCTGGGACGTTGTCTGGGCTGGGGCACACTGATCTCGGTGCTGTTCGTCGGCATATACCTCATCTGGTGGCGCGACCTGTTGGGCATTTTCATCAAGGCCGGAACTCCGGACGCAGCACAGGTCGTTTCGACGGCGGGTAATTACATCGTCTGGATCATCCTCATCCCGCTGGCCAGCGCCATGCCCTTCATCATGGACGGTATCATGGTGGGTGCGACCGAAACCAAAGTGATGCGCAATTCGATGCTGCTCTCGACCGTCGCCTATTTCGGTATCTTCTACTCGCTCTATCCCGTCATCGGGAACAACGCCCTTTGGCTGGCCTTCACGCTCTATATGTTCCTGCGCGGCACGCTGCAACTCCTGATGACCCGGCGCCTGCGGCTCATCTATCGAAAAGCTGCGGCATAAATTTCCCGACGTATCTTCGCCCTGCAAAGGACGGCCCTTCCTCTCCACCGATCCAAATAACCGGGGTTCTTTGTCCGGCAGATCCCTTCCTCTTCAACTACTGCATACACCGTACTGCAATAAATTTTTCAACAGTAACGAAAAGATTATACGGAACTTTCCTCTTCGCACCGCTGCCGGCCATTTCGGTACAGGGAACAAACGTGTCTGTAAACAAAGTGATCGGTTGAAAAACAAAAAGCCCGGAGCGTTTTGCTCCGGGCTTTATTTGGAAACCAACGTTCGAATTACATCTGTTTATAAAGTTCGTTGTACTTCTCGTACTTCTCCATCATACCGGGTTCGTCGCGCAGACGATAGCAGAGAGTCTTAAGCAACTGCACGGGATCGGGATTCTGCGGTCTAATCTCATGAGAAGCCTCCAGATAAGGAACTGCCTGCGAATAAATCGAAAGAATCTCCTTTTGATCGGCTTCATACTCACTCGAATTGGTGTATTGCTTCTCGTTAACGATCTGATTCAGCGCATCGGCTTTCATAATGATGTAGTAACCCGTAAAGAACTGCGCCTCGTAAGACTGGGGATTCAGTTCAAGGGCCTTCTGCAGAGAAGCGATCGCCTCATCGTAATCCTCCAACGAAACGAAAATCTGGGCACGACTGAACCACAGTTCGATGTTCTGGGGATCACCGGCAATCGCATCGTCGAGCATCGTAACCAGCTCCGACGGATCGCCCAATCCCTCTTCCATCGAATACAACATAATCAAACTCTTGAGAATATCCTGATTCTTCGGGAATTTAGTAATACCGGTCATCAGGGCGTCTTTAGCTTTCAGAACATTGGCACGATCCGCCTCACGCTGACCATAATAGTTATGGAACAGGTAGTAATAGATCATACCGTTGTCATCCGTATATCCCATGTCAAGAGCTTTGTTCAACAGCTCTACACCGTGAGCATACTCGGTGGAATCCTTCTCACCGGCAGCAGCGGCCAGATAGCCCGCATAGTAAAGGCGCGAAGCGTCGGGAGTGCCGCAAGCCGGGCTCATCTCTGCACGGAAAGCGGTTTCAAAAGCCTCCGAACCGAGCTTATATTCGCCGATATTATTGCAGGCATCGCCCAGTTGCGAACAGTAGTTGCTGATCGCCATAAGCTGCTCCTTGACCTTCGGACCCTGCTTGGAATCGAGTTCGTAAGCCTTGTTCAAAGCAGTAATCGCTTTGTCGATAGCACCTTCCTTTACGGGTTCGATCTCCTTCCAACCGATCACCTGACCGTTCGAAATGTAAACCGTCACGTAATCATAGTTCTGTGCCGCCACCGACAGGCCGTTGATCGTAACCTCATCGATCGATTTCGGATCGCCCAGCGACAAACTCAACTGCAAACTGGGTTCTCCGACATAGAGATCTTTGGTAGGGGCAAGTATGGCCTCGACATAGCTCTTACCCAGATTGAGCCAGGTAGCGGCTTTCGCACCCTTCTTCGCATCGGCGCTCGCAGCTTCGTTCTTTTCGATCTTCTGCAACAAGGCCTCCTTGTTGACTTTCTGTGCCTGGGCAGCAGTTCCCAACAAGGTAACGGCGGCCAGGGCCAAAATAAGTTTTTTCATAATGAACGGGGTTTTTAATTTATAGGTATTATCTTCTATTGTTCTTTACTAACATTCTCTTCGGCCTCGGGTTCCGGAGCGCCCGTCCCATCGACCTCGACGGCCGGAGCCTCCTCCTCTTCGTTGGCGGGAACGACGATCACCGAAGCGATGGCATCCCCTTCACGCAGATTGATGATACGCACGCCCTGCGTAGCACGTCCCGCCACGCGAATCTGATCTACCGCCGTACGGATCGTCAGCCCCGAACGGTTGATAATCATCAGGTCGTTCTCGTCGGTCACCGCCTGGATCGAAATCAACTTGCCGGTTTTTTCCGTAATATTGATCGTCTTCACCCCCTTGCCGCCACGGTTGGTAATGCGGTATTCGTCCAGATCGGTACGCTTGCCGTAACCGTTCTCGCTGAGTACCAGCACGTCCTGCGAGCTATTGGGTTCGATGCAGATCATGCCGACCACCTCGTCACCTTCGTCGAGCGAAATACCGCGCACACCGGCCCCGACACGTCCGATCGGGCGCACCGTGTTCTCGTTGAAGCGGATCGCCTTACCCTCTTTGGCCGCGATCATTACCTCGGCGCTGCCGCTGGTGAGTTTGGCCTCGATCAACTGGTCGCCCTCGCGGATCACGATGGCGTTCACGCCGTTCTGACGGGGACGAGAGTACGCTTCCAGTTTGGTCTTCTTGATCGTGCCATCCTTGGTACACATGATGATATAGTTGTTGTTCACGTATTCCGCATCGTCCAGACACTTCACGTTGATATAGGCACGCACCTTGTCGTCCGGCTCGATCTGGATGACGTTCTGAATCGCCCGTCCTTTCGAGGAGCGCGTTCCTTCGGGAATCTCGTAAACCTTGAGCCAATAGCAACGGCCTTTCTCCGTGAAGAAGAGCATCGTATTGTGCATCGTGGCCATATAGATATGCTCGATGAAATCCTCGTCGCGCGTCGCGCTGCCCTTGGCGCCGACGCCGCCCCGGTTCTGGGTACGGTATTCGGCCAGCGGCGTACGCTTGATATAGCCCAAGTGCGAAATGGTGATGACCATCTCGTCGTCGGCGTAGAAATCCTCCGGGTTGAACTCTTCGGAAGCGTAAACGATCTCCGAGCGCCGTTCGTCGCCGTATTTGGCCTTCACCTCCAACAATTCGTCCTTGACGATCTTCATCTGCAATTCGCGGCTGCCCAGCACATCGTTGAAATAAGCGATCTGCGCCTCCAGCTCGTTGCGCTCGGCAACCAGCTTGTCGTGTTCGAGTCCCGTCAGAGCACGCAGACGCATCTCGATAATGGCCGAAGCCTGTGCGTCGCTCAAACTGAAGCGCTCCATCATGGCCTGCTTGGCCAGATCGGGATTCTTGGCTGCCCGGATGATGTGGATGATCTCGTCGATGTTGTCCTGCGCAATGAGCAGACCCAACACGATATGCAACCTCTTCTCGGCCTTGACCAGATCGAAGCGCGTGCGCCGCACGATCACGTCGTGGCGGTGCTCGACGAAATGCCGCACCAGATCCAGCAGATTGAGCATCATCGGACGACCGTTCACCAGCGCGATGTTGTTCACCGCGAACGAGGTTTGCAGCGGCGTATTCTTATACAGCGTATTGAGCACCACGCTCGCCACGGCATCGTGTTTCAGGATGACGATGATCCGCATGCCGTTCCGGTCGGACTCGTCGTTGATATAGGAAATGCCTTCGATCTTCTTTTCGTTGATAAGGTCGGCGATCTTCTTGATCATCTCCGCCTTGTTGATCATATAGGGAATTTCGGTGATGACGATGCACTCACGGCCGCTGGCCGTATGCTCGATCTCCGTGCGGGCCCGCATGACCACACGGCCCCGGCCTGTCAGCAACGCTTCCCGAACCCCTTCGTAGCCGTAAATAATTCCCCCTGTAGGGAAATCGGGGCCCTTGACGTACTTGAGCAGCTCCTCACATGCTATCTCCGGATTGTCCACGAAAGCACAACAGGCGTCGATCACCTCGCCCAAATTGTGCGGCGCCATATTGGTCGCCATACCGACGGCGATACCGCTCGCGCCGTTCACCAGCAACAGGGGGATCTTCGTCGGAAGCACCGTAGGTTCGGGGATCGTATCGTCGAAGTTGAGCGTCCAATCGATCGTATCCTTGTCGATATCGGCCATCACCTCATCGGTGATCTTCTGCATGCGGGCCTCGGTATAACGCATCGCTGCGGGCGAATCGCCGTCCATCGAACCGAAGTTACCCTGACCGTCCACCAGCGGGTAGCGCATCGACCAGTCCTGAGCCATACGCACCATCGCTCCATAGACCGAACTGTCGCCGTGCGGGTGGAACTTACCCAGCACGTCGCCGACGATACGGGCGGATTTACGCGTGGGTTTGTCGGAGTAGAGGTTCAGTTCCGCACTCATATCGTAAAGAATACGACGGTGTACGGGCTTCAAACCGTCCCGCACGTCCGGCAGCGCACGCGATACGATAACGGACATCGAATAGTCGATGTAAGCGGACTTCATCTGCTCTTCGATATTGATGGGAATGATTTTTCCCTCCAATCCGGCATTCTTTTCTTCTTCTGTCAGCATGTCATTCTTTGAGTTTCTCTCTTCGTTTTCTCTGCCCGGCATGGCCCGAACGCATTCCGCGCCGCCCTTCGCCGGTCGAAAACATCGAACTTTACCCCTTATTTTCTACATTCGGACTACTTCTTCGCCCGATCGAAAACAGCGGACTTACGTTCTTTGTTCTCTTCGCTCGGTCCGACGAGTCTATTCGTCGGTTCCCGCTTATCGAAAACATCCGAAAATACATTCTATAAACACACAAAAATAGCATTTATTCGTCGAATAAGCAACTTTGGACCCAATAAAATCACCCGTTTCCGCAAGTTTTTTCACCGCACACACCATTTTCAGCCCTTTTCAGCCGTTTTGACAACATCAAAAAAATCCCCCGGCAAAGTGTCGGGGAATTTCAAAGCCGTTCGGACAAATTTTATACATCACGCCCTATTTACGACCGCCAGCACGATCGGGAAAAATACACTACCGGAAATCGATCCACTCGTACCCGGCGTAATTCTCCGCATCGAAAGTGCGGGGCGACGCCTCGTGAACGGTGACGGAACGGATGTCGATCCGAACCCGGTCGCCGTCGATTTCGTAGATCACTGCCGTCGGCAGCGAACGGGCCGTGTCCACTTCGACGTCGATCTGCCCGACGGCCGACTGGATACGCAGCGGAGTAAGCCGGATTACGGCCGTGCTTCCCTTCTCGCTCAAAAGCGAGGCGGCATATTCGCCGTCGATGAAATCGAACGCCCGGGTGGGATTATTGAGCAGATTATGGGACGTGAGATCCACACGGTCGATAACCACCTCTTTACGATCGGGGTCGATTTCGTAACGGAACTCCGCATCGCCGTAAACCTCCTGCCCATTGACATGCATATAGTAGTTGTCGCCGCTCACCTCATAATAGCCCGGCACGACATCCCCGTCGGTATGCACCTCGAAGACTACGCTGTACCCCTCCAGCGCTCCGAGCGCAGCGGTCAGTTGCTTCAACACGGCCTGCGGCCGGTTATCGGCCTGGACAGAGAACACGGCAAACAGTGCCGCCAACAACAAAACAGATCGTTTCATAAGATATTTTTTCCGATTATACTCCGATAGACCGAACCGTCGTCATTCCGTCGATTTTCGCCCGAATACATCGGCCGAATCTGCAAATGTACTCCGAAACCGCTCCGACAACGGTCGAATTCAAAAATCCGAAAAACGACAATCGACATCACGAATGTTTCGACCATCCTTATTCAATATATTCAATGCGAAACCAATTTTAGTCCGACGATAGAACCGAACAAGGTAACGATAAAAAAAATCCGGGCGAAACCCGCCGATTCGCCGAAGACGAAAATCCCCAGCAACACCGTACCGAGAGCTCCCACGCCGGTCCAAATAGCGTACGCGGTACCGATCGGGAGCGTCTGCACGGCTTTGGCCAGCAAACCCATACTCAACACTGTCGCCAGGACGAACCCTCCGATCCAAAGATAAAGCTCCGTACCCTGGGCCCCCTTGGTCTTCCCTAAACAGAAAGTCATGGCCACCTCGAAAACTCCCGCGATAAACAATACGATCCAATTCATCGTTTTCTCCCTCGTTTTTATTCCGAATTACCAATCCGAAGAGTGTTCCGCACCCCGCTTTCGTACGACAAGACAACGGCAATCCCTATTTCATAATACCCAAACACATTCAAGCCTCGTCCGGAGCGATCATCGCATCAAAATACTCCCAACTCCTGCAGGCGGGCCTCCAGCGAAGGCAGGTCGTGGAAGAGAATATCGCGCGGCTTGGCTCCCTCCTGACGGCCGACGATGCCGGCCCGCTCGAGCTGCATCATGATCCGACCGGCACGGTTGAAGCCCACCTCGTAATTGCGCTGAATCGAAGAGGTCGAAATCTGTCCCTGCGACACGGCTGCACGGGCAATGTCGGCGAACAGCGTGTCGTAGCGCACCGGAGCCCCGCTCTCGCTGCCCAGCGACGAGGATTCTCCGCCACTCGATTCCGGCACGTAATCGGGCAGCCGGTAGGCTTCGGAATATCCCTGTTGGCGGCCGATGAAATCCACGATCCGCTCCACTTCGCGGGTTTCGACCAGCGCACACTGGATACGGATCAGCTCCCCGTCCTTCGAGAAGAGCATGTCGCCCCGGCCGATAAGCTGGTTGGCGCCCGGCTGATCGATGATCGTGCGCGAGTCGATCATCTGCATCACGCGGAAGGCGATACGGGCCGGGAAATTGGCCTTGATACCGCCCGTGATGACCTTCACGTCGGGGCGCTGCGTGGCGATAATCAGGTGAATACCGATGGCACGGGCTTTCTGCGCCAGACGCATCACGGGACCTTCGACCTCGCGGGCCGTCATAATCAGATCGGCGAACTCATCGACCACAACTACGATATAGGGCAGGTAGCGGTGTCCCTTTTCGGGATTGAGCCGCCGCGCCGTGAATTTATCGTTGTATTCGGCGATGTTGCGGGCTCCCGCTCTCTTGCAGAGTTCCAGCCGGTTGTCCATCTCCGTACAGAGGGAGTTGAGCGTATAGACCGCCTTGCGGGGGTCGGTGACGATCGCTTCGTCCTCGGACTCCATCTTGGCCAGGAAGTGCTTCTCGATCTTGGAATAGAGCGAGAACTCGACCATCTTGGGATCGATCATCACGAACTTGAGTTGCGAGGGGTGTTTCTTGTAGAGCAGCGAGGTGATGATGGCATTCAGGCCGACCGACTTACCCTGACCCGTAGCACCGGCCACGAGCAGGTGGGGCATCTTCGCCAGGTCGAAGACATAGTTCTCGTTCTGGATCGTGCGACCGATCACCACCGGAAGTTCGGCTTTCGACTCCTGGAACCGCAGCGAACGCACGGCCGAATACATCGACACGACCTGCTTGTCGCGGTTCGGGACCTCGATACCGATGGTACCCTTGCCCGGAATCGGAGCGATGATGCGGATGCCGAGCGCCTTAAGGCTCTGGGCGATATCGTTCTCCAATCCCTGTATCTTGGAGATCTTGACGCCCTGGGCCTGCACGATCTCATAGAGCGTCACCGTAGGTCCTACCGTAGCTTTGATCCGCTGGATCGGAATACCGAAATCCTTGAGCGTCTGTTCGATCTTGGACTTGTTCTCGTAAATCTCCTCGTCGCTCACCTGCGAGTCGGACGTATAATCCTCAAGCAGCGTCACGGGCGGACGCTGGTAGTTGTTCAGATCCTTCAACGGGTCGTAGAGGCTGCTCTCGATGCTTTTCTCGTCCACGACCTTGGCCTCGTGTGCTTCAACGGTCACCACGACGCCTTCGGCCGGAATTTCAGGCTCCGCCGTAATCGTGTATTCCGTAATTCCGTCCACGACCGGCGCAGGCTCCGACGCATACTGCGGCTGTCTCTTATACACATCTCCGAGCCCACGAGACTAGGCATGAACTCGTAT
>ENA-OYXK01000693-OYXK01000693.1-human-gut-metagenome-genome-assembly--contig:-NODE-693-length-16395-cov-6.080661_pt1 | contig 16395 bp, 13 predicted proteins | sample MGYA00244215_ERZ653417 | MGnify/ENA primary metagenome ERZ653417 (study PRJEB26926, sample SAMN06164905) | human gut metagenome | biome: ENVO:00009003; feature: ENVO:2100002; material: ENVO:00002003... | reverse complement strand
CGTCGGCAGCGTCAGATGTGTATAAGAGACAGGTGCCAGACGATCCGCAATATAATCAGACACTTTCTGCTTCATATCCTCTACTTCCTTCCATCCCATTTATTCTCGCAGACCATGAATTTTCCGGAAGCCTGAATCGGGATCTCGTCCACATAAGTGATCCGGATCTCCGCTTCCTCTCCAAGATAATGCCGGTAAGCGGCAATCAGATCCTCTTCCACCAGTTTTTTCCGGTCTGCGTTGACCAGCAGTTCATACTCTTTCTGTCCCCACTGGATGCATTTTGCCTGGTAAACAGTTCCTTCGAACTTCAGCAGTGTATTCATAAAAACGTGGATTGATAGCGGCTCACCTTTTGTGTTATACATAAGAGAACCACGACGTCCGTAAATCTCTGTATATTTTGCATGCACCCGGCCGTTCTTGTCATAATATACACGCATTTTCCCTGTGTCACCGGTATCATAACGAACCATTGGAAATGTTTTATTATAATAATCTGTCACAACGATTCTTCCCAGTTCTCCCGGCTCCGCCGGTTCATCAGAATCCAGTTTCAGAATCTCCGGATAAAAATTATACAGGTCAACCGTATATTCCGAATCCTCATCAAGCTGGATCGCAATAAAGCCATTTTCATTATTTCCATAGGACCGTACCGGAGAAAATCCGAACAGCTCTTTTGTCAGATCATAAGTTTCCTGCGGAAGTGCTTCTCCCATAGAAAATACCATTTCAACAGACCAGCGGCTGATATCTCTTCCTGTTTTTCTGATATACTGAGTCAACGCCGTCAGTGCACTGGAATACGTAACCAGAACCTGAATCTTCTTCTTTTCAATATCACGGCAGATTTTATCCAGTGACTCATCTCCCATATTGGAAATATCCACCATGATCAGATTATTTTTAAAAGATTTCCACTTACTGATCGTATTTTTTCCTTTTATCCACGCACGAAATTCTCCACGTTTCATTCCCATACGAAAGCCATTCAGTTCCATGCAGGAGATAAAGTTCATATTTACACGGCTCATTTTATCTCCATCACAGAGTACTGTAAACGGAGTTCCTGTAGAACCACTGGTACTGAGCCTGTAGAGATTTCCCTGTTCTCTGACACAATCCACCAGCACCTCATCATAAATGGAATTGAATTTACGGACAATCTCCCTTGTCTGCTCAATCATTGGAAGCTGATCTTCTCCCGCTGGTACAACCGTTGCCTTAAAAGCAGTAATATCTGCTGCCTGACTGATCGGATATGTAAAAAATCCGACCGGAATACTGGTCTCAAAATTGCGCATTTTAATTTCTGACTTAACAGTCGGATTCCGCTGCAGCCTGGAAACAGTTACCAGATTGGCATAGAAAAAAGTAAGCTCTGTCAATTCGGAAATCTGTGACTGGACAAACAATGTGGATTTTGCGGGATCCAGCCCCGCGGACAAATAATCCAATGCCACCTCAATGATATTCTGACGCACCTTCTCCGGATTATCAAAATTGTCGGTCAGCGCCTGTGCATCCGCAATCATAATAAAAATCTTATCAAACTCTCCCGAATTCTGTAATTCCACTCTTCGTCGCAGAGATCCTACATAGTGTCCCACATGCAGTCTTCCTGTCGGGCGATCTCCGGTTAATATAATTTTTGCCATCTCTATGCCTCCTGATTTTTCTCAGTTACTATATATTTTCGTGTTATTTTTCTAATTTCATTCATACACTGTCAACTGTAGCAAATCCACGTTGCAATGTCAACGGATGTTGTGTTAAAATAAGAATGAATTAAGATATTAAACTTCGTCAATTTAAGGAGGTTTGTTTTTATGAACGAGAAAATATATAAAGCAATGGGATCATCAGCCGTATCAAGCCTCGTGATCGGAATCTGTGTACTTGCCACAGGAATCGCCGCAGGGGTTCTTCTTATTATAAATGGGTCCCGCTTACTAAAGCATAAATCAAAAATTTTATTATAATACTTCAAATCCGGAGAATTTTTTCATTCTCCGGGTTTTTTACTCTTTATTGTCAACCTGTTCGCTCACCATCGTTGACATTTCATTTTTTCCATGCTAAAGTGAATGCATATTGTTAATAATTACACACAAGGAAGGTATTTAGCAAATGCATACAACAAAAGAAAACGATCCGTTTCTCTCCCGCGAGGAGGCTCTTTCTATTTTAAACACTCCGGACGATCAGCTGGATGATCTGATCGCCCGTGCTGAAAAACTCCGGAGAAAATATAAAGGAAATCACGTCAGCATCCATATTCTGACCAATGCCCGCAGCGGCAACTGTTCCCAGGACTGCGCATACTGTGCACAATCCTGCCGTTCCACCGCAGATATTGAAAAATACAAATGGGTTTCCGATGAGAAACTGTACAAGGATAACGATTTTGTCAATGAACACCATTTAAGCCGCCACTGTATCGGCTTAAGCGGAATGAAATTTACAGATGAGGAAATTGAAGAACTTGCCGAACGCATCCGTGCCATGAAGAAAACCGGCACACATCTGTGCTGTTCCATTGGATTTTTAACAGAAAAACAGGCACGCATGCTCTACGATGCCGGTCTTGACCGTATCAACCACAACTTAAACAGCAGCCGCGCCTATTACAGCCATATCTGCTCCACCCACACCTTTGACCAGCGTGTTGAAAATATTCATATGCTGCAGAAGATTGGATTTGAAATCTGCAGTGGCGGAATCATCGGTATGGGCGAGAGCAAAGAAGATGTGGTAGATATGCTGATGGAACTGCGTGAGATCCAGCCGGAAGCACTGCCGATCAATTTTCTGCTTCCGATCAAGGGAACTCCGTTAGGCGATAAAGATATTTCCGGTCTGACCACAGAATACTGCATGAAAGTCCTCTGCCTTGCAAGACTGATGGTTCCACAGTCAGATATCCGCTGTGCCGCCGGCCGCGAGGTATATTTCAAAGGAGAAGAAAAAAAGCTTTTAAGTGTCGTCGATTCCATCTTCGCCTCCGGTTATCTGACCGCCGGTGGACAGGGCATCCAGGATACCATCAAAACCATCGAGGATGCCGGCTTTACTTATGAGATTGAATCTGCATAAAGCTTTTAATCATGCGGAATATCATGAAAACGCCCCGCAAGTTCTTCTGTCCGCACAACATTGATAAAAGCATGGGGATCAATCTGACGGATAAGCGGAAGCAGCTCCCTTTTTGCCTCGGAATTAATGACGGAATAAATCAGGGTCTTTTGCTTTTCCTCATAACACCCGATTCCCTGGAATAACGTTGCATCATGGTTGGTCCGTTCCCGGATGGCACGATAGATTTCATTGGATTTATCAGAAATAATAAACATCGTTTCCTTCTGGTAACGCTTGTACAGTGCCTGAATGATCTGCGTGCTGCAGAACTGGTAAATAATCGAGTACAACGCAATCGACCAGCCGAACAGGGCACCTGCAACTACAAGCATGAGCACATTTCCTGCCAGAATATAATTCCATGCATCAATACCCTTCTGCTGTGATAAAAAGATGCTGATAAAGTCGGTGCCACCCGTGGTGGTGCCGACATTTAAACACAGACTGATGGCAAATCCATTAATCAGTCCACCAAACACACTGATCAGCAGCACATCCTTTGTAAACACATACGCCGGAAGCATATCTGTAAAAATACTCGTCAGTACAATAACAATAATAGAATACAGAGTAAATTTTTTCCCGATAAATTTATATGCAATGTAAGTAGGAACCAGATTCAGTCCGATGTTAAACACCGAAAACGGTATACTGACATGGATAAAATCTAACCCGATCTGCTGCAGTAAAAGTGACAATCCGGAAAATCCTCCCGGAAACAGACCTGCCGTTTTGGCAAAACAGCGCAGATTCCACGCATACAAAAGTGAAGCAAAAAACACAATAAACAGGCGGAATACCTGATAAAATTTCGGGTGTTTATATTCAAGTGACTGAAACATCCTTTTCTCCCTCTTTCTCATTTTTTTGCATTGTAACATATTCCGACAAAAAAAGACAGACCTTTACGGCCTGCCTACCATCTGCCCTATTGGATAATATTTTTCATCTCCAGTTGCCCACTGAATTCCAAGTTCTGCCTTTCCATTCCCATCAAATCCATAGAATATATAACCAGTAATCATTTCTACATGATAGATCCCCTTATATCTTCCATTTTTCTGTCCGGTTTCAAACATCACATCCCCCGGATTCAGTTTCATATTTTGTATATTTGCCCGACTCATACCTCCGCTGACAAGTTTCTTATGCTGTACGCACCATTTTCCCATATCCGCTGCAACCGGTGCATAATATGCCATTCCAAAATTTACACCATTCTTATGATAAGATTTCCACACCAGAGAACTGCAGTCGTAAAATTTTTCCTGCATACGCTTTGGCTGGCTGTATGTACAGGTCTTTGCAATCTGAATAGCTTTCTGAACCGTACGTTTTCTTGCCGGGGTAACAACCGAAACTGCACATCCCAATTGCAAATCTCCCAATGTTCCCATTAAAACTGCATTTCCTGTCTTTTTGGCATAAATCGTTCCATTTTTAGATACACTGACAACCGATGAATTGGAAGAATTCCATTTGATTCCATTTATCCCCTTTACCGTAATCTGTTTTTTCTGCTTTGTAGAAAGCAGCAGCGAGTTTGGTACATCCACACCAAGGGTATTAATATTTACCTGAAATGTTTTGTTATTAATTGTAATGGTAACTGTCGTTTTGCCTACAACATCCGGAGTAAGTGAAATCACATTGTTTTAACCATCTTCTGCTTTCACTTCTGCCACCGGTACGCAGATACAGGCACCTGCCATAAGTACTGCTGCAAGCAGACAATAAAACCTTTTTTTCATAAAACCATGCTCCTCTTTTGTATGTATTCTTCAATAAAATTATCGTACCACTACAGAGGTAATAAAATCAACTATCCAATTTTATCCTTCCATCATTTCCAGATACTGCCCCTTATCAATATGCATCATGGAAATCCGGTTTTTAAACCGACGGAATCCATATACACAGTCCACATTCCGGATCAGAGACTGCAAACGCTCATCCGGCACACAGACAATCAGCTGCAGATCCATCTTTCTGGCATATTTCAGACAGACTGCGCTCCTCTCCTGATCCATTTTGGAAAACGCCTCATCCAGCAGTACCAGCTTAATTTTGGAATCCCGCTTACTCTGCTGCATATACAGCATGGCAAATCCAGCAAGCAGTGCTACATACTTTGGATTTTGTCCCTCACCACCGGAATCCCTGCCCGCCATATCATCGACAAAGTTTTCCCGGATCACATTTCCATGTTCATCGGTTACCTGTTCAAACATGCTGAATGACAGATAATTTCTGTAGTCTGCGTACTGTTCCATTTCTTTGCGCTTCTGTGCCCGCAAATGCTCATCCTCGTCTTTTGGTGGCATAAACTTGTCGGTCAGAAGTTTGATCTTCTGCTCATATTTCTGATAAAATGCATCTTCTCCGAAACTGATCTGACCGTCAATTCCTGCATTGTCCAGATTCTTGCTGTCGAGTTCCTCTGCCATGAGCATATCAAAGAACTGTCCGTTTTCATTTTTGGCCGGTTCAATTTTAATCTGGTACGTGCTGTCTGAGAAATTGGTTTCCCGCAGCAGGCGGTTGATCTCATATGCGTGCCGTTTGGCTGCTTTGATATCTCCGTGAATTGTTGCAATGACATTCTCCCGGAGACTCTTATAGATGGATGCACACTTTTTTTCAAATTCTTCTTCGTAGGCCGGTTCAAAATCAGTCAGATATTTTTCAAGCAGTTTTTCGTAGGCCTCGTTGGAAGTTTCCGCTCCATTAAAAGGACCTGCCGGATACGCAAAAATATATCGATTTCGCGCTGCCCGCAGCGTTTCTGCCTGTGCCTGTTCTTTTTCTTCTAAATCTGCGACCTGCGCTTTCTTCCTGTTTATAACCGCCTGTCCGGATTGTTTCTTTAACAGTTCCCAGACTTCCTGCTCTAACGCTTCATTCGGGACGTATCCCTGTAATTTTTCTTCAAGCTGCTGCCTGCGGCTTTCGTTCTCTCCGGAAAGTTCTCCTATGCGGCTGCCTAAGCGTGCAAGCTCTCCCTGTGTCTGATCAAGCTCCTCCTGGACCATTTTCACCTGCTTTTGCAAAGACTGTTCCTTTTCTTCCAGTTCTTTGTACGCCCCCTCGCGCAGCGAACGGATGGTTTCTTCCAGTTCCATCTTCTTTTTGTTTACTCTTGCAAGTTCCTCCCCTGCCCGCGACAGCTTTACATAATGAGATGGCTCATCTTTCAGACATTCAAAATCTCTTGCCTCTTTTAGTCTGCGCAATAGATCATCCAGCTGCATCTCCTGCCGGCTTAACTCCTCAACATCTTTTTCATATTCTGCAAGACGCGCTTTGGAAACCCGTCGCCCAATACACGCCCGCGTCGTATAATCTTTTTTCTTCAGATGCCGGAAAATAAAATTGCTGTACGAATAACAGTCCGGCGTCACTCCATCTCTTACCTGTTCCAGTTCTTCCACCGACCGGCACTTGATGATATGTCCCAGATACCGCTTGAGACATACATCCACATAAGCCTCTTGCGTTTTTACCGCTTCATACAATGACCCTTCCATACAATCCGGCTTACTGTCTGCAATCGCTTTGGAATTAATCAAATCAACATTTTCATATTGCTTCATATTGCGAAACAGGACTGCTGCCTCATGTGCATACTGCGGCTCTGTAATCAGGGAATGTTTCAGCCTTCCCATGCGACCTTCAATCGCATTCTTCCATTCTTCCTCCTGCACATCGAAAAGATCTGCAAAAATCTGTACTTTCACCGTCTGCCCATAGCGGTCACTTAATTGCTGGGATAGTGCACTTCTTGCTGACCGCAAATTCTCATCATATGGTTTGCGGTCATGTTTCATATCATCTACCAGCCGCTTTTTTTCTTTTAGCTGTTTTCCGATCTCACGTCTCTGATCTCTGTAATCCTCCACTTCATCCTCGATATTTTGCTTGGCCGATTCAATTTTCAGATGCAGATTCTGGCACAGTTCTTCTGTCACCCTTCCCTGGTTTAATTCAGCAATCATGTTGAGTACCGGATTGCTGATATAATCCGTGATCACATCGTCTTCTTCCCAGTTTTTCATTCCCTGAAGGATCTTTTGCCACTGTCTGGTATTATCTGCCAGCATCCTGCTGCGCTCATCTAATTCCTCGTACTGCTGCTGTTTTCCCCCTAAATCGCTGGCTTTTAAATCGGCACTGACCTGTATCAATTTCTGCTGTGCTTCCTCCCGCGAGGCAGAAAGTTCCTGCACTTTTTTCTTGCATTGTTCCTGTTTTTCTGCAAGATTCCTTTTGTCGTCTTCTGCTGCCTGAATCCTTGCCCGCAAATCTTCAATACCGATGCAGCGTATCATGGCTTCTGCCCGGACGATATCCGTCTGCAGACGCACCAGTTCCTTTCCTGATGCCTGAATTTCAGATAACAGCTCAATCCGCTTCCGCAGATCTTCTATTTTTTCTTTGATCTGGCGGTAAGAATCCAGCTGTTCACTAATCGTGGCAATGGTATTGGAAGTGTTCTTTGGAAACATATAATCACGAATAAACTGTCCCGTTCCATTGGTCATTTTCAGGGCAATTGCACTTTTTTCCATCGTGATAAAACGGTTCTGATCAATATACCCGAGAATTACATCATACAGAGTTCCCAGATATGCCTCTTTGGAACCATAAATGCGGTTGACTTCTCCCTTTCCGCGGTTGTCATCGGATTTTGTTCTGGCACTGACCAGCTTTTTGATCTCCTGATTGGAATAGCAGACGCCCTGTTCCGTCAGATATTCAGACTCCGGCATTTTCCCGGAGTGACTGAAATACACAAATTTTTTAATCTCAGAATCTGATTTTCTTACTTCAAACGCAATTCCAATACAGGTTATAATATGGGTTCCGGTATCTTCAATTTCCAGAGCCATTACGGAACAGAAATCACAGTCTTTACGATTGGCAGATCCGTCTTTTTGTTCTCCGCGCAGATAACTTAACACACTTCTGCGATTTTTTGCATCATCCGCTGCTTTATTCAGGAAACTCGGTGAGAAACTTCCATACAAAATGACCTGGATGGCATCCATCACTGTCGATTTTCCAGATCCGCTTTTTCCACTGAACAAATTCACATATTCATGAAACTCCAGTACCTTATGATCAATGCCTCCCCAGTTGTTAAGGCACATCCTTGTAAAAACTTTTTTTGCCTGACTCAATTTATTCACTCCTCATTTCGTCTTGTGTTTCCCACTGATCCTGCGTCTTTTCCGAATACTCTGCTTCCTCTTGTTCTTCCGTTTCCCCGGTTTCTCCTTTGAACATTTCAACCAGCTCATTGATATCTGCCGCTGAACAGAAAATATTAATGGTACTGTAAATATAAATCGGGGAATCGTCTTCGAGATTTCCAATGGCACTTGGCAGTTCGATCATCTGGTGTGTTTTCATCAGGATCAATGCCTCCTGCCACTCCTGAGCGGTCAGTCTGCGCGTAATCAAGTTTGTTTCCTTTCCATATCTTCGGATCTCCGCAAGACTGGTTGTCGTGGCATGTAGTCCTTCTCCCATAATTTTATCCCGATAAATCAATTTCATAAGGATCACCAGTTTCGTTGTTAAAAGTGTCATACGCTCCGTCAGCACGCCATCTCCTGTAATCCGGAAAATATGTTCCTGCGGATCATGAACCAGTTCACAGTCAAGCACCTGCAGATAATCTGCAATAAATTCCCGATTTCTCGCACATACCTGATAGTGAGGATTATCCTTCTGGATCAGAGTAACCGGATCACACTTTGTCTGCAAAATACAGGTCTGGCGAAACAGATCCTGTATGGTTTTTCTAATATTTTCCGCCTCACTCTGTGAGATATTTTCCATGTATTCTAACATTTATTTTTTCTCTCCTTTTTTTGCGTCAATCACCAGTTTTGAAAAAACAAATCCATATTCTCCTTTTAATTCTCCATCAATATGCACCGTTTCCTCCTGTTTCGTATCATCCGTTTCCTCCTGCCACAAAAACAGCAGTTTTTCCAGATCTTCTACGGACTGAATCGTCTGTTCATCCGTGACAAATCTGCCATCCACGATATTTTTCTGCCTGAATTCCTGCAACTGTTTTTTCGTATAAAGCGGCTTTGGTACAAAATCGGTCATCTGAGTCTCCTCGTTGTGCTTTTCCATCGCAATCGGGTGAAATCCTGCATCCTCCGCATTTTTCCGGTTGTAAAAACTTCTATCGGTTATATTCTTAAACTGTGTTCCCACTCTGATCCGGTCACGCATTTGTTCTAACACCTGTGGGCTGTTTGCATGATGATCCAACAAATTAATTAACTTTACAATATGATCTTCATCCGAAGAGCCTTCCTGCAGAATATAATGGATTCGTGCCAGTGCACGCTTGGCAAAGACAGTTTTCTGTTCGATCAGCTTGTTATATTTTTTTTCGATCAGATCAAATTCCCGCTCCACCTGATACACAAGCTGACTGGCACTTTCACAATATTCCAGACGATACTGGTTTCTTTTGCTGGTAACAGTTCCCTCCACAAGTCCGGTACGCTCTTTTACAAGCTGTTCCCTTTTTTGGTCATTTTCGCGAAGAATCTGGCTGACCAGTTCTTTAACTGCTTCCTTATAACGGTAAAAGCTGTCTGTTGTCGTAAGAATTGCATATTTTTTACTGTCACTGTTGTTAATTTCCTCTACCAGAACTTTCTGAATTCCAATAAAATTTTTTTTCTGCGACAATTCCTCAAAATAGGAACGCATTCCATCCTGCATATTGGAAAGAAGCTGCCCCAGCCGTCTGGACGTCTGGAGTGCGTTTTTTAAAATATCATTATTTTTTTCTGTATCCGAATGATACGTAAACAAAGCACTGTAAATCGAAAGGATACTTTCCCTCTCCCGGCTGTCATCTTCTGTCTGAAGCTTCTGAAACAATTCCGTAAACAGCTGGCTGTATTCCGGGAAAGAAATAATATACGTATTTAACTTTTCATCAAAATCGCTTTTTAACCATCCCCACCGAATCAAGGTATTCAATATGCCAGACGGCGAATCTTCCGGAAATAAGGTATCCGGCTCGTCCTCTTCTTCTATTTCCTCATCCTCCCAGATAATCCTTGCCTTTGCAATTGTATCTGCAATAATCACACGGCATTCCTCTATCGTCAATCCAAGTGCTGTATACACTTCATTATTTTCCTCATAAATTGCCACAAGAAACTGCATATATGCATCACGGTTTTTCGTGCGAAATAGTTTATAAAATTCCTTTGGAATTTTCTTTTTTAAAATCATGAATGAATTTCCTCTTTATTTTCTACAACAGCCGTTCCTGTTCTATCGTCAGACCTGACTTAAGTATTGCTTCCTTTAATGGTTCCAGTAGTCCTGCATTTTTCCTTATCAGCTTATTTCTGGTATCTTCCTTTAATAAAATACCTGCATCCTCCCTGACTGCTAATTCAAAATCCTCCTGACTCATTTTGTATGGAAGAAGTTTTGGGAATACCTGCGCCTTAATAAACTGGAAAATACAGATTCCTCCATAATCCAGATCTCCCCAATGATAAAATTCACATTCCTCAGAAACCAGATCACAAATCGTCTTCAAAAACCGAACTTCCTTTGGAGAGAAAAAACCATGACAAAATATATAAAGAGTATCTTTTCTATAAGACATGTCCTCATAGTTTGCTTTATTTTCAATTGTCATGATTCTTTTGCAACCTGACAGGGCATACGCCCTTGCATGTTCCATTGTCTGTGTATTTATAATCGTTCCATAAATCTGTGATGAAGAATCAATTACTTTTTCATCATTTATAATATACTGCAGTGTGCCTTTCCACTCAAGCGTCTGCGCATAAGAATGAATATTATGCGCATCCAGCAGTTCATCATCACTCATTTCCTCTATATAAAATGGGGATTTTGCTTTTAAAACAGACAGTATTCTATCCTCATAATTTTTTTGGAAACATTTGGAATTGTGAAGGACACGCGCACTGAACACCCGTTTCCAGATGTGTTCCTTTTGATGTGCAACTGCATCTATACATACAAAAAAAGTTTCATCTTCCAGTTCTTTCTGCTCTTTGCCTCTGTTCAACAGATCCAATAAATCATCATAGTAGGAGCACAACCATGCACAATCCTGTCCTTTTCTCCGCCATTTTTCCACACGGGCAATGAGACGAAGCTGCCTTTCCCTTGGATCTTCGATTTGTTCCCTTTCACACAATTCCGGAATAATCGCAACATCATAATCAATTTTCTGAATACTTGTTTTTACATCTTTCCAATCGGGCTTAAACTTCCCCATCTTTCCCGCATTTGTCTCATTTTCAAGAATATTTGCCTGATCCAAAAGCTGTTTTCTTCCACCCACTATTTCCATAACATCCGCATCAATATACGGATGTTTCCATCCACTGAGCATCCCCGCCCTGTAATGATCGGTATTGGTTTTATCAATGATCCAACGGGCTAAAGTTTTATGTTCCTGCTCTTTTTTTCTGCCCACGTGGTCTCTCCTTTATTCCTATGATTTCATCCACAGGAAGTGCCGCGTAAAAAGCTGATGCATATCTGCCAAAAACGTAGACATAACACTTCCTGAACCTTTTACCTCTTCTTCCGTTGCTTCCTGCTGTAATGCTGCGATTGCTGTTTCAATTTTTTCATTTCTTTATCTTCATATATTTAGTATAACGAAAAATTTTCCGAATTGCACCTATTATTTAAACATTTCGCATGAATCATCACCGACAAAAAGAGAACAGTGCCCCGATTTATCATCTGACACTGTTCTCTTTCTTTTGGTTTTATCCCCGTTCTCCGGATTCCGGTACATCTGTACTTACCGGTTTTGTACTATTCTGCGGCTCCACTTTTGCCATCGTAACCTTTGTTCCGTCATCCTTTACTACAAAGTTCACGGAATCAAGTCCCGATACATTCACATTGCGGTTTACCTTCGCATCGTAAGACTCTGCGTTGATAATATCTGCCAGATCAATTCCGGTTGCTTCTTTCATGCTTTCAAAGACTTTTGCCATGACCACCGGCACATTTCCGGCAATCTGATCCACACCATTGCTGCCGCCTTCGCCACCTCCAATGATTGTGATCTTGTCAATCTGACCGAGCGGTTCTGCAACTTTTCCGGCAATATCCGGAAGTACCTTGATCATCATTTCCGCTACTGCAGCCTTATTATACTTCGCATATGCTTCTGCCTTCTTTTCCATGGCTTCTGCTTCCGCAATACCTTTTGCCTGAATCGCAGATGCCTCTGCCTCACCGACTGCCCGGATACCGGCTGCTTCCTGCTCTCTTGCAAAACGCATGGCTTCTGCCTGTGCCTTCTGCGCTTCCGCTTCCCGCTGTGCCTCAAACTGCTTTGCCTCTGCGTCCTTCTGACGCTGATAAAGTTCTGCTTCCGCGCGCTGCTGGGCTGCATATTTTTCTGCCTCGGCTTTCTTCTTTACTTCTGCCTCCAGCGACTGCTCCGTAACGGCAACCTGCTTCTGCTTTAACTCAATTTCCCGCTCCTGCTTTGCAATATCTGCATTTGCCGTGGTAACTTCGATGGTCTTACGTTGTTCCTCTTTCTGGATTTCGTAAGCGGCATCTGCCATCGCCTTCTTTGTGTCGGCTTCCATCTGAAGTTCTGATTTTTTGATTGCCAGTTCATTCTGTTTCTTCGCAATCTCTGTCTGCGCTTCCACTGCCGCATCATTGGATTCTTTATCCGCTGCTGCCTGTGCAACTTTAATATCTCTCTCACTCTCAGCTTTTGCGATGGCTGCAGATTTCTTAATCTTTACAATATTGTCGATACCGAGATTTTCAATGACATCATTTCCATCAACGAAATTCTGCACATTGAAACTGATGATATCCAGTCCCATCGCTGCCAGATCCGGCTCCGCATTTTCTTTGACAAGGTTGGCAAATTTCTGACGGTCGGAAACCATTTCCTCCAGCCGCATCTTACCAACAATCTCACGCACATTACCTTCAAGCACTTCACGTGCCACACTTGCTATGTACTCTGTATTTTTATTCAGAAAGTTCTCTGCTGCCAGACGCAGTTTCTCCGGATCATTACTGATCTTGACATTGACCGTGGCATCCACATTGATATTGATGTAATCCGCTGTCGGTACGGCGTTACTCGTCTTGACATCAATCGGAATCAGACGCAGATTCAGTTTATCCAGACGCTCAAAAAACGGAATCCTTATACTTGCCTTTCCAATGACAACTTTTGATTTCTTTTTCACACCAGAAATAATGTATGCCATATCCGGTGGTGCTTTCACATATCCCAGCAATAACAGCAATACAACGATCACCACAATAACCGCCGGGACAAGATACGGTATCAGATTTTCCATAAAAATCCCCTTTCTGTTAACTACTCCTGCTACCTTTTTATTGTAATATACTTTTTAAAAATTGTCATATTATTTTCTTATGATGTTTTCCTTAACTTAACCTTAAAACATAGACACTTGAAATTCTTTCCTGTTAAATCCATGAAAAATATTATAAAATAATTTGGAAAAGTTTGTAACGAAACCATCTTTTCGCCGTCTAATCTGTGTAAAAAGGAGGTGACCGGTTCTGAATTATGAAAAATTGTACAATTCCTATTACCTGCAGGTTTACTCTTACGTGATGACAATCGTCAAAAATCAGTCCCTGGCGGAAGAAATCACACAAAATACGTTTTATAAAGCGCTGACTGCCCGACACGGCTATAAAGGGAAATCCCGTGAATTCACATGGCTGTGCAGCATAGCCAAAAACCTTGCAGTTGATGAATGCCGCAAAAATCAAAAATATGCCTGTTTCGATGCATCTGCTGCGGAAACATCCGATGATATTGCAAACCATATTGCGGATCAGGACTCTGCGCTGCAGATTCATCTCGTACTTCATGAACTTCAGGAACCTTATAAAGAAGTCTTTCAGCTAAGAGTTTTCGGAGAATTATCCTTTTCACAAATTGGAATAATCTTCGGGAAAACAGAAAACTGGGCGAGAGTTACTTATCACAGGGCAAGATTAAAAATTAAAGAAAGGATGGACCACTATGAATCATAATCCAAACGAATGTGACATTGTGCAGGATCTCCTGCCATTATATTACGACCATGCATGCAGTCCTGCCAGCTGTGAACTGGTCAGACAGCATCTTGCTGACTGCGCTGACTGCGAAAAAATTTACGAAGATTTAGCCAATCATACCATTGACAACGTAATTGAAACCGAATCCTGCGAAATTCTGGAACGGCATGCCAAAAAAGAACGGAACCTGGCTTACAAAGCCGGTATAGTCATTGCCGCCCTGCTGCTTGTTCCGATCCTTATTACCTTTATTGTATCCATGGCCGGCGGCAGCGGACTCGGCGTATTCTCTGTCGTAACCGCTTCCATGATGCTTGTCGCAGCACTCACTGTTGTTCCGCTTATTTCTTCCCAGAAACGGCTGATGAAATGTATTTTATGTGGTGTCGGTGCCCTGCTGCTGATTTTATTTTTTGTAAATGCCATGAATGGCGGAGGAGAATTTTTCTTCTGGTCCGTTCCGACTGTATTCGGACTTTCCGTTGTATTTTTCCCTCTGGTGATACGCGAAATGACATTACCGCCTGTATTATCCGATAAAAAAGCCCTTATTATCATGATCTGGGATACGCTTTGGCTCTACCTGACCATATTTACCGTATCTTACCGTTCCGGATTAGGCAGTCTGAAAACCGGATGCATTGTGGCAACAGTTCTGATGATTGGTGTATGGCTCTTTTTCCTCATAATTCGCTATCTCCCGGTCAATGGTTTTATCAAAGGCGGTCTGTGTACACTTCTTTGCAGTATATGGATTACCTTCTCCAATGATGTTTGCAGTTATCTTCTGTATGATACCAGACAGCTTACCATCCGCCATGCGAATTTTTCCACCTGGACGACAGATCTCAACGTAAATGCCAACGTGTATGTCATCCTTCTTGTCGCCGGAATTCTCATCAGTGCTTTACTGATCGGAATCGGGATTGTAAAAAAGAAAAAATAATTCCAACAAAGTCCATCGGATGACCAGGCTGCGTTTGCCCGACCTGTAGACGGCAATATCGCAGCCTCTATTCCGAAAAGCTTCCATTGATTCTTATTGTATTTTCCATCCGGCGCTCTGCATCTGAAGATTTGTCATATGCCGGTAGATTCCGTTGGTGCTCATTAACTCCTCCAGTGTTCCTTTTTCCACGACTTTTCCCTCTTTTAATACCACAATATGATCGGCATTTGCAATCGTTCGCATTCGATGGGCAATAATCAGCACCGTTTTATCTTTGACCAGATGGGATAATGCCTGCTGGATTTTTGTTTCATTTTCAACGTCAAGCGATGCCGTTGCTTCATCCAGTAAAATAATCGGTGCATCTTTTAAAAGTACCCTGGCTATGGAAATTCTCTGTCTCTCTCCACCGGAAGAAGTCATTAAAACCAGAAACGAAACCGGAATTACCCAGAAACTGGCAAGTGCAAGACTCCAGTCAAAAAGTGCAAACAGACTGATGTCTATGATAAATGTTGTTATAACAGAACCTATCAGTTCCGGAATCCAATGACTTGAAGCCGTTTCCATTCTTGCACAGTCAGACATAATATTTGTAGTCAGATCACTCAGATCCTTTTTCCCGAAATAGGAAAGCGGAAGTTTTCTTAATTTTACCGCTATAGCAGTTCTTCGGACACCGCTCTCTTTATAGGTGGAAAGAAAGGTGGCATTATATTGTATATGCTGTGTTACCGCGACCGCCAAAAGTACAACAATGCTTCCTGTCACATAAATTATAATTCTGCTGCTATCTAATTTATTCTCCAGAAGATCGCGGATCAGCAGGTAAAAAATTCCTGCCGGAAACATCAGTACAATATCGGAAAGACACTCATGCACATATGTGTATGGGTGTTTTTTACTTTACTAAAATTTATATTCCAAATTTTCTCTAGCACCTTTTTGTACCACAATTTCTATTTTCACAATCCTTTTCACATATTTCCAAACAGAAAAAGGGCTTTCCGATTTCTCGGAAAGCCCCATAAAATCCAATTTCTCTAGATCTATCAAAGATTACTCGATGACAGTAGCAACACAACTGTTAATATCACAACTTGTATTGTTCTAAATATTTTTAGTGATATTTTGTTTTATATAATGGTACATTTTGTGATTATTATATCTATTTCGAAAGTTTTTCA
>ENA-OYXK01000650-OYXK01000650.1-human-gut-metagenome-genome-assembly--contig:-NODE-650-length-16944-cov-9.003316_pt1 | contig 16944 bp, 12 predicted proteins | sample MGYA00244215_ERZ653417 | MGnify/ENA primary metagenome ERZ653417 (study PRJEB26926, sample SAMN06164905) | human gut metagenome | biome: ENVO:00009003; feature: ENVO:2100002; material: ENVO:00002003... | reverse complement strand
GCATGGGGCGGCGTAACGAATGTCAGTCCCAGATGATTCAGAACCCAATTCCGAATCAGGTGAGCGGTATCCGTCAAAAGGAGCTCTTCCTTCAAAAGGACAGGAGCTATCCGTTTGCCGTCGTTGTCAAAGTACAGCAGCCGCTGGATGTGCGCGTCGCGCTCACCAACGCCGATGGTACGCAGATTTATGCGGAAACCGTTTTTCCTGTTCAGCCCGTTCTAGCGAAGGAGGATGCACAGGAAGAGGTGGATGAATGGCAGCGCTTTGAGACGATTCTGACCCCCGGCGTCGACGATGCGCATGCCGTGATAAGCATTACCTACACGGAGCAGGCACAACTGCTCATCGGCGCAGTTTCCATGATGCCGGACAATCATTTCCATACCATGCGCAGGGACACCGTGGAAAAGCTCAAGGAAATCGGCGTGCGTCTGCTGCGCTGGCCGGGTGGCAACTTTGCCGGCGAATATCGCTGGCAGGATATGTTCCTGCATCCCGACAGGCGCGCTCCCATGGAGGGCCACATGGAAAATGAAACGCAGCCCTTTACACACGGCTATGACATGCATGAAATAGACACCGACGATTTTATTGCACTGTGCCGTGAGATCGGCGCGGAGCCCTTCCTCACCATCAATGCCGCCTGGGATTCCCCCGAAGTATGCGCCGCCTGGGTGGAATACTGCAACGGCCCTGCCGAGAGCAAATACGGCAGGCTGCGTGCCCAGCGCGGTCATCAGGAGCCCTACAATGTCAAATGGTGGTCGCTGGGCAACGAAATGGGTTATGGCCACATGGAGGGCGCAAATGCAAATACGCCGGATGGATACGCATCGCTGGTGGAAACGCATGCGCGTGCCATGCTGAAGGTTACGCCGGATCTGAAATTTGTTTCTTCCGGCCCCTATCCGAATCAGGAGTGGGTAGATGTTTCCATCAAGAAGCTGGCTCCCATTGCGCCATACGTTTCTCTGCATACGTACAATTCAGTCCATTGGGACTTCACCTCTCCGGAGGGCATGGAGCGCTGCTATAACGAAATGATCCGCATGCCCATCCACAATCTAGGAATCCTGCGCAGGCTGCATGACATGCTCCCGGAAAAGACATTCATCTCCTACGATGAATGGAATCTGTGGAAAACATGGTGCCGCAATCCTTCCTCCATGGAGGGCATCTTCACTGCGCAGATGCTGCACATGTTCATGCATGAAAGCGAAAAACAGCGCATGCCCATGGCCTGCTACTTTGAGCCGGTTAACGAAGGCGCCATGCAGGTGCATCCGGATCATACCGAGCTGACGGCAACCGGTCAGGCCTTTGCGCTGCTCTCCCGGCATGCCGGCGGAAAGCTGTGTACGGTAGATGGTGTAGAAGGCTTTGAAGTCGTTGCCACCATCGATGATCATCATGTGCTGACCCTGACGATGCTCAACCTGAACTGGCAGGAGGAAACTACTTACTCTCTGAATAAATGCGGAACAATTCTGGAAAGCAAGGTACTTCAGGCCGAAAATCTGTTGCCTGGTACCCCGTTTACGGAAAATCCCCTGATGATTCATGTCAAGGATGATATTATCAAGGCGAAGCTTCCACCCCGCAGCGTTGCCCGTATCAGTATTTCACTCGTCGAATAACATACACGGAATGCAAAAAGAATAAAAGGATAGAGCCTGTTCATTTTTCATCAGGCGTTTGAGAACGGGGGGGGGGCTGTCGCACTAACGTGCGGCAGCCCCGTTCATAATAATTCTTTCTCCATAGTCAGATAATGCAGCTAACCTAAACCAAAACAAAAAACTTCATAAACAACGTCATGGCGAAGCCCCCTTCGCTCTTTTGTTATGTCATTTTTTATTTCCAGCCCATTATACACTATTTCTGACGATTTGAGAAATTTCCTATAAAGCAAAAAAAGGACACCTTCCATTGGTATTTCTACCAAAAGAGAAGTGTCCCTTTATACACCTTATTTTTGAAAAATGCTCCTCAAAAATAATCAATATTTTACTTGTAAACAAATAAGTCAAACAGTTAAGAATCCATAGAGCTCCTTATTCTGTTTCCTTATAATCCATACATCATTATTTCAATCTATACAGCTCCAGGCCGTTTCATGTAGCTCCATGTCAATCCGTGGAACCACTTTTCCTGATTGGACGTCTATGACTACCAAACCGAACTCTTTTTTCTGGATTAGTACAGCTTTGCACCTGCCGGGATTCTGTCATTTACCATCAGAAGGTTCAGTCCCTCGTGACCATCTTCCTCGTGTACTGCTGAAATCAGCATACCCTCGGAATCAATTCCCATCATCTTTCTCGGTGGCAGGTTCACGATAGCGATTGCTGTCTTACCAACCAGCTCTTCCGGCTCGTAATACTCGTGAATACCGCTTAAGATCACGCGATCCTTGCGTTCTCCGTCATCCAATGTGAACTTCAGAAGCTTCTTGGATTTCGGAACTGCTTCACAAGCCAGGATCTTTACTGCACGAAAATCTGATTTTGCAAAGGTATCAAAATCTACCATTTCTTCAAAGATCGGCTCGATCTTCACGTTGGAGAAATCAACCTTCTCCGCCAGATCGGTTGCAGCAGCCTTTGCCGGTGCAGCCTGTGCTGCGTTGTTTGCGGCATTTTTCGCTGCACCCTGGCTCTTCATGGTGGGGAATAAAATTTTGCTCTCTCCATCCCGCCCCATGCCGCTCCGTAGTGCGCAAAATCCGCATAATTGCTGGGTTTTTGAAACTATTTATCATTCGTCCTGTGTCCTATTTGACCGTCCGCTTCACTCGAAAAGTTGTATAAAAATTGTAGTTGTTTGTAGGCATATTTTTTTGTGAAAAAGTGTGTCAGCTCCAAAATGTCAAAAATTGGATAAATTTTCCATGAAAAGGACTGGCACATTGTAGAGCCATGAAGAACATCCCTGATACTGTTTCTTTATCGCTTTTAGCCTATATTATAAGGTATCAATGCTAAAACTGCGGAAACCAGCAATGCACAAACTGCTTATTTGCAGCTCATACAAATATGAGTATACCCCCATCAGTTATTCAAGTCAACATTTTTCAGCGAACTACTTGTCTGCATAAAAAACTAGGAGGTTCACTATGCCAGAATACCAACTTCAAATCAAACAAGTGGTAGATTACCCACGATGCCGGATTTATCGTGAGTTCATCCACAAACTGATCAACGACCGGAGCATCCGCATAAACGGAGGCTCCGGCCTTTTTCATTTTACTGTACTTTGCAGCTATGCAAACTTCCGCACCTCATACCGCCGTATTGACGGGATCAGTTATACAGTCTCGCCCGGCGAATGGGTGTGCACCGTCAAGGAACTGTCTTGCTGGTTCCGCACCCGCTTTCATCGGCAGGCGCTGTCCATGCTGGATACCCTTCAGAAGCAGCACTTGATTTCCTATACACTGCTGGGCCGTGGCAATGTAGTCAAATATAAAATCCTCCACTGGGCCCGCCACAATTCCGCACTGGAGTACAATGCCCCATGCCAAAAGGATACCGGTTTTTTCTTCCTTCCAGTCTCTGTTGCCCTGGAACTGGTCAGCTCTGCCCGCTGCTCTGAAATGGACATCGTTCTGGATCTGTGGGTATCCGCTGTCTACAACGATACGCAGGTGCAGGGGTCAGAGGTCGGTCCGGTAGCCTATTTTCGCAATGGTACAGGAAACCCGTTGGTCAGCTATACCGAACTCTCCTGTCGCTGGGGGCTGTCACGCGCTACCGTATGCCGGATACTGAAAAAGCTGGACGGTCTTGGGTATATCTCTATCATGTCGTTTCCCGGCCGGCATGGAAGCGTGATCTACCTGCAGAACTACCTGTCCACCATGTTTGAGATTTCCGATGTTTTAATCGACAAGGAGGAAGTTGCCATGACCTTAAACATTCATCTGGAGCTTCCGGAAACTGCTGAAACCGAAGAGAGCCATTCCATCTCTGAGCATGAGGTCATTGTTTCGGATGCACTTTCCAGCGTTTCAAAATCGCACATTGAAACGATACTCCGCAAGATGGCTGACATCCTATCTACGCAAGGGATTTCCTGCTTTTCTTGCCCGCTCTCCCGCTATAAGTTATATCCCTTATCGGACGACTGCTGGGAAGAGTTGATTCCGCGTGCGCGAGGGAAATCCACAGCCCACTTTGGTCTGACCATCCTCTGCGGCACAAACACTTCAATCGCCACTTTTGAACTTACACTCACTCCCTCTGAGGAGCACGAAAATAGGAGGAACCTGAAATGAGAAAATTTGTTGAACCTGATGTTGCTGATAATCCCCTGTACCATGATACCTGGAAACTGCTGAAAAAATACCGGGATGTTGTGTGGAGCCTGGAGCTTTCTGTCCAGCATGTCCGCACCAAGTTTGAGATCGAGTATGGCACCTCCATCGAGGATTTTCTGGATTCAGTCTATCTGGCTGGCGCTGATTTGGCCGGAAGCGACATCGAGCATCATGCCAAATGCATTGAACGCAGCCACAAAATGCTCAAGCTGCTGGATTCCGCAATCGAATTGCTGCGTACCAAGCACAAAAACGGTGAGGCATATTACTGGCTGCTGTACTACTCCTTCCTCTCGCCGCAGCAGCTCAAAAATGTTGAGGAAATCATCGATACCCTACGACCGCATATTCGTGACATCAGTTTCAGAACCTACTACCGCAAACGCCGGGAAGCTATTGAAGCCCTCAGTTCCGTCCTTTGGGGCTATACCTCCAAGGACAGTTTAGACATGCTGGAACAGTTCTTTCCAGAGACAAAATCACCTTCCGGACAATCGGGCAAATAATTGGCACAATTCGGGAACAAAATTGGCATGGTTCTGCTCTTTCAGTGTAAATACCGATGTGTTAAACTGAATATGCTCAAACTTGCACCCAAAACCGAACAGGACAGTAACGGCACCTTTCATCAGGGTGCTTTTTTGCTGCCCAGATGGCCGCCCGGCCATTTGAAAGCCCACATTTGTTTTGACAGGTGTGGGTTTTTCTGTTCCCTATTGAGCATCAAAAAAATCATTCAGAATTGGAGGATCGCAAATTGAAGAAAACGAAAACCCCTCAAACTCCGCAGCTTCAGGAGCCGGATACCCAGTCCAAGCGCAGGCTTTCGCTGCCCAAAGTGGCTTACAGCGCCTTCCTGTGTGTGATGATGTCCATGATGTTCTGCCAGCCGGCTTATGCGGCAACAGATGTATGGACCAAGGCCAAAGAGATCATGCAGGATGTATACACCCAAATCCTTGCCATCTCCACTATCGCCGCCATCGTCACTGCTTCGGTAGCCTTGCTGCTCATGAACTTCTCCCGTTCCGGACGGACGGTGGATGAAAGCCGCGCCTGGCTCAAACGAATCTGTATCACCTGGGCTATCCTCAATGGCTTGGGCTTTATCATGGCGTATGTGACGCCGCTCTTTAGTGGCGGACAATGGACAGGCTGATTGACCGTCTGACTGCTCGCCGGAAAGGAGGCTTGCATTTATGGGCATTTTAGACGGCATAGTGGAATGGATCGCAGAACAGGTAATGGCCGGTCTTGATCTGGTGACCACATCGGTTTTGGGTGCGCTGGGCTGTGATATGGCTGTATTTCTGCGTTATTTTCCCGCAGCAGAGACTATGTACTCTGTTTTCGTGGCTCTGGCAATCGGGATCATCCTGCTCAACTGGGTCTGGCAGTTATTCAAAAACTTCGGTCTTGGCGCAGGTGTGGAAGCAGAAGATCCGGTAAAGCTGAGTATCCGTTCCGTTATTTTTATCCTGCTGACGCTCTTTTCAGATGAGATCGTCAATATTGTTCTTACCATCGGCGGCACCCCCTACCACTGGATCATGGAGTCCGACCTTCCTGCATTAAGCTTTGCAGACTTCAATTCCGTGATGCTGGTCATCATCGGTGTGTGTGCCAATGGGGCTGTGGCGCTGATTACCTTGATTTTGGTTCTCATCCTGGCCTGGAACTACCTAAAACTTCTGTTCGAGGCAGCCGAACGGTATGTGCTGCTCGGTGTACTGGTCTACACGGCTCCTGTGGCTTTTTCTATGGGCGCCAGCCAGACCACAGCAAACATCTGGAAATCCTGGTGCCGGATGCTTGGCGGTCAAATTTTCCTATTGGTCATGAACGCCTGGTGCCTGCGCCTGTTCACAAGCATGGTGGGGTCCTTCCTTGCGAACCCGCTTTCGTTGTAAGGAGGTCTTATCCTTGAAGAAACTCAAAAAAATTTTGTTTGCGGCCTTTACAGTCGCAATTCTCTCCTGCCTGCTCTGCCAGCCGGCTTTTGCCGCTATCTCCGAAAGCGATGTGCAGGCTCAGGTAGACGCTGTGGGAAAAGAAGCCGTTTCCGGCAATGTGTTTATCTGGTTTCTCTGTGCTATCGGCTTTCTCAAAGTCGGCCAGAAAATCGATTCCTTCCTCTCCAGTCTTGGTGTCAATGTAGGACATACCGGCGGCAGCATGCTGGCTGAGGCTATGATTGCTGCCAGAGGCATCGGCGGCATCAAGAACTTTTCCAGTCACCACTTTGGCGGCGGGAGAAACAGCAGTTCCACCAATGTCAACTCAAACGGTGGTAAAGGCAGCGGCGGCTTTGGAGCAGGGTTTGCCAGCGGCGGTCTTGCCGGCGTGGTAAGCCGAAAAGTCACAAACAGCGCCATCAAAACAGCCACCACAGCTCCAAACTCCAAGCCTTCCGCTCTTGGCAGTCTTTTAGGTGATGCCGCAGCCGGAGGGATCGGAGGCCATATGTACGCTTCTTCCGTCAGCAAGGGTGGAAACTTTGCCAACAATGTAATTGGTAGCGTTGCCACTGGCAGTATCAGCCAGATGGGTTCCATTTCCGGTGAAAAAGCCGCCGAAGCCCTGCACTCTTACATGGGATATGCGGCACTGGAATCCGGAGCTGAAAATATTCCAACCTTCCAAAATGTCGAAATCGGCGGCGGCCGCATCACCGGAACAGAAGTGACCGAGGAACATCCCGAAGGCATCTCCTTTGGTATGTACCACGCAGACCAATATGTTGCCCCGGAAGGCCAGTACACCACCGTTCATGCCGTGGATGGCACAGCATGGTATAAGCAGTACGCTGTGGATGCTGTTGACAAATCGCCCTATATGGCTCCTGACGGTTCTATCGCCTTCAACGAGTCCATTGTCAAAAAGCTGCCTCCAGCCCCGAGGAGAAAGGACAAGATATAAATGCCAGAAGATCAAAAAAGCAGTTTTTCCGAAGCTGTGGAGACCGGCGCCTCCGCAGCGCATACCATCCGCGGCGCAATCAAAACCGGAAAAGCTATTTCCTCCGCTGCCAAAGGCGCTGCCGCAGGCGGTCCTTACGGTGCAGCTGCAGGCGCAGTGTGGGCAGGTCGGAAGCATATCGGAAAAATCATTGTGGCAGTCATTGCCCTGCTTATGCTGCCGGTATTATTTGTTCTCATGCTCCCCGGTCTTATTTTCGGCGGACTGACCAATGCCTTTTCGCCATCTGACCCCGAAATTCCGATTTTGAATAGCGAAACAGCGATTATTGAGAACGCCAACGAGATCACCTTTACCCTCAACGGCATCTTGGGCGAGGCACTGGATGATGTACTTGCCCGGATCGAAGCTGACTTTGCGGCATCGGGAGCCGACCATATGGAGGTCAAAAATGCCTATTCCGGCGGTCCCATTTATAACGCCAACCTGTTTATCTCTCAGTATTGTGCGGCCAAAGACAAGGATTTTGAAAGCATTTCTCTGAATGACCTTGCCGCCACCCTGCGGGAAAACAAACAGCATCTATATTCCTACACCAGCAAGCAAGAGATTCGTGAGAGCACCGTGACTGATCCGGAGACTGGGGAAGAAACAACGGTGTCCGAAACATGGATGGTCTATACCGTCCGTTACAACGGTGAGTCCTATTTTTCTGATGTTGTATTCCAGCTTACCGATGACCAAAAGGAGCTTGCATCTGATTACGCTTCCAACCTAAGCCTGTTCTTGGGCGATGGTCTGCTGCAAAATCTGGAAGCGTGGACCGGAAACAGCATCACCGCTCTGGGCGATGTTACTTTCACCGACGGGATCACACCTGTTGTTTACTACAATCAGCTGGATGAACGCTATGCCGGTAAAGCATATGGTACGGACAATATTGGCGGTTATGGCTGCGGCCCTACCGCTATGGCAATCGTGGTGTCCTCTCTGACGGACGATATGGTTGACCCTGTGGAGATGGCCGAGTGGTCTTACAACAACGGCTACTGGTGTAAAAGCAGTGGTTCTTACCATGCGCTGATACCTGCCGCCGCTGAGGAATGGGGGCTTCCGGTTTCCGGCTGTACCACTGCGGAACCACAGCGCATCACAGACGCACTGGCTAATGGTAAACTGGTAGTAGCAATCATGTCTGAAGGCCACTTTACCTCTTCCGGTCACTTCATTGTCCTGCGTGGCGTAAAAGACGGCAAGATCATGGTGGCTGACCCTGCCAGTTACACACGGAGCGAACAGCTCTGGGATCTGTCCATTATCTTAAATGAGGCCAGCCGGCGCGCTGGAGCTGGCGGTCCGTTCTGGATTATCGGCTGATGTGCCCGCCCGGCTTCGGAAACGAGGTTAATCATGAATCATAAAATCGACCGAGATACCTACATAATACCACCGAATTTCATCGAGTCAGGCACCTTCTTCGGTGGTATGTTCAAAGCCCGCAATGTGATTGAAGCCGGCATCCTGGCATTTGCCATTGGTGTGCCGGTTTTTTCATTGCTTCCTCTTGGCCTGACTGCCCGTATCATCGCTTTGTGCCTGACCGCACTGCCAGCAGCATTGGTGGCGCTTATCGGAATTTCCGGTGAGAGCCTTTCCTCTTTTCTGCTGATTTTCATAAAGTACCTGCGAAACCGCCGCATTGTAGGCGGTAACAGCGCAGAAGATGCGGTTCCTGCGGCAGAGCATGGCGGCAAGCATATTAAAAAAAAGGCACACAAGCCCGATAAGGCTCCCAGGCGGTCACGGCGCTCCGGCAGAGAGGATTTCCCAGCGGAGTTTGATGAAGTTCGCGGCTACGAAATTCGCCAAAAACTCCGTCCTGTGAAAAAGCAGAAGCCTGCCAAGGAGAAGAAAGCCGCCAAGCAAAAAAAGAAGGTCTCCAAGGAGCGCAAAGTAAAACGCCCTATCCGCACTCAGGAGCCGAAGCCCGCCTGCCTTAACCCGGTAGCAGATTATCTGCCGATTTCCAAAATTGAAAACGGCATCATCTACACGAAGGACCACCGCTATGTCAAGGTCGTCGAGGTAGTACCCATCAATTTTATGCTGCGCAGCGCCCAGGAACAGCGGAACATCATCTATTCCTTTGTGTCCTACTTGAAAATCAGCCCCATCAAGCTGCAAATCAAGGTACTGACACGTCGGGCAGAGATCAATCGCCATCTGGATACCGTTCGGAAGGAGATGGAACAGGAGACCAATGAACAGTGTCTGCTCATGCAGGAAGACTACCTCCAGTTCGTTCAGCAGATCGGTTCCCGTGAGGCAATTACCCGACGTTTCTTCCTGATTTTTGAATATGAGCCGTGGAGCAACACCAAGCGCTCTGATGAAGAAGGCGAGGCAATCAATGCCCTGCAAAGTGCAGTCCATACTGCTACCAACTACCTCCGTCAGTGCGGTAACGAGGTCATCGTTCCGGAAAACTGGGATGAGTTTACGGTAGATGTCCTCTATAACCTGCTCTGCAGAAATGAAAGTGCTGTAAAGCCGCTCTCCGTCCGGGCACAGGAGGTTGTGGCTGAGTACCTTGCCAAAGGGCGCGACAGTGAGATTGACCATATCCCTGCCACCGAATTCTGTGCGCCAAAAAGCATTGACTTCACGCATGGTCACCATATCTGCATTGACGGTCTGTATTATGCTTATTTGCTGGTGCCCTCTGATGGCTACAAAACGCAGGTTCCAGCCGGCTGGCTCAGTCTTATCGTCAATGCCGGTGACGGGATCGATATGGATATGTTCCTCTCCCGTCAGCCCAAAGAAACCATCATCCAGAAAGTCGGACAGCAGCTGCGTATCAACCGTTCCAAAATCAAGGACGCCAGCGACACCAACACCGACTTTGATGACATTGATGGCGCTATCCGAAGCGGGTACTTTCTCAAAGAGGGCCTTGCCAACAACGAGGACTTCTACTACTTGAATCTGCTGATTACCATTACTGCCTCCAACGAGGAAGACTTGGAATGGAAGGTCAGCGAAATGAAAAAGCTCCTGCTCTCACAGGACATGAACGCCTGCACCTGCCATTTTCGGGAGGAACAGGCGTTTTTATCTGCCCTGCCATTGGTGGCAATGGAAAAGAAACTGTATGAGCGGGGTAAGCGCAACCTGCTGACAGGCGGTGCGGCAAGCTGTTATCCCTTTACATCCTATGAGATGTGTGATGATAACGGTATCCTGCTGGGTGTTAACAAGTACAACAGTTCCCTTATTATCGTGGACATCTTCAATTCTGCGGTCTATAAGAACGCCAATATGTCGATCCTTGGCACGAGCGGAGCCGGCAAAACCTTTACCATGCAGTTGATGGCGCTGCGAATGAGGCGGAAAAATATCCCCATTTTCATTGTTGCGCCCCTAAAAGGCCATGAATTTCATCGCGCCTGCTCCAATGTGGGCGGCTCCTTTATCCAGATTTCACCGGCCAGTCCCCACTGCATCAATGTCATGGAGATTCGGCGGGTAGACCGCTCGGTGAACGAACTTCTGGACGGTCCAGGCATCCAGTTATCTGAACTTGCAGCAAAGATCCAACAGCTCCACATATTTTTCAGTCTGCTGATCCCCGATATGTCTCACGAGGAACGACAGCTTTTGGACGAAGCCCTTGTTCGTACCTATAACACAAAAGGCATCACTCATGATAATGCCTCTTTGGAAGACCCTGCAAAGCCCGGCCAGTACCGTGAGATGCCGGTGCTTGGTGACCTGTACGAAATTTTGAAAACCTCCAAGGAAACGATGCGCATGGCCCACATCCTAAATCGTCTGGTAAACGGAAGCGCCAGCACCTTCAATAAGCAGACCAATGTTCGGCTCGACAACAAGTACACTGTTTTGGATATTTCCTCCCTCACCGGAGACCTGCTCACCGTAGGTATGTTTGTGGCGCTGGACTTTGTTTGGGACAGAGCCAAAGCCGACCGTACAGAAGAAAAAGCCATCTTCATCGATGAGTGTTGGCAGCTTCTATCCGGTGCCGGTGCTGCTGGTGTAAGATTGGCCGGCGATTTTCTTTTGGAAATTGCCAAAACCATACGCGGTTACGGCGGCGCCTCGATTTTTGCAAGCCAGGATCTTGCCGATTTCTTTGACCTTGACGGCGGCAGATTTGGTAAGGGCATCATCAACAACTCCAAGACCAAGATCATTCTGAATCTGGAGGACGACGAAGCCCAGCGGGTACAGGAAGCCCTTCACCTGTCCGATGCTGAAACAATGGAGATCACTCACTTTGAAAGAGGTCACGGTCTGATTTCTACCAATAACAACAATATTATGGTGGAGTTCAAAGCCAGCCCTCTGGAAAAGGATCTGATCACTACCGACCGCCGCGAGCTGCGTGAAATCGTAGAGCGAAAACGCCGTGAACAATCCACATCTGCCGAACAGCAGATATAACAATTTGAAAAGCGAGGTGATTCCCATGTGCAACTTTCCTGCCAGACGCCGCTATGCGTCTGCTTTGCGTCTGTATTACGCCTAAAAGCCAGTTTTGCCAGCCAGATCATCTTTTTGGCTTACACTGACTGGCTTTCCTTCCTATTTAATGCGTCTTGAATACGCCTATATTACGCCATTGGAGGTGATACCCATGAAGACCAGGGCTGAAATCTATGGAAATGAAGCTGCGGCTCTGCTGCGGATCGTCACGATGTATCCCGGTCTCAATATGCAGCAGCTTCTTTGCTTTCACCCTGGCAAAGAAGAAATCATCAAGACCCTGCTCTCCCATCTGCAAAAGCAGGGCCGTATTTTTCAAACTGATACAGGCGGTTACTTTCCGTCTGGTTGGGCAGCAAAATCAGACAACTCCCTGATACGGGCTGTCTGGGTACTCTTGGATTTTATCGGGCAGGTGGAATACCATGCTCCCGGTGATTTTCCGGTCAAGCTTATCTTCTTTGCAAACGGTGAACTATACGAAATCGTCTACGCAGCTTCCGGCCAGGAGGCCCTAATCAACCATGCGCTTCGGGATGACCGCAGCGGTGGACACCGCATTATTTTGGTCGATAATCCGGAAGACATTCGCCGCATTGACTGCCCTGGCATTTCCGGTTTCTGCACCGTGGATGCAGCGGGCCAGGTGCATTACTTTAAGAAAACAGGAGGAACTTGATTGGAACGAAAAATCATCTCACACCGAATCGGAAGCATTCTTGATGATATATCCCGTTTGAGCAATGCTCTTTACGCGATGGATACCACGGATATTCAGCGCTATCCGGACAACTATGAAGTCTTATCCACTGATGCCGCCCTGCGGGCAGAGAAAATTGCCTGCAGGCTGCGGCATTTGATATATTCCAGCACCACCATCCGCAAAGGCGATTACCTGACATCCGCCGGTATTGTACACGGAATTGAGGTTGTCTATGAGGACGGTGTACTGGAGGTCACCCTGCCTGGTCTGCTCCCAAAACGCAAGCAGAGGCAAAACACTGAGTTTCTGCTCGACCCGTTCTACTTCTCATTGGAGCAATACGCCAAAGAGCATCCCATGCCCCGCTTCAGCGATTGTGTGGTGTGCTTTACGCAGGTTTATGACCAGTGCCTTCCCACCCGGCGTATCCGTGACTACGACAATCTGGAAGAAAAGCAGCTTCTGGATGTCCTCTCCACCTTCGTCATGGCTGACGATACCGGCCTGCTCTGCGATGCCTACAACACCGCTGCGCTGGGCGAAAAGGATTGTACCAGAATCAGTGTCATGGAAAAAAAGCGGTTTCCCGCCTGGCTTGCTGAGCATGAAAACACCCTAAAATCCATCTCGGATTTTTGAGCATTTTCAGCCATTGCTTGTCCGACCTGCCGCAACACCGTATTTCGCCCCGGATTTCGGGGCTTTTTTCTGTCGTTACACCACGGATTTTTACCGAAGTTCCTTGCAGTCTCGGTAAAAGCCACACACCACAAGGAGGTGATCACTTGGGAAATTCCCACAGCCAGACACGATGGCGTACAGGCTTCTCTCTCTGACTGCCATCTCCGGCGAGTTCCCCACAGACCAGCTTAACAGACTTCCCGGCAGTCCGTATTATCTGGAGTCTGTTGTCACTGCACTGAAAAAAGACGGGCTGCTGCGTACCTATTACCGGGATAAACTGCGCGGCTACCGTCTGGGGCCGCGAGCCAAAGCCACTCTGCTGGAAAGCCGGCCGGACAGGTTTGCCAGCTACCTGACAGGAGATACCGACACCAACCGTTTGAAATGTGAAATTGACCGAAGACTCCGGCTACACCGCCTGGCAGAAACCTATGTGACCATGGATAATGCGGGTGTATGTGTGTATCGGGATGAAAAACCGGCAATTTTTGCGCCGGAGGGTTACGCTGGCGGCAGGATTGTCTATCCTGCTTTTTTCAGTTCCAGAGAAGTGAAAGAAATGGGGATCGACACCACGAAGATCCGCAGTTCCCGCTCCACTGGAATACTCCTTGCGCCCTCCGGCATCTTCGTGACCTACAACAGCAGCAGCGCCCTGATGAAGTGGCGCTACAAATCGGAAATGCGGGTCAAGGCATTGATCTGGAGCGTAATCTGCCAACAGCGCCTGTCCCCACAGTTTCGCCATGAGGATGTTCATGGACTGATTCTGGGCAACAGCATGGATCTGGCTTACCAGATTTTGACCAGCACCGGAGGACGCAAACATGATTTCTTCATGCTGGATGGCAGCTATGAGCATTTTCTTTATCTTACCAACAACCATCAGGGGGAGGTGATACTTGCACTGCTGTGCGACCCTGGGAAAACTGCGGAGCTGGATCGCATTCTGCTCCAAGGTCTTACTGCGAGGCAGCCCGGACTGGCTATTGAGCATGACGGTGTTTCACCGGATGGCTCACCAGTCCTGTTTGGCTATTTCTGCGATCTGCCCCGTATCGCACGCTTCAACACCTCCCTCGAACTATCCGAGCGCCCAGGCACACTGATCTGTTTTGACTTCCAGGCAGAGGTACTTCGCAGCTACTGTGGTTCCCGGGTGCGCTTCCAGACCATTGATTTCACAAAATTCGAGGGGAGGTTGTTCCCATAAACAAGAAAAAACTGATCGTGAGCCTGATTGCAGCGCCCTTTGCCATTCTTGCGATTCTATACGCAGGCGGCTTTCTGGCACAGCTTTTGGGTAACTATGCAACCTGGAAACAGGGCGGCGGTATTCCCGGCGATGGTACTTCACCGCTGGCCGCTTCGCCCGACTTCCTTCTCTGCCTTTCCTCTGTGCTCCGACCGCCTTATGGCGTGTATGGCATTTTGATCTGCATTGGCTTGTTAGCAGTGCTGCTCATCATGGTCATGCGCATGGGATATGGTGATGCCGGCGAGTATGATGAAGACCGCAATTTCTCCTACTCCGCCAAAGGCACTTATGGCACCTCCGGCTGGATGTCCCGCAAAGAAATGTCCGGCGTACTGGATCTGGTGCCCGATCTGCGCAAACACAAGGGTGTTGTACTGGGTATGCTGGATGGCAAAGCAGTCTGCATACCGGAAGATACCAGAATCAACAGTAATCTGGCAGTCTACGGCGCCAGTGGTTCCATGAAAACCCGTTCGTTTTGTATGAACCGTATCCTTCAGGCCACTGTCCGAGGTGAAAATGGCGCCGGAGAATCGTTGATCATCTGCGATCCCAAATCGGAATTGTACGAGAAGTCAAGCGAATTTCTCCGCAGCCGGGGCTATTGTGTCAAGGTATTCAACCTCGTTTCGCCTGAAAACTCAGATTCCTGGTGTTGCCTTGCCGAAGTTGAGGGACAGGAACTAATGGCCCAGCTTTTTGTAGATGTCATCATCAAGAACACCACGAACAACGGCAAGAGCGACCATTTCTGGGATGCCTGTGAGATGAATCTGCTCAAGGCCTTGGTACTGTATGTGGATCAAGGCTATGCGGAAGAAAACCGCAACATTGGCGAAGTCTACCGGCTGCTGACTCTCAATGGGGAATCCCAACTTGACACATTGTTCGAGGCGCTTCCTTCCACGCACCCTGCCAAAGCACCCTACAGCCTGTTCAAGCAGGCCAGCGACACAGTGCGAAGCGGCGTGATTATCGGTCTGGGCAGCCGCCTGCAGGTATTCCAGTCTGAGCTGATCAAAAAAATTACCGCTAAGAATGAGATCGATCTGGAGCTTCCGGGTCAGCAGCCCTGTGCCTACTTCCTCGTTACCAGCGACCAGGACAGCACCTTTGATTTTCTGGCCTCGCTGTTTCTATCTTTCTGCTTCATCAAACTGGTGCGATATGCAGACCACAACTGCGAGGGCGGCAAACTGCCTGTGCCTGTCCATATCCTTGGGGAAGAACTGACAGCGTGCGGCACGATCCCCGACCTCTCCCGCCGGCTCAGCGTAATACGCTCCCGGAATATCTCCATGTCCTGTGTGTTCCAAAATCTCGCAGGATTGCAGAACCGATACCCGCAGAATTTGTGGCAGGAGATCATTGGAAACTGTGACGCGCAGTTGTTTTTAGGCTGTACAGACCAGCTTACTGCCGAATTTATTTCTGCCAGGACAGGGCTTGCCTCCGTAGCAGTATCCAGTAAGTCCAAACAGCTGGGCACCTGGCGTATCTCCAACTATACACCGGAGTTTCGTGAGACCTCTGGTGTTGGAAAACGCCCTGTACTTACTCCTGATGAAGTCCTGCGGCTCCCGCTGGATCAGGCGCTCATCATCATCCGTGGCAAGAAGGTTCTGCAGGTAGACAAAATGGATTACTCCAAACACCCGGAAGCCAAGTACCTGCGTTCCTGCAAAGCATCTGCCCATGTGCCGGAATGGCGCCGCTTGGAAGAAGAAGCCGCCAAAACACCGCAACCCACGCCGAAACCGGCTCCTGCAGCAAAGAAACCGGCAAAGCGCAAAGCCACCAAACCGGCATCCCCCACGGATAAATCACCCAAAGAGGCTCCGGCCCCCAAATCTGCCGGTACGCCGGAAGGCATTATCACCACAGACAAGGATTCCATCCTGTCTTAAACAAAACTATCAAATTCATAGGAGGTTTTAATCTATGGCAACCAAGAAAAAAGAACTTCTGGAACAGGAGGCTCCTGTTACCGAAACCGTTATGTCGGAAGGCGAAACTCTGCCGGCCGATACTGCTCAACCTGAATCCCTTCCTGCTGATACTGGCAATAGTCTGGATTTGAACGAACTGCTGGGGCAGATGGATCAGCCCCTGGAGGACACCTCTGCCGAAGATATGGCTGAAGATCCCCTTCCTGAACTCACCGAGGAGGAAATGTTCGGAGATACGCCTGCTGAAACAGACGATCAAAGCGCTGCTCCCACTGATATGCCGGAAGACTTTGATGTGCAGCCGCCTGATGTTTACGAAGATAACGCCGACGCTGTGCAGGAACCCCCTGCATCTCCCAAGCCCAAGCGTACCAGCCGAAAGAAGAAAGAAGCTGCTGCTCCTGAAGAAATTGTCACAGAGGAAGTCCCTGCCGAAACAACAGAGTCGGCGGATACAGCCGACTCTATTCTTGATACGGAGGAACCTGCTGTGGAGCCTGATGTTCCTGTCGTGGAAGAAGCTGCCGCTCCTGCCCCTACTCCTTCTCCTCCCCAGCGCCAGCCCCTGTCTCTTATACACATCTGACGCTGCCGACGACTT
>ENA-OYXK01000566-OYXK01000566.1-human-gut-metagenome-genome-assembly--contig:-NODE-566-length-18445-cov-6.997716_pt1 | contig 18445 bp, 17 predicted proteins | sample MGYA00244215_ERZ653417 | MGnify/ENA primary metagenome ERZ653417 (study PRJEB26926, sample SAMN06164905) | human gut metagenome | biome: ENVO:00009003; feature: ENVO:2100002; material: ENVO:00002003... | reverse complement strand
TCTACACCTATTAAGTCGTCGGCAGCGTCAGATGTGTATAAGAGACAGGACTATGAGAAATACGAGGTCATCGACGGGGTGCGTGTACGCCGTGGCACGGAGAGCAAGAACTGGTGGGGCCCCGTGAATGCGGGTGTAACCTTAGTGTGGAAACTGTTCTAACGGAAGGAGGAAAAATGAAGAAGATATTAAAGAATATGCTGGAAAATATACGTTCACGGGAAATAACGGTCGTCCGTAAAACGGTTTTGCCGATGGCGGCAGTGACCCTTACTTTCGCTGTCACGATGACAGGCTGCGTGAAAGACGAGCTTTTCAATACCCCACATCCCGACCGTGGGGCTGTAGTGCTCGATATAGGCGGGTTGCCCGGCGGAGACGGATATACGGTCGATATAGACGGGCGGACATTCGAGACGACCGGAAGCGCGTTTACCGTGCCCGACCTGTTCGAGCCGGGGACACATACCGTAACGGTATATAACCGTCCCGAAGGCTTTTCCGTGGAAGGGCTTGTCGCCCGTGTGGCTCCTTTGGGGGCAGCAGTCCGTGCGGATGACGGGTTTATACACCCCCTGCCCGGATATTTGTATTCGGGAATACGGCAGATAGAGGTCGTGGCGGACGACAGCCTGAAAGTGGAGATGTCCGTATCGCAACGGGTACGCGACCTGCTTCTGGAGCTGACCGTCACCGAAGGCGACCCCGAACGGATAGCGTCTGTCAAGGGAACAATTTCGGGCATTGCCGGAGCATTCGACCTTGCGGCACAGCAGACCACCGGCGAGGCGGTCTCCACGGTTGTTGAATTTACCCGCACGGGTGACAAGCTGACTGCCGGTGCACGGCTATTGGGTGTGACGGGTGACAGGCAGACCCTCGCCATAGAAATCGTGTTCACCGACGGACGGACGCAGACGACGGAAAGCGACATGACGGACTATCTGAAAGACTTCGGCAACGACATGACAGAGGCATTCCGGCTGGCAGGCGACCTGAACACCCCGATAGAAGCGGACATGAGCGCCACCATCGACAACTGGCAGCCGGGCAACGGCGGCGGTGAAGATGCGGACATACAGTAACAAGGAAACTGAATAAATAAAATAACAGACTATGCAAAAAATGAAAGTGACGATTACCGGGCTGCTTGCACTCGCCGTATTGGCAGGATGCAGCAACGATGAAAACCTGCCCGGAGGGAATGACAGCGACAGCCGTGTGGCACTGCAAGTGACAAGCGGTATCCAGACCCGTGCCTACGATGACCAGTGGGAAGCCAATGATGCCATCGGTATCTTCGCACTGATGCCGGGAACCACTGAGATAGCCACCGATGAAACGAGCGGAACGGCACAGGGCAATAGGCAGTACAGTACGTTAGAAAATGCACTCGGCACATTTAACCCTGCCGATGAAAACGCGACCATCTACCTTCCTGTGGACGGAAGCACACGCGACTTCACCGCCTACTACCCGTATAAGCCGGAAATGGCGGGCAGCACCTACAAGATAGACCTGAGCAATCAGGCAGAGCAGAAAAACATCGACTTCATGGTCAGCACGACTGAGCAGGCAGAGGGAAACAGCCGCACCACGGGTATCAGCAAGACCGACCCGACCGTGCAGTTCCGCTTTGAGCACAAGCTCTCGAAGGTGCGCCTGAATATCGATACCGGAGCCGGCTTCAATGGTAACCACAGCGAGTTGGCGGGTATGACGGTAGCCCTCACGGGACAGCAGACGACCGCCGATTTCGACGTACTGACTGACGACGACGTAAGCATTACGAAAGGTTACGAAGGCATTGACCTGCTCACCTCAGAAAATGGCCGGACATCCGAAGGCATCGTGATGCCGAGCAATGACTATGATGGGATGCAGTTCGAGTTCCATGTCAAGGGGCACGTGCAGCCTTACGTGTGGGAACTGAACAACTCGGAGAAAGCCACGAGATTTGAGCTGGGCAAGGAGTACATCTACAACATCACCATCCACAAGACCGCCATCGAAGTTACGGCCACCATCAAGGACTGGGAAGCGGGCAACGGTGACGGCGAAAGCGGCAGTGCGGAATAAGGGACAGGACACACAGGCAATAAGAGAAAAACAAATAAAAAGATGAAAGCAACGAATTACATTCTTTTTGCAGCCGCTGCCATTGCGCTGGCGGCTTGCAGCAATGACGGACTGCCCGGCGACGACCCGAACGCCCCGGTGGAAATCCGTCTGACAGGTGGTCTGGAGGTGCAGACCCGTACCTCGCACAACCTCGACACGCAGTTGAAAAACGGAGAACAGGTACACGTGTGGGTGGATGATGCCGGAAACGTGGCAGACAAGGAACTGTACAAAGACAGGGAACTGACGGCAGGAGAAAGCGGTTCCTTGACGGGCGAGACGATGTACTTCCCCCAGACCGGCAATGCAGTGAACATCTACGCCATACACGGGAACTTCGGGGAAGCTACGGATTGGTCGGAAGGCGGCTTCTGGGCAACGGAGATTACGCACACGGTAGCACAGAACCAGAAAACCCAGCAGCCTACCGACGGCTACGCCAAGTCCGACCTCGTGTATGCCAAATCTACCGATGTAGCCCGCACGAAAGAAGCCATCAATCTGCAATTCAGTCACCTGCTCTCCAAGATAGAGGTGGTATTGGTGCAGGGAGCCGGAAGCCCGGAAATTAAGAAAGTGGAAATCCTGAACACGAAGCTCGAAGCCGTCTTCACCCCGGACAAGGAGAACAGCTTCAGCGTGAAAGCGGAGGGTGATATAGATGAAAGTGGAAACCCGATTGAGATAGACATCGACCAGACCGATGCAAAAATCGCTGCAAACACGGCCAATGATGAGGGCAAGGAACTGAACGAAGCTGTCATCGTCCCGCAGGACTTGGCACAAGGCACAGCGTTCATCCGCGTCACCACCGCCGAAGGCGGAGAGCTGATCTACAGGCTGCCGAAGGACAAGACGTTCGATCCTGCCAAGAAATACCGCTTTACCGTTACCGCCAACCTGACGGAGCTGAAAGTAGTAAATGCAGAGATTACAGACTGGACTCCGGAAATAGGCGATGACGATGGCACAGCCGGAATGGAGTAATCGCCGACAGCCATCCCGTGCAGCAAGCATAAGGCACGGAGATATGCCCTTTTGATATACGGTGTAGCTGCCCGCGTCGCGGCGGGCGGTGGCGCAAAGAAACCATAAAAAAGAAAGGAAAAAGATGAATAAGAATTGTTTTACCACGAATAATGTCCTTTGGACAGCCTGCTGCCTTGCAGCGATGACTGTCTTCACAGGCTGCAAAGACAGCAATGGCAAGGACAGCGAAACCGGCATACTGAGACCAATCGCCGAAAACATCACCGGCAAGTGGAACATGGAGGAGAGCCACAGGAAACAGGACGGCAAGTGGGTGGAAGACCTCATCCCCGATGGTGAGGGACACACCTACACCCTCTGCACGGACGGCACGGCGCTGAGCGCATTTACAGCTCCAGATGGCTATACGAAGCTCAACCTGGGCGAATGGAAAGTGGACGAAGCGACCGACAAACTGACGCTCGGCACGATGACCGTCGATGTGCTCAGTCTGGACGCGACATCGCTTGTCATGGGGCACGATGAAGCCCGCGACTCGGAGACGGGCGAAATAATGGAGGGAGAGTTCAAGTGGACATTCGCCCGCATGGACGAAAGCCAAAAGACATTGGCAGAAAAGTTAGTGGGCAAATGGATTCTCTCCAAAAGCTACGAAAAGAAAAACGGCGAGTGGGTGGAAAATTCCAACGGACTGCCCGACGAGGGCTGGCACCTGTACCGCGCAGACGCTACCTTCACCGCCTATTCACGCAGCGGCGAACATGAATTTACAAGCGACACGAACTGGGTTGTGAACTGCACCACTGGGGAAGTGCGCTGGACGGCAGAGAACGGGCAGTCTTCCACGGCAGACGTGGCCATCGAGTCCGACGGGACGCTCTCCGTGTACTACTCGAACAGTTTCGACCCCGTAACGGGACAGTCTGTCGCAGGCGAATACAAGGACGTGATGGTACGCGCACAGGAATAAATTTCAGCCACCCCGTGCAGCAGCGTCAGGCACGGAGAGATACCTACTAATTAAGGTGCATCGGGCGGTTTCGCAGCCGTCGGTGGCACAAGAATAAACAATTAAAAACCGGAAATATGAAACGTAGTATATTACGACACAAGTTTGCTTTATGGCTGGTAGTAGCCTTGACTTTGGCCTCGTGCTCGCAGGAGGAGTTTGCCGACAGCGGACAAGGTACGCTGCTGCCTTACGGGAAATACCCGCTGGAGCTGACCGCCGCCATAGGAGAGGCAGTCGCCACGCCTGCCACGCGCGGCACTGTGCATGGGACGTGGCCGGATGGCTATTCTTACAATTATCTCCAAATAGCCAGCAGTATCGAGTATCCGGAGGAGAATAAAATCGACTGGATGAGTTACATGGTGAGTACAGTCCGCACATATCAGATATATGCGGATGGCACAATGGTAATAGATCGTTACTATACGCGTGACCCTATCTATTGGAGACGTACTGATGAGATAATCTATATCTATGCCTATTCGTGGAGTAGAACTCCTGACGAGCGTAATACTTCGAACCCACACGAGGTCTATGAGGACCAAAGCGAAGAAGATAAATTAAACGATAGCGATTACCTCTTTGCTTATGAGGCCTTGACCTTCGACGGGGACCACACGCTGAATTTCCGCCACCTCACCTCGAAGGTTACCATCAACCTCAGGCCGTCCGAATACCTCTCGGCGCAAGCCCCCGAAGATGTGGAGGTCAAACTTACCGGCAAAGACGGGGGAAAATGGTATATAAAAGGAAATTTCAAAGGAACAAAACCCAAGGAGATAGCATTGTTTGAAGCCGAGGGGCTGGAGCAGTCGGAAATCATTCCATACAGGAACCCCAATCCGACGGAGGGCATGTACGCCACCTACGAGGCTGTCGTTATCCCGCAGACCATCACCGGCACCGGAAAGACCATACAGATAAAGGTAGGTGAAACCACCTATTCCTACGAGGTTGAATGTTCGAAAGACAAATACACCAGCGGTGAAGAATGGATTTACAACATCACCGTCGATGCCAAAGGTCTGAACGTAACGGTCAAAGAAGGAAACATCAGTTGGACTTCGGGCAACGCAGGCAATGGAGAAACAGAACTATAATAAAGGAACAACGATATGAACAAGAATATTTTATCAGGAATGATTTTCGGGGCGACACTCCTGCTGTTTGCCGCCTGTACGCAGGACGAACTTACGAATGGTGCCGACACCCTGCCCGAAGGCATGTATCCTTTGGATATTTCATCTGTTACCCTCGGTGCGGAAGTCAGCTCGCAGCCGTGGGGAGCGGATGCCCCTCAGACCCGTGTGACGGAGAGCAATGATAGGAACAGCAGCACATGGCAATGGAACGGCACGGAGCAGATAGGCGTGCAGCTTTATCCTGACGACGATGGCACCTCCACCTATACGCTGACTTCTGACAAGACGCTGACAACCGACAAGACACTCTATTGGCGGAACAAGTCAACTCGTGAACTCGACGCATGGTATCCGGTGGCTGAAACCGTCTCGCTTGCCAACCAGTCCGCGGGGCTTGCCTACGTGCTGAAAGGAACAGGTGCGGGTAACTATCAGAGTTCTTCTGTCGAACTTTCGTTCACCCACCAGCTTGCCAAAATACGGGTAAAACTTGCGGGCGAAAAAGCCGGAAATGTAAATGATGTCAAGATAGAGAGCTACACCTCCTGCACGAACACGAACGGAACGGTAAAAGGTGATGAAACATCTATCGGCGAAATCACCATGTACATAGTCGATGACAAAACCTACGAAGCCAATGTAGTTCCGGGAAAGACAATAGAGAGGTTCAAGGTGAACAACGGCGAGTGGGTGGATTTATCAACGGAGGTCACCCCCGTAAAAGGGCAAATGCACGAAATAACCATCGACGTAAAGAAAGCATCCTTGAAACCTGTTGACGGTAAGTTCACAGTCAATGGAGGTGATGATGTGCTTATCAAGGACTACGTAGGTACTGAACCTATCGTAGTGAACGGCAACGCAACCATCACCCTCGACAATGTACAGCTGAAAACCGATGGCACGGCTATGGAAATCAACAACGGAGCCACCGTGACGCTGAATGTGAAAGGCACAAACAATTCACTTACTTCCACAAACGGCAGCGGCATCGGCGCGCACGAAAACAGCAACATCACCATTCAAGGCGACGGAACAGGCAACAGCAAGCTGACAGTCTCTGCCGGTGAAGGGCACAATGTCGGTGTCGGATTTATAACAGTTGCAGGGACTGCAACTTATAATTATGGCGACATCGAAATATCCGATGTTACACTGTCTGTAACAGCTTCCACCGGAGGAGGTGGTACGGCAGGAGCCGCGATAGGAGTAACCGGAAGCGTAGCTGGTTGGGCAAATCGGATTAATTGTGGAAATATAACCATAAACAATTCAAATATCACAGCCAATAGTAAGGGTGGGGCAGGCATCGGTACAGGTGTATGGTCGATGCAGCACCTCTCTATGGGCGTTATCTCCATTGCGGGTTCTACCGTTACAGTAACGAGTGGAGACGATGGTTATGGATGGAGTCCTGCATGTATCGGTATGGGTGTTGTTGAGTGTGGAACTCCTGCTAATGGTGGTGTCACCATCCAAAAGATAAACATCGAAAAATCAAAGCTCAATCTTACCACAAATGGGAGGTCCACATACAAGGTAGGAAAAGGCACTGTCCACTCCGGTACAGCTACCATTACCGACGGCATCTATGTGGATGGAAATAATAAAGGCAACGAAGGTTGGAATCCTTGACAAGTGTATTTCCCGAAACATTGTATCAACTAAAAGGAGTACCCGTCTCATAAACCGGGTGGCGGAATCCGAAAAGCCGACAGAGTAGGAACAATGACATAAAATACCGTACCAATGGGACTATTTGGCAAAAGACCGAAATATGCCTTATCCGACATATTGAAAGGTTTGTACAACGTAGTGAACAGTGTACAAGAAATGTTGCAGGCTATAATACTAAGTAAGTTGATATACCCATATAAAGGTATTGAAATGACAAATAGAGGCATACGCCTTAACCGCCGGAGGTAATAAGTCGGCGGAATAAACACAACATATTAATCGCAGAATTTATGAATGAAGACAGATTTACCCCAAAGGGAAATGTTATTCAACGGGAAGTATATATTCCTGCACAAGGGAATATAGGTAAGAAAGTATGTGGATTTTCAGTGAAAGGTGTTTCCACAGGCACAAAACGTATGTTGAAAGAAGAAAGCGTGTTGGACCGTTTATTGTCTTACAATGATACTATGATGAATTGGTTAAATGACAATGATGCCCATATGCAGCAGTTTTTCGAGAATCCGGTAGAGACCTTCAAGCAGGTAACCAATGCTCCCGATGAATTGCTGGAAGCTTGCAAAAATATAAGCGAGGATGATGTAAAACAGTATTTGCCATCACAGGAACATCGGACAGTAGCCGCTCCTGCCACACAAATCGCTGCTAGCTCTGAAACCAGTTTGGTGGACTACACCCAAGGATGGGACTTTGTATCTGCTATTACGCAAAGCAATGCTAACCATGTACTTAAAGTCTTTTTCTCCAAGAAAAACATCAAGTTCCAAAAAGAACTGTCGTTTTCCGTTTTAGGATTGATTACCATAGATTTAGAGGTGAAAGGAACATTCGGAGTGCCGGAGATAATCGGAGGTAGCGGGAGCAAGGTCACTATGCAAATCCCCATTGCGGAAGGAATAGTTAACATCAACAAAACAATTGAAAAGCCATTGAACGGTGGTCTTTTCCGCTTTACCACGAACCTCAAAGGCATAGAGTCAACCTTTACTCCCAAAGACGGGGGAAAACTGTACGATTTCTTTATCAATTTTACCGAAAAGGAATCCATTTCCGAAGTTAAACTTGAACGCTTTGACATTGAGGAAGCCAGTATCAGCAACATTGAGGATGCTTTGCTATCAGCCATGAACAAGGCTTTCGAGGGTTACGAATACAAATTGTTTAGTGTAAACCTGAAAGGTATAGACAAAAAATACCCTTATATGGTTCCTACATATATCAAGTATGCTTTCATAGAAAACGGAGCGAATCCTGATGCCAATGCAATCGGTGTACTGGTACAAACCACAGGCAAAAGGTCGGACATTATACAGTTGCATCCTAAAACTATTCCTTCGGGTTGTGGGGCTTCCGTTGTACTGTCGAACCGATTGGCTGTTGACGGACTTTTGCGGGATATGGCCAAGAGTACCATAGGGATTGCAGACAGCAACATAAAGGTAGAGGGGAAACCGCTCATCCTTTCTGCAAAGGAAACATTCGATTACAAAGAAGAGATAGAAGGATATACGCCAGAAGTAAAAAAGTTCAAGCTCTGGTTTGCGGATGACAGGCTACACATGGAATTGCATGCACATGTGACACCTTCCAAAGGATTGAACATTGACTACTACGTCTCAGCCACTTTTAAGCATGAGATTGTTTCGGGAACAGATAAGAATGGGAACTCCATTCAGACTATTCGTTTCGTGAAAGACAAGTATGATGAGGTTAAAGAGGTTACTGCTGCATGGTGGGTATGGCTCATTGGATACTTGATGGCCGGAATAGGTGCACTAATTGTAGCCATTATATTGATTGCCATGGAAAGTTTGTCACCCGATTTAGAGGACAGCGTATTCAGCGATGCGTTGGTGAAAGTGGAATGGAATCACATGGAGTTAATAAACATCGAATATCTGGATGTAAGCGGACACATTCAAATAGGAGCTTACGTGAAATTGCTCATTTGACAATGGTTTGTATCTAATCTTCCATAAAGGAATCGGGGCGTTTTTTGTTCCAAAAGAGTATTCGGGTTGTCATATTTTATTATATAGCTTTTGTGAAAAAGATTAAATTAAATTAAAGTAATTTGAAAGATATATCTTTACAACACAAAATCCTTTTCGGATACATAGTGCTGATGGCGGTCATAACAAGTATGGTCGCCATCTTGTTACATGAGCGCAAGCGGCTGCGTGAGATAGAAGCAGAAACGGTAAAAATCCGCTCGGTGCGCCTCTACATCAACAAGGCACACCGCCGCATCACGGAACTTGCTACGCGGGGCGAGGGTGTCATCGCATGGGAAAACACTGATTATGAAGAATATCATGCGCACCGCTTACGGACTGACAGCCTGCTGCAAACGCTGAAGCTCCATTGCCGGAATTTCGTGCGCTCCGGACAGATAGACACCCTGCGGCACCTGCTGGCAGAGAAGGAAACGCACCTGCACCGGATTATGAACCTGTTCCGTAGCCAGGATAGCCTTAACAGCTTGTTGCTTACCCGATTGTCCGAAGAAGCCAAAGCCAAAACCGTGACGCGCAAGAAGAAAGGCATCGCCGGACTGTTCGGTGCGAAAGAAACGGTGCAGGTAACCCCTTCCGCATCAGCCGCGCTCAATATTCTGAATAACAAGCTACTATCCATACAGAAAGAGTATCAGGAAACCGTCGACACCTATGCCTACAGCCTGAACGGACACAACAAGGAACTCAACCGCAAACTGCGCACCCTGATAGTTACGATGGATAACCGGACAGAACATATCCTCGGAACCAAAATCCGAAGTCTCAAAGTCTCCTATGACCGCTCTGTACGCATTATCACGGGGCTGGTCATCACAGCCATTCTCCTGCTGGTCATATCCTACTGGATCATCCAGCGGGATGCGTATGCCAAAGAGGAAAGCCGGAAACGGCTGGAAGAGACAATCGAACAGAATACGGCATTGCTCAATATGCGCAAGAACATCATCCTTACCTTGTCGCACGATATCCGGACTCCTTTGAACATCATTACCGGCAACACCGAACTGGCAATGGACACGCGGGAAAAGAAACAGCGGAACATTTACCTGAAAAATATCGGGAACGTATGCCTCCATGTGGTACAGCTTCTCAACAACCTGCTGGATGTCTACCTCCTGAACGAGGCAAACGAGAGACGCAAGGATGTCCCGTTCAACCTTCATGAAATGCTGGAACGTACCGCTACGGGATTCTCGCATATGGCCAACAACAAGGGTATACGGTTTGTCAGTGATTTCAAGAACACGGAAGTCCGGCTTTATGGCGATGCGGTCCGCATAGAACAGATCATGGACAACCTGCTTGCCAATGCCGTCAAGTTCACCGAATCCGGCACAATCAGCTTCCATGTCCGTTATCACGATGGGAGACTGACGCTGGAAATTGAAGATACCGGCAGCGGTATGACTGAGGAGACGCTTTCACGCATCTTCCGTCCGTTTGAGCGTCAGGCTTCTGTTGCCAATGCCGACGGCCATGGCTTAGGGTTGTCCATCACGCAAGGACTCGTGAAGCTACTTGACGGAAAGATCGAGGTGACAAGTTCCATCGAGCAGGGAAGCACGTTCCGTGTAACCCTTCCGTTACGGCAAACGGATGAACCGGTAGAGAGCGAAAAACCGGTACAGCCGCATTTTGAACGCCTGCCTCGCCGTGTGCTGGTCATTGATGACAACAATATGCTGAGGGATGTCGTCAAGAAGATGCTGGAACGTAACGGCATAGCATGTACGGCATGTTCTTCGGTCAAAGAGTTGGTCAAGGCCATGCGCAGCATGGACTACGACCTGCTTTTGTCGGACATACAGATGCCCGGTACTAACGGGTTCGACCTGCTTGCCCTTTTACGCAATTCAAGCATCGGCAATTCGCGTACAATACCCGTAGTTGCCATGACAGCACGTGGCGATAACGGGAAGAATGACTATCTGGAAGCCGGATTTGCGGCCTGCATCTACAAACCGTTTTTTCTTCCGGACCTGCTGAACTTGCTTTCAACCATAAAGGACTGCGGAGAAGATGAAAACCGGAAAGTGGATTTCAATACGATGCTGGCAGAGGTCAATGACAAGGCGGAACTGTTAGGTTCCTTTATTGAGCAGTCGGGACAGGACACGGACGAACTCGCTTCTGCCATGAATGGCGGCAACCGGAAAAGACTGCGTGAGATTGCCCACCGTATGCAGCCGATGTGGGAACTGTTGCAGATGGGCGGCATACTGTCTGATTACCGCGCCCTGCTGAAAGACAGCACTACAGATGATGATATTATACAGAAACATACACAACAAATAATTGAATGTACCGCCTTGCTGATAGCTGAAGCGGAGAACGAAATAAAAAGACTGGAAAATGAAACGGAAAATACTGATAGTTGAGGACAATATAGGCTTGTCGCAGATGCAGAAGGACTGGTTCTCCCAAGCCGGCTATGATGCGATGACAGCCATGAACGAGCCGATAGCCCGTTCGCTGATACGTAAAACCGCATTTGATTTGATCCTTTCGGATGTGCGCCTGCCGGAAGGGGACGGTATCTCCCTATTGGAATGGCTCCGTAAGGAAAAGAAGGATATTCCCTTCATCATCACGACCGAATATGTATCGGTCCCGGATGTGGTGCGTACCATCAAATTGGGCGCGATAGACTACCTGCCTAAACCGATACACAAGGAACATCTGCTGGAACTGGCAGAGGATGTATTCCAGCCTATGGTTACAGTACGGAAGAAAGAGAAGGTTTTATTTCATCGGACAAGTCCGAAGATTTTGCGGGTGGAAAAATACGCCGGACTGGTAGCCCCGTCAGAAATGTCCGTAATGATACTCGGTGCCAACGGAACCGGCAAGGAATCGGTGGCTCAGAGTATTCATCAGGGCAGTGAACGCCGGAACATGCCTTTCGTTGCGGTGAATTGCGGGGCATTGCCTCGTGAACTGGCTGCGTCGCTTCTCTTCGGACATGAGAAAGGAGCGTTTACCGGTGCCGATACCGCCAAGGCGGGCTACTTCGACATGGCGAAAGGCGGAACTTTATTCCTGGATGAGGTAGGAACAATGTCCTATGAGATTCAGTCCATGCTGCTCCGGGTGTTGCAGGAAAATACCTATACTCCGATCGGCAGCGGCAAGGAGCGGGTGGCGGATGTGCGGATAGTCTCTGCCACGAACGAGGATTTGCAGCAGGCTATCAAGAACGGCCGGTTCAGGGAAGACCTCTACCATCGTCTGAATGAATTTGAAATCAGACAACCGTCACTGACGGAATGTACGGAGGACATCATCCCTTTGGCAGAATTTTTCAGGGAACGTTACTCGAAAGAACTGAAACGGGAAACAAACGGTTTTTCCGACGATGCCAGACGCGGGATGCTTGCCTATCCGTGGCCGGGTAATGTGCGTGAACTGCAAAACCGGGTGAAACGCTCCGTGCTTGTTGCTGAAACACCGGTATTGGAGATGGAGGGGCTGGATACAGAAATTAATCAACATGAAAATAAGTTCGCTTCCACACCTATTATCCGGCCGTTGAAAGACGAATCGCAGGAGAAAATGAATATTATCAATGCCCTTAAAGCCTGCAACGGACACCGGAAACAAGCGGCAGAGGTGCTGAAAATCAATCCTGCAACGCTGTATAGGAAGATGAAAAAATACGGGCTGAACTAAAAAATGATGCCCGTCGCTAATGCAAATCTCGCTGAATATGTGTACATTTGCAAGTAAATAGAGAAAAAGCGGCATATCGTCTGTGAGACGGTTGCCGATTGTATATAACATAAGATCGCAAGGCGTTTCTAATGGGAATCTGGAAAATTAACATTAACAGGAACTATTGCGTGATTGCTTATGCTATGCCTATGCATAGCGTGCATTCACCTATTCCTGTTAAGGCATTCCAGAGCCTTTTCATTTGCAATCCAAATAACAGAGCAATAATTTTTCATTCAGATAAGTTTTTTTACCTTTGCAATTAGGGAGTTGAAGAGGAAATAGGCTCTGCTGAGGAGCAACCTATCAGCAATAAACTCCTTGACGATATGCAGTAATGCAATCATGGGAGGTGGTAATCTGCCTCCCTTTTTATTACTGACATCGTCTATATGGCTTAAAAAACCTATTTATATTCCTATCATAAACAGCCTTTTCACAGCAGACATTCCCAAAGCGAATGCTGCAAATTCCACAATCAGTTACGTAGGAAAAGAACCTCAAACTCCGTTAAGCGGACTTCAAAGCCGCAGGCTCTGGTAGGAGGTTTCTTTAATTTCTATATTGTTTACTATAGATTTTTTCATTTAACTATACATGCCACATATTTCTGTTCATGTTTCAACACAAAGAAGATTCTGTTAATCAATTTTCTGGCAATCTTAACTATGGCTTTACACGGATGCATTTTCTTCAAATGGTTTTCATAAGCCAATGTCATAGCCGGATCATTTCGGATAGCCTTCCATGCGGATTCCACGATATAACAACGCAAAATGGAATGTTTTCGAACAGTTATGTCTCCAACATGCTCATGTTCTCCACTTGAATGACACATTGGTATCAGACCAATGAAAGATGCCAACTGGTCGGAATTCCGAAAACGCTTGATGTCACATATTTCAGTCAATAATGTCATCCCAACAAACTCACCAATTCCGGGAACTGATGTCAAATATTCTATTTGCTTCTTGTATTTATCTGTACGTGACAACATTCTGATGGCTCTTGTCTCTTGAAGCAATAAACTCCTGATGTGTTCTGCTTTCTGAATATGGAAATTCAATGCTATCTTGGCACTTTGTGTGTTAAAATCCAATGATTTAAGCCACATCATGAATCTTTGAGACCAATGAGTGTTGTGCCTGTTGAATTGTTCTGGAAACTGAATCCCATAGAAATGCAGAAATCCTTTTATACGGTTTTTTTCGCGTGTCAAATCCCGTACCAAGGCATATCTTACCCTAAGTAAAGAACGGTTCTCTAACTCTTCTTTAGTCGGAACATAAATGCCATTCAATTCTCCAGAGCGTAATGCACGAGCCAATCTATTACTATCAACTGCATCTGTCTTGTGCAATTTTTCTTTGGCTATCGCTGGTACATCACCAGGAGTGACAACTATATTGTTTATCCCAAGCTTTATCAGTTCATCATGAATCCAAAAGCCACAGAATCCAGCCTCATAAACAGAGTTATAATTTCCTTCAGGATAATTCCTTGCCAAGAAATCATATAACAATTTAGGGTTGGGTGTTTGACTGAACTTCTTCAGGACACTATTTTCCGAGAGAATTGTTACAGACCAACTTTTTTTATGGACGTCTATTCCAATATAAATATTTTGCCCTTTGAAATTTAATTTGTTCCTTTGCTTCGTTTGCATAAGCTGTGAGTTTTTGATTATTACTAAGTTCGACAAAACAAAGCTAATCAAATACGAGCAGCTTTTGTCATTGTCTGACTAATATATTGCAAACATAGGAACTCCATTAGAAGTAGTGTGTTTGCACGCTTCTTTTTTGGAACGGCTACCGGTCCGAATTTAAAACAGAACTTATATGTCAAAAATCCAAGCAGTAACGGTAATGACGCTGGACGGTTTCCTGCCGGAACCTGACAACGTGCTGACGCAATGGGTAATGAACCATAGAAAAGGGTTTGTTCATTGGCGTGAACGCTGCAATGCCTGGATCTTGCCTCATTCCATACTGGATCTGCTTTGCGAGAAAGACCGCAAAAACGCTTCTTTTACTTATCTGGCAGAAGTTCATGATGCAGAAACCCTTGAACTTCTGCGCGGACTTTTTCACTACAACCTTGTGGATGAATTTATAGTTTACCTATTTCCTTATTCCACGGGAAAGGGAAATTCCGTACAGGACATTCTTCCTCCCCGGCAATGGCAGCTACATAAAGTCACGGCTTTTTCCAACGGTATCTGCCGCCTGATTTACCGTAATCCTTGCAGGATGTAAACCCGAATGAGTGGATTTCTCTTTTCGTATTAGCATTAAAAAGACGAATTGGCAGAGATAAAATTCATTATCCAAGCCTGGCAACATGCAACGGACACCGCAGACAAGCGACTCGGTTGCTGAAAATAAATTCCACCACACTGTACAGCAAGATGAAAAAATACGATTTACGATAGATTGAAAACATGGATAAATTGCATTCATGTTTTCAGCAGTACCCATTTCTTGAAAGCAGATCTGTATATTGCAGTGTTCATTTTCCCATTTTTTGTTCCTGTTTTTCCGCTTTCAGGCGCAACGACTTTGGAGTGGAGCCCTTCCCGAGCCTTCAGGCGAGCGGCAAGTTGTTTTGGGGTGCCGGAAATAATTTCTGGCAGCCGAAAACACAACTTGCCATGTTCGTTTGAACATGAATTTTTCTGTCGAAAAATCAAAATATGGCATCTTATCCACTTCCCGTCTATAAAATCCTTCCGCCGCCATCTTTATCATTTTTTGAATACCCAAAACCGGAGCCACCGGGGTACTTGGGCGGTGTAACAGGATGACATACAGTGTCACAGACCGTCAGCAGACCGCCATGATAGTGCCAATCCGGAAAAATTATCGTTATTTTGCCGCATGTCAGCATGTGTTCGGCAGTTCAATCATCCAAGTGTGCGTCAGGTACATGGTGTATGGTTGCCTTAAACCGTCCGGTAACGGGTGAACGGGGATATGTAAGAACATAATAAGGCAACCGTTCCCCCATGTGTGAATGCGTGACCGGCTTAATGTCAGACTGGACACGTGGGGGATTGGATACATGACCGGCTTGCCGGTCGGATGCACATACCCGCCAGATAATGCAAACATGTGATAAGGGTGGTATTCTTACATTCACGAGGTGAGGAAAGTGCAGGACTGCCGGAAAAGAATTGTCCAACTATCTAAAATATGGATTTATGGTAAAGAGAAAGGAAGTAAAAATCGACGAGGAGCAGATACGCCGCGTAATGGCCGGGGATATTCCCGCCTCCGTCCTGGAAAATCGTTATGGGAGCAACGCTGCTGACTCCCAAAAAGAAGATGACAAGAAACCGGAAACGGAAAATCGGTTCGGGATTCCTGCCAAATCCGACAAGGTAGAAGTTCCCGGTTCCGGTGTGTCCGGCGGTGAGGAAGAAGCACCGTCCCCGGTTCTTCGGGAGAAAACACACCGGAAAAAGAACAGCCTTCAGGAGTATCCCGAACATCTGTTCGGCAACAACGTTGTGAAAGAGCGCCGGCAGACCTATGTCAGCAGCGAGAACTATGAACGGGTGCGCACCCTGCTTTCCGTGATAGCACCGACTGTCAGCATTTCCTGCTACATCGACAATATCCTTTCGGCTCATCTGGAACAGTACCGTGACGAGCTGAACGCCATCTACAGCAGCCGTATCAACCTGAAACCGTTGTGATCCTGCCTGTGGCCGCATGAAAAAAGGGACACCCGGAGGTCGGATCTTCTTCCTTCCTTCGGATGTCCCCTGCTTTTTCTTTCGGATATCGGGCTTATCTCGTACCGGTGGCTCTTACTCCCTTCGGTATCGGGTTGTCGAGTATTATCCGGTAGCATAGCCTGCCGTCCACATTCACCGACTCTTTCGCCACCATGAAACCGGCGCATTTCTCGACCTTCGCGGCATCGAGTATCATGCCGGCGATGAAGCTGTTCGAGAAGCGGGCGCAACGCGGATCGTTCCATATCGTGAATCCGTTCTCGTCATCCGAGACGAACATGTACCAGTCCTTGGGCCTGTCTTCGTCCCTTGCGATACACAGCCTGTTTCCTGCGTGCAGGCTCAGTTCCCTGCTCAATATCCTGCTCAGGTACATGCTGCCGTCACGGCATACCGTGATGATCCGTTTGCCCTTGTAGGTCAGTGCCGGATGGGAATTGCTCTTGTCATAAACTGTCAGTTTCATAATCGATTATGTTTTGAGTGATACATTTATTGTCTTTCATGCCGCCTCGCCGGCCATGATCAATCTTCTTTGGGCGATGAACTTCCGGTTTGTCCGGACGGATTCCATCATCGCCTGTGCCCTGCGTGTCACCACCGAGGTCTTCTCGCCCATGTGCCTGGCTATGGTGCGGAACGAGCTTCCGGTCTCATAGAACCGCAGCATGAATATCCTGTAATCCTCATAGGAGAAATGCCGCCTGAGGAACTTCTGTATGTCCCTTACCAGCCTGTCGCATCCGGTAAGCATCTCTTCCCGTTCCTCTGTCTCTTCCGCGCAGTCCGTCTCACCCAGTCTTGCGAAATACTCGTCTCCGGGGCTGTCGTAACGGCTTTCATCCCTTGCGCCCGACTGTAGGATTCTCCGGTAGCATCCGAAGAAATAGGACTCCGGATCTTCTATCCCGACACTTGAGAACATTATCTGCTTCCTGACAGCCAGATATGCGTCATGGAACGCGTCTTCGTCGATTTTTCCATAGATGGAGAGTCTCTCCTTCAATCTCGCGTATGAACGGTTAAACCATCCGTTGAATTCTTTCACGTCTTTTGTTGCCATATCCTTTTGCTTTTATCTGTTAGACATCCGTCCCGTGGTACGGGCACTCTTGTTTCTTTGTATGCCTTACAGCCGTTCTCCCACCGGAAAGGCGTCAAGGCTCGGCAGGAAAAAATACCGGAGCGCGAAGCGTGAGGATGATTTTTTCCCCGCCGACCCGTAGGGCCCGGCCTTGCGCTCCGGTGGGGAACGGCTACCTTTGCTTCAAAGAAATAAGTGTGTCCTTTTCCGCTTCTTACCATCCGTAATTATCCCCTGGCGGTGAAAAGGGATGTCTGCCAGTGACACCTCTCGTCCGGTTTGCAGCCCCTCTTGATTTTTTTATTTTCTTCGCTTCCGGAAACGGTCGGGATGGCATTATTTCCTCGTTCCGTTTTGTAATAAAAATCAATGTCAAACTTAAATTTACAGGAATTATGGAAGTAGTGGTCATAGAGAAGGCGACTTTCGAGAGGATGCTTTCGGGGTTCGAATTTTTTGCGGAAAAGGTGGAGCGTCTCTGCCGGGAACATGAGGATTTGGGAGAAAGGGAGTGGCTTGACAGCGATGACGTGTGCAGGCTGCTCTGCGTCAGCCCGAGAACCTTGCAGACGATGCGGGAGAACGGGACGCTGGCTTACACGAAGATAAACCACAAGGTGTACTACAGGCCGGAGGACGTGAAGGCCGTCTTTCCCGCAGCAGGAGTGAAACGGCGTATGACCGCCGATAAGGAAAGAGAATGTAATATTAACAACCTAAAATAGCATGCTTATGACTGGCAATGGAAATATCCGGCTGCTGACACCGGAAAACGACACGCGCGTGAAATCTTTTTTCTCGTCGCTCGAAACCCTTTCAAACAGGGTGGAGAAAATACGTAAAGACAATAAACCCTCGCTGGACGGGGAACGCTATTATACCTGTCTCTTATACACATCTGACGCTGCCGACGACTTAATAGGTGTA
>ENA-OYXK01000537-OYXK01000537.1-human-gut-metagenome-genome-assembly--contig:-NODE-537-length-19176-cov-7.950682_pt1 | contig 19176 bp, 21 predicted proteins | sample MGYA00244215_ERZ653417 | MGnify/ENA primary metagenome ERZ653417 (study PRJEB26926, sample SAMN06164905) | human gut metagenome | biome: ENVO:00009003; feature: ENVO:2100002; material: ENVO:00002003... | reverse complement strand
ACGAGATCATGCCTAGTCTCGTGGGCTCGGAGATGTGTATAAGAGACAGAAAATACTCTGTTACGATTTTTCCTAAATTATAAATAGGTTTTAGGGAAGAATCAGATTATATATGCTAAGGGGCGTGCAACAGGTGGGAGTATAAACTATCGGTGATTGAAAAGAGGGAAATAATTTATGTTTAACAACAAAGGTGGTATTTCTTTTATATTCATTTTAGTGGGAATAATTTCAGTTTTTTATTGTATAAAAAGAATTTATGAAGGAGATTTCTTGCTCATAAATTTTTCAGACTGTGGTCTTTTGTTTCTGTTTTTGATGGCAAGTATTTTTATAATATTTGCAGGATTATTTTTGATTTATACAGAATTAAAAAAAATGGGTTCAAACGCAACGGAGAATCGGAAGGGATTGTTTATATTTAAAATAATAAAATCATTTTGGTATCCTGATGAATATTACGACAGAAAAAATAATCATACACTTTTTAATAAAATAAAGAGGTATATTGGATTCTTGATTATTTTTATATCTGTTTATCTATTTATGGTAATTACTTTTTTTGCTTCAAATCGACTGAGCTTGTTGGAAATTATTATAAGAATAGTTGCCATGTTGTATATTTTGATGTGTTGTAGGAAGTATTTAATGTGATGGTGGATTGGGAACTCTGCTGTTGAGTGACTGTCAGGAAACAACATCAATAACGACGGCGGAAAAGTGAAAGCCTCCTCCGTCATTTTGGACGCCCTGAAAGACATAGACAATACAGGGACATTGGAAGCGGAAAAGAAGATGACCCTTCACGCCGGGCAGGACATCCGCATGACAACCGGTACCCATCGGGAAGAAAACGGACAGGGACATACCACCGCTATTTCAAAAAGAGGAGCCGCATCCGTCACAGGAAAAGAAGGCAGCCTCACCATGACCGCCGGGAAAGATATACACCTGCAGGCAGCCCGTATTTCCTCAGCGGGAGATATGACCATTGCCGGCAAAAGACAGGTAGAACTGGGGACAGCCGTTGCAGAGAAGGACAACCGCGTCACATGGGACAGAAGCAACGACAGAAGAGACAGCACCGCCATGGAAACAGGAAGACAACAGAAGGGAACAGCAGGAGCAAAGGCGCAGGAATTACCGCATCCTTTGGTATAGGCGGACTCCAAAATGTAGGCATCAGCGCGGGAAAATCCAAAGGGAATATGGAAGAAGAGATAATAACCCATACAGGAAGCGCCGTCATCGCCAAAAATACTCTGACCATGGAAAGCGGGGAAGATATAGACATTAAAGGAAGCAAAGCAGGTGGAAAGAAAGTAGAAATAAAAACAGGAAACAACCTCTCCATAGAAAGCTTGCAGGACAGCCATGCCTACCACAGCCGGGACAAAGAAAGCGACATCCATCTGCAGAGAGATATTACCGCCCGTCCGGATACAGGGAAAAAGAAAATGGACGATCCCTACTTCTCCATTGGGAAAAAGACAGACACCACAGACTCCACCTATATCAGCGTCACAAAACAGGCCGGTATCTATGCAGGAAAAGAAGGATATGACATCCAAGTCAAAAACAACACCCACCTCAAAGGAGCCGTCATAGACAGCCAGGCAGAAAAAGAAAAGAACCGGATCACCACCGGTACTTTGACATGGGAAAACATAGAGAACAAAGCAGAATACAAAACAGGAGGGCATGGGATATCCTACAACGGGAAAATAGGAAGAGGAGACAAGAACGATTCCTTAGACTCCCGGATAAATAACCGCTATGGAAAAGACGCCATAACAGGACAAAGAAACGGAATGAACAAAATCACCCCAACCATTTACGGCTCAAAAATCCCGTTAAACGAAAGAGGACTCCTGAATACACCCATACCGTCCGTCAAGGGAACAGCAGGAACAACCACGACATCCGCCGTAGCCAAAGGAACCATAACCATCACAGACAAAGAAAACCAGAAACAGGACATAGAGAAACTAAACAGGAACACGGAAAACAGCCTAAACAAACTCAAAGAAATCTTCGACAAGACAAAAGTAGAAGAAAAACAGGAACTCATCCACATGATGAACATAGTGGGAAACCAAATCATCCATGAAGCGGCAGGCCACTATGGATGGAAAGAAGGATCCACAGAAAAATTACTTCTCCATGGAGCCATAGGCGCACTGACAGGAACCATGAGCGGAGGAAACGCATTGTCAGGAGCCGTATCGGGAAGCGTGAATGAATTTGCCTTGGCGTACATGGAAAAAACAAAAGGAAGAAACTGGATGGATACCCACCCCGATACCGTACAAGCCATCAGCACAGCCTTGGGAGCCGTTGTAGGAAGCCTGACAGGAGACAGAAACACAGGAGCCTATACGGCACAGATGGGGACAAAGTGGAACTATTTTGCATTTGCTGACGCTCTATCTCCAGCCAGACAGATGGCTAAAACATTGTTGCAAAAGAAAGACGGCAGTCCTGCTACCGAGGCGGAAATAGAAAATGCCCTGAGAAATCTGAACAGGATTATGACAGAACAGGAGCCGGAAAAAGGAAACTCAGGATTCCTGTACGCAGAAAACACGAACTCTTACAACAAAGGAATCGCCTACCTGAAACAAGAAGGCTTTACACAAGACAGTGCTGTCAGCCTGTTCAAAGAATATAACCGGTACCTGAGATTAGGAGTGGACTGGAAACATCCTGCCGTCCGTTTACCGGGGATCCAGGCAGATGTCGATAAAAATCATAAAGTAATCAATTCTTCCGGTACCCCGGAAATAAGAATGCCCAATGAAAATAATCATTTGGAGTCTCCTCATGCACCGGAAGAATATTATCCGAGCAAATTTAACATGGGACTCTCTGTAGCGTCAGGACTCGTAGTAGATAAAACGACCGAACTGCCAAAAACACTGAGCGAATACTATGGATATGGAGGAACCGCCTCTAAAATCTTTTTCAAAGCAGGAGGAGTGGTAGGGATCGGCATGGCACTTAACGATATCCAAAAGGATAGTAGACTGTATAGCGGATGGAACAGGTATAAAGTATGGGGAGCGGATTTAATGCCTATCGTTTTTGGAACGATGGGAGGCATTTTGGGTACGGGTAGTGGTATACCAGTTGTTGGTGGATTTGTAGGAGGTACAGTTGGAGATTATGTTAAGGAATATGCAAAGACTAGAATACCCACTGATAAAGAGATAGAGGTGAGAAAAACATATAGTGAGGTAAGACACAAATGAATACCTTTATTATGTATAAGAATTTACTTAGTATAAAGTTCATTTTATTATTGTGTGGAAGTATTATCTTTATTATCAAAACGGTGAGTGTATATCAGGAAAAACATAGAAGTTGGAATATTCTTACTAAAGTTTTTTATGTTTTAAGTATGGGGCTATTTGCGGCAGAAGCAATAATTGTAATTATGGGTGTTATTGGAATATTAGTGAAGGATTGGGATGTGATAGTAATAATTATAATGGTTATTGATGGGATTGTTGGGGGAATGTTTATGAGAGAATTAACTATGAATAAAGGAGTTCAATATACAAAAGAAGAGTTAAGAAGATATGAGATTTCTCAAAAATGCCTTTTTGGAGGGAGTATTATATTATTCTTTTTGATGATGATCATATATTTGTAATTATGTATTATGAAAAATGTGTAGTAGATAAAACGACCGAACTGCCAAAAATACTGAGCGAATACTATGGATATGGAGGAACCGCCTCTAAAATCTTCTTCAAAGCAGGAGGAGTGGTAGGGACAGCATGGCACTTAAGGATATTCAAAAGGACAGCAGACTGTATAGTGGATGGAACAGATATCGTGTTTGGACTGCAGATTTATTACCAATAATTGCAGGGGCAGGTGGTGGTATTGCCGGAACAACGTTTGGAATACCAATTGCTGGTGGTGTGCTTGGAGATTATGTTAAGGAATATGCAAAGACTAGGATACCGACTGATAAAGAAGAGGAGGTAAGAAAGTATTACCAGGAGGTAAAGAATAGATGAATGTACTAATTGTCGGTGGATTCTGGGCCATTGCCAAGTTTATGGTGCTTCTGTGCGGTACTGTCATTTTAATAATAAAATCTATATATGTGTATCAGAAAAAATATCAGAAATGGAAATTTTTTACCAGAATATTATATATCATGACCATGGGAGGATTTGAGATAGGAATGGTAATAGTTATGGGGGGAGTTACTGGCATTTTTACAAAAAATTGGGATATAGTTGTGATGATGCTGATGATTTTTAGTGGTATTATTGGTGGAATGCTTATGAAAGTATTGGTTATAAATGAGGCTCTACTCTACTCAAAAGAAGAATTAGAAAAATATAAATTCTCACAAAAATGCCTTTGGGGAAGCAGTATAGCATTGCTGATTATAGCAGCAATTATATATCTATAATTACTTTGGATAAATCTATAAGAATTGGTTTGGTGGTTTGCAGGTAAACCCATCCAAGTCAAAAACAACACCCGCCTCAAAGGAGCCGTCATAGACAGCCAGGCAGAAAAAGAAAAGAACCGGATCACCACCGGTACTTTGACATGGGAAAACATAGACAACAAAGCCGAGTATAAAGCAAGCGGAAAAGGAATCTCCTATACCAATGGAGCAGGAATCCCCTTAAACGCCTTGGGACTCCTCTCAAACATGGTTCCCATCGTGAAAGACAAAGCAGGAACAACCACGACATCCGCTGTATCCAAAGGAACAATAACCATCACAGACAAAGAAAAGCAGAAACAAGACATAGAGAAACTGAACAGGAACACAGAAGACAGCTTAAACAAACTCAAAGAAATCTTCGACAAAACAAAAGTAGAAGAAAGAAAACGACTGTTGGAAGAACTGGGAATCGTAGGGAATCAAGCCATCCATGCGATAGCCTCCCACAATGGATGGAAAGACGGCTCCGCCGAAAAGGTAGCCCTCCATGGAATGCTGGGAGCCATCACGAGCGCCAAGAGTGGAGGAAGCACGCTAAGCGGCCTGATAGTAGGAGGAGCCAATGAATATGCCATAGGATACTTGGAAAAGAGCAAAGGGAAAGACTGGATAAACAAGCATCCCGATACAGTGCAGAACATCTCCGCCGCCTTTGGAGGAATCCTGTCCAAGATGACAGGAGGCAGCGGACACACAGGCGCCTACATCTCCCAGATGGGAACAAAGTGGAATGAATATTTAACTGCTGAAGAAATAGCAGAAATCATGTTTGATGATGGGCGTGCCGAAGAGTATCTGAAACTTAAAGGGCAACCGGTAACGGAAGAAACTATAGAAGCATTAAAAAGTACTTTTATTGAATTGGCAAGCGCGAATAGAGATGCGGACGCAATTATAATAACAGGCAGTGCCGGAGTCGGAGCCGGTATTGAAATGGGTGTGATTTATGATCTAAAAAATTCCAATGGAAGTGGTACTTATATTTCAGGCGGGGGAAACGTCGGGTTATCTATGATGCCTTTGAATTTTACAATGGCTGCGATTAGAATTGTCCCCTTGGATGACAAGATGAGGATGGATTTACAAAAACCTAATACGCGAAAAGATATTCTATCCGGTCTTAGTATAGGCGGGACCCTATATGTAGGTGTCGGCGGAGGATTTATGGTTCCGTTCGATTCTGAATATAAAGACAGGGTCAGAGTGTATGTCATGGGTATAGGGACCCCGCAAGGAGGGGGCGATGCAAGTATTGCTCAAAGTCTGAAAGATCGTGCAGACGCTATGCAAAGTGAAATAAAAGATGGAAGCATTATTGTGGATTGAGGCCAAAGATGGAAAATTTATGGAAAGAGCTTTTAGCGTATGTAAAGAAGAAAACTGTAGTGAAAAAGGTTTTAGAATACGTAGAGAAGGACATTTTATTGAAAAATGTTTTAAAATGTATTCCACGACTTGTAGTGAGTTTTATGGTAATCGGTTTTATAGCAGAAGTATGTGCTTCCGGAATTAAATATTTTTCTAGGCCTGTAAGGCAGGATCTGTATGAGCATATTCCGGATATTCATATTTACGGAACGGATACCCTTCTATGTGATGAACTTACCATTACTGCCAGAATATCTGACAGAGCGTTTAGTTCAGGGGTATTTATTCTTACAGCCAAAGGAAATGTCATAAAAGAGTATTATACGGAGCAGCTGCTGCAGAAGGGCTGGATAAAAGGAAAAAATGAAAAGGGAGAAGATTTTCATTTTCATACCGATCGTTATGATGAATTTCGTTTTTATAAAGATGGATATACATTAGATGTGTTTTTTGATATCCCATTGGATCAGGATCCGAATAAACTAATCTGGGGGGACAAAAGAGAGCGATATGTAATCACAATGACTAAGACTGAGTTTTATTGAGGTTTAAGGTAAAAAACCGGAAAACAGATAAAGCCATTAATAAGAACAGCTGCATTCTGACAACGCCTTTTATTTTTGGTAAAGAAAGGCGAGTAATGAAAAATAAAGGTAAAAAGCTGTTATGTAATTGAATTATGTTGTCGGTGAATACCAGCATGGGGGTGAATCCCCCTCTCTCCGCCATGAAGTTTAAAGCTTGTCTAATAAGGCGGGCTTTTTTATTTATATCGAATGGTAAACTATGTTTTTATATTTACCATTTCATCCCTTTTACGGTATGGATGATTTTTGTGGCAATCAGTCCGTTTATCAGTCCTGTGACGGTGCCGGACAGAAAGAGGACAGGACTGTACCACAGGAACGCGGGGGTGTTTAACAGAAGAGCGGAGATCAGGAGCTGTGCCAGATTGTGTGTCACGCCGCCGATGATGCTGATTCCGGCGGGAGAGAAAGAATTTCTGCGGTAAGAAATGTACATGGCAAGAAAGCTTGCTATCGCGCCTGTAAGGCTGAAAACGGCAGTGAAGGGGCTGCCGCTGAAAACGGAAAGGAAGAATACCCGGAGAAGGGAGATGGAGAGGACTTCCCCGGACGGCAGGAAATAAAAGGCAATGACAATAATGAGGTTGGCTATGCCTAATTTGATGCCGGGAATGCCTGTCCGGAAGGGAAGCAGGTTTTCTATGCAGCTGAGTAAAAGTGCCATGGCTGTAAACAGGCCGATGACACTCACTTTTTTTGTCATGGATGATCTCCTTCAGCGAACGGTGCCGTCAATTTTTTTATCGGCAGCGGATTGTATTTCAATGACTAAATGATGAGGAAGGCAGATGATGGCGGAATCGGCGGTGTGGATTGCTCCTTGCCGGAGGCAGTCCTTATGGGGGCAGTCGGCAGCCGTCATTCTTACGGTTCCGTTTTTGATGGTGAACTCATTTTGTCCGTAAGGTGTGCAGATGCGGATGGTATCATTTTTATCCAGCGGCCACGAACCGTACGGGGCGCCGTCCACTGTGGCGGTAACAAAACCCGCATCGTGCATAAGGGTTTTGTTTCCTATGAAGAGGAGGGCCGTTGCCAGGAGGATGCACGTAATGAGGTAAAGGTCTTTTTTTATCATGGCTTGTCAGGAAATAAGAACGACAGGAAGTTCAGAAGTAAATATTTTGTGTAAATCGGGAGTGATCATCAGGGTATTGTCATTTCTGAATAGGATCATTTGAAATTCACCGCGGTGTTCTTTCCAGAACAGGGCGGCTTTTTTTTCGCCCATGACGAAGAGAGCGGTGGAAAGGATATCCGCTTTTTCACTGTCTTCGCAGATGACGGTCACCGCACGGAGTCCGTTTTGCGCAGGCGCTCCCGTATGGGGATCAAAAATGTGATGATACCGCCGGCCCTTTGCCATGAAGTACCGCTCGTAGTCGCCGGAGGTGACAATGGACGTGTCGGAGACGGAAAGCATCCCTGCGGTTTTATCCGTGTCATCAGGGTGGCGCAGGGCGATGTGCCATGGTCTGCCGCCGGGTTTCGTACCGATGACTTTGATATTTCCTCCTAAATCAAGAAGGGCGTTTTTAATACCGGCAGCTTTTAAAATATCTGCCGCTTTTTCAGCAGCTGTTCCTTTTGCCATACCGCCCAAGTCAAGGGCACATCCGCTTTTCAGGAAATATTCTCCGGTTTCTTTGTTACAGGAGATATATTTCATTCCTGTTTTACCAAGTGCTTCCCCGCGCTCGGTTTCCGTCGGCACATGATAGGGGCCATGGGGGAATCCCCACAGTTTGGAGAGGGGCGCGAGGGAAATGTCAAAAGTACCGCCGGTTGACCTGTTCCATGATTCGGCAAGGCTGATCAGGCGGGCGGTGTCTTCTGAAAGGATCAGTTTTCCTTCCTTCGAGAGCCGGGAGATTTCACTGTCCGGATTTTCTGCGGAAAGGAGTGTATCAAGACGGCGTATTTCTTTTTCTGCATGGAGGAAAACGGTTTCGCTGTTTTTCCCATAGGCGGTGATTTTCATGTAGGTGCCCATCGCAAAGAAGGAATGGCTTTGGGGCGTGTTGTCTTGAAAAGGAGCACATGCTGCAAGAATAAAAGGAAAGATAAGGGAAAAAAGAAATTTTTTCATTTTTTTGTTTCCCGCAGGTGATGGTTGGCGCGGCTCTGGATACGGTCGAGAGGTAGGCCGAGGGGACAGATTTTCACACAGGACAGAGATTGGCTGCACCCTGCAAAAAAGTATTTTTCATAGTTTTCTTTCAGCTTTTGAAGATGGATGTCCTCTTTGTTCTGTTCCAGTATTTTAAAAGCATGAATCATGGACGCGGCGCCGCTGAAGGTGCTTTCCGGCGTGTAGTTCGGGCAGATCTCAAGACAGCAGCCGCACATCAGGCATTGTCCCGCATCATATTGAAGGGAGCGGTCGCCCTTTTTCGCATCGCGGTCTTTTTCAGAAAGCCAGACCTGCATTTCTTTCAGCCGGGCAAAAATTTTTTCCCGATCTACGCGAAGGTCGCTGATGACGGGGAATTTGGAAAGGGGCGCCAGTTCTATTTTTCCTTTCTTCACGATATTGCAGAGGAAGAGGGAGCATGCCAGACGGGGAAGTCCGTTGATGAGCATGGCGCAGGCGCCGCATTTCTTTTCCTGACAGCTGGAGGCGTAATTGATTTTTTCTGTTTCTTTTCCGTCAGCGGTAAGAAGCGGCATGCGGGCATTCAGTTCGGATAAAAAATCGGCTACCGTAAGCCTGCCGTCTCCCGTATAGGTGAATTCTTGGGTATAAGGGGCGGAGCGGCTGTCTTTTTGCCGTTTGATGATGATTTTAATGTCCATCGGGATCCCCTTCTATCGCTGCTAATGAAATATGGATTCCGCCGTTTTTATAAACGGCTACGGTCGTTTTTCTGTATGATTCCTGTTCATCGGGATAATCGCTTCTCGTGTGGGCGCCGCGGCTTTCTTTTCGGTTCAGTGCGCTTTTCAAAATCGCTTCCGCAAGGAGAAGGGATTTCGGGAAAGCATCGTTTTCATCAATGGGGGCGCTTTCGTCATAGAGCCCGCCGACAGCCGCGCGAAGTTCCTGTACTTCAGAGAGGCCGAGGAGCAGTCCTTTTTCATCGCGTTCGATGCCGAGAGATTTTTGTAAAATTCGATTCAGCGCTTTTCGCGCGGCGGGAATATGGAGTCCTTCTTTTTTATCTTTTGTCCAATACGCGGGGGTCATTATTTTTTCATCAGGACGGAAGGAAGAGGTCTGCCCCGACAGATCTTCCATGGCGGAATCAGCGGCTGTCCGTCCTCCATACATGGCGCCTAAAAGAGAATTTCCTCCCAGACGGTTGGCGCCGTGGTACTGGCAGGCCGCCTCACCTGCCGCGTAAAGGTTGGCGATGGGGGTGCGGTGGTTCACGTCGACATAAAGGCCACCCATGAAGTAATGGATACCCGGTGAAACGGGGATCGGTTCTTTTAAAGGATCAAGGGCGAGAAAATCATGGCATGCTTCAAGGACTCCGGCTAGTTTATGGACGCTCACTTCCGAGGGGATATCTCTCATGTCCAGATAAGGCTGGATGCCCTGCTTGATCCACTGCCATTCCTCCCGGGCAATGACGTCACGGGGCATAAGGTTGCCCAATGCAGGATATTTCACTTCCATGAAGTAGAATTTTTTCCCGTCCTGTTCCACGTAAAGTCTTCCGCCTTCGCCGCGGACCGCTTCTGTGATAAGCATATTTTTCCCGTGAAGTCTGGTGGTGGTGGGATGGTACTGGATCATCTCCATGTTAGCTGCAGGAAGACCGTCCGCAAAAAGAGAAGCGGTTACATTTCCTGTATTGAGGACGGAGCCCGTGGCATTTCCGAAAAGGCCGTTCAGGCCGCCTGATGCAATGATGACGGCAGAAGCGGGAATATAGGAAACCCTGTTCTTTTGTAATTCATTAACGAGGACGCCTTTTGCCTGTCCGTTTTCCATCATGAGCTTGAGAAAACGGAAGCCTGTGATGTGCCTGATCATGCGTCCGGCTTCAAAAAAACGCGCTCTTGTAGCGAGAGTGTACATCAGCTGTTTTCCCGTACTGGCAGAAGCGAAAGCGGTTCTTTTTTTTGTCTGCCCGCCAAAAGGGCGCTGCTGGATCGTTCCGTCTTCGTTTAGGTTGAGAGACATACCCCATGCAAAGAGGGTGTTCACGATTTTGGGGGCACTGTGAGTCAGGCGGTGAACGGCTTCACGGCAGGCTAAAAAGCGGCCCGCTTTGTATGTTTCCTCTTCATGGAGAGCCGGTTCATCATGTTGCCCCATGGTGTCAAGCGCTGCATTGATACCGCCTTCCGCCATGTTTGACTGGGCGCGCCACGGGGGCATTTCTTCCACGATGAAGGAAGGCACATTTTCCTCAGCCAGACGGATGGCGGCGGATAAACCGGCTGCGCCTGAGCCGATGATGACAACTCTGTCCATAAAGCCCCCTAAAAATTCCAGTAAATGAAATAGGAAATCAAAGCGAAAAGAAACAGTACGGAAAATATGGAATACACAAGAATATAATCGGCTGTCCGTTCTTCGTATTTCAAAAGGCCCCGCTTGATCATCCAGGGTTTCGTGGCGCACAGAAGATGAATAAGAATGGCGGAGATGAAAATGATTTGTGAAAAGAAACGGAGAGTCGTGAATTCACGAAGGAAAAATACGCCGTTTACCGTTGTGGTATACGCGGTTATATGAAACCAGACGGAAAGAAGGATGACAAATCCTGACAGGCGGATCAGCCAAAAAGACGCATTTTCTTTTAAGTACCACCGTCCGGTCCGCATTCCTTCACGCACAGCATCTTTTGATAAGAGGATACCCAGTATGCCATGAAGAAGGAGGGCCGCAAGAAGGGTATAAGAAAGGGGTTTCCAGTTGAACGTTGTCATGCGGAGAAGTGTAAACGCCCCCATGAGTCCGTGAAGGGCGAGAAGCACAAGCATGAAACGGGCAAGAAGGGAATTGAATTTCTTCATGTTGATGTTCTCTTTTCCAGAAGAACTAAATCGAAGTGGCCGCTGTGGACAAGGGAGCGGAACATAAGAGTGTCATAAGGACGTGTTTCCACGGCATAACCTTTCTCTTTAAAAAGTGCGGCAATCTCTTCCGCATGGGCGGTATATGCCGCATCTTCTTTGTCATAGGGAATAATCATTTTCGGGTGGATCGTTACTTTTGCCCCCATGTACTCCGAAGCGGAGGCGCCGCCTTCCTTTTCCGTGTTCACCAAAACGGTATAAACCGCTTCTTTTTCATGGAGAGAAAGGATTTCATAGTTATTTGCTGCGGGCGGAAGCTGGAATTTCTGTAAAAAATGGTCATAGCCTCCGCTTTCATAATCCGATTTTGTGGCACTCGAGACAGCATCGGTCTTTACCTCTAAGAAATTTATTGTCTGGAGAAAGAAGCCGGAGAGAAAAATAAAAAAGATTGTCAGAGGTGCGATAAGTTTTCGTGGTTTCATGGAGTATCTGATGCCTGTAATGAATAATAAAAGTTTATCCTGCCTTACAAAATGGTCTCATAGCAAAATAAATGATTTTCTTTATAAGTCTGCCTTATTTATTTTACAAGGTCTGCCGACTGTTTTTACATAGAAGAATTATGCATAACGGTTATGAAAAACAAAAGATCATATCGTGCTTTATCGAAATAAACCCAAAAGCGTCCAATGAACTGAAAATTTAACGCTGATGTTCGAAGAAATATTGACAGAGGAGTGATAAGTGGTTACTCTTATAATATACCACAATATATTTGGCATTCCTAATATAATATATTGGAGTAATTATAATTTATATATGGAGTGCATATGGAAAATAGAGAGAGATGGTGAATCAAAAAGAAGAGATATGCACGGACATAGGAAAAGCGATGGGCACGTTTCTTCGTATAACGTCTTATGGAAGGCCGCAGGGAGAGGTGTCCAAAGCGGTGCGGGCATATTTCCGGAATGTGGAAAATCTTTGCAGCCGTTTCCGAAGTGACAGCGATGTATCCCGTATTTCCGCAGCCGCCGGGGTAAAACCTGTGACGGTTTCTTCTCTTTGCAGGGATATCTGCCGCTGTTCTTTGCGTGAAGCGGCGTTCACCGGAGGTATTTTTGATCCTACTGTCGGCGCGCTTACTTCTTTATGGAATATCGGCGGGGAAAACGAAAGGATTCCCTCTGAGGAAGAGATAGAGAAGGCAAAGGTCCTCATTGATTACAGGCATATAGAAATCGGTGAGCGATCCGTATTTCTGAAAGAGAAAGGAATGTCTCTCGACCTGGGCGGTATCGCAAAAGAGTATGCCCTTCATAAGGCGGCAGCTCTTGCGGAACGCATGGGAGAGTGTTCCATGATGATTGACGCAGGCGGAGATATCTGCGTTGTGGGAAATAAGCCGGACGGTTCTGCATGGCGTCTTGGCATCCAGCATCCCCGACAAAGGAGTACGCTCATCGCAACAGTTGCGCTCGGCAGCGAGGATACCGTAGAAACGTCAGGTGATTACCGCCGGTTTCTTTTGAAAGACGGATTGATGCAAAGCCATATTTTCCAAATCAAAAAGAAAATACCGCTTATCAGCGCCACGCTTATTTACAAAAGAAATGGGGAAATGCTCCCTGTCAGCGGCGCGGCGTGTATCGCCGGCGGTCTTGATAAGGTGCGGGAGTGGCTGGAACGGATTCCCCGGCTGGAAGGTATTTTTATCACGGAAGATTTACAGGCCTACGTGACGGAGGGAATCAGCGACCGTGTCCGTATACTTACGAAAGATACGGATCGGCGGGCTCTCATACGGCATGAATATGAAGGAGAGTGTCATGGAAGTTATTGACGTATTTAAGTCGGGCGGCCCCGTTATGTACGCGCTGCTGCTCTGTTCTATATGCACAGCGGTCATTATGATCGAGCGGGGCATGTTTTATCACCGAGCAGGAAAAAATCTTGGAATCTTTGTGGATAACCTGCCTGATATGCTTTTAAATAAAAGTTGGAATGACGCTTATGCCGATGCGGCGCAGGAAGACAATGCGGCTGCTTTTGTGGCGCAGGAAGGCATTCGTGCCGCGGCGGAAGGAAAGGATTTGCGCCTGGCTTTAGATACGGCGTACAGCACGGCCGCCGCCGAGCTTCGTGCCCATTTAAATTATTTATCTATGATCGTTACGTTATCTCCTCTTTTGGGTCTTCTGGGAACGATTGCGGGAATGATCAGTTCGTTCCAGATTTTCAATTTACAGGCGGGACAGCCTATGGCTATCACCGGGGGGATTGGCGAAGCGCTTATCGCAACGGCGGCAGGTCTTTGTGTCGCTATTTTCGCTCTTGTTGTCCATACCGTTTTTGCGCAAAAGATGGATGATATTTTGACCGTTATAGAAAAAGCGGACGCCATCATCTCTTCGGAGGGCAGAAGGAGAGGCATCTGATGAGGGGGAAGCGGAATTTCCATCTGCTCTCGCAGCCGGAGGTCATCATTATCCCAATGATTGATATCATGCTCTTCCTGCTGGTATTTTTCATGGTGAGCACGATTTATATGGTTCATCTGAACACGCTTCCTGTTAATTTGCCTGCAGTGCAGGCGGCGCGATCGGAAACGAAGCCGACAGTGGTTTCTGTCACGGTGAATAAGGCGGGCCATGTCTTTTATGATATGGATACAAAACCGACGGCCGGTATTTCCGAAAGGGTAAAGAAAACGCTTGCGGAAAAGCCGGAGACCATATTCGTTATCCGCGGAGACCGAGATACGAATTATGCGGATATTACAAGTGTGCTTGATTCGTTGAAGGCCGCGGGAGCGCGCCATGTCTCCCTGGCAGCAGAATCGGGGAAGAGGTAGTTATGCATTATCGTACGAACTGGCTTGTCGTTATTCTTCTGGCGCTTGGTCTCCATGGTGCCGTCTTTGGCGGACTGATACTGGTAAGGCCGCTGCTGGACGGATCGGCGGAGGAAGTCGCCTCGGAAGTGGGAACAACCATTGAATTGGAAGACGCACCGCAAAGCGGCGAGGGGGAAGAAACGAAAGATCCCGGCTATGAAGATGGTGCGGAGGGAGGTTCTCTTGTAGGAGAGGCACTTCCCGGCAAAGGGCTGGAAAATATAAAAGCGGCGGATATTTCTAATGAGCCGGCAGCGGAAACGGATATCGTGAAAGTTGTGGAGGAACGGGAAAACCCGCCTCCCGATACGGAACCGGAACCTTTGGAAGAGGCGGAAGCCGACGTTCCAGAAGAAAAGGCGGATACTGAACCGATCGTTGCGGAAAATGAAAAGGATGCAGTGAAGAAGTTCCAAAAACAGGTTGAAGATGCGAAAAAGGATCCGAAGAAAAAAATATCAAGTACTATCGTGGTAAAGAAAAAAGGTGACGGCAGTACGCATACGATGGGGCAGCCGCCGAAAATCATCGTGGATTCTTATCCGCCGGAAGGGATATATACATTTAAAGGCGTTGTCCGTGTGTTTGCGACAATCGGAGAAGACGGGAAGATAAAGAAGACAAAGGTGGCAGTTACTTCCGGGCGGCGCAGTGTGGATGAGCTGGCGATGGCATTCTGCCGCCGCTGGACTTTCAAACCGGCGCTCGACTCGAAAGGACAGCCCATGGAATGTATCAAGCTGATCCGTATACCGTTCAATCTGCCGCCGGAAAAGATGAAAGATCAAATTGACAGGAATACATAGTCCATCCGGGAAATCGGCGGATGATGTGATTAAAGAGGGAGGAGCAGATGAAAAAAAGAACGATGAAATTTTTATACAGTGTCGCAGCAGCGCTGTTTCTCTTGCTGACTGCGGCACTGCCTGCCGAAGCGGCACAGAACTGGATGCAGGTCTATGCCCATGTGGAGCAGATGATCAATAAGGGCGTCGAACAGTATAATAACGGCGATTTAGAAGGCGCGAAAAAAATAATCAATGATTCTTACTATGGGGTTTACGAAAATGACGGGCTGGAAAAAGCAATCAGGACGACTATTTCTTCGAAGAACGCCAATCTGACGGAATATCAGTACAGCGAGCTGAAAAAAGCGATTCGTGAAAATAGGGGTAAGGATGCAGTCCGCGGAGAAGCGGATAAACTTCTTTCTATGATGAAAAATGATATCGAGTCTCTTGACAGCAAAGGGGCAGGCGGCGGGCGGTGGACTTCTTTCTGGCCGGCATTCCTGATCATGCTTCGTGAAGGGATGGAGGCGATTCTCGTTCTTGTAGCGATTATGGCGTATCTGGCGAAGTCGGGAAATAAGAAATACCTCGGCACCGTTTACAACTATTCCATTGCTGCTGTGGCGGCAAGCTTTATCACTGCCTATATTTTCAGCGTTATCCTTGGTAAGTTTACCGGCGGTGCGTCAAGAGAAGCCATTGAAGGCGTGACGGCCCTCATTGCTGTCGCTGTTCTTCTGTCCGTCGGATTTTGGATGGGCGGAAAGGCAAAAGGCGATGAATGGAAGAAATATATAGAAAGTATGATGAAAACGACCATTACCACAGGAAAAGCGAGGGCTCTCGGGCTGGCGGCGTTCCTTGCGGTGTACCGTGAAGGGGCGGAAGTGATTCTTTTCTACCAGGCGCTTTTTAACGGCGCTTCAGGGGATACTGATATGATCTGGTTCGGATTCGGGACCGGATGTGCGGTTCTTGCTGTTATTTTTGCCGTTATCCGTCTGGGGCTGTTCCGTATACCGCTCCGTCCTTTCTTTATTGTCACAAGTATTCTGATGTACCTTATGGCTGTCAGCTTCGCCGGCGGCGGAATCAGCTCTTTGCAGGAAGCCCAGCTTGTTCCCCAGACAGTAATTACCGCTTCCTGGTTCCCAAATATTGACTGGCTTGGCCTTTATCCGACTTATGAGTCTGTGGGGCTCCAGCTTGCGCTTCTTATTGCTGCAGGCATCACGCTGATTGTTCGTGGAAGAAAGCGCGCGTAAATATTTCTTTCAGACTCTTCAGAAGAATAAGAAGGGTCGTAAGCAGGGTTATAATTGGGGGCTTGATCTCCAGGCGCCCCATTTATATACAATTATTTTTCCATTTTTTTATAAGGAGAGTGTTAAAATGAACAGTTTCAAAAAAGTTTTTACCGCAGGACTTACTGCCGCTGCATTATTGGCGGGAGGCATGACGGCTTCCGCAGGATTCCAGGAATATCCGATCGGCGATGAACAGGAAGATACCGTCAACCACTTCAAAGTGGCCCTCGTATATTTCCAGCCTGTACAGATGGAACCGGAAGGCTCCATGCTGGCAGCGGATAAGGCGGATATCCATATGGAGACCGATATCCATGCCACGGAAGGCAACGAATGCGGCTTCGGCATCGGCGAATGGATCCCGTACCTCACCGTCCATTATAAACTGACTAAATTACAGACCGGCGAATCCATTGAAGGCGTATTCATGCCGATGAGCGCCGATGACGGTCCGCACTACGGCGCAAACCTGAAGCTTCTTGGCGCAGGTACATATGAATGCGAATTTTCCATTGACAGTCCGGCACGTCAGAATTACAGCCTCCATGTAGATAAGGAAACAGGCGTTACCGGTCGCTTCTGGGAAGAACCGGTCGTCATGAAATGGACTTTCGACTACGTTCCGCGCAATTGGTAATGTAAGAGGGGAAGCAGGCGGAACGGTCTTTCCCAAGTGATGTTTTCAAAATGCTGTAAAGAAATCCCCGGGCGGCAGGACAATAAAGAAATATAATATCTGCGCTGCGGAAAAATTTCTTTATCCGGTCTGTCCCGGGGATTTATCTGCAGCAGTTTCTTTTTGTGATTATTCGAAAGGAATTCTCATGATGCAGTTTCAAATGTTTCTGCAGCAGCTTATTCCCGCCATGGAATTCGGTACTGCGCTTATGACGCCGCTGGCAGTGCTGCTTGCTATTCTGTACAGTTGTGACGGAGGGAATCTTCGCAAAACTTTCAGAAAAGCTGCTTATTGGGGATTTTGGGGCTCTGTCTTCATCATGGCGGCCAAACAGGGGACAAGAAATGCGGTCAGCCGTGAAGGGTTTGAAGGATTGATGGCATTTTTCGCCATTATCAGCGAACTTATTCTGGCAGGTGTGCTTCTCGGTTCATCCGAAAAATTCATGAAGCGGCTTGGCATTTTTAAAAAGGGCGTCATTATCAACGTACTGGCTCTTACGATGTACTACGGCATGGAAATATGGCTCATTCCCGTGACCACCGTGCTGAATGTGAATAATCCGTTTTCTGCGGAAATGCTTATCCGCATGCTCGGATTTGCTACAGGATTATTTATTGCTGTCGTGGGGAGCTGGCTCATTTACCATGCGGCAAAATCGCTGAATGACAAACGGCTGTATACTGTATTTCTTATACAGGTGGCGGCGCTTTTAATTCAGCAGATTATTTATCTTGTCCAGATTCTGATGGCAAGGGGAATCCTTCCTGCACGGTACCTGATCAAGGTGATGGCACCGGTTATTGATCACCAGGACTGGTTTATTTTCATTGTGTTTATCGTGGTCTTTGCGGTTCCTGCCGCATTGTTTTCACAGAAATGCCCGGCGAGGCCGGCAGGCTGCAATCCTGCACAGTATAGGAAAATCGTGGCAGACGATATACATAAAAAGCGCTGGGGCAAGGCTTCCGTAGGCGCGCTCATCGTGATGATCATTCTTTCCAGCGTGGGCAGTGCTTATGCAAACAAAAAGGAAGAATTGGTTCCTGCGGTGTCCGTTCCCGCAAAGGATCAGATGGTAAGCATTGATATCAATAAGGTGAATGACGGACATCTCCACCGTTTTGCCTATCGGACGAAGAAAGGGACGCAAGTGCGTTTCATCGTGGTGCTGAAAGGCGGCTCCGCTTACGGAGTCGGACTGGACTGCTGTGAAATCTGCGGGCCGACAGGCTATATTGAAAGAGAAGGACAAATCGTCTGCAAACTTTGCGACGTGGTTATGAATAAGCAAACAATCGGACTTCCCGGCGGCTGCAACCCGATTCCCGTAAAATATGGAGTAGGGAACGGACAGATCCGGATCGAGCAGAAAGAGCTGGATGCCGCAGCGAAGTATTTCCGTTAGCAGAAAGGAGGATATAATTGTTCTGGCAAATGGTAAAAGGCGCCATACTCCGGCAGGGGCGCCAGCTTCTTTTCGTGGCGCTTACCGTAGCCCTCGGCATTTCACTGGCAACGGCGATGCTGAATGTCATGTTTGACGTAGGAGAAAAGGTGAATCAGGAACTGAAAGCCTTTGGCGCAAATATCACGGTGACGTCAAAAAATTCCTCCATTCTGAAAGATATTTACGGGCTGGACGATGAATCGGCACCGAAAGAATACTTGAAGGAATCCGACCTGGGGCAAATCAAGACTATCTTTTGGACAAATAACATTGTCGCCCTTTCTCCCCATCTGAACGGCCATGTCACGTTGGACAACGGTGTATCTGTTCCTGTTTCAGGCACATGGTTTGATCATAAGATGGATCTTCCCACCGGTGAAGTTTTCGTTACAGGAGAGCAATATCTCAAATCCTGGTGGCAGCTGGATGGAGAATGGCCTGAAGAAAAAGAAGAAAATTCCGTTCTTGTGGGGAAAGATCTGGCAGCTTCCCTGCATGTAAAAAAGGGAGACACCCTTTCCTATACTAATAAGGATGGAACAAAAGGTTCATTTACCGTTTCAGGCATTCTTACCGGCGGCGGTGAAGAAGACGGTGAAATCTTTCTCTTATACACATCTCCGAGCCCACGAGACTAGGCATGA
>ENA-OYXK01000520-OYXK01000520.1-human-gut-metagenome-genome-assembly--contig:-NODE-520-length-19434-cov-6.991382_pt1 | contig 19434 bp, 10 predicted proteins | sample MGYA00244215_ERZ653417 | MGnify/ENA primary metagenome ERZ653417 (study PRJEB26926, sample SAMN06164905) | human gut metagenome | biome: ENVO:00009003; feature: ENVO:2100002; material: ENVO:00002003... | reverse complement strand
TTTTATACCGGAACCAACAAGGTCTTCTCAGTGGCTTTGGGATGCGGTTCAGTTATCCTGCGGGGCTTTTCTATGTCGATTATTCTGTTATAGCCCTTGCGGATGGATGGTAAGCGAAGCGGCGATAATCATGACAGTTTGCGCGAAACAAGGCTGTTTGTTTGACATACCTCTTCTTTGGAGAAGTCTAACCAGAGAGAAGAAATAGGTGAAAAGGGCCTTTTTGTCTCTTATTTATAGGTAAAAGGTCGCTTTTCCGGTGAGAAAGGTGGTGTTTGCCCATGCGAATATATGCGTTAGCCGACGTAACCGTATGCATTAGGTGATACATACGGTAGTAATCCCCATCGCATACGATAGAAATTGCCTTTACATACAGGTGAATTACAGGTTTTAGCCTTAAGAGTATGAATAAGGATGAATTATTTTCTCTAGAATAAAATGGTATATTTCGTTATCTTGTTATGAAATAACTACTTGCGAATATTTTTTCTCGTTTTATAGAACTAGGTGTATAATCTCCCGGAAAATTCGATTCTCAAGGACTTTAATATACAAAGTGTCACAATGACAATCCGTAAATTCCGGATGACTCGTTTAATATAATATTAATGTACGCCTGTACATTATATATAGTTAAAAACCTTGATGTTTGACAATCTTTTATGGGATAGAAACGACTAGTTTAAACGATCGATTCTTTTAGTCATTTGCAAAGGTACGCGTTTCTTCGATACTTGCAACCCTTCCGAGCTATTTTTTTTTCACTTATCCTCTTTCTTATCAATAGGATAGGTTATCCTTCACGAAACAAGCGATTCCTTCAACGAACCTTCCGTTTCGACGCTCAAAAAACGCAAGATTTAGACGATCGTTTAGACTAGTCGTTTTGTACCCATTTAGGTGGGATGCATATATAAAGAGCTTTTAATTAACACTAGTATTAATATTAATTTTAGAATTATGAACAAAAAGTTTTCTACTCTTTTGTGTGCTAGCTTACTGTTCTCTTCAGCTTTCTCAGCTGTAAATGCGGGCAATATTAGAGGCTATGCACAAGGAAGTGATGCTGCTGCAATTTTAAAATTGGATAAGGCAGCGCTGAGTGGAGTGTATCAGTTGAGAGTTGGTTCAAAGGGACAAGATGGAGTGCTTGCTATTAAAGATGGTAAGTATGTTATTCAAAAAACGGCTGCAATTACAGATCTGCAAAGTTCTTTATGGTGTATAACAATAACAGAAGAAGGACAAGGTAAGGAGCCTATTTACGATTTTGTAAATAAAGCAACGGGTGAATTCTTGGCTGTTTCTGAAGCTGATGTTCAAGATCTGGTACTTGGCAAGGAAACAAGTATTAGTGGTGGTTTGTCTGTTGGTGAAACTTTTGGTGGTTGGGCCTTTTCCAGTACTTATGCAACAGATTTGGAGCAGGAGCAACCCATGTTTACCTATCAAGAAGCTGATCATGTTTTAGTTTTGACTAATAATAGAGGTCAGTTACAGGTGAAAAAAGTGTTGGCCAAGGATGCCGATAAGGTTTCTAATGCGGTTAAGTTTACTGTCTTTAACGCAGGAACTTATGTGTTAAGTGCAAACGAAATCAACGCTTATTTGAAAGATAATAAGAATGTTCTTACATTTACTCCGGATGCAAAGGCTGATGTAAATCCGTTTACTTCAAATGCATTTGTTGCTAAGCCGTTAAACAAAGGTTTGGCATCCGACCATAATTTTGTTTATGTAACATCAAAAGCAAATGAAGAATTGTATTTGAAAGTCGATACTGCTGCTAATAGTACTGGTATTGGTTTCTTGAAATTTGGTTGGACTGATAACATTAAAAATAAGGTTGAAGGTAGCTTGTTGGACGCTCAGCATCAATTCTTGTTCTCTTATAAGCCGTCTGTTGACTCTTTGTTTATTCAGGTGAAAGAGGCTCGTTATAAAAATGAGAAACAACCTGAAAAATATTGGAAGGGTGTTACAGATGTTAGAAAGTATGGCACTTTATATGCAGATATAAATCAGAATGATAGCGAGATGGAGGCTGTTAATGAAAAGTGTGTTCCTTCTAAATTGTTCGTTAAATTGCAGGACTTTACCACATCTTTGAGTGTTGCAACTATTGGCGAAAGACCTATTAATACAAAGATTGGGTTCGGTCTGAAAGGTTGCTTTGTAACTAGTGATAAGACTTCTGTTGACAACGGTTTGTATATCATCAAGAATGCAAAGGGTCAGGTATTGGCTGCTCCTATTCATAAAAATGCAGAAGGTAAAAATCAATATGCAATCGAATGGGTGACATTGGACGAACAGGAGCCGTTACATATGCCTGCATACCAGTGGGTTATTACAAAAACATTGAACGCAGAGGTATCTCAACCGGTTTCTCCGGTTAAAATTGTAAACCGTGAATTCCCGAATGCGAAAGATTGGGATAACGTTCAGTTCCGTTTGAATGAAGATGGTGAAATCTATACACTTACAACGGGTGCTGATATGTTGAACAACGTAACGTTTGTTCAGATCAAAGACTCTGCAATCATCAAAGATAAGAAGTTAGGTTACAAACATATCGACTCAAAAGATTTGTTGGTCAACAGATATAAATTCAATTATCTGAACCCGTTCTCAATGGAATATTGGATTGCTAACGGTACAGGTAAAGATTCTTTGATCTATGTTAAGCAGGATGCTGGCGATTATGCTTTGGTTGAAGGTTCTACATACGAATATGGTATCGATGTTGATGCCGCTCTTTTGAAAAAGATTCCGGGACTGGCTCAGTTGGAAAGAACGAATTATGTCATTGCTAAAGACGAACAGGATCGTTTGGTTGAGGCTTATGGAAGCAAGTATTCAATGGGTGTAGCAAACTATAATACTAAGATGGTTGTTGATACATTCTTCTTTAAAGAAAACAACCACTATGATGGTAAGGACTTCTATGCTATCGTCGAATCTTATTATAATAGAACTGCTCATGCTACTGAAATTCAAAATACAGGTGTTACGAAGAAAGTCGGTATCGCTGATGACGGTATGAGTGCTGGTCTGAAAGTTCAGTTGCTGAATGAAACAAGAACTTCTGCTTTCACTGTTGAACCTTCTACAACTCCGTTGTATCGTCGTTTCAACAACGTTGCACTGAGTGAAAGCGCAACGGACGGTCGTGACAGCTTGAGATTCTTCGAAACTATCCGTAAGGAATACTTGATGGATGAAAACAATAGCAACTTGACTGATGCTAATGTTGACTATTTGGGTATGTGGACAGCTGACAAAGCAACAGGTTTGTCATTCCAGATCGATACTGCTTGGGTTAATCGTGGTGCTGGTTATATCAAACCGCAATACTTGATTTCGGTTGCACATAACGACTTTGCCGGAACTCCGGGTAAACCTTGTACGGAAGATGGTCCTCACGTAGACAAAGACGGTAATATTACAGACGCAGAACATTGTGTTCACGCTACTCCGGCTATCCCTGGCTTCGAAAGAGCTAAATATTTGGTAAGTTTCCAGGATTCTGTAGATGTTTACGGTCAGGACAAACCTTATGCAGATATCAAGGGTGGTTATACTCGCGTAGGTTTCGTTGAAGGTATCCGTGTTGCCGATACGTTGTGGATCCTGCCGGCAGAATTCGTAGCTTTGGCTAACGATAAGATTAGCTTCGATGCTTTGGAAGCTTATAATGATTCTGTGAAAAATCTTGCTTCTAAATCATATTGGATTAAGAATAGACTTGACGGTGACGACCATAAGAATTACACTTGGTCATTCCGTTATGTACATCCGGAAAATGCAGGTAATGTAACGGAAGAAGGCGTAGAAAATCAGTTCTTGTTCGAATCGAACAACTATGACAATAAGATTATTGCACCTGAAAATGCTGCATGGTTGAAGATTCAGAATGGTTGTGTGGTTTTGACAGACAAATCATCTACATTCTCACATGCTGCAACAGGTGGCGACGGAGCTTTGATCTTCAATGTTGAAAATAAGGTTGACGATCAGCTGGCAACAGACAACGAAGAAATTGCAACATCTGAAGTTACAGTAATCGCTTTGCAGGGTGCTGTACGTGTAGCTAACGCTGAAGGTAAGAAAGTTGTTATCACTAACATCTTGGGCCAGACAGTTGCTAACACAGTTATCACTTCAAGCGATGCAACAATTGCTGCTCCTCAGGGCGTAGTTGTAGTAGCTGTTGAAGGTGAAGAAGCTGTTAAAGCGATCGTTAAGTAATAATGATCTCCCGTAGAGACACTATGAAACAGTGTCTCTACTATATTGAAATAAAGATTTTATAATCAAATAATGACCATGTGTCCGGTCTTTCCGACCAGTCAATTACCCCGCGAGGGCGAACAAGTGGTACATTAATACTAAAGTAAAAAATAACAATGCTGCCTGTACTTCCGTGAGGAAAGGGAGCAGACACAAAACAAGCCCCGACAGAGTAATTCCGTCGGGGCTTCGTTGTTATTATGATAAAAGGATTCTGCCCCAATGGCTAAAGTGCCGCAAACCGTTCATCTCCTTTGGCTGTCACCGCTGTACATTCCATTTCGACCAGCCAGCCGGTTCGGCAAACCGGAGCACGTACGATGATATAAGGAAGGCTGGGATGATGTTCGTCTATATAGCGTTTGACCCGCGCATAATCCGCCGTATCGCGGATATAGATTACAGCTTGCATGATGTCATTCAAAGTGGCGTCCGCTTCTTTCAGCAGGGCTTCGATATTCTCAATCATGCGGGAAGTTTGTTTTATGACATCGCCAGCATGCACGATTTCTCCGTATCGATCGATGCTTGCCGTGCCGGAGATAAAGACATGGCGGCGGTCGCCGTATGTGACAGCTGTGCCCCGTTCGAACGTAACGCCGTATTCATATGTGCGGTTCAAGTGTTCTGGTGCATATAGATAGCGGATTTGTCCGGGGCAGATACCGGAAACAGCATATGTGTCCATTGTCACGAATACCATCGGGTCGAAATAGCGGCCCTCGATTCCCGTACTGGCGATGAAATGAGTTTCTTCTGTCAGGTTTTGTGTCGCGAACACTTCTTTGCGGGCTTTTACCACACCCGGATAATTCACGTCTACATTCTGTACGAAGATCCACGTGCGCAGGCAGTTGGCCGCCAGTGTACAATTGGCTTCCGTCAGTTGCAGGATATAATCGCGGAAGATCAGGCGGGTCTGGTATTCCGAATTGGCCGCCCTGTTGCACTGGTTGGCACCTAAAAGCTGGCCATATGCACCGTGACGCGCCTCAAACAACCCATTTGACAACACCTGTGTCTGTACACCAGTCTGCAGCCAAGCCCACAATGCAATCTTCGTGCCGTTCATCGGAGCCTGCTGTACGATTGATAGTGCGCAATAGGGGGAAAGCCGTTCCCGTTTCATCAGTTCATCTGTCTGGTTGGTTACGTCACTCAGAAAATAACGCCGGAAAATAGCGACCGGATTACCCGGCAGCTCTTCCACTGAACGGGCGTAAACATCTTGTATGTGCTGTAACTGAGTGTGAAAATCCTCCAGGCAGTTCGTCTGTTGGAAGAAGATATGGTATTCCGTTATGCCTTTGGTGGATTGAAAGGAGGTGATTTGCACCTCCGTCGTGTCGTATGTTTTCCTTATCAGGTTCATATTTATATTGTGTTTTTGTAGTATAGATCGTAAAAATAAGGCTATTTAATTGAAATCAGAAAATTGAGAGTTGAAAATTACTTAATAAAGTAAGGAACGGTACTGTTTGTTAGCCGTTCAAGTCCTTCAACTCTATCAATTTGTTTACGATGGCATAGACAGTCAAGCCGCTGGCACTGTGTACTTGCAATTTTCGGGCGATGTTCCGGCGGTGGGTAATAACGGTGTGGGTGGATAGGTATAACCTGTCTGCAATCTCTCGGTTTGTCATGCCTTTTACCACACAGACGACAATCTCTTTTTCCCTGCTACTCAGTGTCTGCTGGTCCTCGTTTTCCCCTTCTTCGGACGGAACTTCTTCGGTGTTGAGGCGTTCCAATTTATTTTTCAACTCATCGGCATTATCGTATATTGATATCTGATCGTCATAGGAGCGAAGCAGAAACGGGTCGCTTATATTATATTGAAGGGCAAAACATTTCATATCCGGGCAGCCGCATTCGTCTTTCAGATGTTGTAGGTTGAAGTTTCCCGGAATGGAAGGATTTACGATCAGGATGTCCGGCTTATAAATGCGTAAGCCCTCTGTCAGACAGTCTGCTGCTGTTATTTCAGATATCTGGATACGGAATCCAGGTAAGCGTTTCAGCAGTGTTTCCAGTCCGCACCGGATGATGGAGGACGATTCGGCTATCGTTATTTTAATGTTAGTGGACATGGCAAGTGGTTTTATTGTTTTTCTAAAGACAGAATAGCAGGTACGAAGATGTAGTCTTCTACCCGGTTATGAGAGGCAAGATCTTGTTCTGTTGCGAAAATATCGAACAGGACGCTGTTGAGCAAGTTACTGTCCGGTCCCGGATAATACTTCAGGATCAGGTTCTTCAGTTCCGTGATTTTCATCTCGATCTGATCATGCCGTTTGCGGAAGATGGTGATGTTATATTTCGGGTCTTTCTTTCCTTCCAGCAAATTGCGGACATACGGGAAGACGGTTTTCTCTTCGTACGACATATGTTTGTGCACTTCTTCGGCATATTCGTCGAAAAAGCGGCGGATCACGAAGGCCACATCTTTCGGGCAGCTCACGATTGCCTCTGTAAGTTTGTGACGGATATGGGGAAGACGGAAGTTCAGGAAATAGTCGTGTGCATTATGCAGATAAGTGATAAGCGAAGAGATGGAGATATCTTTATGGACCTCCGCTGCCGGGATTGTCTCCGTTTCCGTCAGAAAGTTGACGACAGTCAGGAATGTATATGTGTCGATCTTATTCTGCCGGCATACTTCCCCGATGTTTTTCTCTCCGAACCCCAGGTCGATACCAAAGCGGCTCATCACAAGGACCATCGGATAATTCTCGCATATCAGGTCACTCATCTTGCTTGTTTCCCTGTATTTTCCGTTCTTCATGTTTCCCATATCTTTTATCATTTGTATAGTAGATTATTATAAGCATGCATATTGAGGTGCATCCGCCGGTACGACAGCTATGCATTCCGTTTCGATCAGCCAGCCCGGACGACACACGGGAGCATGTACGATCAGGTGGAGAAACGACGGATACCGGCTTTCGATATATTGCTTGACCACGACATAATCGGCCGGGTCGCGCAAGTAGACGATTGCCTGCATAATGTCTTGCAATCCGCCTCCCGCCTCCTGTAGCAAGGTGTCGATGTTTTCCAGCATGCGTTCCGTCTGCTTCAGGATATCCCCCGGATACATGATCTCGCCTTGATTGTCGATACTCGCGGTTCCGGAAATGAAGATTTGTTTCCGGTCGCCATAGGTTACAGCTGTCCCCCGCTCGAAAGTCACTCCGTATTCGTATGTCGGATTCAGGTGGGTGGGAGCATAGAGGAACTGGATTTGTCCGGACTGCAAGCCTTTTACGGCATAAGTATCCATCTGGACAAAAACGTTCGGATCGGCATGGCGTCCTTCTATTCCCGTACTGGAAATATAATGGGTCTTTTCCGTCAGGTCTTGCGTGATGAAAACCTCTTTGCGGGCCTTGACGACGCCGGCATAGTTGACATCCACGTTTTGAACGAAGAACCAGGTACGGATGCAATCGTTTGCCAACTTGCATCCCTGCTCGGTCAGTTGCAAGACGTAATCGTTCAGCAAAAGCCGTGTCTGGTACTCGGAGTTGGAAGCCCTATTGCAAGAGCCCCCGGTCCAGTATTGTGTATAACGGTTGTGTTTGGCTTTCGACATTCCGTTTTTGGTCGTTTCGACAGTGATACCGGTCTGAAACCAAGTCCACATGGCTATTTTGCTCCCGTTTAGTGGAGCTTGCTCCACGATGGAAAGAGGGCAATAGGAATTTTCGCATTCCCAAACCATCACCAAGTCGGCTTGGTTGGCAGCGTCGCTCAGGAAATAGCGCCGGAAGACGGCAGTCGCATCGTCAGGTAACACCTCTTGGATAACTGCCACATAGGCCCGTTGGATGTTCTGAAGTTGTCCGGAAAACGGCAATGTCCGGTTCGTAATAGTGAGCAGAACGTGATATTCGGTAACCCCACCTTTCCCGGCAAAGGAAGAAATTTGAACTTCGACAGCTTTGTCTGTGTATGTCTTTTTGATATAATCCATGTAATATGTGCTTTCTTATTCTTTAGCTCCGTTATTGATCCAATCGTCGAGCAACGTCAGAGTGCTGGAGGTCGTGATGACGTTGGTATGATCGTACTTGACAATGTTCTCGTGCAAGATGACGTGCAGGAAGCTTTCCTCCGCGCTTCCCGGCTTGACCAGTTTCAGCCCTTCCTCGCTTTTATCAGCTACGACATCGACTAAGGCTTTGTAACTTTTGCCTTCCGTGAGGTACAGTCCGGCAGCAGGTTCCGTACTTCCTCCATGGCAAGCCGTACAGGAACGATTGAAAATTTCGGTTTGGATACTGTTGAACATGCCGGCATCCAACTTTCCGGCATCCAGCCGTATGGTATCCGCCTGTTCCGTGTAGTCGGCGGTATAGAAACTGGCAATCCTTTTGCGTAGTTTGTTGATGACACAAACTTCGATCTGTGTGACTTCACTGGGAATACCGGCCAAGACCATGTTTATCGTCCCGTCGGCTGTCTGGCTAATCCCTTTTGCCGTTTGTGCGAAAGCATTGTCAGGGGTGAATCCGGCCAGTACGACGCTGTAACCGCCTGGCCAGGAATCTATCCCGTTGATTTGGGAGGTTAACTTCACTGTTCCTCCTTCCCTTTCCGTCTGATTGTTTTCATCATATATCTTGCCATCGTCGCAGGAGATGGCAAGACAGGAAAAGAGCAATAGCCCGGAGATGAATGAATAAACTTCTCTTTTCATGACGTTACGATTAGAAAGTGTACTGAAGTAAGACGGTTCCGGAATGCATGGCTAATCCTAAGTCGTCGTTGTCGCGGTCAAGCTGTGTGTCATGTCCGGTACGTCCGATGAACTGATACATGGCTTGCAGTTTCAAGTTGCAGCTGGTGAAGAAATAGTTAAATCCGACGGCCGGCATATTCAGAAAACCGTTTGTGTCCAATCCGTTGCGGTTGAAGAAGTCATAACGGGCTGTCGCTTGTAGTTTGTTGGTAACGAAATAACCGCCTTGCACGTACCCCCCTAAATAGTTATAGCTCTCGTCAATTTTCTGCCGTTTGGTAAACCCTACATTCATATAATAGATTTCAGCGCCGAGATACAGGCGATTCTTCAACATGGCGAATTCTGCTCCTGCCCGGAAATCGTTCGTACTTTCGCTTTCGCTCTCCACATTCAATGAAGTGGAAAGACCGAACAACATCTTGTCTTCCTTCAAACGGTTCGGGCTGCCCTGGTTGGACGGCATAACTCCTTTCGGCATGTAAGTGATGCGGCCGGCATACAACAATGACGGGATATGCCAGTCGTCGCTGAACGTTTTGGATGCCACGTTGACGGAGCTTCCCGTTCCGTTGAAAATCCCAACTTCGTAGCCGAACTTCTCCTTTACCAATCCGTGCACTTCCACTCCGAGGTCGAATCCCATGCCGATGTTCGGTGTCACGGCATTAAGAGAATAAGGCAGGATCACGGATGAGGTGAGCGATGTCGGCAGTGTCGGCATTAACGTCTCGCCCAGCGTAGTGAGGTAAGCGTGCGAGAACGGAGTCTTGAACTTGCCGGCACGTATGGCAAAACTCTTTTTCATCTCTACGTCGAACCAAGCCTGTTGGAGGATGTTTCCTCCGCTTCCGGCGGCATTGATGGAGAGGTTGAATGTCACCCGGTCGAATGCCTTGCCCGTGAAACCGAGGATGGCGTAGGGGATCGAGAAACCGCTGTTGTGTATATTGTCCTGATTGTAGGCCGGGTCCAGCCCTTCATCGTCGTAGTAGTTGATGTTAGCACTGGTCTGGACCAACATATAAGGTTTGAAAACGAAATCCCCCTTCTTGGTAGCGATTGTAAAGCCTTCTTTGCCGTTTAGTGATACGACACCGTTTTCCGTATCTTCCTCATATTGGGCCGTGACGGTCAACGGCAATAGTAATAATGCTGCAATTGTGATTATCAGTTGTTTCATTTTAGTTTGTCTTATGGATAAATTATAAGGAGTTGAGGAATGCGATCACTGCCTCACGCTCTTCCTTGCTCATTTGTTTGAATAAATTTTTGGAGGCTTCCCCTTCGCCTCCATGCCACATGATGGCTTCGGTCAGGTTGCGGGCGCGTCCGTCGTGAAGGAAATAGGTATGACCGTTGACTTTCTCCTGCAGCCCGATACCCCAAAGCGGCGTAGTACGCCATTCGTTTCCTCGTGCCAGACCACTGACATAATTGTCGTTCAACCCGACCCCCATGATCTCCGACCCCATGTCATGCAGTAGGAAATCAGAATAAGGATGTATGGTCTGTCCGCCGAGCCATGGCAAACGTGTGCCGTTGAGCAGTGTGGAACCACCCGCTTGCGTATGCAGCGTAGTGACGTGGCATAGATGGCATTTCGCTTCGTAAAACTTTTGTTCTCCTAAGATGACCTGAGGGTCGTTTATGTTGCGCCTTGCCGGTACACCGAGGCTTTGCATATAAAGGTCCACATCTTCCATATCGGCGGTCGATATGTCGAGCTGGTCGTACGAGAGTCCCATCATGCTGCCTTGGTTGATCTGAGCCTGCCCTTCGCAAATCTCTTCCGGATAGCGGCTGTTTGTCACGCCCATATCGCTTGAAAAGCCCAGTTCGACGGTCAGGTCGAGATGCTGTGCCTTGTTTCCTGAAAGGCCGACACCGGTGACACCCTTCTCGGTGATATAGTTGCAACGTCCGCTGATGCCATATTCCGGATAATTGCTTTTGGCAGCGAGCGCTTCGATTTCCCTGCGGTCGATCGCCATCATCTGTCCCATACCGACGTGGCGTAACGGGATGCGTACGGTGCAGAACAAATCTTCCGGGGCGATACTGTCTTTATACCATTCGGTTATCGTGTAATTGGGTTTGCATAGTTCGTAAGTCTCTCCGTCGGGGAAGGAAAAAGTCTGCTTGTCGTATGTGACGGACAACTTACCTTCCGGTTTGACGCCGTAGATGGCTTGGTCGTGCAATACACGTCCGTAGTCGCGGAAGAAAGCACCGTTGCGGCGGGAGATATAGACCAGCATAGAGGAGAAACCGTAGTTGCCCGATCCGCCGTTTTCCCACAATGTCGGTTTGGTCCTTCCTGCGTTGCGATGGCAACTACCGCAGGAATAGCCGGCATAAACAGGTCCGAGACCGCCTCCGTCTCCATTGTTGCTGGTGCGTACATCGTCGTAGAGACCGTCGCCGTTGTTGAAACGGATCGAGTTGGCTCCTGTTATCCAGTCGGCGTTCGTATCATAGGCGACCGATGAGTTTAGGAAAATCGTTGAAGTCCCTGCTGACAGCGCATATCCGTTCGGGACATCTATTTTATCCATATCCATTTTATCGTCCTCTTCACAAGCTGCGCATGCAAAGAGCAGGAGTAGCGAGGATGTTAACAGGTAAGATTGCTTCATATCATTTTATTGGTTTTCTGAATTTATTTCCGAATAACGCGAGTCGCATTGTGTAATAACTCTGAAACCCTGAAACAGCGGGCATTTGTCTGCTGTTTCAAGGTTTGTCATGATCTATTATCAAGTTTTATGTCTCAGAGGCATGTTTATTTTGCTCCATCGACAGTGCGGGGCTGCCCGTCTTTGAATAGGAGATATTCCAATGTATGGTAACCACGTACGCTCTGTGCGGCTCCGATGGCTTCATCTTCTTCGTCAAAGTTTCCGCTCCATTCCAGGTCATCCCAGTTTTGTGAATTCAATACCTGTACGATACCGTTCTGGTCCAAAGGCCAGCTGTCCATGTTGGGGTCCAGACCTAGGTTGGCAACCGGGCCGATAAGGAAAGCTTCGCTCTTTTCCCACGGTTCGCGTGCCGTGATCCATAAATTGCAGGCCTTTTCGAAGTTGTCGTTGCTTGGGTTTTGTCTGAACTGGTTTACCGCATCCAGCAAAAGCTTGTTCTTTTCCTGCAAGTCTTTATACGTAGGAAGAACGACCGCATCGACAAACTGTTCGGCTATTGCATCAAGGTCATCGTCGTATTCAGGATCGCCGAATGTTTGGTTTACATACGGTTTTACTTCATTTAACAACAGGTTGGCCAGTTCCATGCAAGTGTTCATTGCGGCAACGGACTCTTCGCTGTCGATGTTGTTGCGGAACGGTTGCGGAATAGCCTGAATCGCCTTTGCAGAAGCGAAAATCAGCGTTTTGATTTCTTCGTCGAGATCCGGGTTGGTTGAAGCGATCAGTTTTGAAAGCGAGTGTTCTGCGATGTCTCCTTCATCGTCGAAATCCTTGTAAGAGTTGAATGCACTCAGGTTTCCGTCCACTTTAGACACGTCGTTGTCGTCGATGCGGCCGTAGTATGTGTTACGGATGGAGAAGATATTGTTCGTATAGTCGTCGCGCGAATGCCAGCTATACCATGATTCGACGGCATAGAGACCGCCTTCCTTGTCACCGCTGGTGTATTTGGTATACGGGTCTTTGATCTTGGCGTCACCTACTTCGTTGGCGATGTTCCACATACCGCTTTCGATCATTTCCTCGATACACGAGAGCGGGCTTTGGTAAGCTCCGGCAGTCTGGTCTTTGAAGATCGTGGCATATGGGCCGTGTGAACCCTGCTCATCGACGTAGTCGGTTACCCAAGAATTGTAGAGCATGGTTGCATCGTCGTTCAGCAACATTGCAACGTTATACATATAGTTACCCCATGCACTGGCGTTTTCAGAACTGTAATCCAGGTTGACCGGATCTTTTCCGCCACCATCTGGATTGGGGTCGTTGTTGTCGCTACATGCTCCCATCGAGAATGTCATGGCGAGCGATAAGGCTGCCAGATAGAAATAATTTTTCTTTTTCATTTTATTGATTAAGCTATTAAATTGTTTATGTTGTTTTTATTTGCTGAGGAACCAGCCGATGTAGGCGATAGCCAAGCTGAATTCGTTTTCGCTGTTATATTTGCCGCCTCCGATTTTGCGTGTTGTATAGTCTGCTTTCACGACAAGATTAGGTAAAGCATACCAATTGGCTCCGGCTGTCCACATGCTTACTTTGTTGCGTAAATCCATCGTGTGCTTGCCTTCGCCTTTTTCCTGTGGGTTGTAGTATTCGTAGCGGACGAACGGATAGATTACGGGTACGCTCATATTGTCTTTACAAACCGCACGCAGGTTGAACCCCACTTCACCACCGTAGCTGACCGCACGTTTGGCGATCGGGGTTGTCTGTGTATAAGGAGAACCGCCGCTTTGGTGGTTGTTGACACTGCTGAGGTCGTCGGCTTTGCTCAGGTTGCCGTATATCATGTTTGCGCGTGCGGTGACATATTTGTTTTTGTATTGCAGGTCAGCCGTATAGATGCGCAAAGGTATGTTTCCATATTTGACGTATGTTTCCGGTTTGTCGGAATTGGCTCCCGTATTGTGGCAATAGTAGAAGGAACCGCCTATTTTCAATCCCGGTACTCCTAAATAGTTCAGGCGGGCCACATAACCCGGTGAGGTGAAGTTATCTGTTTCGAATAGTCCCTGCTTACCACCGGCAACCCATGTGTTGCGGTCGAAACCGTTGGCGTTCAATCCGGCAACGACCAAAGCCTGGTAGTTGAAACGTGTGTAGCCTCGACCGAACGTACCGAATACTTCGATACCGTTTTCGTGCCAGGTAGAAGGAAGGATGGTCGTTTCGCCTTCCGGACGAGAAGTTCCGAAGAAGTTGATCGGCTCATGATGCTCGTTGGTCAAACCGACCGGGACGATCAAATGACCGGCACGGACATTGAAGGCCGGATGGATAAGACGTGTGATGTGGAATTGTTCCAAAGCAACTTCACCGCCTTTTTCAACTTCCATTTCGTATTCTCCGTTTTCTGTGTTTTCTATCTCATAGGCACTTCCCGTACCTCCAGCCTCAAATTCTATTTCTGCTCCTAATACCCATTGGGAATTGAATTTGTAATCGAAAGCCAAGACAAAACGGGGTATGGAGATCGAATTGCGATGGTCTTTCTTGCTTCCGTTGTCCGTACCCCGGAAACGATTGATGCCGTAGTCCATAAAGTTTGCGAGGATCTCCCCATATCCGCCGAAGCGGAACTTGTTATATCCGGCTGCATAAATGTCTGCGGATTGTTCCACTGCGGATTTTTCTGTCGTTGTTTCTTCTTGTTCCTGTGCAAATGCCGTTACACAAGAGGTTAGTAGAGTGATTGCTAATAAATTAGTTAACCTTTTCATTGCGTTTTTTAATTTTTGGCAAAATTAGAGGGGCTGTCAACGGTGTGCAATCGCAATTAGTAGGTAAAAAGGTGTCGATGTTACCTATTTGTAGGTATTGTGTGCGTTTTTACAGGAAAAATATCATGAAATCCCTACAATTGGGGAGGGTAAAGACAAATATACATATTTGTAGGTATTGTGTTAATGATTGTCCACTCATATCTTTGCCTTTGTCAATTATGTATCATGATTAGGTATAATCGTCGACCGGAACCTTATTGATAGAATGTCAATGTAATGTTTATTTTAAAGTAAATAACAACGGCGGGGATTTTTATTGGTTTTCCTTGCGACAAAAGAAGAACTGTTTTGAGAAAAACGGTTCTTTTTGTTTCAATATCACCCTGATTAGGTAGCAAGAGGCGTTTTTTTACTCACATATAGGTATTGTAGGAGGCCGGAGGTACCCGTATCTTTGCAATGTCATTAAGAAAGTAACACTATTAGTATAATCGCTATATCAAAACCTTTTGCTATTTATGTAAGCATATAAGATGATTAACTATATCGGAAAGTTTTTATTGGTTATTTTCGATATAAAAAAGAAGCCTCTCTGTGAAGAGAGGCTTCTTTTTTATGTTTCCGTTTCCCATTAGCTTCTGTCCGGAATCTGTTCGGCGTCGAGTCTTGGACTTGTTCCCGCAAGGGTATGTTTGCTACTTCGGCTGTGCCAAAACAATTACATCGGCTTGGCACAACCGTTTCCTCGGCATGAAACGGTCGTTACATAGGCATGAAACACTAGTCGGTTTGTTTCTCTTGGTATTTAGGGCTGATGACGTGCCACAGTTTCACCTCGTCGCCGATCTGTTGTTCTGCGATCCTTCTCAAGCAAGTGGTGACTTTGGAGCTGTCTTGTTTCATACAGAACAGATAGGAGGCGGGGATGTCAGAAGCATCGATTTTTTATATATTATATTAATGTATTATAGTTGTTTGATCCGTCTGTAACGGACGTTGATGTAAAGATACATAATAATGTAAGGTTTTGCAAGTCTTGAAACCGTTATTGAGCAAGCAATCGATATCTCCGTATTTTGTATATCTTTAACAAAAGGGGACGCTTCTCCAAGAGGAAATTACGAAACCAGTTGTTTTTGCCATTTTTTCTTCCGATGCGAGTAAAGGATGTTTGTCTTGTATGTGGCTGATAATCTTTGTTTTAATGAAGATGTAAAGAGGTTTGGCGAATGATTGAAAACAGTTACTTTTATATATGGCTTTAGCTACTTTTGGGTGCTATAAATTGTTGTTAATAAGAAGTATAGGTGTATGAGAAGAAAAATGGTGAAAAAACGTACGTTTTTGTTCGCCATTTTCACTGCACAAAAATACAACTACTTTTTAAACCTGCAATCCTTTCTTCCAATTATTTTCCCTTTTCTATATTCTTTCTTATCAATCAGATAACTTAACAAGTACGAAAAACCGACTTTCCAACACAAACCCTCCAGAAAGCCCCTCAAAAATGACTAAAAAAAACGTACGTTTTATCTCGTCAAAATACAGGAATTTGGTAAAAACCTGTTAAACAGGAAGTAAGAACGATATTCAATATACATATTATTATTAATTAAACATTTTAGATTATGAACAAGAAGTTTTCTACTCTGATGGCAGGGTTCCTGCTGACAAGTGCATTCGCTTCTGCTCAGGTAACATTGGATCCTGCAAACTTAAAAATTGCGGAAAAAGTAGAACCTGGGAAGGAGTATCTCGTTATCCAAAGCGCGGATAATAAAATTGATGGTGAAGACCGTGTATTGTCTGTTGTGGCAGATGAAGAAGGCAATTTGACTTACAAAGCCTACAAATTGAGCTCGTATGATGGAGAGAAGACAGAAACGGCTACTTCTGAAAAATCCAACTTGCTTTGGGTTTTGGGAGAGGCCAAAATCGGTTTGGGTACGACGAAGTCTTATTACACATTAAAAAACAGTGAGGCTGGCTCCTATTTGTCTTTTGATAAGAGTAAAAATTTAATCAAGACAGTGGCGGATTCTAAAGACGCTCTGAACGGTGTCGGTACGGATGGAAAAGCAAAGGATGTATATAGTTATTTTATCAATGCAGTGACAGCAGATAAGAGTTCCATCCTGAAGCAAGGTGATTATTTGTATTCTGAAAATGGAGTATATAGTGCTCACCAGTTACAGTTCGGAAGTAAAGCATTGGTAAGTCTGAACGGTCAGGATGATGATGCCAAATTGTATTTCTGTGTTTACAACACCATCGAAGCCGACCTCGATGACATCATTGAGATGAACAAAACAATGGGAGGCGAAGGCTTCAACTTGAATTTCACGAATGACAAACTGAAAGATTGCGAAGAAAACGTAATTTACGAACAGAAGTTCAAGGCTTTCTATGTTAAAAATGAATTAGAAGTGGATTTAGGAGATAAAGGTGTTACCCACGTGATACCGGCTGGTTTCTATTTGGCAACCTCTTATCCTGAAACATTGATTGGCACAGCTGAAATCAAAGATGCAAAAGATTTCTTGGCTTGCTCTTTCTTAGCTGTTAGCCCGACTGAAAACGACAAGATTAATGGTTTGGCTCCGAAAGATGGCAAGGGTTTCAAATTGGCTATTGTCAAAGCTGAAGATATGAACTATGTGGAAGATTTCGACTTGGACCAGGCAGCCGTAAAAGGACAGACTTATGTGGGTAATGCTTGTTTCACTATCGAAATTCCTGATTTTGCGAACAACGAAGAAGCTTACCAGTTCAAAGCTAAAGATATCCGTGTTTGGGTAGATGGAGAATTGGCGAAAGCTGACGACATGTATATCTCTTCTGTTACATCTGAAGGCAAGTCTCGTGTTGTAACCAATGATTCTGGTGTAACATTCGAAACAGACAATTCTTCAATTCTGAATCCGAAAAAACTGTTGAGTACGGAAGATAGACCTTCTATCTTTACAATCCAATTTGTAAGTGGTGAGAATAAAGAAGAAAACAGCGAGTATGGTCAGTACCTGACAGTCGGAAATCAGACTGCAAGTGGTAAATTCACATTCTTCTCGACAACGGATGAAAATGTAGGAAGCGACCCGTTGTATCAGTTTGTTATTGCTGATATCGATACGGTAAAACACACGATTACGTTTGCAAACCGTCAGACTAAAAAGACGTTGACAGCTTCTTTGTATACTGAAGATGCTGATAATATGATCTATACAATCTATGCTGAAAACGTGAAATACCAGCAGGAAAATGTAACGGATAAGAGTAATGAAAAAGTCAAATTCGACAGTAAGGCTCTGAGCGTAAAGAAAATTCAATTAGCTCCTGTGACAGTAGAAGACAAGTTCGCGACTTTCAACGCTGCTGAATCAATCAACGGTTTAGTTCGTTTCGAATTGGCAAGAACAAGTGAAGCTGACGCTAAGTTCTTCGTATATGCTCCGAGAAAGAAAAAGGCTAATGGTGATGTAGTTCTTAATCCGGGAGCGGGGAATGTCATGGTTGTTACCGAAGATGTTGCCGATCAGTTTGAATTAGTTAAAGTATTAAAAGCAAATGGCAAGCCTGATACTCAATACAGCGAACTCTCTTATGTATTTAACAAAGATGGTAAAAAATATACTTCTTTGAAACGTGACACGGTTGCTTATGACACATATAATATCAAGTTATTCGCTCCGGAAGAAGCAGAAGCTTATTACATCAATGGTACAAGTCTGATAAAAGGACAGGCAACAGATGAGAATGCAACTTTCGTGATCAAGACAAATCTGGATGGATCCGTTTCGTTGATCTATGACAATGATTTGAAGAATGATGCTAATTATTTGGAATTTGCGGATGCAAAGAAAGAAAAAGAGGCAGCTTGGGCATCTGGTAACTATTACAACTTCGGCGAAACTTTCAACAAGGTAAAGACTTTCATGGTTGCAGAACCGGAAGCTATCAGTTTGGAAGCTAAACCGCAACACCTCTCTATTGAAGCTGTTCGTGGCGGATTCATTTCAATGAATGCAAACAAAGATGGTATCTTGGCAATGAACAATACAGATACAGAAGCGATGACATTGTGGGTTGATACTGTGAAATCAGACGAAGCTGTTCCTTCATTCTATATCGCAAAGGGTGGCAATTTCTTGTATTTCGCAAAAGACTCTGCTGAAAGTTCGTTGGTAAACAAGGACAGCTACAAGTTAGAAGATAAAAACTATAAGTTAATCTTCAAAGCTGCCGAATTGGTTTCTTCCGATACGCTGAAGACTGTCGTTGACGGCAAGGAAGCATTGGTTGCTGCTAAGGCTAATGCCGGCAAGAAAATCAAGGGTGGTTTGGGTAACTTCCAGTATCAGATCATTAAGGACGAAGAAGGTAGCGACGAATATGTGATTCGCCTGACTGACGTTTATAATTATGTACGTGTCATCAACAACATGCTGACACTGGATGCAGACAAGAAGAAGGCCGCTCGCTTCACGATCGAATCTCAGGAAGCTCCGACAGCCAACGAAGGCGTAGCCGTATCTGAAGTGAAAGTTCTCGCCGGCGAAGGCAATGTAACAATCGCAGGCGCAGCCGGTAAGAAAGTTGTTATCAGCAACATCTTAGGCCAGGTAGTAGCTAACACAGTAATCTCTTCTGACAACGCAACTATCGCTGCTCCGGCGGGTGTAGTAGTTGTAGCTGTTGAAGGCGAAGCTGCTGTAAAAGCTATCGTTAAGTAACGATTGATACTAAAAAAACAATACTGTCTATCGTAAGGGTGGTTAGCGAACCACCCTTACACAGGCACAATGACATTTTATAATCAAATAATTCTAGACAACCTGCGTGAAACCGTATGTAAGAGGTTTTCTTGATCTACGGTTTCAATTACCCTGCGACAGGCGAACGAGCGGTTGGATTTAATCTGTCTCTTATACACATCTCCGAGCCCACGAGACTAGGCATGATCTCG
>ENA-OYXK01000510-OYXK01000510.1-human-gut-metagenome-genome-assembly--contig:-NODE-510-length-19640-cov-5.524075_pt1 | contig 19640 bp, 14 predicted proteins | sample MGYA00244215_ERZ653417 | MGnify/ENA primary metagenome ERZ653417 (study PRJEB26926, sample SAMN06164905) | human gut metagenome | biome: ENVO:00009003; feature: ENVO:2100002; material: ENVO:00002003... | reverse complement strand
TAAGCACGCCGCCAGCGTTCATCCTGAGCCAGGATCAAACTCTCTGATAAAATGTGCGCGTTTAGAAATTCACGTGCTTGCACAGGCGAATTTTACGCGTTCATCTTGCAAGCTCCGCTTGCGAGATTTGTTCCAAGTTCAAAATCAACATACTAGCTAATTTATCCCTTTTACTGTTTTAAAGGATCTTTCGATCGTTTTGAATTACTTATTCAGAACTTTCGAGGATGTGTTTCACTGTTTAATTATCAAGGATCTCTGCCGTTCCGACTCGGATCAGCTCATTTATTTTATCACAGAACCTTTCGTTTGTCAAGAACTTTTTTAATTTATTTTTTGAAGCTCTTTCGAACTTCTTTGCTGTTCTCTCGATCAGCAACTCGTTTATTTTATCAAACTCGTTTGCTTTTGTCAAGAACTTTTTTCAGGTTTTTTTGAAGCAGTTTTTCCAACCCGCGGCAGCCACCCGGCTCCGAACTAGGTTTTTCTGTTTCAAAGAAACTCATTCGCATCAGCTCTCGCTGACAGCTTAGTTATAATAACACCGCCCAAAGCAAAAGTCAACACCTTTTTTCGAATTTTCTTATTTTTAGAAAAATATAGTTAATTCTGCATATTTTGTATTTTATCTGACTATTTACAATCTATCCGAAACCGTCCAAAAGAAAAGGCGCCTTCCGGCGCCCTTTCCCTTTCAACTCTTATTTCTCACGTTTACGATAAACAACTGCTCCGACCACTGCTGCTGCAGAAACGCCGAGCAGGATCACCCACAGCATCACCTGTGTGCGGTCTCCCGTGTCCGGACTCTTTGTTGCTTTCTTCAGATAGAATACGGTATCCGCCTGGCCCTTGCTTGAAACGATCGAAATCGTATGCTTGCCTTCTGCCAGACTCTTTGTATACTCTGCCTTCAGCGTAACCTGCGTATTCTCTTTTCCAGCCGTCACATAATTCTTCGCATCAATCTCTTTCTGGTCGATGAGAACCTTTTTGAGATCCTTTGCTTCAAAATCTGCGGTGAAGGAAAGCTCCTTGCCCTGCATACCTGACTGATTGACTCCTTTGGTAATCTTCGGAAGATTCTGCGCAGTCATCGGTTTCTGTTTCAGGCCGGCAATCGCTTTTTCCAGCGCTGCCGCATAACCATCCACCGTCTTCTGCTCCGTGATATTCTTTCCGCGTACAATCGCTGCTTTTGCATCATTGACTGCTTTTACGCTCTCGTCCGTGTATTTCTTCAGATCGTTTGGAATCTTCTTCACTGCGGCATCTACTTTGCTGTAGTCCGCATCTTTATACGTAAGGCCGGCAATCGCTGCCTCGATCTTTTTTGCGTAACCGTCTACGCTCTCCTGCTCTGTGACCGGCCGCTCGGTTACGACGCTGTTCTTTGCATCTTCCAGTGCTTTTACAGACGCATCGGTATACAGACGGAGGTCCGCCGGAATCTTTTTGATGGCTTCCTCTACTTTGGAATAATCTGCTTTCCGAACCTGCAGTCCTGCCAGTGCATTTTCAATTGCTGCTGCCCAGCCGTCTACTTCTGCCTGATCCAGAATGGTTTTTCCACTTTCTACGCTGTTGATCGCTGTCTGAAGCGGCTGAATGCTTTCTTCCGTATAAATACTCAGATCATTCGAAACTTTGGCAAGAGCCGCGTCTACGGCGCTGTAGTCCGCCGGTTTCAGGGTCAGTCCGTCAAGAGCTGCTTTCAGGTTCTCTGCAAACTGATTGACTTCCTCCTGCCTGCTGTCATCCAGATCCCATACAATGGCTTCTTTTGCCGCATTCAGTGCTTTTACACTCTTTTCGGTATAAATGGATAAGTCTTTCGGAATCTTTCCCAGGAGTTCTTCCACTCCCTGATAATCTGCCGGAACCGGTTTGCGTACCAGTGCTGCAATTGCATTCTCCAGTGCTTCCGCATAAGCATCAACTGCCTGCTGCTCTTCTATCGTTTTGGTGCGGTCGATGGATGCAATGACTGCATTCAGTGCTTCCACGCTCTCTTCCGTATAGATAGAAAGATCTCCCGGAACTTTGGCAAGTACTGCATCAACTTCTGTGTAATCTGCGCCAAGAAGCGTCAGTGTGTTTACTGCTGTCTGAATGGCTGCCGCATAACCATTTACGGTTTCCTGTTCAGCTGATGGCAGGTTCTCTTTTACCGCATCTTTTGCTTTCTGAACAGCTGCCGCGCTTTCTTCTGTATACCGGCCCATGTCCTCCGGTATCAGCGCCAGCGCTTCTGTTACTTTGGTGTAATCTGCGGCTTTTACAATCACAGTGAATTCCTGTGTGAAGTCAACGCCGGTTTTCTTTCCGTCTTTGATTGTCGCCAGAAGTTTTACGGTTCCGGCATTCGTTACTTTCAGGTTTGTGCCGTCTAAAACAGCACCTGTCATTCCGGCATCCGTGATTTCCCATGTGATCTGTTTCTGATCTGCATTTTCTGGAACTGCTTTGCCCGTCAGTGCGGTGGTTCCCGGGATTTCTTTCGGTATGCCCTGGATTTCTGTTACAGCTGCGTACTCATAGGTTCTTATCTGGATTTCAATGGCATCTTTTGTTTCCGTTTCTGCGATCTTTGTTACAATCCAGCTTCCGTTCCAGCTGTCTGCCTTTTTAAGCAGATAATCTGCCGGAGCCTTTTTGGCCTTTTCCGTAAGATCCTTCAGATTCCAGGAAGCCGCCGCTGCGATCACAGCCTCTTTTTCTGTTTTTATTCTTTCTTTGTCATCTTTCTGATCTTTCTTTTCATCCGGATTTGTTTTTTCTGAAAGTATTCGGATTTCTCTGTTCTCTGCATCATTTTTAATCTCCGTATCTTTGCCGAGAACGTCGCCTGCTTTCAGCGAAAGCTCTCCGAACTTCCACGTTTTGGCTTCCTCTTTTGCGAATGCCATGGTTGGGAACATCGTCACGATCAGAAGCATGGACAGTACAAACGAAAGCATTTTTTTCGTTTTCTTCATAACACAAATCCTCCTTTCCTTTTGATTGTTTTGCAGCCGCCAGGGGCCACAGTTTCTCTTGTTACTTTCATTATACGTGTGTCAGAAAAAGAGTCAACGGGCCGTAAAAATTCGTAAGAATTCTTGTGCATTTCCGCTAAAATACTTTCAACGTTTTTTCACAATACTTCCATGAATTTTTACGGCCCGTCAGATTTTCTTAAGATATTCCTTTATTTGTGATGAAGCACATATTTCACATACGCAATTCTGCGGCTGTCCGGTGCCCAGGAGTTGACGTTGATACTGCCCTGGCCGCCGAAAAGATCCAGCACTTTTTTCTTATTCTGTCCGTCATAATCCATCATTCCAAGCGATACATACATGTTCGGCAGATGCTCATTCGGTTCCAGCTCACCTTTAGCGAAGGTCAGGTAAATGACGTGTTTTCCATCCGGCGAAACGTGGCCGAACCAGTTGTTGGCATCGAAATCGGTCATCTGGGTGAGACCGCTGCCGTCACGGTTCATCCGCCATACCTGCATCAGACCGCTTCTGGTGCTGTTGAACCAGATGTGCTTTCCGTCCGGTGAATACTCCGGACCGTCGTTGTAGCCTTTGCCGTCCGTCAGGCAGATTTCCTCGCCGCCGTCTGATGGAATCGTACAGATCTCAATGCGCATAGTCTCCTCCTCCGGCTTTTTGCGGAAGGCACAGTACGCAAGCTCTTTTCCGTCCGGCGACCAGCCGTGCAGATAGCTGAGACCCGGTCCGGTGAGGTCTTTTGGTTCACCGCCTGTCATCGGGAGCACGTAGATGTGGGATTCATACGTTCCATCTGTGAGTTCCGGCGGCATGCAGCTTACCGCCAGCAGCTGGTTGTCCGGTGACGGAATGTGGTCATTGTTGCACTGCACGCAGAAACCGGTATCAACCTGCTCCACATGGTCTTTGTCGATCTCATAGCGGTAGATTTTTCCATCCGCATTATAAAGCAGGGTGTTTCCATCGTTCAGCCAGTTCGGTGCCTCGATGATTCCCGGAAACTCATGCAGCACGGTTTCTTCTCCGGTCTCCACATCCATCGTGCAGAGAATGCTGTCGGTGTTGTCTCTGTCCCCTGTCCATCCGGAGAGCATTTTTCCGGCGCGGCAGGTATCCTCCAGTGTTGCCGCATCCATATCCACAATCTGCAGTGCACCGTTTGCACGGGCGAACTGGAAGCAGGCTTTCAGATCAACCATGCCTTTTCCAAGCGGCGCTTCCTGGCCGGTGATTTTCATATCTTTATAATGAACGGCTTTGACTCGGTCCGCATGCGCCCAGAGGAACTCTTCCGGGTCGACGCCGCCGCAGTACATCCAGCCGACATCTACTTCTGCTCCGACTTTTTCACCGCAGGCTTCCAGGAGATATTCGTACGCTGTTTTTCCATTCACGCGGATACAGATATCTTCTTTTTCGTTGTGAATCAGAAGACCTGCTCCGGCTTTTTCCAGTTCTTCTGCCAGTTCGCGGTATCTTGCAGCGGTTTCGTCCAGAACATCTTTTGTCAGGCGTGCCGGGCTCTTTACGACAAACCAGGAAATGTGGTATTTCTGCGCCAGTTCTGTAAGAATGGCAAGTTCTCTTTCATAGTGGTATTCATCCAGGAAAATGTGGACCGCATGAACCTCAATGTGGTATTTTGCAAGCAACGGCATTGCCTGCTCCAGATCCTCCGGGATCCAGAAACCGTAGTCCCTGGCATCAACACGGAATCCGAGACACGGCTCGATCTGGCGGTAGCCTGCCTCATAGATTTTCTTTAAAAATCCTTCGGGATCCTGTTTCCATTCTTTGGATACCCCATACATCTGTACACCAAAATACATATTGGTTTCCTCCTTCTCCAGATCCGCTGTTTCCCCATTTTCAGCGAATTTTCTTTTCCTCCATTTTACCACATTTCTTCTATTATAGATATGATTTTTCCTGTCAGTTATAAGAAACACGCTTTGCGTAAAAAAGGCGCCCCGTATGTGTTTTTTCCACATACGGAACGCCTTTTTCCGCCATTTTTTTTTCAGGGCCTGGTTATTCTTATACAAACTGGTTCGTTTTCTCATCATACTCATAGGCGATGAGCGCCAGTTTTTCCCGCAGATCGGATTCCTCTGTCTGCATGGCCGCGCAGAATTCTGCGAGCGACGGGTAAAAATCTCTTAACTGCGTATTGACATAGCTCAGCAGCATTACGGGATCTTTCGGCATCATTCGTCTACTACCTCCACACCTGGTTTGATCATTGCCTTCAGGCCGCCGTTTTCCACATCCAGAAGGATCGTATCGCCCTCGCTGACCTGACCGCCAAGGATCAGTTTTGCGGTGCTGGTTTCTACCTCTTTCTGTACGAAACGTTTCAATGGACGGGCGCCGTAAACAGGGTCGTAGCCGCCCTCAATGACAAACTGTTTTGCAGCCGGGCTCAGTTCGACGGTAAGCTCCTGGTCTGCCAGACGTTTGTTCAGTCCTTTCAGCAACAGATCTACGATATGACCAATGTTGTCTTTTGTCAATGGTTTGAACATAATTGTTTCATCCAGACGGTTCAGGAACTCCGGACGGAAGTGTGCACGCAGATCCTGCATGACCAGGTTTCTCGCCTCTTCGGAGATGCTGCCGTCATCCTGAATGCCGTCCAGCAGATACTGGGATCCGATATTGGAGGTCATGATCAGGATCGTATTTTTAAAGTCTACGGTACGGCCCTGGGAGTCGGTGATACGGCCGTCATCGAGTACCTGCAGCAGAACGTTGAAGACGTCCGGATGCGCTTTCTCGATCTCATCGAACAGAACAACAGAATATGGTTTTCTGCGCACTGCCTCAGTCAGCTGGCCGCCCTCCTCGTAGCCTACATATCCCGGAGGCGCTCCGATCAGACGGGAGACGGAGTATTTCTCCATGTATTCACTCATATCGATTCGAACCATGTTGTTCTCATCATCAAACAGCTTTTCTGCCAACGTTTTCGCAAGCTCTGTTTTACCGACACCGGTAGGTCCAAGGAACAGGAACGAACCGATCGGTTTTGTCGGATCCTTGATTCCGGCTTTAGAACGGATGATCGCATCCGAAACCTTGGTGACTGCCTCATTCTGGCCGATAACTCTCGTGTGAAGTTCATCTTCCAGGCCGAGGATCTTAGTTCTCTCGCCTTCGGTCAGTTTTGCAACCGGGATTCCAGTCCAGCGGGAGACAATTCTGGCAATCTCTTCATCCGTTACACTCTCGTGTACCAGGGAGAGATCTTCATTTTTAACTTTTTTCTCTTCTGCTTCCAGCATCTGCTGTAATTTCGGGAGTTCACCGTACTGCAGTTCAGCGGCGCGGTTCAGATCGTAATCATTCTTTGCTTTCTGGATCTGGCGGTTCATGTCCTCGATCTGCTCACGCAGTTTGGACAGTTTCTCAACGGAACTCTTTTCATTTTCCCACTGTGCCTTTGCAGAATTGAAGGTATCCTTTAACTCAGCCAGCTCTTTCTGCAATGTTTCCAGACGCTCGCGGCTCAGATTGTCGGTCTCTTTTTTCAGTGCGGCTTCCTCGATCTGCATCTGCAGAATCTTACGGCGCTGCTCATCCAGCTCGGCCGGCATGGAATCCAGTTCTGTCTTGATCAGAGCGCATGCCTCGTCGACCAGGTCGATTGCTTTATCCGGCAGGAAACGATCGCTGATGTAACGGTTCGAAAGGGTTGCGGCTGCAACGAGGGCACCGTCGGTGATTTTTACGCCGTGGTAAACTTCGTAGCGCTCTTTTAAGCCACGCAGGATGGAAATCGTATCCTCTACGGTCGGCTCATCAACCTGAACCGGCTGGAAACGGCGCTCCAGGGCGGCATCTTTTTCGATGTACTGGCGGTACTCATCCAGCGTTGTGGCACCGATGCAGTGCAGTTCGCCTCGTGCCAGCATAGGTTTCAGCATGTTTCCGGCATCCATCGCGCCGTCGGTCTTTCCGGCGCCGACGATCAGGTGCAGCTCATCGATGAACAGAATGATTTTTCCGTCGCTCTTTCTGACTTCCTCCAGAACGGCTTTCAGACGCTCCTCGAATTCGCCGCGGTATTTTGCACCGGCTACCAAGGCTCCCATATCGAGGGAGAAAATGGTTTTATCTTTCAGGCTCTCCGGTACATCGCCGTTGGCGATTCGCTGGGCCAGGCCTTCTACGACTGCGGTTTTACCAACACCAGGCTCACCGATCAGAACCGGATTGTTTTTTGTCTTACGGGACAGGATACGGACAACGTTCCGAATTTCGGTATCACGGCCGATAACCGGGTCCATTTTCTGGTTTCTGGCTTTTTCTACGATATCCTGGCCATATTTTTCCAGGGTGTCGTATGTTGCCTCCGGGTTGTCGGTGGTAACTCTCTGGTTTCCGCGCACGGTGCTTAATGCCTGCAGGAAACGTTCTCTTGTGATGCCGTACTCCTGAAACAGTTTTTTCATGGACGGGCTTGGGTTTTTCAGCATTGCCAGGAAGAGGTGTTCTACGGAAACATACTCGTCTCCCATGGCTTTCGCCTCATCCTCAGCATTTATCAATGCTTTATTCAGATACTGACCGATATACGGCTGACCGCCGGATACTTTGACGCGGTCGTTCAGCGCCGTCTCGACACGGTTCAGAAAATGTTCTTTGTTGATTTCCATCTTTTCGATCATTTTCAGAATCAGGCTGTCGTCCTGATGCAGGAGATTATACAACAGATGCTCCTGCTCTATTTCCTGGTTGCCGAAATCGTATGCGGTCTTTTCCAGGTCCTGTACAGCCTGCAGCGATTTTTGTGTGAATTTACTGATATTCATAATCGGCTTCCTCCTTATCTATTTGGGTGCTAACATTCGCTCCGAACAAAAAGAGCGTTGATGTGAATTTTCTTTTCTTTCTTTGTTCTAGTCGTACTATAACACTAGTTGTTAGCACTGTCAAGAGGAGAGTGCTAATTTTTTTATTTTTTTCCCGACGCTCCTTTTCTCCCTCCCCCCCCTAAAAGATTTTTATTCATCGCCGTACACAGCAATAAAATGAATCAGTGCCTCTGTTTCGGAACTGGCATACTTTTTGGCAGATGCTTCCAGCGGCTGTGATTGATATGCTTCAAACGAATCGCCCTCGTCGCGTCCAGATATGTAGCGATTATCATTTAGTTTCCACTTCCTCATCTCTTCAAAATAAACAGTATTCGCCATTTCCGAATTCCAGTCCATTCGCTCCAGCAGATAATACTCCATTCCATGATAACATTCTTCGCAAATTCCCGTAAAAAATTCTTCTGCTGTCTGAGATGTTAAATGCTCTGGAGCATACCATATTTCGTTCTCTTCGTTATTATATAATGCAACGCAATTCGATGATCCTGTCTCTTTCACATACAGCGGAATTTCGGGAATTCCAAGTCGTTCTGTTTCAAGCCGTACCATCTTCTGTGCTGCAATTGTTCTTTCTTCCAGTGTTTTTTGCCTCCATTCGCTCTCCTTTAAGCTCAGCAGAAATTCTTTATTTTCCTGAAAAATGTTCTCCTGATTCTGGACGAGATTATAGTCCTTTTTTCGTTCGTAAAGTTCTGCCACTCCGGACGGAGACTCAAGCTTCCAATATATCATCATACAAGTCGGTACCATACTCACGCATACTGAAACAAACAGAAATGCGTTTAAGTCACTTCTTTTTAATCTCCAGAATTTTTTCGGAGAATATTTTCGTTTTTTTCTATGTAAATCTCTTAAAACCGTAACAAGAAATATCCCATCCAGCACTGCAAGAAACAACACAATTTTCAGTGAATATTGGGCAAATAAAAACAGCATCAGTATGCTCGGCGGAAATGCATAGAATAAAACTTCATTTGCAGTTCCATCTGCGCAGTAGCTTCGAATGGGTGAGGCCAGCCACAAAATCAGGCACAGCGCATAGGCAAAAAGCATTGTCCCCGACGAAATATGGACGGAACATTCTGTAATATATACCTCAACCTGTTTCACATACATCACATACAAGATACAGATCGGATATAAAATCGAGCTTTTGCTCAACCAGTATGCCGCTGATTTTCTTTCCCGTCTTCTTTTCTGTTCCTCCATATCAGATCCCCCCTGATTTTTCTTTTGTTTTATTTGGAATACTTGTATGTTTATTTTAGCGTAATTTTTCGTTTTTGCCTATCCTTCGTTTTTCAGTTGAATCTTTCTGTAAAAACCAAAATTGCGAAACCCTGTTTTGGCAGGACTCCGCAATCTCTTTTTCCTATTTACTTTATGATACATGACGGGCAGCATATTTCATTTTCTGGTTTCCGGCGCATTTCTTAAAATACTGCCGGATCGCATCTTCGTTCATATCGTTTCCGATAAACACAGCCTGGCCGGCGTTTTTCTGTTCTGTGCCGGTGATGCTGTAGCGGTGATCGGCGACATCAAATTGGAGAAACTGGTCTCCGGCTGCGAACTGTCCTTTTGCACGGATGATATTTCCAAACGCTCCGCGAATGATCTGTTCCAGAAAACACCACAGGGTTTCCGGTGCCTCCATTCGGATATTTTCGAAGGAGAAGGTCTCCGGCATCTTTTCGCCGCTCTGCGTATCCTGTACTTCTTTCTCATATCGGCCGCCCAGCAGCAGGCTCTGGTAATCTTCCCGTGTCATCGTGGATGCATAATCCGTGATGATTTTTGCCTGCGGGTTAATTTCCTGCAGAAATTTCTGGATGCGCTGTTTTTCTTCCGCCTGGCATGCTTCTGTTTTGGAAACAATGATCGTATCCGCGCTTCGGATCTGATCCTGATACAGCTCGGGATATTCCGCCATATAGCGGCGGTAACTGTAAACATCCACAATAGTGACCGGCGAGAGAAGCTGAATTCTCTCGTACTCGATCTGACGCAGATTTTCTATAATCCGGGCGAGACTTCCGACGCCTGTCGGTTCTACGATCAGGTATTCCGGGTCTACCACATTGGCAATGGTCAGCACGGATGCTGCAAAATCCTTTTTCCCGATGCAGCAGATGCACTGCTCTGTCATTTCCCATACATTTTTCTGCGTTCCCTGCCGGTTCTGGCCAAGACGTGCGCCGTCGATTCCTGCGGCTCCATATTCATTTTCCAGTATGGCAAACCGCTGATCGACGTTCCTGGCCAGCCGTTTGATAAATGTTGTTTTTCCCGCGCCCAAAAAGCCGGATACGATCAATATTTTCATACGTTTCCTTTTTCAGTCAAATTTTCAAATCATCAGTCAGCCAATTTAACGACTGGTTTGATTAAATCCTTCGGTTTATCTCTCATGAGGAACAGTGCTTCTTCCAGATGATCCCATCCATCAAACACATGTGTGGACAGCGGGCTGACATCCAGCTTGCCTGCCGAAACAAGAGCTCCCAGTTTTTCCATGCGGAGTCTTCCGCCAGGCATCAGGCCTCCGTTAATCTGTTTGTGACCCATTCCAACGCCCCACTCTACACGCGGAATATCAATGTTGTCACCGGATCCAAGATAGTTTACATTTCCGATCTTTCCGCCCGGTTTCAGGCATTTTACTGCTTCTGCAAAGGTTTCTACACCACCGCCGGCGATGACTACTTTATCAACACCTTTTCCATCTGTCATATCAAGTACCTGCTGGAAAATCGGTCCGTTCTTGTAGCTGACAAAATCCGTTGCGCCGTATTTTTTTGCCGCTTCTACGCAGACCGGTCTCGTTCCGACAGCAATGATTCTCGATGCGCCGCGCATATTCGTTCCGGCTACCGACATCAGACCAACTGGTCCGATTCCGATGACAAGAACTGTATCACCAAACTGTACATCGGCAAGCTCTACGCCGTGGAATCCGGTCGGCACCATATCGGAAAGCATGCACGCGTCGACAACATTGATGTTTTTCGGAAGCAGCGCAAGGTTTCCATCGGCATCATTTACATGAAAGAATTCAGAAAAGACACCATCTTTGAAGTTGGAGAATTTCCAGCCTGCCAGCATTCCGCCGGAGTGCATGGAATAACCAGCCTGTGCTTCCAGAGAATTCCAGTCCGGAGTGATGGCCGGCACAAGAACCCGGTCTCCCGGTTTGAAATCTTTTACGAGCTCTCCGACTTCCACAACCTCTGCACAGCACTCATGGCCCAGAATCATGTTATGACGGTCACCGATGGCCCCTTCCCATAAAGTGTGGACATCTGATGTGCAGATGGCAACTGCCAGTGGACGGCAAATGGCATCCATCGGCCCGCATTTCGGGCGTTCTTTCTCGATCCATCCGGATTCACCGATTTTCAGCATTGCATAACCTTTCATATCTTTTGCTCTCCTTTCAGATTGTTAATGATTTATCGATTCCTATGATTCGAATATATCACTAATAGGTTACTAATTCAACAGAAAAGTCACGGAATATCGTAGAATATTCCGTGACTTTTTTATAGCTTTTGCACAATAGATTACTTATAGATACTTTTTATCAAATTCTGTACCGACCGCATTCCCATACCGAAACGGCTACAGCCGGCTTTCTGCATTTCCTGTATAGTTTCCAGACTGCGGATTCCACCGGCGGCCTTGATCTGAATGCGACCGGCGGCTTCACGGCTCATGATTCGAACCTGCTCCACGGTGGAAGGACAGCCGGGATACCATCCGGTGCTCGTCTTTACATAATCCGCACGGCCTTCCACACACAGATCCACTGCCTGGCAGATTTCCTGCTCCGTCAGCTGCGGTGCCTCGATGATCACCTTAAAAATCGCCGAAGGCACCTGCTCCCGGATGGCCAGAAGTTCTTCTTTTACATAAGAAAATTCGTGGCTTCTGAATGCCGTAAGATTCATCACCATGTCGATTTCCCGGCAGCCAGCCTCCCACAGTTCTTTTGCCTGCCGCTTCTTCTGTCCGGTCGTATCTCCGCCGCCCGGAAAGCTTACCACGCCTCCCGCATGGATTTCTCTGGTGTCCTGCAGCCGTTCTGCCACATGGGCGCTGAACGCCGGCAAGGTAAACACAGCAGCCAGACGATATTTCTTTGCCAGCTCCACCATCGCATCAATTTCATCCATTGTATGAAATGCCTGTACACAGCTGATATCAATCTGCCGCATCAGTTTCTTCTGTTCTTCTGTCTCATCGCTCATTTACTCCGTCCTTTTCCCGAAATCTCCACCTCGTACTTGCTTCCGATGATCCGCACGTGGTCAATGCTCACCGGCCGGTTCTGCCAGTAGGTGACTCTGTGCACCACAAGAAGCGCATCCTTCGGCTCCGTTTTCAGAACCTGGGCTTCCATAAAGGTCGCGGATTTCGCTGAAATTCTGTCTCGTGTCTCATCAATCTGCAAGCCGAATTTCTCCTCCAGAAACTGATACAGCGCTACAAACTGATTCTCATACGCCTCGATGCCAGGGACTTTCGCATATTCGATATAATTTTCCATCAGCGTAACAGGCTCTTCATCCGCAAGCTGCAGCCGCTGAATCCTCGCCACGCTGGTTCCCTCCGGAATTTCCAGTTCATCGGCGAGCTGTTTGTCCGCCGAAATGATGTCGATCATCATATCTGACGTCGTTACCCGATATCCTTTTTTCATCAGGGATTCCGTGACCGATGTGACCTTGTTATAATTCTGAATTGCCTTATGATTCAGCACCCTCGTTCCAGAACCCTGGCGAACCTCAACCAGTCCCTCCTGCACCAGCATCTTTACTGCATTCCGTACCGTAGTACGGCTGACCTGATAGATTTTCTCCAGTTCACACTCCTTCGGCAGAAATCCCCCGACAGGATATGTTCCCTTATTGATCTCGTTTTTCAGTCTGCTGTAAACCTTCACATAAGCCGGTGCATTTTTCATCTTCTTCCCCTCCCGTGAAATATCAATATCCGCTTTTTGATCCTTTTTGCAGTATACCATATTTTGACGGCACAATCGAGTCCCAAAGAAGAGTTCCTGTTTTCTGCTTTGTCACCGACACATACTCTGCCAGACGCACAGAAAAAAGGCAGACGCATGTCATTTCTTTATGACTCACATCTGCTCTGCATGAATCTTCTTTTTTCTGCTGTCTGCGAAATACTTCCATTCTCCAGAAGCAAATCTCTCTTTCTGCGGTGTAAATTTTTGTTACAAATTTTTTATTGTTCTTTTCTATTTTTTCGTATCAAACCGCATCACCGCCATGTGCACCACGTACGGCACCAAGATGACCGGGATTGCCAGGTATGCCAGGATGCTGTACACCTTCTGGATCAGCGTCAGCAGACCAAACTGTGCGATAAGGAAGTCCGCGATGCAGCAGACAAGCGCGGCAAGGATCTGGGTGCGGCTGATTTTGCCTGCGGTTTCTGTTCTGCTGCTTCGTTCAGCGAGACCGGCGTGGATTCGTTTGACCATGGCGGCAACCATGTTGACGGCTGTGGATACGGCACCGAGGATGATCAGTACGGAAATCAGCGGTGTCATGAATTTACTGCCGACGCCCTGCTGAACCATAAATAATGTCGGGACGCTCTGCTGGATCATTTCCGGGTTCTGGTATACGGTCATGATTCCGAGGACGACCATGATCATCAGAAGGGCATTTAATACGGCACCGACTGCCATGCTCTTTCCGGCATCCTGCGGTTTTTCGAAGGATTTGGCATGCTGGACGAAGACTGCGACATTGGCAAGCTGGAAGGTTCCGTAGAGGAATGCGGCGTACAGGGCTTTGCCGAATGGGAGGTCTGCGGTTTTCATGGCGTTTACAGTATCGCCGATCTTTCCGGCTCCGGCGATGATGTTCGGGACGTAGACGATCAGCAGACCGGCGATAATGCAGATGGACAGCACTGATGCTACTTTCCGCACCAGATCCGTTCCGAATACCGAAACGACGAAAATAATTTTCCAGTTTCATAACGATTCTCCCTTCTTCCTAACAAGCAAAAGGGCATACTGACCTTCTGTTGGTCAATACGCCCTTGTATCTCCGATGTGCTTTAGTATATCACAGTTTTAACGCGAATGCACTCAATTTTAAGCAAAACGCAAAAGATCCCGGGATTTTTCTCTCCCGGGATCTGAAAATTCTTACTATGTAATTCTTTTTTAAACCACACGTCTTACCGCAAGAATCGTGGTATACGCTGCGTTGCTGCTGATCTTGATACCGTCGCGCTCATTGCTTGCGTGTACGATTGCACCGCCGCCGATGTAGATGGCTACGTGGCCGCTGTAGCAGATAATATCGCCCGGCTGAGCCTCTGCATAAGATACACCGCGTCCTACACCACGCAGTGCACTGGAGGAATGCGGAAGGTCGTATCCGAAGTGTGCGTAAACGCTCATGATAAAACCAGAGCAGTCAGCTCCGTTGGTAAGGCTTGTGCCGCCCCATACGTATGGATTTCCAATAAACTGTGTTGCATAGGATACGATGGCACTTCCGGTTGCGCTTCCGGTGCTGCTGGAGCTGCTGGAATCATCCGAGCTGCTGGTATCGCTGGACGAAGAATCATCGTAAGAGCTTCCTCCGTTAGACGGTGTTGTTGTCGTGGTGGAGCTTCCTGTGCTGGACAGTGTGTTGTCTGCCGTTGTTGTATTATTTGCAGCACTGCTTGCGGCTGCTTCTGCTGCTGTCTGTCTTGCTGCTTCTGCCTGGCGGGCTGCCTCGGCTGCTTCTGCTGCCTGACGGGCCTCTTCGGCTTTTCTTGCTGCCTCTTCGGCTGCAATCTCCTCCTGGATCTGCTGGATCTTTGCGTTCTGCTCTGCCAGTACTGCGTTGTACTGTGCAGCCATGTCGTTCAGGTCTGCGATCTGGTTTTCGTAGTCATCGGAAACGGCTTTTTTCTGCTCAAGCATTGCCTCAAGGGACTGCTGCTGTGCTTCCTGCTCTGCCTCACTAGCTTCGAGATCTGCTTTTTCATCTGCAAGCTGATTGCTGTAGTCTGTTACCTGCTGTACAAGATCCATGTACTCCTGCAGGCACTCTCTGTCGTATTTGTATAATTTCTGGGTGTACTCAGCCTGGTTGAGAATGCTGCTTAAATCTTTTCCCTCCAGAAGAAGTGCTGCCCAGCCGTTGTCTCCGCCGCTCTCATAGAGGAACTGGATTCGTTTTTTCATCAGCTCGTACTGCTCGTCCTCTTCAGCCTGGGACTGTGCCAGTTTTTCCTGTGTTGTTTCAATTTCTGTCTGTTTCTCTGCAATTTCATTTTTCAGATTTTCCACGGATGCCATGGTTACGACAAGCTGTGCGTCCAGGTCATCAATCTCGCCGGTAATCTGATTCTTTTTGGTTTCCAGATCGTCGATTTCTGCTTTTGCGTTGTCAAGCTGTGCGCTGGTCTCTGCCTGTGCTGCCTGCTGCTGCTGTAACTGCTCCTGTTTCGAGGCGCTTACTGTCATTACCTGAGCTGCACTTACGATCACTGCTAAACTTAAGGCAAGAAATTTTTTTCTCATTCTTTCACTCCCAAATTGATTCGTTGTATGTAGGTTTCTTTGTTTCAGGTTTCCCTGTTTCTTAGAAATTCAATTATTCTGTAACAATTTTGAAATATTTTTCCCAATTCTTTTACATAATATCACAATTCACAAATGGATGCAAGGAAAAATATCCCGACTTTTTGTAAACAATTCGTGAACAGTAACGATACATGTTATTTTACCTTCTGTACACTCACACAACTCAATTTGTATTGATCCGGCGAGGAAAGCGCATCGCCGTCAGGGATTGAAAAGTCCTCTGCGGAGAATTTCGCACAGAGTGCCCGGTACTGATCCTCTGTAAAGTACGGCACCGCATCCTGATTCCATTCCAGACTGATTTCCTGATCGGTCACGCCGCGCGTTACAATTTTCCCGCCTTCAAAATCCTTTTGTTTCATTTCTTTTAACGCATTGTAAACTGCAGTTCCATAATCCAGACGTACTTTCAACACGGCATTGGCGTACTCCTCCACGCCGCCGTTTGCGATCAGTGCTCCGCCTGCCGCAGATGCTGCTGCGCCAAGTACATTCTGATACGATGCACCGTCCGAGAAGAGAATCTGTCCGCCCTCACCATACCAGCTTTTGATTTTTTCCAAATACGACGGTGATACGCTGCTGCTTTTCCGATACGTATAATCCAGCGTGATGCTGTTTTCTCCAAGTCCCAGATCCGCAGCGGCCGCCTCTGCACCGAGTGCATAACCTGTCCCGTACTTTGTTCCGTTCTCTTCGTTTTTCTGTCCGATATAGCCCAGGTGCGTGTAGCCGGCCTGTACTGCCGCATATCCTGCCAGGTAGCCGGCCTCTGATACATCAATTTCCAGGCTTTCTGTATTTCCGCGGAGACGGCTGCGGCCGCTCTCACTGACCGGTTCTGCCTCCAGCAGCAGAAAACGGACATCCTTCCAGTCGCGCTGTGCATCGTAAACGGCGCGGCTCATGCTCGTTCCGGCACAGACGATAACGGATGCTCCCTTCTGCGCCGCCTCTTTGATGGTGTTTTCATAGTCCTCTGTTGTCCGTCCTGCCGGAACACTTGCTTCATATTTCAGACCGCTCTCGTCTCCATACTGCGCAAGACCGTTCCATGCTGACTGATACACGGCATCGGAAGCTACCTCACTGCCGTCGGTTACCAGCACCAGATCCACTGGTTCCGTCTTTTCTTTTCCGCAGCCGCCCAGCAGCAGCAACGACACTGCGCCAAGACAGAGCGCCCATTTCCAGCTCTTTCGCATGTTTACTCCCCTTGTATTTTTATTTTCCAGATTTTTTCTTTTGTATTTCTGATCTGCGTCTTTCACGCACCTTCTAGTATAGACAATTCCAGCGCAAAAAGAAAGAGAGAATACACGAACTACAAAGTTTTTTTGTATTCTCTCTTATTTTTTATAGAAGATATTTTACTGGAACAGATCGTTCAGGATTTCTGCCGGTTTCTTCCTGCGGTAGCCTTCACTGTCACTTAAGATACTGCTGCTCCAGGTGAAATGATTCACACCGGTCAGATAGGACCGGTCAAGAACTTTTACACCATACCGCTCATACGCAACCGGATAATACATTTTCATGTATTCATTTGCCAGCTCAATAGCTTCACTGTTAATGCTTCCTGTTGAAGAAACGGTTCCGCCAAGCTGAATATACGGCGGTGTCGCATGAATGACAACCACGCTGCCGTCCGAGCACTGGCCAATGACAATCCAGACATGACCGCTCTTGCTGACCACATCACCCGGCGTAAATTTCTGGGACGTATCGCCTGTCACGCAGGTTCCCCAGCCTTTTCTTGCAAAGTAGGCCGGCATTCCAGTGGAGGTTGTCGTTGCATACTCTTTCGTCACCTGATGTGCGGTCCATCCGACATAGCCGGAACAGTCAAGACCTTTTCCGTACTCATACAGATGATCGGAATAGTTGTAGGTGGAATTCTGTGTATTGAAGAATTGTTTCCACTGCGCATTGACGCCGTAACTCTCTGCCTCTGCGTCTGTGTGGCCGCCTCCCCAGATATACAGGGTGTTTCCAAGCGGAAGCAGTGCATTTTTCAGAAAGTTCCGTACGGTGCGGACACCGATCTGCGCGGACGGTTCAAATCCGTCCGGACTCTGTACCAGCTTGCCGTCCTCATCGAACACATACGTTTTTCCGTCGATCACCTGTTTTCCGGTTATCATGCCGCCCCAGTTTCGGAAATAGTATGTATTTCCGCCAATCGACTGCCAGCCGATTGCCATTTTCGAGTCAGATCCAAGGTAATAGAGGTTATTATCATAGGTAATAAACGCATTCTTGTACATGCCGCCCCAGCTTCTCGGATAATAATAGTTATAATCCCAGTATACCCAGCCGCTTGTCGCCATAACGCCGTTTTTGTCTACATAATAATAGTTTCCGTCGTACTGAAACAGCTCGTCATCTCTTCTGGTTCCATTGGCGTTGATCCAGTAATGCGTTCCGTCCAGAAGCAGCCAGCCCGTATGGCTTGTGCCGTCCTCATCGAAATAATACGTTTTTCCGCCGTTCTGCACCCAGCCGGTGGCAAATGTTCCATCTGAATTGGCATAGTATGTTTTACCGCCGATGGTAAATGTCTGATCATGGTACAGACCGCCCCAGCTCTGGAATGCGTATTTTGTTCCGCCGATGGTATGAATTCCGGTGTACATGCCGCCCCAGCTTCGGAAATAGTAGCGGTTTTTGTCGTAGGTGATCCATTCAGACGATGCCATCGTACCGTCTTCTTTCATCCAGTACCAGTTGTTGTCATATTTCACCCAGCCGGTCTGAAGCGACGTATCCTTGTTGATCCAGTAATACGTTCCGTTGGTCAGATACCAGCCCTCTTTTGTAATCTGCTCGCCGTCTTCCAGAAAATAGTATTTCTTTCCATTGATATCGCAGACACCTGTATAGAAGGTTCCGTCATCCTTTGCCCAGTATTTCTTTCCCTGCCAGGTAAAAGATTCGTTATGGTAAACGCCGCCCCAGCTGTGGAAATAATATCTTGTTCCGTCAACCTCTTTCATTCCGGTGTACATCACACCGTCACCGTCAAAATAGTATCGGTTGTTGTCATACGTGATCCATTCAGATGCAGCACGTGTGCCGTCCGCTTTCAGCCAGTACCATTTGCCTTCCAGCTTCAGCCAGCCGGTCTGAACAGAACCATCCTGATTAATCCAGTAAGTCTGATCTCCCAGCTGAACCCAGCCGGTCTGGCTGGCATGATAGATCGATCCGTCATTCTGCGCTATGTAGGTTTTCCCTTTTACGGTAAAGAAGGTGTTTCGATATACACCACCCCAGCTCTGGAAATAATACTCGTTTCCTCCGATGCTCTGGAAACCGTTTTTATAAATGCCGCCCCAGCTCCGGAAGTAATACAGATTGTTGTTGATTTCTTTCCAGCCGGATGTCATCATGACACCATTATCATCAAACCAGTACCAGTTATCATCGTACAGCAGCCAGCCGGTCTGCAGGACGCCGTCTTCTCTTACCCAATAATATGATGTGCCTTTTTTCAGCCAGCCTTTTTGTGTGATCTGCGTTCCCGTAGTATCATCAAATGCGCAGAGATCACCATGTCCATTCATTGTTCTGACTATTCCACGGGCAACGATACCATTTTCCTGTACATAGTACATTTTTCCGCTGATGCTGAGATACACATTTTTCTGAATGCCGCCCCAGCTCTGGAAATAATAGAGGTTTCCATCTACTTCCTGAAAACCATTTTTATAGATTGCTCCGTCTCCCTTGGCATAATAAAAATTATTATCGTATGTGAACCAGCTGTTTTCTGCCATGCGGCCGTTCCGGTCCGGATCCAGCCAGTACCAGTTTCCATTCCGGTAAAGCCATCCTGTTTTCAGCTGTCCGTTCTCATAAAAATACCAGCCGCCGTCGCCTGCCTTAACCCAGCCATTCTGACTGGCCCGCACAGCAGCAACGCTGTCCTGTGAAGCCTGTGTCTGCGTTTCACTCTGTATCCCGCTCTGCTGATCCTCTGTCTCCACAGACTGGTCCATCACCGTGCTGCTCCCCACAGCACTCGCGGAAACAGTCGTCGGATGTACGCTGAGCATCAGCACCATAAAAAGTGTACCGCCCAGAAGACCTGTCTCTTATACACATCTCCGAGCCCACGAGACTAGGCATGATCTC
>ENA-OYXK01000506-OYXK01000506.1-human-gut-metagenome-genome-assembly--contig:-NODE-506-length-19692-cov-4.234201_pt1 | contig 19692 bp, 15 predicted proteins | sample MGYA00244215_ERZ653417 | MGnify/ENA primary metagenome ERZ653417 (study PRJEB26926, sample SAMN06164905) | human gut metagenome | biome: ENVO:00009003; feature: ENVO:2100002; material: ENVO:00002003... | reverse complement strand
TTAAGTCGTCGGCAGCGTCAGATGTGTATAAGAGACAGGCCTGCAGGATGTCCATCAGGGTTGCGATGGAAGGAGAGGTCAGATCCCGCTCCAGCTGAGAGATAAAGCCTTTGGAAAGCTCTGTCCGGTCAGCCAGCTCCTCCTGTGTCAGTCCCTTTTGCACTCGCAGTTCCTTTACCTTTGCTCCGATTTTCATGTCTGATCCTTCATAGTTATTTTAAACAAAAAGTTTAATGATACTAAACAAACGCACTGAGCTTTATTATACGTTTTTTGACGGGTCTGTCAATGGGGAAAATAATATTTTACATAGTTTTTTCGCGGGTGCAGGCAGAACGCCATTTTAGAGCGATTTTTGGCGCCTTGGGCTATTCCCGCGCAGGGGCAAGGCTGCGTGCGCGCAGACACGCTTTTGCTCGGATGAAAGCGCAGCGGTACATAAGGCAGCAAAGCACGCTGCCCAAGTACCGGCGCTTTCAAACGGTCTGCGGCTGCATCGCAGCCTGTCCCTGTGCGGGACCACCCCAAGGCGCCAAAAAACGGTTTTGGAGGGTTCGTTGTGAATGCAAGGATGGAACTGGAACGAAAAGTGAAAAAGGGATTAACAAAAACGGGACAGGTATGGTAAAATAAATGAGCAGAACATTTTTGCCGCAGGAGGTTTGAACATGACAAATCAGAAAAAGTACGTTGCCTATGTCTCTACCTATACAATGGGAGACAATCATGGTATTACGATTTATGATGTAGATGTAGAAAATGGAAGATTTACATTAAAGGATCGTGTCGAGATTACGAACTCATCCTATCTGACGATTTCGCACAACCGTAAATGGCTGTATTCCATTACAGACTTTGGTGTGGAATCCTATGAAATTTTAAAGGATGGACATTTAAAACCGATCAACATGGCGGGCATTAATGGCATGCGCGGCTGCTATCTTTCCACAGATTATGAAGATCGTTTTCTGTTCGTGGCAGGCTGGCATGACGGCAAGATCACAGCGCTGCGTTTAAAGGAGGACGGCAGTGTCGGAGAGATTACGGATGAGATTTTCCATCGTGGACTGGGCAGTATTGCAGAGCGGAATTTCCGTCCCCACGTCAGCTGTGTGAAGATGACGAGGGACAATCATTATCTGTGTGCAGCAGATCTTGGCATGGATCATGTCAAGGTATACCGCCTCGATCATCAGACCGGTAAGCTGACGCTGGCAGATGTTATCCGCAGTGAAATGGAATCTGCACCCCGTCATATCAAATTCAGCAGGGACGGAAGGATTCTTTACATCGTTCATGAACTGAAAAATATCATAGATGTTTATACCTATGAAGAAAAAAAGGGCAATCCGTTCTTTGAAAAGGTACAGACGATCTCCACAGTCAACGATTATCATGCGAGTAATTCCGCAGCGAGTGCGCTGAATCTTTCGGAGGATTTCCAGTATCTGATCAGTTCCAATGCGGGAGATAACAGCGTCGTAATGTACAAGATTGACCAGAAGACCGGACTTTTGACGAAACTGTTCTGTCTGCCTATCAGTGGAGAATATCCGAAGGATGCGATGCTGTTCCCGGATAATAGACATCTGGTTTCCTTAAATCACGAATCGAATACAATGACATTCTTTACAGTGCACCCGGATACCGGATTGATCGTTATGAACGGGCCGGAGATCAAGGTGGATCAGCCTAACTGCGTTATTTTCCACAGACTGGAAGAAGAATAGAATCAGAAAATTCCCCATCGGCAAAGGCCGGTGGGGAATTTTTATGGGTGCGCCTTGAAACGTGTGTGGATAGGAAAGAAAAATCATTGGCGTTGCAGCTGGTGCAGAGCTTCTGCCAAAGAAAACAAAAGTGCTTATTTCGTGTAGATTTTTTCAAGATGATCCATTCGTGCCCCCATATTGGACAGCATCAGGTCCAGTATGGTCAGGGCTGTCATGCTTTCTACAACCACGACTGCGCGGGGAACGATGACAGGATCGTGGCGTCCCTTGATCTGCAGCGTACGTTCAACATGGTCACGGCCGATGGTTTGCTGTGGCTGAAAGATGGATGGAGTTGGCTTGATATGAGCGCGCAGAAGGACGGGAGAACCGTCGCTGATGCCGCCTAAAATACCGCCGGCGTGGTTGGTCAGCTTGACAATGGAGCCGTCCGCATTTACATGGAAGGCATCGTTATTGGTAAGCCCGGTAGCTGTGCAGACCGAGAAACCGTCTCCGATTTCCACGCCTTTTACGGCGCCGATGGAGACGAGTGCTTTTGCAAGGTTGGCATCGAGCTTTTCAAACACCGGATCGCCGACACCGGCCGGCATATGGTGAACGACACATTCGACCACACCGCCGACGGAATTTTTTTCCGCCATGGCTTTTGTTAAAAGCTCGGAAGCCTTTTCGGCAGCCTCTGCATCCGGCATATTCAGGGCGTTATTCGCGATTTCAGCGGCATCAAAAGACTGGATTTCCACGTCACCGATGGAGCGGGTGTAGGCGGAAACGGTGATGCCAAGCTCAGAGAGCATTTTTAAGGCAATGGCACCTGCAGCCACGCGTGCGATCGTCTCGCGTCCTGAGGAGCGTCCGCCGCCGCGGTAGTCGCGGAAACCGTATTTTGCATCAAACGTATAGTCGGCGTGGCCCGGTCTGTAATAGGAAGCAATGTCGCTGTAATCTTTGGAATGCTGATCCTCATTCCATACCACCATGGAAATCGGGGTACCGGTCGTTTTTCCTTCGAAAGTGCCGGATAAAATCTGAACGGTATCGGATTCTTTCCGTTTTGTGGTAAAGCGGTTCTGTCCCGGCTTCCTGCGGTCGAGGTAAACCTGAATATCCTCCTCGGAAAGCGAAAGGCCGGCCGGCACTCCGTCCACAACAACGCCCACGCCTTTTCCATGAGACTCTCCCCAGGTGGTCAGTCTGAAGATGGTACCAAATGATGATCCTGCCATATATAAAGTCCTCCTGAATTTTTTCGTATATTTATAAAATAACTGGAAAAGATTTCTAATAAATTATACCGGAAAGTAAAACATTCGTAAAGCTCTTTTTCAGAGACGAAATTCACCGTTATACCGTTTGACAAACGAAAAGGCAGCACGTATAATGAGAATGTATTTTCGGGCAGTGAAAGCCGGTGAAATAAAACAAACAAAAAGGAAGAGTGTGCATGAATTTTTTAGACAAAATGGAGCGAAAATATGGGAGATATGCATTAAGCCATCTGACGATGTACATTATCGTAACGTACATTGCGGGATATATCATTGCGCTTGCGGCTCCCATCATGAGACAGTATCTGACGCTGGAACCATACTATATTCTGCATGGCCAGATCTGGCGTCTGGTGAGCTGGATTCTGATTCCGCCGAGCAGTCTCGACATCTTTACGATTATTATGCTGTTTTTCTACTACTCAATCGGAACGAGTCTTGAAAGAGCCTGGGGAGATTTCAAATATAACGTTTATATCTTTTCGGGTATTCTGATGACGATCCTCGGTTCCTTCCTGCTGTATGGAATCGAGTACGCAGTGAAGGGGTATCCGGCGCTGATGGGAACTGCATTCAGCACCTATTATATCAGCCTTTCTATTTTTCTTGGCTTTGCGATCAGTTTTCCGGATATGCAGGTGCTTTTGTACTTTATTATCCCGATCAAGATCAAATGGCTGGCGTATCTTGACGTAGCACTTCTTGCTTATAGCATGATTACCAGCATTCTGAGCGGAAACTGGGCAGGATGTGTTGTTATTTTGTGTTCCCTGGCAAACGTCCTGGTGTTTTTCCTGATGACAAGAAAGGGAAAACATAACTCTTTCCGGCAGAACAGACGCAGGAAAGAATTTAAAAAAGCCGTATCAAGAGGAGAAGCCGAATACCGCAATCCAAATGGAATCACAAAACACAAATGTGCGATTTGCGGGCGGACTGAAAAGGATGATCCGAATCTGGAGTTCCGTTTCTGCTCCAGATGCAACGGAAATTATGAATACTGCCAGGATCACCTGTTTACGCATGAACATGTAAAATAAAGAAGGAGAGAAAGTATGAGAAGAACGAAAATTGTCTGCACCATGGGGCCAAATACCAACTCCCGTGACCTGATGAAAAAACTGATTGAAACCGGAATGGATGTTGCTCGTTTTAATTTTTCTCATGGAGACCACGATGAGCAGAAAATGCGTATGGATATGCTGAAAGAGCTTCGAAAAGAGCTGAAAACTCCTGTGGCAATCCTTCTGGATACCAAAGGACCGGAAATCCGTACCGGCGTTTTGAAAGATGGCAAAAAAGTAAATCTGGTAACCGGACAGACCTTCACCCTGACAACCGTTCAGGAGACCGGAGATGAAAATCACTGTTCTGTCAGCTACACAGGCCTTACGGAAGATATCAAAGAGGGAGACACAATACTGATCGATGATGGTCTGATCGGCCTGCGCGTAGAAAAAGTAAATGCACCGGAAATTGTCTGTACCGTAGTAAACGGCGGCGAGCTCGGAGAAAAGAAGGGTGTGAATGTACCAAACGTTTCGATCAATCTTCCGAACCTCACGGAGAAAGACAAAGGAGATCTTCTCTTTGGTATTGAACAGGATATTGATTTTGTAGCGGCTTCTTTTATCCGAAATGCAGAGGCAATTAACGAAATCCGTGAGTTTCTTGTGGCAAACGGAGGAGAGCATATTGATATCATTGCCAAAATCGAAAATGCGGAGGGTGTGCAGAACATCGACAGCATCATCGATGCGGCAGATGGTGTGATGGTTGCAAGGGGAGACCTTGGTGTAGAGATTCCGGCGTGCCAGGTACCGCATGTACAGAAAATCATCATTGAAAAATGCAATCATAAATACAAACCGGTTATCACAGCAACCCAGATGCTGGATTCCATGATCCGGAACCCGCGTCCGACCCGTGCAGAGGTAGCCGATGTTGCGAATGCAATTTATGATGGAACGGATGCGATCATGCTCTCCGGCGAAACAGCAGCCGGAAAATATCCGATCGAGGCAGTTACCATGATGGGAGAGATTGCCGAGCAGACGGAGCGTTATCTGAAATTCGAAGATTACCGCGATGGAAAAGCGCTGGAAGGAAAGCTGAATGTTTCCGCGGCAGTCGGAAGCGCAGCCGTTTCTATGGTAGAACACATCAAAGCAGCCTGCATTGTGACCCCGACGATGTCCGGTCAGACCGCAAGACTGATCTCCAACCTTCGTCCGAGCGTACCGATTTACGGCGTTACCCCATATGAATGGGCAAGAAGAAAAATGCAGCTCTACTGGGGCGTTCGTCCGGTGACCGGATACGAGGAAGATTCTACGGAGAACATCATTTCCCATGCTATGTATATGGTGCGCCGTGAGGAGCTTGTAGAACGCGGTGATATGGTTATTTTTACGGCCGGAGACCCTGCCACCAACGAGGTGACGGGTGAAGGATATATGACAAACATGCTTCACATTATTCAGGCAAAATAAGCAGAAGAAGGAGACAAAAGAGAATGACGAAGAAGCCTTTTGTAACAAAAGAAAAACTGGAAGAAATCGCAGCAGCAGTACCAACTCCGTTTCACATTTACGATGAAAAAGGAATTCGTGAGAATGCGAAAGCGGTAAAGGAAGCTTTTTCCTGGAATCCGGGATTTCGTGAGTATTTTGCTGTGAAAGCGAACCCAAACCCGACACTGATCAAAATGCTGGGTGAATATGACTGCGGATGCGACTGCTCTTCTTACACGGAGCTGATGCTTTCCGATGCGATGGGATTTGAGAAAGATAAAATCATGTTTTCATCCAACGTAACACCGGCTGCAGAGTATCAACTGGCTGCAGAGCTTGGTGCGATCATTAACCTTGATGATATTACACATATTGATTTTCTTGAGAAAACATTGGGCTACATTCCGAAGAAAGTCTGCTGCCGTTATAACCCGGGCGGACTGTTTAAAATCAGCACCGATATTATGGACAATCCGGGAGATGCCAAATACGGTATGACAACCGAGCAGATTTTTGAGGCATTCCGCATTCTGAAGGCAAAAGGGGCAGAAGAGTTCGGCATCCATTCCTTCCTTGCAAGTAATACCGTAACCAACGATTACTACCCGGTTCTGGCAAAAACACTGTTTGAGCTGGCTGTAAAGCTGCAGAAAGAGACGGGCGTGAAGATTAAATTCATCAATCTTTCCGGCGGTGTCGGAATCCCGTACAAACCGGGTCAGGAAGGCAATGACATCCGCGTGATTGGTGAGGGTGTACATAAAGTGTACGATGAAGTCCTCGTTCCGGCCGGCATGGGCGATGTTGCAATTTACACGGAGATGGGCCGTTTCATGATGGGACCGTACGGCGGACTCGTTACCCGCGCCATCCATCAGAAACACATTTACAAAGAGTATATCGGCTGTGATGCATGCGCGGTCAATCTGATGCGGCCGGCAATGTACGGCGCTTACCACCACATCACGGTGATGGGAAAAGAAGATCAGCCGTGCGACCACAAATATGACGTAACAGGTTCCCTGTGCGAAAACAACGATAAATTCGCGATCGACCGCATGCTTCCGGAAGTGGAAGTCGGAGACCTCCTCTTCATCCACGACACCGGCGCACATGGATTTTCCATGGGATACAACTACAACGGAAAATTAAAATCTGCAGAGGTTCTGTTAAAAGAGGACGGCAGCTTTGAAGTCATCCGCCGCGCAGAAACCCCGAAGGATTACTTCGCTACACTGGATGGAACACCGGAGTATGAAAAGATGTTTGGAAATAAATAAGAGATAACAACAGTAAAACCCCTTTCAAAAAGAACCATGCGGCAGATGGCCGGTTCTTCGAAAGGGGTTTTCTTTCTTTCAAAAGCTGTTTTTTGAAGGGAAGACAATAAAAAAAGATCTGCATCAACGTTCGTTCTTGCAGATCTTTTTTAGCTATGCCGCTGGCCGGACTCGAACCGGCACGGTTATTCACCGCTTGATTTTGAGTCAAGTGCGTCTACCAATTCCGCCACAGCGGCAGTGTTCGTAATCAGAACAAGATATATTTTACCATAAAAACAAGAAGGACGCAAGAGAAAAAAATGGAATAATTATCATAAAAACTTTCTAAAAAAGATTGACGAAAGGAAAAAATAGAAGTATAGTGTAGATAGTTTAGCACCATACTAAATTTTACATCATAAGTTCAAATAACGATTTATCGAAAACGCCATCGTTAGATGGTCCACAGTGTGTGGAACGAAAACTGTTGTCTTCATAGACAGCAGTTTTTTTGTTGTCTAAAATTAGAAATGAAACATGGTTATGATTCAGTACTGTGAGAACAGCAAGAACCAGGAAGTAGAATTGTTGAAAATAGGAAAGAAAAGATGTAAAAAATCAAAATATATGGTAAAATTAGATAAAATGTAGAAAATGGAGGAAAGAACAGATGAAAGGGGAATATTATCTCGGACTTGATATGGGAAGCAGTTCGGTTGGATGGGCTGTGACAAATGAGAAGTACGAAATTTTGCGCGCACATGGAAAAACACTTTGGGGTGTACGGCTATTTGACAGTGCACAGACTGCAGAAGAGAGAAGAGGGTTTCGGACAGCAAAACGAAGATTGGATCGTCGTAATTGGAGAATAGAATTGCTGCAGAAAATTTTTGCGGAAGAAGTAGAAAAGATAGATGATGGATTTTTTCGCAGAATGAAAGAGAGTCGTTACTGGCCAGAGGATAAGCGTGACAGGCAGGGAAAGTGTCCGGAACTTCCCTATGCATTGTTTGCGGATGATGATTACACAGACAAAGAATATCATAAACAGTTTCCAACCATCTATCATCTGAGAAAATGGTTAATGGAAACTGACGAAACGCCTGATATTCGCCTGATATATCTTGCTCTGCATCATATGATGAAACACAGAGGCCATTTTCTATTAAACGGAAATATCGAACAGGTAAGAGAATTTCAGACAACATTTGAACAGTTCCTTGAAGCAGTGCGGGCAGAAGAACTTGGCTTTTCTTCCGAGATTGGAGTGGAAAGAAGCAAGGAAATAGAGGCAATTTTAAAAGACCGAACATTGACCAAATCTGCGAAAAAGACAAAAGCAGTAAAAGCAATGCGGGCAGAAACATCCTGTGAAAAAGAGTGGCTGGGATTGATTACCGGTGGAACAGCAAAACTGGGAAATCTGTTTGGGGAAAAACAGATGGATACACTGGAACGGCCAAAACTTTGCTTCGCAGATGCAGGTTATGAAGAATACGCTGGAGAGATCGAAGCAGAGCTGGGAGAAAAATATGTATTAATTGAACACGCAAAAGCAGTGTACGATTGGGCTGTTCTGGCTGATATTTTGCAGAACTATTCTTCTCTTTCAGAGGCAAAAGTGGCACTTTATGAAAAGCATAAAAAAGATCTGAAAGATCTGAAAAAGCTGGTCAGAGAGAATCTTTCAAGGGAAGAATATCAGAGACTGTTTGCAAAAAAGGATGAAAAAGCTAATTATTATGCGTATATCAAGGCACCAAAACAATGTAGTCAGGAAGACTTTTACGGTTATCTGAAAAAGAATATTCTGGGCAAGATATCAGATGTGACGAAAGCATCCTGCATGCAGAAGGAAATGGAAATGGGAACGTTTCTTCCGAAACAGACTGTAAAAGACAACAGTGTCATTCCATATCAGATTCATTTATATGAATTAAATGCAATCCTGAAAAATCTGGAAGATAAAGTTCCGCTACTGAAAGAGAATGGAGAGAAGATTCAAAAGATTTTCACATTCCGCATTCCGTACTACGTAGGACCCTTAAACGGAATTCGAAAAAAAGGGGAGAAGAGTAACTGGGCGGTACGAAAAGAAGGCAAAATATATCCATGGAACTTCGATGAGATGGTAGATTTGGAAGCAAGTGCAGAGCAGTTTATTCGAAGAATGACGAATAAATGTACTTATCTGCCAAGTGAAGATGTTTTACCAAAGTATTCTCTGCTGTACAGCAAATACGAAGTTTTAAATGAATTAAATAATCTGCGTTTGGATGGAGAAAAGATATCTGTAGAGCAGAAACAGAAAATATATGAAGAAGTATTCCAGAAAAGCAGAAAGGTTACACAGAAAAAACTGAAAAACTATTTAGTGAAAGAAGGAATTACCGGAAAAGAAGTTGAAATTACCGGAATTGATGGTGATTTCAAGAGTTCTCTTACGGCATACCATGACTTTAAAGAGAAATTAACAAATCTGTCACTGAACCAGGCGGAAAAAGAATGCATCATCCTGAACGTAACGCTGTTTGGAGATGATAAAGCGATACTGAAACAGAGATTAAAGAAACTGTTTCCGGAGTTGACAGAAAAACAAAGAGACAGCATAAGTAAACTGCCGTATCGTGGTTGGGGAAGACTCTCAAAAGTGTTTTTGGAAGAGATGGAAGCACCGGCACCGGAAACGGGAGAGGCATGGTCTATTATTCGGGCTTTGTGGGAGACGAATGACAATCTGATGCAACTGCTTAGCGAAAAATATTTGTTTGCATCGGCAATCGAAGAAAAGAATGGAAACGAACAGAAAAAACGGGATATTTCGTATGAATTAGTCGAGGAGCTTTACGTATCACCGGCAGTGAAGCGGCAGATTTGGCAGAGCCTTTTGATTGTAAAGGAAATCTGTAAAGTGATGGGAAACCCACCGAAACGTGTTTTTATAGAAATGGCAAGAGAAAAAACCGATCAGGGAAGAACCTCTTCAAGAAAAAAGAAACTGCTGGAACTTTATAAAAAATGTAAAGCGGAAGAAAAAGACTGGATAGATGAGATTGAAAAGCGTTCCGATGCGGAAATGAGAAGAGACAAGCTGTATTTGTATTATACGCAAAAAGGAAAATGCATGTATTCCGGTGAAACAATTGAACTGGAGGAATTGTGGGATAATCAGAAGTATGACATTGATCATATTTTTCCACAGTCCAAAGTGATGGATGATAGCCTGGATAACCGGGTACTTGTAAAGAAAAAGTGTAATCAGATGAAAGAGGATAAATATCCGATCGATGAAACAGTTCGGAAAAAAATGCAGCCATTCTGGAAATCTTTAGTGGATGCCGGATTGATCAGTGAAGAAAAATATAAACGGCTGATAAGAGGAAATGGATTTGAACCGTCTGAATTGGCTGGATTTATTTCCAGGCAGCTGGTGGAAACTCGTCAGAGTACAAAAGCGGCAGCAAGTATTCTGCAGCAGGTGATCCCGGATACACAGATTGTTTATGTAAAAGCGCCAACCGTTTCAAAGTTCCGTAAGGATTTTAAATTTCTGAAGGTACGGGAGATGAATGATTATCATCATGCGAAGGATGCTTATTTGAATATTGTCGTTGGCAACGCATATTTTGTAAAATTCACATCAAATCCGATTCACTTCATTAAGGAAAATCCGGGAAGAAGTTATAATCTGAAGAAGATGTTTGAACAGGAAAGAATTGAACGAAACGGAGAAATTGCCTGGGAAGGCGGGAACGGAACCATTGTGACAGTCCGAAAGTTTATGGAAAAGAACAACATTCTTGTGACGCGAAGATCGTATGAGGCAACAGGTGCATTGTTTGACCAGCAGATTGTCAAAAAAGGAAAAGGTCAGGTTCCGATCAAGAGCAGTGATGAACGGCTTTGTGATATACAGAAGTATGGAGGATATAACAAAGAGGCGGGAGCTTACTTTGTACTGGCAGAATCGGAGGGCAAAAAGGGAAAGAAAATACGAACAATCGAGTATGTGCCGATTCGTCTGAAAAAGGAAATTCAGAAGTCAGAAGAAAATATAATTCGGTATCTGGAAGAGGAAAGACAGTTAAAGAATCCGCGAGTGCTGGTGCCGGAAATCAAAATAGATACTCTGTTTTGTGTGGACGGATTTTATATGTGGGTTTCCGGAAGATCAGGGGATCAGCTATTGATGCAAGGTGCAAATCAGCTGGTACTTTCCCAGGAAGAAACAGAAATACTGAAAAAAATAGTACAGTACGTGGAACGTAAAAAACAGAATAAAGAACTGAAAATTTACGATTCCGACCATTTAGAAGAAAAGAAGGTGATGCTGCTGTATGAAACCTTTTTAAATAAATTAACAAATACGGTATATGCCAAAAAACTTGGAGCACAGGCAAAGACATTAACGGAAAAAAGAGAAAAATTTAAAGAATTATGCATAGAAGAAAAGTGTATCGTTTTGTATGAAATTTTACATTTTTTCCAGTGCCAGAGTGTTACCGCTGATTTGAAATTAATTGGAGGGTCTGGAAGAGCAGGAATTTTGTATCTCAACAAAAATATAACCGATTGCAGTCGAATCGAAATGATTCATCAATCGCCAACCGGTATTTACGAGCAGGCAGTAGACCTGAATGCATTATGAGCTGGCGGATAGTGGTTATTTCCAAACGGGCAAAGCTGGACTATCAGCTGGGTTATCTTGTGGTACGAAATGAAGAAGTAACAAAAATACATTTAAGTGAAATCTCAACCATTCTGATTGAGTCAACAGCAGCAACAGTCACAACAAGTCTGCTGGCAGAGCTGACCAAAAAGAAAATAAAAGTGATTTTTTGCGATGAAAAGAGAAATCCATCGTCGGAACTGGTTGGGTATTACGGAAGTCATGATACCAGCAATAAAATCAGAAAGCAGATTCAGTGGAGCCGGCACAGTAAAGAAGCGATCTGGACAGAGATTGTGACGGAAAAAATACGAAAACAGAAGGAACTGTTAAAAAATCTGGGAAAGGAAGAAGCGGGTCTGTTAGAAGCATATTTACAGGAGATTGGCTGGAACGATGAGACAAACCGGGAAGGGCATGCGGCAAAGGTATATTTTAATGCGTTGTTCGGTATGACATTTACCAGAACTGCGGATTGTCCGGAAAATGCAGCGCTGAATTACGGATATAGCATTTTGTTGTCTGCGTTTGCGAGAGAAATTGTAGCGAGCGGTTATATTACACAGCTCGGACTCTTTCATGATAATATGTTTAATCAGTTTAATCTGGCATCCGATTTGATGGAACCGTTCCGTGTTCTGATTGACCGGGAAGTAATCCAAATGCAGAGGAAAGAATTTACGCATGAGGAAAAAATACAGTTGGTCAATGTATTAAACAACGAAGTCATGATAGACGGGAAAACACAGTATGTGAATAATGCCATAAAAATTTACTGTAAAAGTGTATTTGATGCCTTAAATGAGAATGACAGTGCATTGATCCGGTTTTACGGCCTATGAGTTATCGTTTTATGAGAGTATTGGTACTGTTTGATCTTCCGGTGCTGACGGGCGATCAGAGAAGAGAATATGCGAGATTTCGAAAGTTTTTATTGAAAAGCGGATTCCTGATGCTCCAGGAATCCGTATACTGTAAGCTTGCGTTAAATACAACTGCAGTGAATGGAATCGTGGATCAGATTCATAAAAATAAGCCGGAAGAAGGTTTGGTACAGCTTTTAACGGTGACTGAGAAGCAGTATGCGAAAATGGATCTGATTGTTGGGAACGTAAAGAGTGAAGTGTTGAATACGGATGAAAGGCTGGTGATTTTATGAAACTGGTACATGTGGACTTGGAAAAACCTATTGCGATTCATCGGAACTGTCCCACGGAATGGATTATAGAATCACCGGAGCTGTTTTTAAAATATGTGGAGCAGCTGCAAAAACAAAATCAGGGAGAGGAGGGAAATTTCGTACTTTCTAAAGCTGACACAGAGCTGAATATGAAAAGAGATGTGGAATTGATATTAACACCCTTTTCTCTTGATTTTGCGGATCACAGAATACAAAAACGGTTATTTACAGAGCTGGTCAAAAGTGCGCAAAATGAAGAAATGTTTCTGGAAACACAGAGAATTATTGCGGAACTGAAGAAATACATCTATCAATTGGAAGCTGCCAGTGGGTACGAATTGGAACAAAATGAGGAAATCGATTTGAGCGCACTCCTAAAATTGATGGGAGTTCAGACAGAAACCGAAAAAGAGATGGGGCTTCTGGAAAAATTGACGCAATATATCAAAGTTATGGCCGAACTTCTCCAAAAAGAACTGGTGATTCTGATAAATATTCGGTCCTATCTGAACGAAACACAAATAAACAAACTCTCCCAAATGGCATGCTACTATGAAATATCCTTGCTTTTTATAGAAAATATACAAAGGGACTTTTCGAATCAGAGAGAATATTATATAATTGACAAAGATGGATGTGATGTCTATTAATATCCATCGGATGTTTGAGTACCTGTTTTGTGCAGATGAAAGCAGTTCATTTTTAAATTTGAGGTTTGAGAATGATGTAAAAATGTATGGTACTCAAACTGATTTCACATTCTTCACATTTTCCCATATGTTTGAGAATGATGTAAAAATGTATGGTACTCAAACACCAGCCTGCTTATTTAAAGCCTTAGCCGTAGTTTGAGAATGATGTAAAAATGTATGGTACTCAAACTATCCATTTGTCATTGATGAATGAGAATAGTTTGAGAATGATGTAAAAATGTATGGTACTCAAACGATCTTTGGAAGGTTCCGAGCACTGGCGAGTTTGAGAATGATGTAAAAATGTATGGTACTCAAACTAGAACTTAACACTGAGAATGTCATCGTGTGTTTGAGAATGATGTAAAAATGTATGGTACTCAAACAGCGAACAGTGCGTTGAATGAAATTTTAGCGTTTGAGAATGATGTAAAAATGTATGGTACTCAAACCTTTGTGGCGAATGATACCGGAAAAACATAGTTTGAGAATGATGTAAAAATGTATGGTACTCAAACCAAGAAAAAATTGTGCCAAACCACAGCAAAGTTTGAGAATGATGTAAAAATGTATGGTACTCAAACCGCACGCGCGCGCGCACGCACGCAGGGAGTGTTTGAGAATGATGTAAAAATGTATGGTACTCAAACGTTCTCCATTTCTTCGTTGATTTCCTGCATGTTTGAGAATGATGTAAAAATGTATGGTACTCAAACAAGAAGCGATAAAAAAGAACCTGGCGGCAAGTTTGAGAATGATGTAAAAATGTATGGTACTCAAACAACGGCAAAGTGTTCACGATCCCGACAGGGGTTTGAGAATGATGTAAAAATGTATGGTACTCAAACCGATGCTACTACTATATCACATGCAAGTGGGTTTGAGAATGATGTAAAAATGTATGGTACTCAAACTGAAGGCACTCGATTGCAAGGTCACGCATAGTTTGAGAATGATGTAAAAATGTATGGTACTCAAACGATCCCAGAGAACCACGCACAAAGTCCTCCGTTTGAGAATGATGTAAAAATGTATGGTACTCAAACCACGGTAATCAACACTCATGGTCTGCCGCACGTTTGAGAATGATGTAAAAATGTATGGTACTCAAACAGGCTACACGCCCTTCCGTCATGTACCATAGTTTGAGAATGATGTAAAAATGTATGGTACTCAAACGCCCATTCGTCCTGCAAAAGATCTGTTACGGTTTGAGAATGATGTAAAAATGTATGGTACTCAAACTTTCCACCTCCCCTAAATCTGTAAGTAATGGTTGGAGAATGATGTAAAAATGTATAGTACTCAAACATTTTCAGGGCAAATTCTGCTAAATCGTACGTTTGAGAATGATGTAAAATTTATTTTTGTGAACAACAAGAATAGATAATTCAAAATGAAATATTCAGAAGACAGTATGAAATCGACTTAATTGTCTTTTTCTTGCTGTCTTTTTCCTTGTCTCAAAGCGCCGCACCATGTATAATAAAACCACAAGAATTTCATTTCATAGTTTTTACAGGAGGAACCTGAATCATGATCCTTGCAATAGACATCGGCAACACGAACATCGTCCTTGGGTGTGTGGAAGGGAAAAAAACATACTTTATCGAAAGACTCTCCACGGACAAGGCAAAAACAGAGCTGGAATACGCAGTCAGCCTGAAAAATGTACTGGAACTGTATGAGATTCCGGTGGAGCAGATCGAAGGAGGTATCATCTCTTCCGTTGTTCCGCAGGTGACAGAGCTCTGCCGGAGTGCGGCAGAAAAAGTGATTAAAAAGCCGGTCAAAGTTGTCGGCCCCGGTGTGAAGACCGGACTTAATATCAAACTGGACGACCCCGCAACGGCAGGAAGCGATCTTGTTGTTGTAGCAGTAGCAGCGCTGAATGAATACACATGTCCGCAGATTGTTATCGATATGGGAACTGCCACGACGATGAGTGTACTTGATCAGAAAGGAAGCTTCATCGGAGGCGTGATTCTTCCGGGACTTCGTACTTCGCTGGATGCTCTCGTATCAAATGCCGCGCAGCTTAGCCAGACCAGTCTGACAGCACCGAAAAAAGTCATTGGCAAAAATACGCTGGACTGTATGAAAGGCGGTATGATTTATGGAAACGCTGCCAGCATCGACGGCATGATCGAACGGATGGAAGAAGAACTTGGCTGCAAATGCACGATTGTGGCTACCGGAGGTCTGGCGAAAGCTGTGATTCCGCACTGCAGACATGACATCATCATCGATGAGAATCTGCTCCTGAAAGGTCTTCAGATCATCTACGAGAAAAACAGGTAGGGAAACCGTTTGTTGACAAAGTTTGCGAATTGTTATAACATATGTATAACAAAACGATACGAGAAAGCAGGGTGTAACTATGTATTATGAGACAATACAGATCGATTTCAACAGCGATGAAGCGATCTATATCCAGCTGAGAAATCAGATTATTCTGGGTATTGCCACTTCCAGAATTCAGGAAGGAGATACTCTACCTTCGGTAAGACAGCTCGCAGACAATATCGGAATCAACATGCATACCGTAAATAAGGCCTACAGCGTACTCCGGCAGGAGGGGCTTCTTTCGATTGACCGAAGAAAAGGAGCCGTTATCTCTATCGATGCGGATAAACTGTATGCCATGCAGGAACTGCGCGAAGATCTGCAGGTGATTCTTGCAAAAGCCGTCTGCAAAAATATATCAAAAGAAGAAGTACATCAGCTTGTAGATGAAATTTACAGCAATTACGCAGACGAAACATGAAGGAGACAATAGTATTATGAGAGAAGGATATACCAGTCAGGCAAAAAAAGCACTGGCATATGCGGTTAGGACAGCTGAAAAATGTGGACATAATTACGTAGGAACCGAACACCTTCTGATCGGACTTCTGAACGTGGAGGATGGCACAGCAGGCATGGTGCTTTCTGAGTTTCACGTAGATGCCGGACAGCTTACCGAACTGATTGACCGTCTGATTGCACCAGGCGGAAACACCGTGACCGAATCCCGACCGGGCTATACTCCGCGGGTACGCAGAGTGCTTGAAAATGCAGAAGCGGAGGCAGCGCGTTTTAAGAGCAGAGCTGTGGGAACCGAGCATTTGCTGATCGCAATCTTAAAAGAAAGTGACTGTGTTGCTACCCGTTTGCTTTTTACCATGGGGATCAACATTCAGAAACTATATGGAGCAATCCTTACTGCCATGGGCGAGGCACCGCTGCAGGGCGGTGCAAGCGGAAATGCAAATACCGGCCGCGGACCGCAGACAAGAGGTGGAGCGCAGACCAGCGAAACGCCGGCACTGGACCAGTACAGCCGGGATCTGACTGAGCTTGCGCGCGAAGGAAAACTCGATCCGGTTGTCGGCCGTGGGCAGGAAATTGAGCGTGTCATTCAGATCTTAAGTCGCCGGACAAAAAACAACCCGTGTCTGATCGGAGAGCCGGGTGTCGGAAAAACGGCGATTGCGGAAGGTCTGGCGCAGCGGATTGCCCTTGGCATTGTGCCGGAAACGATCCGCGATAAGCGAGTTGTTGTCCTTGACCTTTCCGGAATGGTAGCCGGAAGCAAATACCGCGGTGAGTTCGAAGAGCGTATCAAACGTGTCGTCAAAGAAGTGACGGACAATGAAAATATTCTGCTGTTCATCGATGAACTTCACACCATCATCGGGGCCGGCGGTGCAGAGGGAGCACTCGATGCATCCAATATCTTAAAACCGTCCCTTTCCCGCGGAGAAATTCAGCTCATCGGTGCAACCACGCTCGAAGAATACCGTAAATACATCGAAAAAGATGCCGCATTGGAGCGCCGTTTCCAGCCGGTCAAAGTAGAAGAACCGACGGAAAGCGAAGCACTTGATATCTTAAAAGGCCTGCGCCCATACTACGAACGCCACCACGGCGTGGAAATCACCGATGAAGCACTGGAAGCAGCCGTAAAAATGAGCGTCCGCTACATCAACGACCGTTTCCTGCCGGATAAAGCCATCGATCTGATCGATGAGGCATCCGCAGGCGTACAGCTCGCCGGCTACCAGGTGCCGGACAACATGGCAAAAGAGGAGCAGACACTGTTCGAAGTACAGAAAGAAAAAGAATCCGCGATCAGTGCCGGCGATTTTGAGCAGGCAAAAGAACTGCAGGCGCGCCAGCAGGAGCTCGAAAAAGATCTGGAGCAGATCCGAAAACGCTTTGAACGCCGTTGCAAAAACAAAAAACTGCAGGTAACAGAAGAAGAAATCGCAAAAACCGTATCCACCTGGACGAAAATTCCGGTACAGCGTCTCGCGGAAGGAGAATCGAAACGTCTGGCAAGACTGGAGCAGACACTCCATAAACGCGTTGTCGGCCAGGAAGAAGCCGTGACAGCTGTGGCAAAAGCCGTAAAACGAGGCAGAGTCGGATTAAAAGACCCGAACCGTCCGACAGGATCCTTCCTGTTTCTTGGACCGACCGGTGTCGGAAAAACAGAACTTTCCAAAGCACTCGCCGAGGCAGTTTTCGGTACAGAGCAGGCCCTGATCCGCGTCGACATGTCGGAGTACATGGAGAAACACAGCGTCTCCAAACTGATCGGCTCCCCTCCGGGATACGTCGGCTACGAGGAAGGCGGCCAGCTCTCCGAAAAAGTGCGCCGCAACCCGTACAGTGTGATCCTGTTTGACGAGATCGAAAAAGCGCACCCGGATGTCTTCAACATTCTGCTGCAGGTGCTTGATGATGGCCATATCACCGACGCGCAGGGCAGAAAAGTTGATTTCAAACAGACCTGCATTATCATGACATCCAATGCCGGAGCACAGAACATTGTAGCGCCGAAACGCCTTGGATTCCTTTCGACAGAAGATGAGCGGAAAGACTACGAATACATGAAGGGCCAGGTGATGGAAGAAGTCAAACGGATGTTTAAGCCGGAATTCCTGAACCGAATCGACGAGATTATTGTATTCCATCAGCTTACCAAGGCGGATATGAAGAAGATTCTGCAGATTCTGCTCAAAGATCTGGAGCGCCGCTGCAAGGAGCAGATGGACATTGAATTGAAAGTCCGTGACACCGTGAAAGAATATCTCGTGGAAAACAGCTTCGACAGCAAGTACGGTGCCCGCCCGTTAAAACGCGCGATCCAGAGCAAAATTGAGGATCCGCTCGCAGAAGCCATCCTGAACGGAGAAGTGAAAAAAGGCGATACCGTTGCGGCTGGAATGAATAAGAAAGAGATTACATTTAAGGTTCTTGAGAAAAAATAATATAAAATTCCATAAATTATATGGTAAAATCTTTTCGATTATGGTATGATTTTCACAAACAAACGAAACACCACAAAAGACAAGACCAGGAGGGCATTTACAAATGTCAGTAGTAAAAGAATTAATCCGCACAGAGGCAGACGGAGGCATCAGCTTCGGAGATTATGAGCTTGCGGCAAAGGCAAAAAAATCTGATTTTGAGCACAGAGGAGATCTGTATAAAGTAAAAACCTTTAAGGAAATCACAAAGCTGGAGAGAAACGGACTGTTCGTATACGAATCCGTTCCGGGAACCGCAGTTACCGATCTGAACGTATTCGACGACGGCATGACCTTCAAAGTAGAAGGACCGGAGGATGCACAGATCACCGTTGAAATGGAAGCAGAGACCGAATACAAGGTGCTGCTCGACGGCGTAAACGTTGGCCACATGACCACAAACCTCGGCGGAAAACTTTCCTTCAGCGTAGAGCTGGAAAAAGCAGAGGATGTAGCAGTAGAAATCGTAAAAGCATGATGAAGTAAAAAAGAAGGCTGTCGCAGAACGTGTGCGGCAGCTTTTTTGACAATTATAAGGGAGACAACTATGGCAAAAGCAAAAAAGACAGCCTTTTTCTGCCAGAACTGCGGCTATGAGTCCGCAAAATGGATGGGCCAGTGTCCGGCGTGCAGAGAATGGAACACGTTTGTGGAGGAACCGACGGCGGCCAAAACACCGGCGGGAAACCAGGGGCTCGGAAGCCACAGCGCAGCGGGCAGAAAGCCGGTGCATCTGACGGAAATTTCAACAGGAAAAGAAGAGCGTATCCCGACGGGAATCGGAGAACTCGACCGGGTGCTCGGCGGAGGAATCGTGCCGGGTTCCCTGACACTGGTCGGCGGCGATCCGGGAATTGGAAAATCCACACTCCTTCTGCAGGTGTGCCGCATGCTGTCCACAGCAGGACATCAGGTTTTATACATTTCCGGCGAGGAGTCCCTGCGCCAGATCAAACTGCGCGCCGTGCGGATCGGAGAATTTAATGAAAATCTGTCCCTGCTCTGTGAGACGAATCTTGACATCATCCTGTCTCTTATACACATCTCCGAGCCCACGAGACTAGGCATGATCTCG